>Ga0172382_10001341_pt1 | contig 44289 bp, 37 predicted proteins | sample Leawel138RmetaG_FD_122245 | JGI IMG/M metagenome (GOLD analysis project Ga0172382, IMG submission 122245) | Leachate microbial communities from a municipal landfill in Southern Ontario, Canada - Leachate well 138R metaG | ecosystem: Engineered > Solid waste > Landfill > Unclassified | place...
CTCGACACGTCATAGCCGGCAACGTTCTTCATCACCTGGCCGCCAAAAGACATCACCTCGCCACGACCGTCGAGAATTTTTACACCGAGCATGAAGTCGCGAACCGCGCCGGCCGACGCCCGCCGCGGCCCCGACAGACCGGCCGCGACGCAGCCAGCAACCGTAGCGCCGGAACCGAAATGCGGCGGTTCGAAGGCCAGAAACTGGTTCTGCCCGGCAAGCACCGCCTCCAGTTCGGCAAGCGGCGTTCCGCCACGCGCGGTCACCACCAGTTCAGTGGGCTCGTAGCTGACAACACCCGCATGCGCGGAGACGTTCAACACCTCGCCTTGTACCTCGCGGCCCACAAAGCGCTTGCTGCCGCCCCCCTCGATGCACAGCGGCGTGCCGCTGGCAGCCGCCCCCTGTATCTGCCCGGCCCAGGCCGAAACCAAGTCACTCATCGCTCATCCACCTTGTCTTTAGTCTTGTGCTCCGGGCCGCGTCCGACGCGTCCGCGCAGCGTCAGCCACGCCCCCATCAGGGACAGCACGGGCACGGCCACGAACAGAAACTGCATCCAGCCCTTGCTCACGCCGAATTCATTCCCTCAGAAGCGCGGCAGTTCCGGATGGGGCAACTCGCCGCCCTTGACGTGCATGCTGCCGTATTCGGCGCAGCGGTTCAGGGTCGGGATCGCCTTGCCCGGGTTGAGCAGGCCAGCGGGGTCGAACGCCGCCTTGATGCGAAAGAACTGATGCAGCTCGCTGCGCTTGAACTGCGAGCACATCTGGTTGATCTTCTCGACCCCCACCCCGTGCTCGCCCGTAATGGTGCCGCCGAGCGTGACCGAGAGTTCGAGAATCTCCGCACCGAACGCCTCTGCGCGGTGGAGTTCCCCTTCCTGATTGGCATCGAACAGGATCAGCGGATGCAGATTGCCGTCGCCCGCGTGAAAGACGTTGATACAGCGCAGCGCGTAACGTGTTTCCATGTCCTGAATGGCGCTCAGCATCTCGCCCAGGCGCTTGCGCGGAATCGTGCCGTCCATGCAGTAATAGTCGGGGGAGATGCGCCCCGCCGCAGGGAACGCAGCCTTGCGCCCGGCCCAGAAGCGCATCCGCTCGGCTTCGTCTCGCGACACCCTGACCTCGGTCGCGCCGCTGTGCTCGAGCACCGCACGCACGCGGGCAATCTCCTCGGCCACTTCCTCCGGCGTACCGTCGGACTCGCACAGCAGGATGGCCTTGGCATCCAGCGGATAGCCGGCATGCACGAACTCCTCGACCGCAGCAGTCGCCGCCTGGTCCATCATCTCCAGCCCTGCGGGAATGATGCCCTCAGCAATGATCGCGGCCACCGCATCGCCGGCGCGAATGACGTCATCGAATGCAGCCAGGACACACTGCGCAAGTTGCGGCTTGGGCGTGAGCTTTACCGTAACCTCGGTGACCACCGCCAGCATGCCTTCGGAACCGGTGATGAGCGCAAGCAGGTCGTAGCCGGGCGCATCGAGCGCATGGTTGCCAAGCTCAATCACCTCGCCATCGATGGTGACACCGCGCACGCGGAGCAGGTTGTGCACAGTGAGCCCGTACTTCAGGCAATGCACACCACCGGAGTTTTCCGCCACATTGCCACCGATCGAACAGGCAATCTGCGACGAGGGATCGGGCGCGTAGTACAGGCCGTGCGGCGCGGCAGCCTCCGATATGGCCAGGTTGCGCACCCCGGGCTGCACGACCGCGGCACGCGCATGCGGATCGACCTTGAGAATACGATTGAACCGGGCCAGCGACAGCAGTACACCGTGGGTATGCGGCAGCGCCCCCCCGGACAGCCCGGTCCCTGCACCTCGTGCGACAACGGGCACGCCAAGCGCGGAACAGGCTTTGAGCACCGCGACCACCTGCGCCTCCGTCGTGGGCAGCGCCACGACCAGGGGCAGCGTGCGATAGGCGGCAAGACCGTCGCATTCGTAAGGCCGCAGATCCTCACTTTCGTACATCAACGCCCCGGGCGGAAGCACTCGCGCCAGCGCTTCGACCACCCGTGCTCTATCGACCACGGAGAAGTCCGCTTCCTGTTCGCCGAGGGTGGCGTCCTCATTCAGATTCATGCTGTCTCTCCATGCTTTCCCGCCCGATTGAACCCACCTTCGATCCGATTCTCGTGCCGCACCACGCTCCCCAGACGACAGGCTGCCGCCTCCAGGTGCACTCTTGCAGCCTCGCCGGCAGCCCGCGCATCGCCCAGCTGGATCGCGGCAAAGATTCGCCGGTGCTCTGCCTGCGCACTGGCTGCACGCCCCGCGAGATGCCCCTCCTCGCTCCACGTAGGCAGCCGCGATTCGGAAAACTGTCTCCCCATGTAGATCAGGAAGCGCGCCAACTGCCGATTACCAGACGCCGCGGCGATAGCCACGTGAAACGCGTCATCTGCCGCCGCGCCACCTTCACCCGCCTGCAGCGCCCGTTCCATCTCGTCAACAGCGGCCGCAATCCGCGACAGGCTCTCCGGGGTACGACGCTGCGCAGCCAACTCGGCCGCGCCACTCTCAACCATTGCACGCAACTCGAAAGTATCCGCGACATCTTCCTGCGCGGGCGCCGACTCACGCACAAGCCGAAAACTGCTCTCCCCCGGCGCGGCAGCAACGAAGGCCCCCAAGCCCTGCCGCGTTTCCACACAGCCTTCTGCCTTGAGGCGGGAGATCGCCTCGCGCACCACGGCACGACTGACTCCGAAACGTTCGCACAGCAATTTTTCCGTAGGCAACTGCGTGCCGGGCACCAGGCCCAGCTCGCCAATCCACGCCTCAATCTCGCGTGAAACGGTATCACTCAGGCGTGGCGGGCGCTGCACGGGGCTGCGAATACAGGTTATCAACTTGTCAGACATCCTGAGAATGATAGCGCAGCAGCGACGACGGGCGATCAGGGTTTTCCCCATGCGGCCATCTACCAGATGGCCGCGCTGCAGCAGCCAGTATCGAAGGCGGCAACGCAGACATGGCTTACGCGAGCGCCAGCATTTGCTAATATTCGCGCTCAATCCTTGTCCGGGCGACGTCATGACCACTCGCGCCTCCGCAGCGCGGTTCCTGCCCTTCATGACCTGGCCCGCCCAATGGGCCAGGTACGGCATTCGCGGCGATATCATTGCCGGCCTCACGGTCGCCCTGGTGATGGTGCCGCAATCACTCGCCTACGCTCAGCTCGGCTCGCTCCCGCCCTACATCGGACTCTATGCGGCGCTTCTGCCCGCACTGACCGGCGCGCTCTTCGGCTCCTGCGGACAGCTTTCCACCGGACCGGTCGCCCTCACCTCACTCCTGACCGGAGCAAGCCTTCTTCCACTGGCCCGTCCCGACACCCCCGAGTTCCTCGCGCTCGCAATCTTGCTGGCACTGATGTCCGGACTCATTCAGCTCGCCTTGGGCGTGATGCGACTGGGCTGGCTGCTCAACCTTCTTTCGCACCCCGTTCTGATGGGCTTCATCAATGCCGCAGCGCTGGTGATCTGCATGTCCCAGCTTCCTCCGCTGGTCGGCATCAAGCTGAATAACGGCGGGCAGTTTCTTGCTGACTTCCTCAACGCGCTGAGCGAAATCGGTAACATTCACCTTCAATCTGCGGCCTTTGGCATCGGGGCGCTTGTAGCCCTGTCGCTTTTGCGCCGTCTGGCGCCGCGCCTGCCCGGCGTGCTGATCGTCGTCGGCGCGAGCATTGTCATTTCGGCATGGCAGGGCTTTGCGGCCCAGGGTGGTGCAGTCGTCGGCGCCATTCCGGCGGGCCTCCCTGCGTTCTTGATACCCGACATCAGGACCGATGCGGTCATTACCCTGCTGCCCACCGCCTTCGTGATCGCCCTCGTGAGCTTCATGGAAGCCGCCTCGAGCGCCAAGGTCATTTCCGGCAAACTGCGCGAACCCTGGGATCAGAATCAGGAACTCATCGGCCAGGGTCTGGCCAAGCTCGCCTCTGCCTTTACCGGCAGTCTCCCGACCAGTTCTTCGTTCTCGCGCTCCGCGCTCAACTACAACAACGGGGCGCGCACCGGGCTGTCCGCGCTGGTCACGGTCGCCGTGGTCGTGGTGACGCTGATTTTCTTCACCCCACTGCTGTGGCACCTGCCCAAGCCCGTGCTGGCTGCAGTCATTCTGCAGGCCGTGTTCAACCTGCTTGATTTTGAAGCGCTAAAGAAAGCGTGGCGGGCAAACCGTGACGACGGCGTTGCAGCGGCTCTCACCTTTATCGCCACGCTCGCCTTTGCACCCAATATTCAGAACGGCATCCTGACCGGTTTGCTGCTTTCGCTGTCGTTGATGGTCTACCGCAGCATGACGCCGCGCGTTGCATTACTCGGTCTCCACGACGACGGCACCTATCGCGATCTCGACCGCTTCGACCTCTCGCACCCGCATCCTCATGTCGTCATCCTGCGCTTCGACAGCCCGCTGACTTTCGTTACCGCTGCAACCTTTGAGGACGCCACCCTGCAGGCGGCACGCGCCCAACCCGATGTTCGCGCCGTACTGATCTCGGGTGCCGGCATCAACGCCATCGACGCCACCGGTCTGCACATGCTCACAGCCCTTGTCGATCGTTTTGCGCTTCAAGGACAGTCACTCGCCTTCTGTGGGCTCAAGAAACAGGTCATCGACGCCATGCAGCGCGACGGCCTGTGGCCACGAATTGCCGCTCACGCGGCCTACCGCACCGAACAGCAGGCGCTGGACCACCTGTACCCAGGCGCAGGTGAACGATTACGCACTGATTAATATTGACTTTTCCCGGAGTACGCAATACAGTACCCGACTCTTTGCAAAAACCCTCAATCGGAGCAACTCCATGTACGCGGTGATAAAAACCGGTGGCAAGCAGTATCGCGTCGTCGCCGGCGAAAAGATCAAGGTAGAACAGATACCGGCCGACGTGGGTTCCCAAATCACCATCGACCAGATTCTCATGGTCGGTGAAGGCGAAGCCGTCAAGATCGGCACGCCGGTGGTTTCCGGAGCTTCCGTCACGGCTTCCGTGGTTTCCCACGGACGTCACGACAAAATCAAGATTTTCAAGATGCGCCGCCGTAAGCACTTCCAGAAGCACCAGGGGCATCGTCAGAACTACACCGAAATCCGCATCGACGCGATTTCGGCCTGAGCCAGGAGGTAAGTCGACATGGCACATAAAAAAGCTGGCGGTAGTTCCCGTAACGGCCGCGACTCAGAATCAAAACGACTCGGCGTAAAGCGCTACGGTGGTCAGTTCGTACTGGCAGGCAACATCATTGTTCGCCAGCGCGGTACCGAATACCACCCGGGTGACAACGTCGGCATCGGCAAGGATCACACCCTGTTCGCACTGACCAACGGCACCGTCAAGTTTCTGGTGAAGGGCCCCGCCCGTCGCCGCACCGTGACGATTCTGCCCGAGGCAGCCGAGGCCTGATTTTCGCCTCGCGACAGGAAAAGCCCTATCCTTGCGGTAGGGCTTTTTTGTTTGTATTGCCTCAATTGTTTTGCCCGCACCATAACCAGTACCCCTGCGACCCGGCTCGCGGCATCTGCCGCACCTGCCGCGTCCCTGCCAGCCGGAAGCATCATGAAGTTTTTTGACGAAGCCCGAATCGAAGTTGTTGCCGGAGACGGCGGCAACGGTGTTGCCACCTTCCGCCGCGAGAAGTACATCCCGCGTGGCGGCCCCAATGGTGGCGACGGCGGTCGCGGCGGCAGCGTGTATGCAGTAGCCGACCGCAACATCAACACCCTGATCGACTACCGCTACACCCGCCACTTCCGCGCCGAACGCGGTGAGAACGGCGGCAGCCGGGACTGTTACGGCAAGGGCGGCGAGGACATCACGCTGCGCTTCCCCGTCGGCACGGTAATCACCGAGCATGAGACCGGCGAAATGATTGCCGACCTCGACGAAGACGGCAAGAAGATCCTGATCGCCAGCGGCGGGCGCGGTGGACTGGGCAACATCCACTTCAAGTCGAGCACCAACCGTGCGCCGCGCAAGCGCACCATGGGTCAGGAAGGTGAGCGTCACATGCTGCACCTCGAACTCAAGGTGCTCGCCGACGTCGGCCTGCTCGGCATGCCCAACGCGGGCAAATCGACCTTCATCCGCGCAGTATCGGCGGCCAAGCCAAAGGTCGCGGACTACCCCTTCACCACGCTGGCACCGAACCTCGGCGTCGTACGCACGGCAGAGAGCCGCAGCTTCGTGATCGCCGACATTCCCGGCCTGATCGAGGGCGCAGCTGAAGGCGCCGGCCTCGGTCACCAGTTCCTGCGCCACCTGCAGCGTACGCATGTGCTGCTGCATCTGGTCGACCTCGCGCCCTTCGACCCCGAAGCCGATCCCGTACGCGACGCCAAGGCCATCGTGGAGGAGCTGCGCAAGTACGATGAAGCCCTGTACAACAAGCCACGCTGGCTCGCGCTCAACAAGCTCGACCTGATTCCCGAAGAAGAGCGCGCCGAACGTGTCGCGGCCTTCCTCGAGGCTTATGGCCCTGTCGAACGTTTCTTCGAGATCTCCGCCCTCAAGGGCGACGGCTGCAAGCCGCTGATTTTCGCCATCCAGGACTTTCTCGACGGCGAACGCGCACGCATCGAAGCCGAGCGCCTGGAACGCCTTGCGGCCGAACAGAGTCGCCTGGCCGCGCTCGACGCCGCGCGCGCCGAGGCAGAGGCTGCCGCACTCGAGGACGACCTCGATGACGAAGATGATGAGGACGACGAAGCGGACGCCGCCGGCGAGTCGGACCAACAGGACGACAACACTCCCCGCTAACACTGCAGCCAGGCAGTCGAACACCATGAGAGAGAAGATCAGGAATGCGCGCCGGCTGGTCGTAAAGGTCGGCAGCGCCCTTGTCACCAACAACGGCGCAGGCCTTGACCACGCTGCGCTCGACGACTGGGCGCGCCAGATCGCTGCATTGCGCAGCATCGGGCGCGAGGTCGCCCTCGTCTCCTCCGGCGCCATCGCGGCCGGCATGCAACGCCTCAACTGGAGCAGGCGCCCGCAGGAGATGCACAAGCTGCAGGCCGCCGCCGCCGTTGGTCAGATGGGCCTTGTCGAAGCCTACCAGAAGGCGTTTTCGCGTCACGGATTGCAGACCGCGCAGATCCTGCTCACCCATGCGGATCTCGCCAACCGTACCCGCTACCTCAACGCACGTTCGACACTGACCACTCTGCTCGGCCTCGGCGTCATCCCGATCATCAACGAGAACGACACCGTCGTAACCGACGAGATCAAGTTCGGCGACAACGACACCTTGGGCGCACTCGTCGCCAACCTGATCGAGGCCGAGACCCTGATCATTCTCACCGATCAGAACGGTCTGTACACCGCCGATCCGCGCAAGGACCCGACCGCCACCCTCATCGCAGAAGGCAGGGCGGAAGACCCCGCATACGAAGCCATGGCAGGCGGCGCCGGCAGCGGTATCAGCAAGGGTGGCATGATCACCAAGATCAAGGCCGCCCAGCGCGCGGCGCGCAGCGGCGCTCACACCTGTATCGCCAGCGGCCGCGAGACCAACCCGCTGTTGCGCATCGTCGCAGGCGAAGCGGTCGGTACGCTGCTCTACGCCAGCAGCACACCGCTGCATGCACGCAAACAATGGCTCGCCGACCACCTGCAACTGGCTGGCGACCTGGTGATCGACGACGGCGCGGTCACCGCACTGCATAACGGCCGCAGCCTCCTGCCCGTAGGCCTGATCGAGGTCAGGGGCGACTTCAGGCGCGGAGCAGCAGTGGCCTGCCGCAGCATCACCGGCGAGGAAGTGGCCAGAGGACTGGTCAACTACAGCGCTTCCGAATGCCGCCGCATCGCCCGCAGGCCGACCTCCGAGATCGAGAATCTGCTGGGCTACATCGACGAACCGGAACTGATTCACCGCAACAACATGATTGGGCACTCACCGGGCGCAGGCTAGACCGGGCACCTCGCGGGGCCCCACGACAAAGGTGGCACACATATACTTATGCGATGACCATCCAGCCCCAGACCCTCCCCGCCAGACTGTCAGCCCGCGCTCGGGACACACCTGAAAGCCCTGCTTACCTGTTTCGTGCCGCCAACGGATCGTGGCAGGAGACGCCCTGGCGGCGCGTTGCAGAAATCGTCTCCACGCTTGCTACGGCACTTTGCCGTCTGGGGCTGAAGCCGGGCGACCGGATCGCCATCATGCTGCCAACGTCGCCCGAGTGGGAGTACTGCCATCTCGCAGCACTCGCGTGTGGCGCCATCGCCATCGGGCTCGACATGCACGACGCCCCGCAGAACCTGCAGCACATCCTCGATATCGCGCGCCCACGCGCAGTGATCGCTCCCGACAACGAAAAGATACGAGCGCTCCTGCTGCATGACCATCCTGCGGATATCCGAATCGTGGTCGGGGGCACACCCGATAGCGGCAATCATGCCCTTTCCGGGCTGTTCGAATCGCACCCCAGCCAGAACATGCAGCTGCGCGCTCCAGGGCCCGACGATACTGCAACGATCATATTCAGCTCAGGCAGCACCGGCGCGCCAAAGGCCATCGCCTACACTCACCATCAACTTCTGCTGGCCTGCGATGCCCTTGCGAGGCACTTCCCAGGCATTCGTCAGGAAGCGCGGCTTGTCTGCTGGCTTCCACTCTCCAACCTCTTCCAGCGTATTCTCAACATGTATGCGCTGTGCTGCGGCGCATCCACTTTTTTCATCGACAAGCCGGACCAGGTCATGCACCTGCTACCCGAGATCAGACCAACCCTGTTCGTTGGCGTACCCAGGTTCTACGAGAAACTCTACGCTGGCATCATTACAGAGCTCGATCGCAAGCCGCCCGTCATCCGGGCCATTGCCCGCGCAGCATGGAACATCGGACAACGGGTCGCCGCGGCGCAGCGCGCAGGCTGCCGTGCAGGCCCTTTGGACCGGCTGCTGGCCCCCGTTGCCAGAAGGGCTCTTGCCCGCGTGCGCTTGCTGATGGGGCCTGAACTACAATTCATGATCAGCGGATCAGCCCCGCTTCCACTCTGGCTGATGGAACGTTTCCATGGACTCGGCTGGCTGGTGCTGGAAGCATACGGCGTAAGCGAAAACGTCATTCCGATTGCGATCAACACCCCCGACGCATACCGCTTTGGCAGCGTTGGGCGGCCACTTCGGGGCACCGAGCTTTGCATCGCCGAAGACGGCGAGCTCCTGGTGCGGGGCGACGGCGTTTCGTCGAAGTCTCTTGACCCTTTACTGACAGTCGACACGCGCCACCTGCATCAATATCTGCCGACCGGCGACTACGCGCGCATTGACGAGGACGGCTTTGTCTGGCTCGAAGGCCGGAAAAGCGAGGTTTTCAAGACTTCCACCGGCCGTCGCGTGGCGCCAGCCCCAATCGAAGCCGAATTGAAGAAGCTCCCTTATGTTGAACATGCGGTTGTTCTTGGCCGAAACCGCCCGTTCCCCCTGGCCCTGCTCACGATCTCCCCGCAGCATCCAGTTGCGGGGCGCATCACCCACGCGGACACCATCAAGCAGCTTCGCGCAGACCTTGCCCGCCACAGCGCCCACCTGCCAGACTTTCTACGACCCCGCGCAGCCGTTGTCACCACTCACACCCTTAGTGTCGCAGGCGGTGAATTGACATCGAATCTGAAGCTGCGCCGAAGCGCCATCGAAAACCGTTTCGCAGCACAGATCGAGTCTGCCTATCTGGCAAGCAGCGGCCGACGTACAGGCGATCCGATCATCGTAACCGACCTCTGAGCGAACTCCATGAGCATCTACTTTCTCACGGGCGCATCTGGTGCAGTGGGCAGCGCCATCGTTCCGGATCTGCTGGCCAATCCAAACACCCGTCTGCGCCTCCTGCTGCGCGCAGACTCCGAGCCACATCTGGCACAACGCATGGAGGCACTGTTCAGATTCTGGAAGCTTGCTCCGGATTCGCCCGAGCGCCTGCGTATTGAGGCCTTTCGTGGCGACGCGAGCAAGCCCGAATTCGGACTCCCAAAGGCGACCTATGCACAGTTGTGCGCAGACACGCAGCACATCATTCATTGCGCTGCCAGCGTTCACATGAACAAACCCCTGGACGAGGCGCGAACATCTGCCCTTGACTCGACACAAACAATCCTGTCATTCGCCCGCGCACTCATGAAGGCGGGCGCGCTGCAGAAGGTCGAATTCATCAGCACCGTCGGCGTGGGTGGTAAACGCCCCGGCATCCTGCCCGAGACCTGGATCGACGAAGCGCGCGAATTTCACAACACCTACGAACAATCAAAGGCGGAAGCCGAAGACCTGGTCCGCGCAGCCATCGAAAACGAACACCTTCCGGTCACCGTCCATCGGCCAAGCATGGTCATCGGCAACTCGATTGATGGCCACATCATCCACTTCCAGATTTTCTACTTCATCTGCGAGTTTCTGTCCGGCAGGCGGACCTTCGGACTTTATCCGGATTTTGGCGACACCCGGCTGGATGTCGTTCCCGTCGATTGGGTGGCAAAGGCCATCGTTGCAGCGAGCACCAAACCGAGCACAGCGGGCCAGATCATTCACCTGTGCACCGGCCCCAACGCCTCCCCACGCCTGAGTGAATTGCGGGCGCTGGTTCGAACCGAGTTCCGCAACCATGGCCTTCCAACCCCACTCGCCATCCCGCTACCGCGCAGGGTCTTCGGCTTGCTGCCACGAATCGTCAGCCCTTTCATTCCTCAGCGCCGCAGAAAGGCGCTGATGACGCTTCCGATCTATCTTGATTACCTGTCCGGAAGCCAGGGTTTTGCACGACCGAAGGGGAACACCTGGGCATCTGACGCACTCACGCCCTCGCTTCCACTCCCGACCATCATTCGTCACTACCTGGAAACTCGTTACTCATCATGTGGCGCCCCCAAGCATACGGCATCCTGACGCAGCCACGACAGACCACGTGGCAGGACAGCCGGCTCAGCTGACAGCTCTGCGGCAAAACACAACGCCCGGAAACGACAAAGCCTCCATTGCTGGAGGCTTTGCCTGAAGTCCGAAGCCTGCGGCTTCGAGACTGTACTGACGCTTGTGCTTTAGCTTACTTCATGCGACGACGCACTGCGCCGAGGCCGAGCAGGCCAATGCCGAGCAGCGCCAAGGAAGCGGGCTCCGGAACAGGCTGAACAAGGAAAGCATCGCCGTTCGAGTTGACATTGAACGAGGTGCAAGCTGCAGCACCATCAAACGAACATGCGCCCGCACCGATCACGCTGGTCACCTGGTTGTTCGTCACGGCTTCAAAGATGATATCGCCGGCAAGCAGCGCGGCGGTCAGCGAGTTACCGCTGCTATCCTTGAAGAAGTCAGCGATGCTAACCGTGCTGATCGTCGCGTCGATCGTCGAGTCACCGTTTACACCGGAGATGCCAACCGTACCCAGCAGGTTGCCGCCGATACCGAAGATCGAGCCATCAGCAGCAGGCGTCAGGCCAGCGCCGTCAAACAGCGAAATCGTGCCGCTCGTGAAGGCGTAGCTGAAGCTGCCGTTAGCGTTAACATTGCTTACGAAACCCGCGACATTCGTGAACTTGATGGTCAGCGGCGACGCCAGGTTGCTCGGAAGGCCGCTCACGAAGTCACCCGAACCAACGACGTTTTCGGGCACGTAGGAGATCGAGTAGATCGCGCCAAACTCGGCAAATTTTGCGCCAACGAACACATCGCCGGAACCGTTAACTTCCTGTTCAACCGTTGCAGTACCACCGGTCAGCGACAGGCGGCCGATATTCGTGGTGGCCCCCATCTGCCAGCCATCCAGTACGACGGCAGCTTGTGCGGAAGAAGAGATCAGTGCGATGGCGCCAGCGGCGGCCAAGCCTTTAAGAATCGTTTTCTTGCTCATTTGTTTTCTCCTGGCGGGTGTCTGTTTGTCAGCGACAACTTGGATTAATCGCTCGCAACGAATACATAGCAAAGCGCGTGCCAGAAAATTTTATTCATTAAAACCAACAACTTGAGATACACCCATCAGTTTGAATGGCGGCCACTGTTAAAAAATCCGACAGATTCCGGCTTGAAACAACACCGCGCCTGCGGCTTTCATCTCGGCGCAACCATAAGATCGCCAATGGGCTTGCGAATCGACCGCGAGGCGGGCATGGATGAACTGCCGACCCGGCAGAAGAAGCCAAAGTCCTCAGTGGTGGTCGCCCCCGCAAGTGTTTCAAAATCACGAGCCATGGCACGCGCCGCATCATCAAGCCCGGGATGTGAAGAAAAAACCCGGTCGTGACGCACGTACCACCGGAAGATCAGAGGCGTCATTTCCGGCTGCAAGAACAGGCCCAGAGCACTCACCGTCACCCACAAGCGCTGCATGGCAGCGCCCGCCTCAACGTAGTCTGAAACTGTCTCAAGCCGTCCCACTGGCCTGATCAGCACGTGCGCGGCACAACGCAGCGCCGGCAGGTAATCCAGTTGGATCCGTGGTGCCACAGTCCCGAACAGAAAACGGTTGAAGAAGGTGACCCGCTCCCAGCTTCCAAGCACCCAGCGCATCAGCCGGCCCGTCAATGGGTCCACACCGACAGCCTGTTCGGGTATGCGATCTTCGCTGAAGCGCACGCCCCACTCGATAATCTCCTTATGCACCTTGTACGCCTCGGGGCAGGTCAAGCGGATATAGGCGCTATCCCACAGCAACCGGCCAATTTTCTGTCGTTCTGCGAACGTCTCGAAAAAGCGCACCGAATAAGCCGGCCCCACCGCATCGACCAGGGCTTCGCGCTGAGCATCCGTTAGTGGCGTCAACTTCATCGGCCTGCGCTGCACGCAGCGGGGCTCAATGTGCGAAACAAGGGGGTCCGGCTCAAGACCTGTCACGGCCTCAAGCTTGATATCAAAAACGGGGGCCGAGTCGCTCGTCCCCTGTCGCAAGGTCCACGTTGCTTGCAAACCAAACCTCGTCGCTGCAATTCTCAAGGTTTCGAGAAGCGCGCCATGAGCGATGTGACTCGCATGCCCGTCAAAGTCATATAGGCACCACTCACGCGTATCGTGTCCGTGCACGGCAATATGGTCAGCGTCTACGATCTCGAAAGCCCACGGTTGAGTGTTATCCCCACTCGGTGCCCAACGGGCGAGATCGAGAATCTTCAGCAGCGTCTCGCGATCAGCCATTCGTCGCTCCCGTAGACTTCATTTTGCGCAGCTGTAGGCGGGCAATCATCAACCCGATACGTTGCAGTGGGTTCCGGTTTCCACCCGGGCGCCACGTGTGAACAAGACGGTTGCGGTAGGCGTCGAACTGGAAGCCCCTTGGCGCAGCAATAATGTCGCCTCGGCCAAGCAGCACCTTGATCGCTTCAGTTGCGGCAACACCCGCACACAACTGGCATGCCGCAATTGTCGACGGCCCCCGGTGCTCGGCGAGATTCACTCGCGACGGATCTACAAGATAAGAACGCTGCAGCATGGCCGGCGACAACCCGAGGAGGAAGCGGATTGCCATCTCCTCCTCGTCACAGCCTTCAAGGCAGAAATAGTCCTCAAAGGACATCCCCCCGGGCAGGAAGGTCAGCACGGCGGTGCCCATTCCGAGAGGTGCGGCCGTTACCGCGGGGATCCCCATGCGGGCACAGGCCGCAAAGGTTGCCCGGCGCGCGTCAAAAGCGAAAAAATCGAGACCGTCTACATAAAGGTCTACACCTTTGAGAAAGTCGTCCAGATTTGCGGTGGAAACGCCTTCTGGGAATTTCCGTATATCTATTTCAGGGTTGATCTCGTGTGCCATCTCCGCGAGAACGTCCACCTTGGGAAGCCCAAGGCTTGCCATGACGGCACCGGCCTGCCGGTTGAAGTTCACATAGTCGAAGGCGTCAAAATCGGAAATATTGAATGCGCCAATACCCAGGCGGGCGAGCGTCAATAGATGAATGCCGCCAACTCCACCCATCCCGGCAATCGCCACCCGCTTTCCGCGCAGGGCGGATTGTTCAAGGCTGCTCACCCATCCAATATTTCGGGAAAATGCAGAATCGTACTCAAACACCGGCTTCATTTTCGACACCTTCGTCCTTTGCTTCCATAGACGCTATCATAGAGAACGCATACGAATCCGCGAAATCCAATGAGCCCTCCATTTGTCAGCAGCATCATTCACACGCTTGCACTGGCAGCGCGCAACCTGGCAAGGCAACGGCGCAGGGCGCTTCTGGCGCTCGCTACGGTCTGTGGCGGTGTCGTCGCCTTTCTGCTGGCCGGCGGGTTCATTCACTGGATTTTCCAGGACATGCGAGAGTCAACCATCCACTCCCAGCTGGGCCATATCCAGATCACCCGGCCAGGCTACTTCCGTGTCGGCCTGGGCGACCCGTACTCGTATCTGCTGCCAAATGACACATCGGTCGTTTCCAATGCGATCACCAGCCATCTGCGTACGGTGTCGCCGCGACTTTCGTTCAATGGTCTGCTCAGCAAGGACGATGCGACCGTTTCTTTCGTTGGCGAAGGGATTGACCCAAGCAAGGAAGCGCCGATCACTCGTGCGATCACGATCGTCTCTGGCAAGGACCTGACAGCTGCCGCACCAGACTCCGTGCTACTCGGGGAAGGCCTTGCGGCCAACCTCGGCGCTTCACCCGGTGACCGGGTCGTGCTGCTGGCGACCACGGCCCAGGGGGGGGTGAATGCCGTCGAACTGACCGTCGCTGGCCTGTTTGCAACTATCACGAAGGCCTACGATGACACCGTTCTGCGGGCGCCAATAGAAGTCGCCCGCAAATTGATGCGAGTGGAAGGTGCAACCAGCTGGGTCGTCTTACTGGACAGCACGAATGCAACCGACCCCGCAGTGGACGCTTTACGCAATGCCCTCCCTCCCGCTGAGTTCGAAATCATTCCCTGGAGCGATCTTGCCGATTTCTACAATAAGACCGTAGAGTTGTTTTCACGGCAAGTTGGTGTCGTCCGGCTGCTGATCGCCCTGATCGTCATCCTTAGCATATCCAATACCCTTTCGATGGCCGTGATCGAGCGCACGGGCGAAATCGGCACCTCAATGGCGCTTGGCGTCCGCAGGCGTGGGATACTCATGCTGTTCATTCTGGAAGGAGCCCTCCTTGGACTCGCCGGAGGCATCATCGGCGTTGCCCTCGGCTATCTGTGTGGCGAAATCGTGTCGCTGATCGGCATTCCGATGCCGCCGCCGCCGGGCATGGCTCGTGGGTATATCGGCGCAATTTCCATTTCGCCAGCCTTGGCACTCGATGCATTTCTTCTGGCATTCGTGACAACCCTTCTCGCCAGCGTATTTCCTGCCTGGAAGGCATCACGCATGAATATCGTTGACGCCCTGCGTCACCAGCGGTGAGCACAATGTTATTCAAACTCGCTCTGCGCAATATCTTTCGCCAGAAGGCCCGGACCGCGATGACGCTGGCGGCGGTCATTTTCGGCGTCTCGGGACTGATCCTCGCGGGTGGCTTCGTTCAGGACATTTTTGTACAGCTGGGAGAAGCAATCATTCACTCCCAGTCCGGTCACGTACAGGTCTTTCGCGAAGGCTTTCTCGAGAAGGGGACCCGTCAGCCGGATCGTTACCTGATCGACCAGCCAGATGCCGTCGCAAACCTGATCGCGAAACAACCGGGGGTTGAGGAAGTGACTTCGCGCCTCAGTTTTGCCGGTCTGCTCAACAACGGAAAACGTGACCTGCCAATCATCGGCGAAGGCATAGAACCGGACAAGGAGTCCCGGCTCGGCACTTACCTCAGCATTACCGCAGGGCGTCAGCTGACTGACAACGACACATTCGGCATGACAATCGGACAGGGCGTTGCCCACTCGTTAGGCGTAAAGCCGGGCGACTCGGTGATTCTGGTCATGAACACGACCGACGGCGCGCTGAATACGCTCGATTTCGAGATCGTTGGCGTATTCCAGAGTTTTTCGAAGGACTTTGACGCCAGAGCCGTGCGCATCAGCATTGGTGCTGCCCGCGAACTGATGGCAACTTCCGGCGCAAACCTCCTGGTTGTCACGCTGAAGCGTACCGAGGACACGGAGACTGCTCAGGCAGCCATCACCGGCGTACTCCCTCCAGGACTGGACTCGCGCAACTGGCGGCAACTCTCTGATTTTTACGACAAGACGCTGCAACTCTATGACAGGCAGTTCGGTGTCCTGCAATTGATCATTCTGTTCATGGTCTTACTCTCGGTCGCAAACACCGTTAACATGAGTGCATTCGAACGTCTTGGCGAGTTCGGAACCCTGCAGGCGCTGGGCAACACGAGAAGACAGGTTTTCCGGTTGATCCTGCTCGAGAACACGCTGCTGGGCCTGATCGGTGCGACACTCGGCGTGTTGACCGGTGTCGGGCTTGCGCTTGCAATTTCGGCAATCGGGATCCCGATGCCCCCGCCACCGAATGCAAACGTGGGGTATACGGCATTTATCAGAGTCGACTCCGCTACCGTTGCAATTGCCTTCCTGATCGGGATGGCTGCAGCTGCACTTGCAGCCATATTTCCTGCGAACCGCGTCGCGTCAACGCCCGTCGTTGACGCTCTGCGGCAAAGCAATTAACGCTTTCGGGCTCACGAATCATGAAGATCTTCGAACGCTTCAACCTCGGCCACGGCTTTCGCAAGTACTTCGAGATAACTCCGGCGACGAATGAAGCCCTGCGCAACGACGTCTTCCGCATCCGCCACGAGGTTTATTGCGAGGAGCTGAAGTTCGAGCCTGAGCGGCCTGACCGGCTTGAATCCGACGAGTACGATCCACACAGCGTACATTGTCTGATCCGCACCTCGACAGAGCCCAATCACCTGGTTGGATGTACACGCTTGGTACTCGCAGATCCGGACGACCCGCTGGCGCTGCTACCGTTCGAACGTACCTGTGCGAACACGCTTGATCGCTCGATCATCGATCCGCTCAAGCTGCCCCGTGACCGCATCGCAGAAGTGTCTCGTCTCGCGGTGCGAGGCACATACCGGCGACGCAAAGGGGACGACAAGGCTGCGGTAGCGATCAGCGATGAGGACTTCGGCACCGGCGATCGTCCGCGCTTTCCCTACATTCCGATCGGTCTCTACCTCGGGGCAGTAGCTTTGGCTGCGCGCAGTGGCATCGATACGCTGTTCGTCCTCACCGAACCTCGCCTCGCCTCACACTTCGGCAAGCTGGGCGTCGACATCCGCCAGATTGGCGGAGCCGTTGAGCACCGCGGCACCCGAGTCCCCTCAATGATGCACGTCCCCAGCATCATCAAGAACATGCGCTTCCTGGTAAAGCCCATGTGGCGCGTAGTGCAGGAAGAGATCGAGGACGGGTTCGAATCGGCATCCGGCGGCAAGAAGCTCACCGGGCGCTGAAGCCTGCTTGCCGCGTGTTGTTGTTTGCGGCGTCTCGAATAAACGAAGGCCCGCGAAATGCGGGCCTTCCTGTTGCTGCTCAGACCTTACCCGGACGGATCAGCCAGCCAGCGCCTGTTTGATCTGCTCCAGCGTGCTCGGATCGTCGATCGTGGTCAGATCACCCGCATCACGACCTTCTGCCAGCGCCTGAATGGAGCGCCGCAGCATCTTGCCGGAACGGGTCTTGGGCAGTCCGTTGATGAACAGTACACGGGCCGGACGTGCGATCGCACCAAGGCTCGCGTCCACCGTTTTCATCACCGCCTTCTCGAGCGCGGCGCGCTTCTCTGCCGTATCGACCACGCTGGCATCCTTCACCACCGCGAACGCCATCGGCATCTGCCCCTTGAGCTCGTCATGCACACCGACAACCGCCACTTCGGCAATCGCAGGATGAGCCTGCACCGCTTCCTCGATCTCACGTGTCCCAAGACGATGGCCAGCGACGTTGATCACATCGTCCATACGTCCAAGAATGGTGTGGTAGCCCTTGTCGTCCTTGATCCCCCAGTCCGAGGAGGAGTACACCACCGGGTCGGTAAACAGCGTGAAATAGGTCGACACGAAACGGTCGTCCTGCCCCCACACGGTCGACAGGCAACCGGGCGGTAGCGGCGGTACGATGCCGACGATGCCCTTCTCGTTGGCACCACACTCAGTTCCGTCCTCGCGATAGATGCGCAGATCGTAGCCATAGACGGGGAAGGCCGGCGAACCCAGCTTGATCGGGCTCTCTTCAACACCACGGCATATCGCCAGCATTGGCCAGCCAGTTTCGGTCTGCCAGTAGTTGTCGATGACCGGAATGCCAAGCTCGTCCATGATCCACTTGTGCGAGGTCTCATCCAGCGGTTCGCCGGCAAGGAAGAGGTGCTTGAGCGAAGACAGATCGTACTTCTTGAGAAAGGCCGGATCCTGCTTCTTGAGCACGCGCACCGCAGTGGGCGCAGAGAACATCACGTTGACCTTGTACTTTTCAACGATCTGCCACCAGATCCCTGCATCCGGACGCAATGGCGTACCTTCGTACATGATCGTCGCCATGCCGCCGATCAGCGGACCATAGACGATATAGCTGTGACCGACCACCCAGCCAATGTCCGAGGTCGAGAACATGGTCTCGCCCGCGCCGCCGGTAAAGATGTGCTTCATCGACGCGGCCAGCGCAACCGTATAGCCGCCGGTATCCCGCTGCACGCCCTTGGGCTTGCCGGTGGTGCCGGAGGTGTAAAGGATGTAGCTCGGCTCGGACGACTCCAGCCACGTCACGGGCACTTTCGCGTCCATGTGCTTGGCGCGCATCTCGGCGTAATCGACGTCGCGACCGGCAACCCTGGGGAAGCCCTTGTCCAGGCCGCGGTCGATGATCAGCACCTTGGCCGGCGGAAACTCAGCCAGCTTGCAGGCTTTGTCCACCAGATGCTTGTAGGGCACCGGCTTGCCGTTGCGCATGCCGGCGTCGGAACTGACCATCAGCACGGGCTTGGCATCATCGATACGGGTGGCCAGAGAACCTGCGGCGAAACCGCCGAACACCACCGAGTGAATCGCACCGATGCGTGCGCAGGCCAGCATTGCAAATGCGGCTTCGGCAATCATCGGCATGTAGATCAGCACACGGTCGCCACGCTTCACCCCGAGTTCAAGGTAAATCGCTGCCATGCGTTCGACTTCGCGCTGAAGCTCGGAGAAGGTATACACCTTCTCCTCGTTGGTCTCGGTGGAGATGTACACCAGCGCACGATCGTTCGGTCGCTTCGCTGCATGGCGGTCCACTGCGTTGTAGCAAAGGTTCGTTTCGCCGCCCTTGAACCACTTCACGAAAGGCGGATTGGAAAAATCGCAGATCTGGTCGGCCGGCTTGTGCCAGTCAACCAGCTGCGCCTGCTCGCCCCAGAAGCCGTCGCGATCCTCGATCGACCTGCGGTGAAAGTCCATATACGTGGTCATAAGCATCCTCTCCCTTGTATTGTCCCTGTACTTGCGAATGACATGCCACGACACCGAAACAGGTCCGGCTGCGGCACGGATACAACTCACACGGAGGTTTGCGTTCCCTCCATATCGTCACTGCCTGACACCCGCCCCTTGTCGTATTGTTTGAGCTGCTCGAGAGGGAGCCCGCAATGCAGACGGGACTCCAGCAATTCGAGCAGGGGAAGCAGTGTGGCAATGACATCCGGCAGTCGGTCGGCCACCTCGTCGGCGGCTCCGATCCGGAGTTGAAGCAGGGCATGGTCAATGCTGATTACCTGCTTCAAATGACGGTCGACCATGGCCTGATCGACTTCACCCTGATCACCGACCACTCGGTTGCCACCGGCAGCAACGCCGCGCTGCACCCGTTTGGCCGCTGTTTCAATCAGGTGTTCCACCGTCTGCATTCCGTCGACTGCAGAACTGGAAGCACCGATCGTAACGCTGATGCGAATCCGCTCGTCGCGGTAGGTCATCACCAGCTTTTCCATCGCACGCTGCAACCGCAAGGCAAACGCACAGCAGCCCATCAGATCGGTACTGGGCGACAGGACGGCAAAACGCGATGAAGCCAGTTGCGAAACAGTATCCTCCCTGCGCACCTTGGTGGACAGGATTTTGGACAGTTTGCGCGTAATCAGTTCGGCGACATGTGAGCCATGCCATTCAGCCAGCTGATCGTAGTGATCGATATCGATCACCATCACCGAGATGTCGGCCTGATGGCGACGCGCAAGCGCCATCTCCTGCTCGGCGTGGTGGCTCAGGTAGGAGGCCGTGGCCAGGCCGGACACCGGATCCAGCGGGCTCTGGGTGGCAAGCGCCGCGCGGCTTTCGTCGAGCTCACGCCTGGTGCTCGCCAGGCGGACGAGGGAATCGAGCCGGGCCAGCAACTCGGCGCTGCTGGCGCCCTTTGCCACAAAATCGTTTGCGCCGAGCTTGAGTGCCCGCTCTCTCGCTTCGTCATCCTCGTCGCCCGAAATGATGATGACGGGGAGATCCTGGACACGCTGAACGCGCGAGCCGCGGATACGTTCCAGCAGCCCGAAACCATCCAGCCGTGGCATGCCGATGTCGGTCAGCACCACCTGAATTGCGGGATCCACCAGCAAGGCTTCCCATCCCGCCTCGCCATCCGCTTCGTCGCGGACATCGAAGCGGCCGCGAATATGCTTGGTGATCGTCGCCCGCACCATGCGCGAATCGTCGACAACCAGTACCTTGGTCAGCGGCTGGTTTCCGTCATCGCTCATGGTCGGCTCGCTTTCGGGCTCTCAGGCGCCGACGCGAACGACGGTCCGCCCCTTCACCCGGCCCTCAATGAAGGCACCGAATGCGCCGGGCAGTTCATCCAGGTCAATCACCCGGGTGACTTCGGCGAGGTGCTGCGGCTTGAGGTCGCCGGCCAGACGGTCCCACACCCGCTGTCGCGTCGGAAAGCCCATGTAGCCCGAGTCGATGCCGAGCAGACTGACGCCGCGCAGAATGAACGGGAACACGGTCGTGTTGATATTGAAGCTCGCTGCGTTGCCGATGCTTGCCACCGTGCCCGCCTGCTTCATCGTGGCCAGAACCCAGTGCAGTACCTGGCCGCCGACGTTGTCTACTGCGCCGGCCCACTGCGCGGCTTCGAGCGGACGCGTCTTGTCGAAATCGACGTCGCTGCGCAACAGGATCTCGGCCGCACCCAGGCCAGTGAGATACTCACGTTCTGCAGCTTTCCCGGTCAGCGCGACCACGTGATAGCCGAGTCGTGCCAGCATGTCGATGGCCAGGCCACCCACACCGCCCGTCGCGCCCGTCACAATCACCGGGCCGTTGGCAGGCTTCAGTCCGTTGTCCTCCATGCGCACTACGCCCAGCGCGGCGGTGAACCCGGCCGTTCCAAGCGCCATGGCTTCGAAGAGGTCGAGCCCCGCGGGCAACGGCACAACCCAGGCCGCCGGCACCCGTGCGTATTCTGCATAACCACCGTGATGCGCAACACCGAGATCGAAACTCGTTGCAATCACCTTGTCGCCCACGGTGAAACGGGCATCGGCACTTTCGACGACCTCGCCCGACATGTCGATACCGCCCACGCAAGGAAAACGGCGAATGATCTTGCCCGTTCCGGTGGCGGCCAGGGCATCCTTGTAGTTGATGCTGGAGTAATGAACCCTGATCAGCACCTCACCCGCATCCAGCGCTGCGGGCGCGAGCGTCGTCAGCGCACCACCCGCTTTCCTGTTCTCGTCCTGCGTGATTAAGTAAGCCTTGAAAGCGTCCATCCGGGCTGTCTCCATAGCGGGCAAACGGCAAGTCGCCAAGGATAGCTGGCGACCGCTGGTATTCTGGTCTGATTATAACGAAAAGCAGAGGTCCGCCCTTTTCGGCAACGCGATATGGATTCGCTTTAATTTACCGTCGGGGCGGTCGATAATCAATCTACTGCACTCCCGGCGGACGACAACATGGCTTTTCTGACCCACGCACTTCCTGCCGTCGACGACTACGTCGAGTTCTTTTCACATCAGCAACTGCCTGTCCTGCGCCATACCGTGCGGGAGTTCGAAGCAATGCGTGAAGAGATCGACAGCGTGAGCGGCAAGCGTGTCGCCAGCGTCGTACTGGGCGATCCGTTGATGACGATGAAACTGCTTTCCCATCTTGAGCAGCATCGACGAAGTTCGCAGAATCACGATATCACAACGATCGATCGCGCCATCATCATGATGGGCATCACACCGTTCTTTGAAACCTTCAGTGAGCTGACGACAGTAGAGGAAACGCTGTCTGATTATCCGAAGGCTCTAATCGGCGTCCTCAAAGTCATTGGCCGTGCCCGCAAGGCGGCCAGACATGCGCGCGACTGGGCCGTCATCCGGCACGATCTCAACGTGGACGAGATCACCGTTGCGGCGCTCCTGCGCCAGGCCACCGACATTGTGTGCTGGATTTTCGCGCCAACGCTCACACAACAGGTCTATGCGCTGCAGGAGTCAGATCGCACGATGCGCAGCTCGGACGCCCAGCGCAAGATTTTCGGCGTCTCCGCCCGAGAGATTCAACTCGCGCTGGTGCAGGCGTGGGAAATGCCCGAGCTGCTCGTCCTCCTCCTGGATGAAAGCCGCAGCGACCACCCCCGGGTACGCACGATCACCCTGGCCGCGAACTTCACCCGCCACCTGGCCCACGGCTGGGAGGATGATGCGCTCCCCGACGACATCGCAGACATCTGCGCCTTGCTGCACATTGCGCCCGACGCCCTGCTGCGCCGCCTCAACGCCCCGGAGTCGGCATTCTCCCGCTTGCTGCCTCCCGATGCCTGAGCGGCGTGATCGCAACGAGGACTAATGCAATGGAACACGCCTGCGAAGACCGACACCCGGCCTTGCGACAGACATCCCACAGCCAGATCATGCGTCACGAATGTACGGCCCAGAATGAACACACAAGCCATAACCCGGCACTTACGTTAACATGACGCCTACAAGATATGCAGACAGGGATAATTTGGGGGCCGATGCATGAGCGTGTTAAGTGCTGTCTTTCTCGGTGGGGTGGTCATCGCCCTCCTCTATGGCATCGTCGTATACAACGGCTTGGTGCAGCTCAAACATAACGTGGCGTAGGCGTGGGCCAACATCGATGTGCTGCTCAAGCAACGCCACGACGAACTCCCCAAACTCGTCGAAGTCTGTCGCCAGTACAAGCAGTTCGAGCAGGAAACGCTCGCCCGCGTGACCGAAGCGCGTGCGCGCGTCTCGAGTGCCCGTGAAAAGCACGATGTCGCAGCGCTTGGAGCTGCAGAGGGCATGTTGCGCATGGGCCTCGGTCAGATTTTCGCCGTTGCCGAAGCCTATCCGGAGCTGAAGGCCAACGAGCATTTCATGCAACTTCAGACCCGCATCACCGCGCTGGAGAATGCCATTGCCGACCGTCGCGAGCTGTACAACGAATCGGTCAATGTCCACAACATCCGCATCGAACAGTTCCCCGATCTGTTCGTCGCCCGGCTTTGCCAGTTCATCGCCCAGCCCTTGCTCGAGTTTGCTTCGGCCGAAAAAACCGATGTGGACATGAAGGCCTTGTTCAGTGCCTGATGGCCTGCCGATCTTGCCTGCATCGCACTGAGACATGCTGGTCCGCCTGCGTCGTGACGGCTTCAATGCTGCGCTTCCGTTCGCACAGCTCGCGCTGGTCGTGTTTGCGCTTCGCGCCGACACCGGCTGGGGTACGGTGCTCGCGCTCGCCCTGCTGCTGGCGACAGGGCTTTTCGGCTGGTTACGTTCGATCAGACATGCCCGGCTGATTCTCGACACCCCCACTTCGCGCATTGCCTCAGCGGCGCAGGGGTATACCGAACTGCGCGGCCGCGGCCGCCCCCTCGATGGCACGCCTGTGCTGTCGCCGCTCACCGGCCTGCCATTACTCTGGTACCGCTTATCCACTTATCGCAAGACCAGCGACGGCAAATGGCGCCATACGGAGACCAGTGAGAGCGACGCATCCTTTCTGCTCGACGATGGCTCTGGCGTGTGTGCGGTTGATCCGGAAGGTGCAGAGATGCTCATACGACGTCGAGACGTCAGCGAGCGCGGCGATTTGCGCCAGATCCAGTGGTCACTGTTGAAAAATGACCCGGTTTACGTGCTGGGTGACTTCTTCACGCTTGGCAGCATCTCGCCCGACCTCGACGTCTCCCGCCAGGTACGTGAGCTGCTTGCACACTGGAAGTCGAACCAGCCCGAACTTCTGAAGCGATTCGATCTCGACGGCAATGGCAGCATCGACCTTCAGGAGTGGGAGCTGGCCCGGGCCCAGGCCAGGCGGGAAGTCCTGCGTCAGCGCGACGAACTCCTTACAGCGCCAGAGGCGCACGTCGTGCGAAAACCCGAGCAACGGCTGTACCTGATTTCGGATCTCGATCCCCAGGCACTCGCACGACGCTATCGTTTGTGGTCGGTCTTTCACCTCGCGATATTCCTCGGCACGGCTGCGGCCTCCGCCTGGTTTCACCAGGTCGGCGTGTTCTGATCAAACGCATTCCGGGGCGACCGGGTCGCTTCGCTGCAACCCAGGCTTCAAGGCCCACCGCCGCCTCAACCCGCCAACCGGCTCTCCAGCGCCTCCCAGCGCAACATCGCCGCATCGATCTCGCTCTCGATCTCGTCAAGGCGTGCGCTGAGCTGGGTTACCTCCTGTGGCGCACTTTGGTACAGCCCTGGATCAGCGAGTCTGGCCTGCACCGAGGCTTGCTCGGCCTCCAGCTTTGCGATCTTGTCGGGCAAGCCTTCAAGTTCGCGCTTCTCGTTGAAGGACAGCTTGTCGATGCGCTTCGCAGCCGGCTTCTCTGATGCGACCGCCTTGCTCGCACTTGCCTGCGTGCGTTGCTCAGCGATGCGTTGCGCCTCGCGCGCGGCCTGCACCCGCTGCCATTCCGCGTAACCACCCGCATATTCGCCCCAGTGGCCGTCGCCCTCAGCCGCAATCACCTGGGTTACCACGTTATCGAGGAAGGCACGGTCATGGCTCACAAGGAACAGCGTACCGTCATAGCTTGCAAGCAAATCCTCAAGCAGGTCGAGGGTTTCGATATCGAGGTCATTGGTGGGTTCGTCCAGCACCATCACGTTGGCAGGTCGCGCAAACAGCCGTGCCAGCAACAGACGGTTACGCTCCCCCCCGGACAAGGACTTGACCGGCGAACGCGCGCGCTGCGGCGCAAACAGGAAATCGCCCAGATAGCCGATCACGTGCTTGCGCTCTCCGCCGATCTCGATGAAGTCCGACCCCGGGCTGATGACTTCGGTCAGTGGAAGCTCGGGATCAAGCTGGGCACGAAGCTGGTCAAAATAGGCCACGGTGACCCGGGTGCCACTTCTGATGCTGCCCTCATCCGGCTCGATTTCGCCAAGGATGAGCTTGAGCAAGGTCGTCTTTCCAGCACCGTTGGGCCCGATAAAGCCGATTCGGTCGCCGCGCATGATTCGTGTGGAGAAATCACGCACCACCACGCGATCGCCGTAGGCCTTGGTCACATGGGTCAGTTCGGCAACCATCTGCCCGCTCTTTTCGCCTCGATCGACTGCCAGGCTGACATTCCCGAGACGATCCCGTCGCGCTACGCGCTCGTTGCGCAAGGCTTCCAGCCGCCGGACGCGGCCTTCGTTACGCGTTCGCCGTGCCTCCACGCCCTTGCGGATCCAGACCTCTTCCTGCGCCAGCATCTTGTCGAAGCGTGCATTGGCCTTGGATTCGGCCTCCAGCTCTTCAGCCTTGCGTCGCAGATAGTCCTGAAAACGTCCCGGATAACTCGCAAGCTTGCCTCGGTCCAGTTCAACAATACGCGTCGCCACGTTGTCGAGAAACACCCGGTCGTGGGTAATCAGCATCACTGCACCCCGAAAATCACGGATCAGGCCTTCGAGCCAGAGGATGCCGTCGAGGTCGAGATGGTTGGTCGGTTCGTCGAGCAGGAGCAGATCGGGTTCGGCCACCAGCGCGCGGGCAAGCGCAACACGCTTGATTCCACCGCCAGACAGACTCGACACCATGGCATCCCCCGGCAAGCCCAGCAGGCCGAGCATCTGCTCGACGCGCTGACTCAGGCGCCACCCATCCGCCGCTTCAATCGCATGTTGCAAAGCATCGAGCCGTGACAGGGCCTCAACGTCACCGTGATCTGACACCGCGATCATCGCCGCGTGGTAATCGACCAGAAGTTGCGCGGCATCGCCAAGCCCGTCTGCGACCGTGGCAAAGACGTCGCGCTCAAGAGGGAAATCCGCCTCCTGTGGCACGTAGGCGACGGTCAGCCCGGACTGGCGCCATACCGTGCCGTCGTCAAGCGTTGATTGGCCTGCCAGTGCGCGAAGCAGGCTCGATTTACCCGAACCGTTGCGGCCGATGAGCGCAACGCGCTCCCCGGCATCAAGTTGAAACTCGGCGTGAGCGAGCAGGTCGACGTGACCGAAAGCAAGACAGGCATTGTCGACAGATAGAAGTGGCATGGCGTGCTCGACTGTGGCGAATTCTGGAAAGAGAAAGGGATTTTAACGGGCTGCACCCGTCGCGGACACAAAGCCGCATAATGCAGTGCAACATTTTGACAGCTCAACAGTGTAAGGATACGGGGAAGATACCGGTGAACACACTGCTTTCACGACTTGCCGAGCGCGCTGCCAGCGAGGCCGACCAGACCCGCATCTGGGTGGAGCTTGTCGACAGCATTCGCCCGCCACACGCAAGCCGTCATGAAACGGCCAGTGAATCCCTGCGCTCACTGACGCACATCCTCGCGCGCCGCGACGAGTTCAGGCGTCCCCTGCGCTCGGCTTTCCTGCGTCTGTTCATGGAGCGCAAGCAGGTTTCCCTCTACGTTTCGTCCGGGTTGCTGCCCTCCACGGGCTTCTTCTCCGAAACTGCGCGACGCATTTCAGACAAGTTGTTGCCGGACGTCATCGATACAGCCTACATGAAGGACGTGCTGTCGGTCGTCTTTCATCGTCACGACGACGAAGTCTGGGTCAATGCGATCGCCGATGAGACCTGGATCGACTTCGTCCACGCCTTGCTCTCCCCGGAAGGCGATGCGATTCCGGCCAAGCCCGGCCACAAGGCACCGATGGCGGTCACGGAGATTCTTGAAGCGCTGCGCATGCTGTCGTACCACGTTTCGGCCATCGGGCTCGACCCCGATCTGGTGCGGGTCGACCCGAAGCTGGAAGAGGTGGAATCGCCCTTCCTCGCCCAGAATGCGGAGATTGTCCGCTACCTCGGCCATTACAAGACATGGTGGAGCGCGCCGGACACCCCGATTGAAGATTCGGACCACCTCACGGTCATGCTCGACCAATGCGCCGAAGTCCTGCTGCGCATACGCCGCCGCGCCATGCGCCGCGGCACCAGCCTGACCCTGACGTTCAAGCTCGAACGCCTGCGTCAGCATCTCGAACGCATCGGGGAATTACTCGGACTCCTGCGTGATCTTCATGCGTCCCGGCTGCTGATGCCCCTGCTCCCGCGCGCCGTCAGACTGTTCAAGCGCCTGGTGCACGCCGAGTGCCGCAAGAACCGCCTGTCGGACTACTGGGGAAAGAACGTCGAACTCCTTTCCCTGCGGATGACGGAAAGCGCAAGCAAGACCGGGGAGCACTACATCGCCTCGAATCTGCGCGAACATGTCGAGCTCATTCGTTCAGCTGCCCTCGGCGGTCTCATCATCGCACTGATGGCAGCCCTCAAGATTCTGATCGATCGCCAGAACTTTGCGCCCCTGAACGAGATCCTCGGCTTTTGCCTCAACTATGGCCTCGGCTTCGTACTGATCCACGTCCTCGGTGGCACCGTGGCAACCAAACAGCCCGCCATGACCGCAAATGCAATCGCGGCCTCGATCGGCGAAACTCGCGGCAAGACCCGCAGCCTGGATAATCTCGCCGACCTCATCATCCGCACCATTCGCAGCCAGGGCGCAGCAATCCTCGGCAACGTGGGCATTGCCGTTCCGGTAGCGATCGGGCTTTCGCTCGCGATCCTCGAGGTGTCTGGCACCCCCTTCATCGACACGGCCAAGGCCACCGCGCTTCTCGATGAAGCCGCTCCGAGCGGCAGCACCCTGTTCTTTGCCGCCGTCGCCGGCGTCTGCCTCTTCCTGTCAGGCCTGATCTCGGGCTACTACGACAACCTGTCTGCATACAATCGCGTACCGCAGCGTCTGCTCCAGTTGCGCTGGACGCGGCGGCTCCTCGGCGACAATCGCATGGCACGCGTATCGCGCTACGTGGAAAACAATCTGGGCGCCCTCGCAGGAAACTTTTTCTTCGGCTTTCTGCTTGGCGGAGCCACGGCGCTTGGTGTGCTTTTCGGCCTGCCCATGGATATCCGCCATATCGCGTTTTCCTCAGCTTATGCTGGCTACGCCATTGCAGCGTACGACTTCGCGCTTCCAGTGCAAGTGCTGAGCTTCACGTTCGGCGGGGTCTTGCTGATCGGCGTGGTCAACCTCGCAGTGAGCTTCACCCTTACCCTCTACGTCGCCATGCGGGCTCGGCGTATCACCTTCGCACAGGGCAGGACGCTGAGCAGCCTGGTGCTGCGGCGCATGCTGTTTCGCCCCCTGGATCTATTCATCGCACCGCGTCGGAATGGCCCATCTCAGCGGACCGAAACAGGTCCGAAAACCCGTCAGAACTCATCGAAAACGCCTTCCACAGACGAAAGCAGGCGTCCTCCTGACGACGAAAACACCCCCCCGCCACAATCGTCGCTTTGAACCGTGACGCCAACCGGATAGAATGCCGGCCGGCCTCCTTGTAGTTCAATGGATAGAACAGCCGCCTCCTAAGCGGCAAATGTGGGTTCGATTCCCGCCGAGGAGACCAATGCACACCTGGCGCTATCGACTCAGTTCAAGCCTTCGATCAAGTGCGCAAGGTATTTGACCGGAATCGCATAGCTGATGCCCGAGGGGCTGCTCAGGATGTTCTCCTTCGTCGACTTCACGAATACCATGTTGACGATTCCAAGCACTTCTCCGGAGTCGGGGTCGAACACCGGGCTGCCACTGTTTCCCGGATATGCGGTCGCATCAAGCTGATACACGCGGAAGGCACCGCCGGCCAGGCGCTTCACCAGCGCGGGATTCAGATCACGCGCATTGCCCTGCGGAATGCCGATTGGCGTAAGCGCAGAAATGACCCCGCGGTGAGTGACAGGCGTCATGCCCAGCGCATTCCCGATTGGAAACCCGGTGAAGGCGATCGACTGCCCTTCCTGCGCAATGTCGTTGCCGGAGAGCGTGAGTGGCGGCAGCGAGTTGCCCGAGTCCAGACGCAGCACCGCAAGGTCGCGCTCCGGGTCGACCGCGACCCGCGTAACCCGCCGCACGCCGCGCGTCTGCTCGTCACCGGGCAGCACGACAACGAGCATTTCAAACTGATCCTCTGAAACCACGTCGGGGATCACGTGTGCATTGGTTGCAATCAGACGGCCGTTGCCAACCGCAAAGCCTGTGCCGAGAAAGCGGAAGGCCGGGCTCCGGGTCTGCTGGTAGGTGCCGACGGCGAGCACCGATGCCTTGATATGCGGCACGGTCTCGATCAACCCTGCAGCAACCGGCTGAGCCGCCACCAGGTAAAGGCAACAGGTCAGCACCCGTCCGGCGCGAGAAAGAACGGCAGAAAGAAAACCTGTCATGAGTCCTGCTCCTTTTGCGCGGCCAGGCGAAAAGTGGAGATTGCCGAACTGGGCGCAACGACACTGCTGTCGTAGGGGTGCTGACGATTGCGCACGAACGCGAGAATGCGTTCGACGTACTTCTGGGTTTCGCGATAGGGAGGGACACCGCCGTAGCGCTCGACAGCCCCTTCTCCCGCATTGTAGCCGGCCGCAACCAGCGCGATGTCACCTTCGAAATAGGCAAGCAACCAGCGCAGATAGGCCAGGCCACCCTTGATGTTTTCCTCCGGATCGAGCGGCTTGCGCACATTGAAGCGCTCTGCCGTCTCCGGAATAAGCTGCATCACGCCCATTGCGTTCTTGGGTGACAACGCCGAAGGATTCAGATTTGACTCGGCGAGCGCAATGGCAAGGGCAAAGCGCGGCCGAATGCCGTAATGCGGCGCGTGCGCCACCAGCAAGCGGGCGATTCTCTGCCGATCTCCCGACATCGCAGCAATCAGTTCGTCGGCGGGCCAGTCGACAAGCAGCGTACTCGGCGGCGGGTGCAGACAGTCCGGTACCGCACCGGTGTAGTCGCCCGTATAGCGCATCAGCTTTTCTGCATGCGTATTGCCAAGGAAGGCGGCCATTGCAAAAAGGGTACTGGCGTACTCGTCATTGCGGGCAACACCGCGGGCATTGGCGTACATCCAGCCGAGGGCGTACATCGCCTCGGGATCGCCCAGACGGGCAGATTCACAATAGAGCACCGCAGCGTGTTCGGGATCGCGGCGCACCCCTTCCCCATGCTCGTAACTCAAGGCCTGCTCTGCGAGATAGCGTGCCTGGCGGGAAAATGCAGCCGCAACCTCGTCCTCCGACGCGGCATGCGCCGGAGAAAAGCCAACAGACAGCGTGCAGGCAAGCAACCCCCACCTGCACGACCGTCGCCAGACCGATGCTTCCTGCATCCTGTCTGACTCGAGTCCCATCAGAGACGCCAGACCCGCGCGCCGGCTGACGTCAACGCATCCAGGTCATAGGCCGACTTGACGTCGGTGAACACACCATCCGGCACCAGCTTTGTCAGAATGCGCTCGATCGGCATCGCCAGATAATCGCTGTGAGACACTGCTGCGACAATCGCCTGTGCCTGAGGAAGATCGTCCCATTCGGTCAGACTGACGCCGTATTCATGCAAAGCCTCATCCGCCTCGGCGACTGCATCATGCACGTGGACGTTGCAGCCGTAGCTCTGCAGTTCGCGAATGACATCGATGACCTTGCTGTTACGCAGATCCGGACAGTTCTCCTTGAACGTCAATCCAAGCACGATGACGTCCGCGCCCTTGATGCTGGAGCCCGCTCCTATCATCTCCTTGACGGTCTGCTCCGCGACGAATTTACCCATCCCGTCGTTGATCCTGCGTCCTGCCAGGATCACCTGCGGGTGGTAGCCAAGCATGTCTGCCTTGTGGGTCAGATAATAGGGATCGACACCGATGCAGTGCCCGCCGACCAGGCCCGGCCTGAAGGGGAGGAAGTTCCACTTCGTACCGGCAGCCTTGAGCACATCGAGCGTATCGATTCCGATCTTGTGGAAGATCAGCGACAACTCGTTCATCAACGCGATGTTGAGATCGCGCTGCGTGTTCTCAATGACTTTCGCCGCTTCGGCGACCTTGATCGAACTGGCCGGATAGACACCGGCCGTGATCACCTCGCCGTACACCTTGCTGACCGTCTCCAGCGTCTCCGGCGTATCGCCCGACACCACCTTCACGATCTTGGTAACCGTGCGCTCCTTGTCACCCGGATTGATCCGCTCAGGCGAATAACCGACGAAGAAGCCTTCCTTCCACTTCAACCCGGACTCGCGCTCGAGAATGGGAATGCAGACTTCTTCGGTCGCCCCCGGATACACGGTCGACTCGTACACGACGATGGCACCGGGCTTGAGGTTGCGTCCGACGGTCTGGGACGACTTCACCAAAGGCGTGAAATCCGGCTGATGTGCGTCATCGACCGGCGTCGGCACCGCGACGATGAGAAAATCCGCATCCTTGAGCACTGCAGGGTCGGTGTGGCAGCTCAGTTGGGTGGCTGCGCGAAGGTCTGCGGACGAGACCTCGCCGGTGGGATCGACGAAATCACGATAGGCCGCAACCTTCTCTTCCGACAGGTCGAATCCCAGCGTGCGGAACTTCTTTCCGAACTCAACTGCCAAGGGCAAACCGACATAACCCAGCCCGATAACCGCGATCGTACTCATTGACGTGTTTCCTCGATCTAATCCAAAAAATTCAGTATTTATGCATCAATCCAGACAGCTTCCAGGGCGGTCGCCGGTCATCGTTTTAACGATGGTGCGACCGCCGCCAACATGCAATCAAAGTGTCTTAAGCAACTCGCTTGCCTCTACCTGAATAGGGGAGCCGGCGTCCAGCTTGGGCAGCAAGGCCTCCAGCGTCTTTTTGGCATCGCCCTTACGATCAAGCTTGGCGTAGGTTTTTGCCAGATTCAGGCGCAGCGTTGGGATATCGGGCGCAAGGGATACGGCGCGCTCAAGGTTGGCAAGGCCCTTCTCCGCTTGTCCCGCATCAACCTGGATGACACCTGCGGTATCGAGCACCAAAGGGTTGTCCGGAGCCAAGGCCAGCGCTCGCTCTGCATAACTGAGTGCCTGACCATCTTTTGCTGCCGCGGCACTCCAGGCGAGGTTATTCAGGATCAGCGCGTTCTTTGGCGATAGCTCGTTCATGCCGCGGAACATCTTGACCGCGTCGGAAAAGCGCTTTTCAGCAAGCGCGCGCTCGGCCAGATAGCCGCGAACGATCAGATCCTTGGGCTCGTTGCGGAGCCAGTCGGACACGAGTCTATCTGCTTCAGGCGCGCGTGAAGCGCGCATCAGCGCCGAATGCAGCTTGCTGACAAGTTCGCCACTCTTGCCACGCTCCAAGGCCTTGCGATATGCAGCAATCGCCTCGGGCCATTGTCCGCCATTGCCCAGAATATCCCCCTCAAACCAATAGCCCTGAGCAGCAGTCGGACGCTGTTTCTGGACCTGTCTCGCCACACTCAGGGCCGCGGCCCGGTCCCCGCGCGAAACCTGAATATTGATGAGACGCTGCTGAGCTTCGAGCAAATCGCCCTTGATCCTCAAGGCCTTGGCCAAGGTTTGCTCTGCAGCGGCATCGTCCTTGTTCTGCCGCTGAACATCGGCAAGCATCAAGAGCGGAACAGGAGACTGCGGCTGAACACCCGCAAGCTTGTTGAGCGTAGCGACGGTCTGCTGCGTCTCTCCAGCCGCCAATTGAGCCCGCGCAAGCGCTTCAAGCGCTTGGGGATCATCGGGCTTGAGCGTAATGGCGCGTTGAGCCACTACCATGGCTTTTGCAGAATCATGCATTTTCAGGTGCTGAGTGACCAGTGCCAGTTGCGGTCGCAACAAGCCTGGCTCAGCCGCGGCTGCACGCTCGAGCGTGGCCAGGACATCGGCCGGGCTGGCAGCCGTCGCAGTCTGCAGATCGGCGTACGCGAGCAGTGTCTCAACGTTCTTCGGGCTGTCCTTCAGGATGCGTTCGAAACGCGCTTTGGCCACATCAGGCTTGTTGTCTGCAAGATCAAGTCGCGAAAGATTGACCGCTGCAGCCAGGAAGTCCGGCTTCAGCTGCAAGGACTTCTCAAACGCCTCGCGAGCACCAGGAAGGTCGCGCTTCGCGAGCAAGACACCGCCTTTCAGATTGTAGGTTTGGGGATCGTTTGGTTGTTTTCTCTCAAGCGTTTTCCAGGCCTCAAGTGCCTTGTCGAACTCACGACGTTGCATGTGAGCCAGAATCAGTGCCAGATCAGCCCGCCCCGAGCCCTCATCGAGCCCTGACGCCGCTTCAAGATCAGCAAAGGCACGTTCGCCGTCGCCCCCAGCCAGTCTGGCAACACCCAGCCGGGCACGGGCACTCGCATCCTCGGGCGCACTCTTGGCTGCCTTGGCAAAGTAGACCTCTGCATTGTCGTAATCACCCAATGCCAGGTAGATCTGCCCGATCTGCCCTGAGATCCCTGGAATCCTGTCTGCAACCGGGATGAGGGGCTGAACAGTCTCCAGCGCACGCGCCGCGTTTCCGGTTGCCAAATACGAGGATGCCAGCAATCTCCGCGCAAGGACTTGCCTTGGTGCGCTTGCCAGCACCTTGGAGAAATGCTGTTGAGCCAGCAAATGATCGTTTAACCGCAACATCACCGCCCCGGCGAGCAGTTCTGCAGGCAGGAAGTTCGGAGCATTCTTCAGTACCGCTTCAATACTGTTTCGCGCTTCATTCAGGCGGTCGGCACGGAAATCAAGAAAGGCCTGTACGTAGAGCGTAGAAGGATGTTTGGGCGCGAATTTCTGCATCGCAGCCAGCTCTTTGGTCGCAGCATCGATCTTGTTTTGCCGTAGCAGAAGAGACGCCAGTGCAAAGTGATGGGGAATCGACGCCGGTTTTGCTGCTACCGCAGCCTCTAGCGCTGACACTGCGTCATCGGGCTTGCCTTGCACAAGCAAGGCATCCGCCAGCAAAACCTGAGCCTCGGCCACATCAGCCTTGCGCCCAACAACGGTTTCGGCTTCGGCCTGCGCAGCCGCTGCATCCCCCGACACAAGCTTGGTACGGCCCAGGCCGACTCGCGCCAGATCATCATCCGGGGTAAGTGCAAGCGCCGCTTCAAAAGCCTTGCTCGCCTCGGGGACCATCGCTTTCGCCAGATAGGCTTCACCAAGCACCGTCAGCAACTGCGTTTGAGCCTTCGCATCACTCAGTGTCTTACCCGCATAGTCCGTGATAACGCGATCAACCTGCGCGGATGCCAGCAAGGCGCGCGCGAGTAACGGAGCGACCGCATCGGATGCGTATCCGAACTCGGAAGCCCGCTCAAGCTCTTTGACGGCCCCCGGTACATCACCTTGCTGCAGATTGATCTGGCCCAGGAGGAAGCGCCCTTCTGCCAGTTTTCCATTTTCCTGCAGGGCATTCTTCAGTTGTATCGAGGCCGCATTCAGGTCGTTCTTTGCGAGGTAAGCCTTGGCAGACTCGATCATTTCTTCCGGAGTATCGGTGCAACCCGCCAGTAGCGCAGCGGACACGAGTACGGTTGCCATACGACGGGCAGACTTCACCCACCCAGATGACTGCTGCCTAATTCGCTTCGTGGACAAGTTCAATTCTCCTTCTTCAATCCGAAACGATTCATGAGATCGTAGAGCGAGGGCCGGCTTACGCCGAGCACTTCAGCTGCCTTTGCAATGTTTCCGTTGGTGCGGGCGATGACACGCACCACCGCCCGCCGTTCCGCTTCATCCCTGACCTGCCTGAGGTTGAGCATCTCGAGGTCTTCGTCGGCGCTATCCAGCCCAAGATCCTCGGCCGTGATCCGGTTACCGTCGGCCATGATCACCGCGCGTTTCAGGCAGTTTTCCAGTTCGCGCACATTTCCGGGCCATGCATGAGCCTCGATGGCCGGAATCGCATCTTCCGCAAGATGCATGCTGCCGCGACCATTTTCAGCAGCAAAACGTTGGGCGAAGGCATGCGCAAGCAGAATCGCATCCCCTTCGCGCTCGCGCAGCGGCGGGATATCGACCACGATCTCGGCAAGCCGGTAGTAGAGATCCTCGCGAAACAGCCCGGTCTCGATCTGGGCTTTCAGGTCGCGATGGGTCGCACAGACAACGCGCACGTCGACCGGGATCTCCTGGCGCCCGCCAATACGTTCGATGACCCGCTCCTGCAGGAAGCGCAGAAGCTTTGCCTGCAGCGGCATCGGCAAATCGCCGATTTCGTCCAGGAAGAGCGTGCCCTTGTGAGCCGTTTCGATCTTGCCAAGGGTCTGCTTGGCCGCACCGGTAAACGCCCCTTTCTCGTAGCCGAAGAGTTCGCTTTCAAGCAGATTCTCGGGAATGGCAGCACAGTTGATCGCGACAAAACGCTCCTTGGCGCGAGGCGACAACGTATGCAGGCCGCGCGCGAGGACTTCCTTGCCCGTACCGCTTTCGCCGAGCAAGGCCACCGTTACCGCTGCAGACGCGACCTTCTCGATCATTCTGCAGATTTTCAGCATGCCGGGATCTCGCGTCAGGAGCCCGGACAACGGCCCGGTCTGACTCTCGCGCAAGCGGGCATTCTCCGCCTGAAGGTCGTGAAGCCGAAACGCACGCTCAATGGTCAACGCGAGCAGCTCGGGCTCGAACGGCTTGCCGAAGAAATCATAGGCACCCATTCCCACCGCGCGCACTGCATTCTCTCGATCATGCTGTCCCGTCAGTACGATGACCTTGGTGTCGGGCGCAAGCGCCAACATTTCAGCAAGAAGCAAAAAACCTTCGGACACATCATCGGGGGCAGGGGGCAAACCGAGATCCATGGTCACGACGGCGGGCTCATGGCGGCGCAATTGTGCAATCGCGCTCTCCCTGTCGCTGGCCAGTACCGTATCGAAACCGTCAAACGCCCAGCGCATCTGTTTCTGCAAGGCCGGATCGTCTTCAACAATCAGTAAGGTTCGCTGCTTCTCAGCCATGCTGACTGCCCACTCCCTGATCTTCAGTGGAACTGCCCCGGACCATCCGTGGCAAGACTATAGTCACGCAGGTTCCGACGCCCTCCTCACTTTCGAAATGGACGTCCCCACCCAACTCCCTGATGTACTGCCGGGTCTCATAGACGCCGATCCCCATACCGCTCGATTTGGTCGTTTCGAAAGGCCGGGCAAGGCGGTCGCGAAGAAATGCTTCCGACATGCCTCGTCCGGTATCCTGCACGACAATCCGGAGTCGATCATCATTATTCGCATCCAGACGGACTTGTACCTTACCATCGTCCGGAGTCGCCTCCAGTGCATTTTGCACGATATGCCCGATCACTCTCTCAAGTCGTTCCGGATGCGCGCCTACCGACCAGTCGCCATCAGGCGGAAGCAACAGTTCGACGTGAGGCAGAAGCGCCCGCCGACGGTGACAGATCGCCTCCAGCGTCGAAGTGAGCGCAACAGTGCGCGTCGGATTAACCGAGCGCTTTTCCTGCAGTTGCGACATCAGTCCGCGCATACGCGCTTCGACATGAGCAACGGTCTCCAGCATGTCGTCCTGAAACTCGGGGTTGTGACGGTGGCGCTCGGCGTTCTTCAGCATCAAGGAAAGCTGGGCAACAAGGTTCTTCAAGTCGTGCACCACGAAAGCCGACATGCGATTGAACGATTCAAACTTCCGCGCCTCAAGCAAAGCCTCTGCTGACTGCATCCGCGCCAGATAACTCGCCGCCTGCCGTTGCGCGGTCTTCAACAGATCGAGCACCTCCCAGTCGACGTCGAAAGGGGCTCTGGGCGCGCTCAGGACGAGGAAGCCAACCAGGCTCCCTCCGCTCTTCAGGGGAATCAGCAACCAGGCGTCCGGGAAAAGCGCAAGCCATTCCGGCAATACAAGCCCCTTGTATACATCCTGACTGGAGCGATACTCCTCGAGATTGATCACCCACTCCCGCTCATCGAGAAATCGTAGAAAAGGGGAGTCCGGCGGCTCGGAGGCATCTACCTGAGGCTGGTTCAGCCTTGAGTGGACCGACACTCGCCCATCCGCTCCGCGCAACCACAAACTCCCCCCCGGACTCTCGACCAGGTCCGACAACGCCTTGATGACCGATTCACCGAGATCGAGCTGTCCATCGGCTGACGACAAGGCTTGCGTAAACCTTAACCATTCATTGCGATAGTCATAGCGATACGGAAACAGGTGCTTGTTGATCAAGACCCGGATTCGCGCCCGCTGGGCACCCGAAAAAAAGAAAACCGCCAGCAACAGCAACGCGGCAAACAACAAGGCTGCCTGCAGGGCGCGCCCCCAGTCTCCCCCAAAGTAGCGGACGTAATAGCCCGCTCCAGCAACGATCAACAAGTACAGCCCAGCAACAGCGAGTGCGGTCGAATGAAACACCGCCTCCCGCGACATCACCATCCTCAGTGACCAGGACGACGTCCGGGATCCCGACAGCGCAATCAAGGGCACTACAAGCGCATGCGCCACGCCGCGCACAGCCCAAACGTTGGGATCAAGGCGGCCAAAAAGGAAGCCCTCGGCGAACAGATAGAGCTCGAACATGTAACTGGCACTGAGCCCCAGACAGAGCGGCTTGAGCCCCCATCGCGACTCGCGGGGCATGCCTCGGTAAAGCTGCTCGACCAGGACCAGGCCAAACACGGCTGAGGCCAGTGCGGCCGAGATGGCCAGACGCAAGGCTGAATCGGGAGAAAGCAGCTGAAACCCTGATAGCAGGACACTCAGAAACTGCGCGCCCACAATCGCCAACGCAACCCCGCTCGGCCACCGCACGCCAGGAGGAATGAGCGGCTTCAGCAGAATCAGCAAAAATGCGAACCAAGAGGCAGAACGAAAGACGTCGAGGACAAGAGCAAGCTGAAAAAGCCAGGCACTCTGGTTGCTTGCATACGAAGCTGAAGCCAGCGCCCAGGCAAACGACACGACGACAGCAACAAGGAGGAATCCGCCCTTGGGAGCGCCTCGCCAGGCAGCGTAGAGAAAGATGCCGAACACGAAATAAACAAGGGCCGACAGACCATAGCCCCACACCGCGAAATCAGCCACCATTCATTCCCTGCGCAGACACGCCGACTGCCCCTTTAGCACAAAGAGGCCGCCGGACAGAAAAGCACGCAGAAGATCAGTGCGCGCCTTCCCCGGTTAACACAACCCGAACCGTTTCGAAGAGCACAAGGGTATCGAGCACCAGCGTATGGTTCTTGACGTAGTAGAGGTCGTACTGCAACTTCTGAATTGCATCGTCGACCGACGAACCATACTGATATCGCACCTGCGCCCAGCCCGTCACCCCCGGCTTCACGCAGTGGCGAACACCATAGAACGGGATCTCGCGTGCCAGCTGGTCGACGAAATAGGGCCGTTCAGGCCTGGGGCCGACAAGACTCATATCCCCTACCAGCACGTTAAGCAACTGCGGCAGCTCGTCGATACGCAACTTTCTGATGATGCGACCCACACGCGTCGCACGATCATCGTTCGATGAAGCCCAGCGCGGCTTGCCGTCCTTCTCTGCATCGATGCGCATGCTTCTGAACTTGGTGACCTTGAAGGTTTTGCCGCCCAGACCTACACGCTCCTGCCGGTAGAACACGGGACCACCGTCTTCGAACAGAATCAGCAAAGCCGTGATCATCATGATGGGGGCAGACAGCAGCAGCAGCACAGTCGCGGCAAACAGATCAAAGCAGCGCTTGATCAAGGCCCGTCCGAGACTCTGCCTGAATCCATCACCGTAAATCAGCCAGCTGGCGCGCAGGGAATCGACCCTCACCTGCCCCTGCACACGCTCGAAGAAGGACGACAGATCCAACACCCGCACACCGTCGAGCTTGCAATCGAGCAATTCGCGCAGCGGAAGCACGCCGCCCCGTCGCTCACGCACGGCAACGATCACCTCATTGACTCGAAGCTTGCGGACGACCTCAATCAGCCCGGAACCTGCAAGCACTTTGCGGGGATCAACCTCAACCGGGTCATCACCACCACCGGAATAGAAACCTACGATCTCCATACCCCCCTGGGCAGGATTCGCAAGCGCCCGCTGCACTGCCAAGGCGTCAGGCCCCGTACCGAGAATCAACACTCGTGGCGCAAACAGCGAAGATGTCTGACGACGATTGACCAAGGCCCTCATCGACAGCACGACACCGAGCATCAACAGAACGGACGCCTGCATTGCGCCGGAATCAAAGCCGGACCATGGCAGCCAGCGAAAAACACCATAAGCGACCGGCAGGCTGACCAGCACCGATAACAGGACTCGCGCAATGGCGGCCCGATGCGAATATTGTGCTGCGGGCCGATACAAACCCATTGCGGAATTCAATGCAACCATCAAAAACGCGAAAATCAATCCAGAGGGAACCACAACCGACCACTCGACGGCCTCTGCGTGCGCTTGGAAGGTCACTGCGAGCACGATCGCGACAAACAGCAACAGGGCATCAAGCAGTATCTGCTGCAGCGTATGTGACGGGAAATAGTGGCTGAACACCTTCAGCATGATAATTCCTTCAAGCCAGTCATTGAATGCTCTTGCGCCAAGGACGCGCATGCATGCTGCAGTGCGAATCCATGTGAGTACGATAGCGGACCGCTCCAAAACCGCCCGTTAAACTGGTCACGAACAGCACTCACCATGCTTTCCATCACAGCGAAAAAGCCATAATCAACTGTTTTATATTGATTTTTATACTTGGTTGTTTTTAGCCGTCAGGATATTAGCACAGCCGTATTGCATTCCCGCTGCGCTGCAAAAAATGACTGGAGTTGCGCGACAGGCGCTCTCGGGTGAGACATACATAGGATATGCTTGAGTCACCGAACGACCTTTCAGACCACATCCCGCTCACACCCAGGAGAAATCAATGGCTAACGAAGTTCGTGACTTTTCGGAAATGTATGGTTACAGCTATGAGGACCTCAAGGAGGGCATGACTGCCGCCGTCTCCCGGACCGTAACCGACGCAGATATTCTCATGTTTGCTGGTGTTTCAGGCGATACCAATCCGGTACACCTTGATGCCGAATTTGCGGCCAGCACCATGTTCGGGGGCCGGATTGCACACGGCATGCTGTCTGCAGCCTTCATCTCTACGGTATTCGGTACGCGCCTGCCAGGCCCGGGCTGCATCTATCTGTCGCAGACCCTGAAGTTCAAAGCCCCGGTCAAGGTTGGCGATACCGTCGTTGCCCGCGTAACGCTCACGGCGCTGAAACCGGAAAAGCGACGCGCAGTGTTCAGCACGGTGTGCACCGTAGGGACCACGGAAGTACTGGGTGGCGAGGCCGAGATCTTTCTGCCGCCGCGAGGCTGAACAGACGCACGTAAACGGGAGTGTCAAGTGGCCCCTGCTCCGCTTGACACTCACCCCATCCGATGCCGCACACAAAGCGGCTTCGGGCATCGATCGGTGCGCCCTTTGATCCAGCTTGGCGCCGCCCCCCCCTGCGTGCCTGCGGATTTCGCCCGTCTCAGACATTGCCCAGGCTCGGGCGGCGTCGTATCCGACGCTGTAAGCGCGGACTCGACTGCGACTCAGGCCTCGATGCTGGCCACGACAAGACCGATAGCCGACTCCGCATCCTGCGAGAGCGCAAGACAATGCTCGCCGCCGCCAACAAGATAGAGATTGAAGCCATCGGCCTCATATGCGGGAGACAGGCGGGCCGGGATATCGTCTTCCGAACAGGCGACGAAACGCAAACCGGGCCACTCCTTGCGCAATACGCTCACACAGGCATCACCGAATCCCTCACGGGCGACGAGCGCGGCGGCTTTGGTCAGAATGGCGTCGGTAATCATGCGTCAAACTCCTCGCCGGGCATGTAGCGCTGCAAGCTTGCAGGCTGCCTGCCGAGCAGCTTGGCCAGCCACGGTGGCGGACTGAGCAGCGTCCCCTGCAACTGTGCAAGCACCGCTCGTGCGGCACCACCGACGGGATACTTGACCGGATGAATCCCCGCACGCACGACTTTCGCGGCCGCGGGACCGCCGATCGATTGCATGTAGGCAAGATGACAGTCGGCGATCAGTTCGGCACGAGCAACGTTGCGGTCTTCTGCATCATCCGTTGCCCGCGTGGAGCGAACATCCGAGAGAAAGATTCCGGTCTCGGATACGAGATAGATCAGGAAGCGACTGCAGGAGCCGAAATGCCCGTCAAGCATCTCCCCTGCGTTCGACGCCACCGCGACCCGTAACAACCCATCGCCAACAGGTGCATTGGCATCAGGCACCGGCGCGCCGTCGTCAATGCCCTCCCCCCACAGGTAACGCACGGCTGCTTTGAGTGCGCCGGCGTCAACGCCAGGATCGACAATTTCGTCACCCTGCAACATGGCCTTGATATCGGCCACGGTCATACGGGCAAGCTTGGCTTCCGTCACCGGCGTACCCAAGCGGTCACCAAGGGCACGCACAAACGCGGACACCTTGACGTCGGGCAGCGCACGCGCGGCGAGCGCGATGCGCAGCGCGGCCTCACGGGTCACAGGGCTGGCTGTGGAACTGGCGGCATTCATGACTCACCTCTCGCGGCAAAATTGCAAACGGGGCGCATCGCAAGGACACCCCCCGGATTCAGGATCAGGCCGCGAGCGGCACGATACAGGTGTCGGTGCCAGGACAGACGGCGACGCACTGCGGCTCGTCGAACTCGCCCTCGCATTCGGTACAGGTATCGGGATTGATCTTGAAGATGCCGCCCTTGTCAGTAATCGACTTGGTCGGGCAAACCGGCTTGCAGTCACCACACGAGGTGCATTCAGCCTGAACGATCTTGAGTGCCATGATGAACTCCTTTCAATGGGGAAGCGCCCTTACTCGGGTGCGTCCACTCGTTTTGCACGCACGGAAACCGGCAGTCGTGCCGGTGCTTCCTGTGGTTGAATGTAATAGGTGCCACCACTGGCCAGCTTGAGTTCTCCACCCCACTTTTCGGGGGTATCAAATTCGATCGAGGAGATGTTGTCCTCAAGGTCACGCTTGGGCAGATAGAACACCAGACCACCTGCGTCGTTCTTGCGAATCATGATATTGGCCACAACGGACCTCCTTGTCGGCACGGGCAAAAAGCCCGCCACCAGAACGGCCTGAGCCCTCTCCGGCGACAAGCACATCCGGCTGTGCAGGACGGGACACGTCCCCGCCCTGCACCACGCCGGACGACCTCGCGATCAGCGGATCAGGTCGTAGTTGTAGTCGGTGGTCCCCATGCCGCGGGTCTCGTCGTCAAGCCGCTCCAGCACTGCATTGACCAGGGTGGTGAGGATGTACATCGCGCCCTCGTAACCCAGGGTGGTCATCCTGTGCAGGTGGTGACGATCGAAGATCGGGAAGCCGAGACGGATCAGCGGCACCTCGAACTCCTTGCCCTTATGCACCGTATCGCGCTGGATGTACTTGCCGTACGAGTTGCCGATGAGGAAATCGGGCTTGTCGGTAAAGCACAGGCTGCGCAGATGCCACAGGTCAGCCCCGGCGTGGACCTTGCAGCTGGCGCCGACCGGCGATTCTGCCAGCATCTTGTCGACCGCCTTGGCCCAACGCTTGTTGGCGTTGTTGCACACGATGTGCGTCGGCTCGGCACCGAGTTCGAGCAGGAACTTGACCATGCCCATGACGAAGTCCGGATCACCGTAGAGCGCGAACTTCTTGCCGTGCAGCCAGGTGTGGCTGTCCTGCATCATATCCATCAGACGGCCACGCTCGAGCGCCAGCGACTCCGGGATCTCCTTGCCGGTGATCTCGGACACCTTCATCAGGAACTCGTCGGTCCATTCCATGCCCATCGGGATGTTGAGCTTGGGAATGTCGTGGTTCCAGGTGTTCTCGACGAACTTCTTCGTCTTCTCGAGCTGCCACGGCTGCAGCAGGATGGTGTTGTGCGCATTCGGTGCGTCCTTCACCTCATCCATCGTGGTGCCGCCCGAGTACATGCGGAACTCACCGTCAGACGGCGTATCGAGCACTTCGGTGGGATCGGACAGCAGGGTCGCATCGACACCCATCTCGCCCATCATGCGCTTGATGACGCGATAGTTGCCGAGGTAGGTCTCGAAGCCGGGCACGAAGTTGAGCTTGCCGTTGCTGCCGGCAAGCTTGCCTTCCATGCTGTTGAGCGTGAAGTAACGTGCAATGCCCTCGAACATGTTGTCCCAGCCGGTGGTGTGGCTGCCGACGAAGGACGGGGTGTGCGCGAACGGAACCGGGTAGTCCTGCTCGATGTGACCGGCCTTCTTGGTATTGCTGATGAAGGCGTTGAGGTCGTCACCGATCACCTCCGCCATGCAGGTGGTCGACACCGCGATCATGTCGGGCTTGTACAGCGCCTTGGCGTTCTCCAGACCGTCGAACATGTTCTTCTGCCCGCCGAACACGGCTGCATCTTCCGTCATCGAGTCGGACACGCAGGAGATCGGCTCCTTGAAGTGACGGTTGAAGTAGGTGCGGAAGTAGGCCACGCAACCTTGCGAACCATGAACGTAGGGCAGGGTCTTGTGGAAGCCGAGCGAGCACAGCACGGCGCCGAGCGGCTGGCAGGCCTTGGCCGGGTTGATGGTCAGCGCTTCGCGCTTGAAGTTGAGGTCCTGGTATTCCTGAGTGGTCGTCCACTGGAACACTTCCTCAACCTTGTCCGCCGGATGGCGTTCTTCGAACAGATCCTGTTTGTTCTTCAGCGACGCCTTGTAGTCGTCGTCACGGAACAGGGGGTAGCAGGGCTTGATATCGTCAACGGTCTGCATTTCTGGCTCCTTGCCTGCGCCGCCAATCTGCGGACGTCAGGCACAAGGTTTTGGGTTGCGCGGGCTCGTGCCCGCGCATCAACACTGTGCGCACCGGGAGAAGCATCGGGACCCGATTCATCCTTTTCTCCGCAGTGCGGAGAAAAGGAATCACAGGCGGATCGCGACGTCGTACCCGGCTGACTCGCGTGCTTTACGCAGCGGCCTTCACTTCTTCGGCGGGCTTGACGGCCTTCCACGGCGGGGTCTGCTTGCCCCAGCACGGGTTGTTCAGCGTCATGTCCATGTCACGGGCAAAGATGGCGAAGCCGTCAAAGCCGTGATACGGGCCGGAGTAGTCCCAGCTGTGCATCTGGCGGAAGGGAATGCCCATCTTCTGATAGATGTACTTTTCCTTGATGCCGGAGCCAACCAGGTCGGGCTTGATGCGCTTGACGAA
>Ga0172382_10001342_pt1 | contig 44254 bp, 44 predicted proteins | sample Leawel138RmetaG_FD_122245 | JGI IMG/M metagenome (GOLD analysis project Ga0172382, IMG submission 122245) | Leachate microbial communities from a municipal landfill in Southern Ontario, Canada - Leachate well 138R metaG | ecosystem: Engineered > Solid waste > Landfill > Unclassified | place...
CAGTTCTTTGGGAATAGCGGGTAGGTCTCGTGGGGCTTCACGCCCCGGCTTCTTCTTGGTCGGCATACATGCATCCTCTGCTGCAACATGTTATGCCCAAACACAAAATTTATGACACCCCCCATTTTTGAGCATCCGATTTGCTCTGGTTTGCGCTTGTCTTGACACTGCATGTACCGGTGTTCGAGCCGTCGTATACAGGAGAGCATCTTGATGTGTCCGAATCTGATCGCTTGCTGCTTATCGAATACCGATATGCGATATACTCATGATCGTTAGCTTTCGCTGTGCCGAGACAGAAACACTCTTTGTCAGCGGGAAGACTCGGAGGTGGTCTGGTATTGCCAGAGTAGCTACGAGGAAGCTGGCACAGTTGGATGCTGCTGTGACAATCGAGTTTTTGCGCAGTCCGCCGGGTAATCACCTGGAAGTCCTGGTAGGTGATCGTGTCGGTCAGCACAGCATTCGTATCAACAAGCAGTGGCGTATTTGTTTTGTGTGGCGGGATGAAAGTGTATTTGATGTTGAGATTACTGATTATCATTGAGAGGCGCAGGCCATGATCAAGAACGGTATGCGCCCGGTTCACCCGGGTGAGATTTTGCGGGAGGATTTTCTGGAGCCATTGGGTATGACCGCGAATGCCCTTGCCAGGGCGTTGCATGTTACCCCGGCTCGGATCAATGAGATTGTAAGGGAGCGCCGGGGAGTTACGGCTGATACTGCTTTACGCCTGGCCCGTTACTTTGGTGGTGATGCCCAGAGCTGGCTGAATTTGCAGAGTGCTTATGATTTGCGTATGGCTGAGATAGAGGCAGGACATGCCATCACCAAGGAAATCACTCCCAGGGCTGCGTAGCGAAAGGCCGGCTTTGCATCGATGGATGTGACCGCGGTGCGCCCTCTCCCGCGAGGGGAGAGGGGCTTTTTGGGTCTGCGCTGGCCGGTTGGGGGATGCCAGACAAAAATACTCCTCAAGATTCCCAGCTGCTGCCGATAACAGAATCATGTGTAACAGACCTCAGGATTTCTTGTCTCATGAATGCCTACGCAATGAAGCAGTACCAGACTGTCAATGTCCATGCTCAGGTCAGCGAAGCTGATCCGCATCGTCTGATTCAGATGCTGATGGAAGGTGGTTTGCAACGTATCGCCCAAGCTAAGGGCGCGATGGAACATGGCAATGTGGGGTTCAAGGGTGAGCTGATCGGCAAGGCGATTGGCATTATCGGTGGCCTGCGTGATTCGCTGGATAAGGATAAAGGTGGCGAGATAGCCGCTAACCTGGATAATCTATACGCCTTCATGCAGCAGCGCCTGACCCTGGCGAATCTGCAGAACGATCCAGCCATGCTGGACGAGGTGGCAACCACATTGCGTGAAATCAAACAGGGCTGGGACGGTATTCGTTAGTCCTGATACGCGAGGAATGTATTCATGGCCATTGCCGTAGAACAATTGCAGGACACCCATGCAGCGCTGATTGCGGCCGTACAGGCGGGCGATTGGCAGCAGGTTGGCGAGCTGGATAATCTGTGCCGTGAGCTGGTGCAGCAGGCAATGGCCGAGCCGGAGCGCAATGAAGCCGAGCTGGCGGAGGTGTTGGGTTCGTTGTCCGCTACCTACCGTGAAGTGATTGGTCTGTGCCAGGCGGTGCAGGGCAAGTTGGCGGAAGAGCTGCAGGGCGTGCAACGCAGTAAGCAGGGTGCCCGGGTGTATCAGATGTTCAGTTGATCGGTCGCGGTTGCCCACGCCTATCTGGCAGTGGTTCGCGTGACCATGCAGCGTTGTATTGGTTCCGTCATCAGTTGAACTATCGGACGGAACGCACGGAAAATGTGCGCCAAGTATTTGACTCCGGTCTCCTTTCTCTCTAACTTGTCCTCCAAGGAATGCGATCGTGGCGTAACGCCACCAGGTCGTGTATCTCCGCGAGTTTAAGGATCTGCTTTTACCCATGTCGCCAGATAGTTATGTCCTGCTGATTGATGATTGCCCCCAGAGCCGCCACGACCTCAATCTGATTCTCGAGTTTCTTGGAGAGAACTCCCTTCACGCTGCGGCTGCTGATTGGCAGCAGGTGCAGGCGCAGCTGCCTTCTCCGGCGGCGCTCGATTGTGTGATTCTCGGGCAATGCGATCAGCCCGGTGGACTGGAAGAGCTGTTACTGCAGATCGACAAGTGGGATGCCAATGTGCCTGTGGTGGTGATTGGCCGTGAGCGCGTTGCCGATTGGCCGGATCAGTTGCGCCACAGTTTGCTCGCTACCATCGAACTGCCCCTGACCTATAACCAGTTGCTGGATACGTTGCACCGCGCTCAGGTTTACCGTGAGGTGGTTGATGATGGCCAGCGCAAGTCTCAACGTGAACCCAATCTGTTTCGTAGCCTGGTTGGCACCAGTCGGGCGATCCAGTCTGTGCGTCAGATGATGAAGCAGGTGGCGGATACCGAAGCAACGGTTCTGATTCTGGGTGACTCGGGGACGGGCAAGGAAGTGGTCGCGCGTAACCTGCATTTTCATTCACAGCGTAAGGATGGGCCCTTTGTGCCGGTCAACTGTGGGGCGATTCCCGCTGAGTTGCTGGAAAGCGAGCTGTTTGGTCATGAGAAGGGGGCCTTTACCGGGGCTATCACCAGCCGTGCCGGGCGCTTTGAGCTGGCCGCCGGCGGCACCCTGTTCCTTGATGAAATCGGCGATATGCCGCTGAACATGCAGGTCAAACTGCTGCGTGTGTTGCAGGAGCGTACCTTCGAGCGGGTCGGCAGTAACAAGCCGCAGCAGGCAGATGTGCGGGTGATTGCGGCAACGCACAAGGATCTGGAGCAGATGATCGCGGATGGTCTGTTCCGCGAGGATCTTTACTACCGCTTGCATGTATTCCCCATCGAGATGCCGCCGTTGCGTGAGCGGATCGAGGATCTCCCGCTGCTGTTGAATGAGCTGATCACACGGCTGGAAAAGGAGCGCCGTGGCTCCATCCGTTTCAGCAGCGCAGCGATCATGTCTCTGTGCAAGCATCCATGGCCGGGCAACGTGCGCGAGCTGGCTAATCTGGTCGAGCGCATGGCGATCATGCACCCCCACGGCGTTATCGGTGTCGGTGAGCTGCCGCGCAAGTTCCGCTATGTGGACGACGATCATGAGGATCTGCGCCAGTTGCAGGAGGCGCAGAACGATAATGCCTGGCGCCCGCCCATGGCCGGCTTCAATGCCGCAGCAGGATTGCCGCCGGAAGGGCTCGATTTGAAAGAGTACCTGGCTGAGCTGGAGCAGTCATTGATTCAGCAGGCGCTGGATGATGCCAACTTTGTCGTGGCCCGGGCGGCAGAGCGGCTGCGGATTCGACGAACAACGCTGGTCGAGAAGATGCGTAAATACGGCATGAATCGCGACACTGAAGCGAGTGCCGGTCGCGAAACGCCAGAAGACTGACGGCTGTGTTTCCTTGTTCTTTATAACTGATTGATTTTAAAGGTGATTATGCGAGTGGCATAAGCCTTGCTTTAAAGCTCCCAGTAGTCTTTATCAGGGAGTCGTCATGGCCATCACCGCTCAACATCTGCCGCAGGACACCGCGGCCACGCCTCAGAGCTCGCAGGATCTGGAGCAGGCTTATGCCCTGTTCAGTCGCATGTCTGAACAGCTGCGTGAGTCGCAGGGTCTGCTGGAGCAGCAAGTGGCTCAGCTCAAGGCCGAGCTGGCTGATGTCAGCGCCCAGCGCAGCCGTGAATTGGCAGAGAAGGCCTGCCTGGCCGGTCGCCTGCAGAACCTGCTGGATCTGCTCCCCGGTGGGGTGATTGTGCTGGACGGACGGGGTGTGGTGCGCGAAGCCAACCCCGCTGCCCGCGAACTGCTCGGTGAACCGCTGGAGGGCCAGCTCTGGCGCGAGTTGATCCGTGACCGCTTTGCTCCCCGTGACGATGATTACCACGAAGTATCCCTGCGCAGCGGCCGCCGTGTGTCATTGGCTACCCGTTCGCTGCGCGGCGAGCCGGGGCAGATCATTCTGCTGACCGACCTTACCGAAACCCGCCAGTTGCAGGCGCAGCTGTCGCGTAACGAACGCCTCTCCGCGCTGGGGCGCATGGTTGCCTCGCTGGCTCATCAGATTCGTACTCCGCTGTCCACCGCCCTGCTGTATGCCAGCCATCTGAACCAGCCGGAGCTCTCCAGCGCCCATCGGCAGCGCTTCAGTCAGCGTTTGAAGGATCGCTTGCAGACCATCGAACACCAGGTGCGAGACATGTTGATGTTCGCCCGGGGTGATCTGCCATTGAATAATCAGGTAACCGCGCAAAGCCTGTTCACCGAGCTGCAACAGCAGGCCGAAACCCTGATTGATGAAGCTGGCGCGCAGTGCCGCTGGGAAGATCGCGCGCCGGCGGGCGTGCGTCTGTTATGTAACCGGGAAACCCTGATTGGGGCGCTGCTCAACCTGATCGAGAACGCCATTCAAGCCGGCGCGCCAACGGCCCGTCTCAAGGTCATCCAACGTCTGCAGGAAGGCCGGCTGAGCATCAGCGTGGTCGATGGCGGGCAGGGCATGACCCGCGCCGAGCTGGCCAGAATAGGTGAGCCTTTCTATACCACCCGCGATCAGGGCACGGGGCTGGGTGTGTCGGTAGTCAAATCAGTTGCCCAGGCCCATGGCGGCGCCTTTCTGTTGCGTAGCCGGGCCGGGCAGGGCAGTTGGGCGGAGCTGGTAGTGCCGGTGCTGCCGCAATTGGTCAAGGGAGGAAGGATGGCATGAGCAAGCCACGGATTCTGTTGGTAGAGGACGACCGCGCGCTGCGTGAGGCGCTCGCGGATACCCTGGCACTGGGCGGCTATGACTACCTGGAAGCCGCTGATGGTGTCGCGGCGCTGGCAGTGTTGCAGCGTGAAAGCGTGGCGATGGTGATCAGCGATGTGAACATGCCCGGTATGGATGGGCATGCGCTGCTGCGTTCCCTGCGCGAACAATTTCCGCAACTGCCGGTGTTGCTGATGACAGCCTATGGCACAGTGCAGAATGCTGTGACGGCCATGCGCGAAGGGGCGGTGGATTACCTGGTCAAACCCTTTGAGCCGAGCGCTTTGCTGGATCTGGTGGCCCAGCACGCGCAGGGCCGTTTGCAGCGCTCTGGTGCCGATGGCCCGGTGGCGGTGGATCCAGCCAGTCAGCAGTTATTGCGATTGGCCCAGCGGGTTGCTGCCAGTGATTCGACGGTATTGATTTCCGGCGAGTCGGGTACCGGTAAGGAAGTACTGGCGCGCTACATCCACCAGCAATCACCCCGCGTCGATCAACCCTTTATCGCCATCAACTGCGCAGCCATCCCGGAAAACATGCTGGAAGCCACGCTGTTCGGCCACGAGAAGGGCGCCTTTACCGGCGCTGTGGCGGCGCAACCAGGTAAATTTGAGCAGGCCAACGGTGGCACCCTGTTACTGGACGAAATTTCCGAAATGCCGTTGGCGCTGCAGGCCAAGCTGCTGCGGGTGTTGCAGGAGCGAGAGGTAGAGCGGGTGGGTGGACGCAAGCTGATTCAGTTGGACATCCGCATCATCGCTACCACCAACCGCGATATGCAGGCCGAGGTGGCCGCCGGGCGCTTCCGTGAGGATCTGTACTACCGGTTGGGCGTATTCCCGCTGCAGTGGGCACCGCTGCGCCAGCGCCAGGCGGATATCCTGCCGATTGCCGAACGCCTGTTGACCAAGCACGCCAGCAAGATGAATCAGGGCCCGGTGCGTCTGTCCGAAGAGGCCTGCCAGGCGTTACGCCAGCACAGCTGGCCAGGCAATGTGCGTGAACTGGACAACGCCATGCAGCGGGCATTGATTCTGCAACAGGGCGGCATTATTCAGGCGCAGGATCTGTGTCTGGGTAGCATTCCCGGTAGCGCCATCTCGCCGAATTCAATCAGCCTGCCGCCGTTGGCCGCGCCCGCGGTCAGTCAGCCGGCGGTAGCCATGCCGGCGGCCGTCTCTGTCGGTGGGTTGGGGCAGGATGTGAAACAGCGGGAGTTTCAGTTGATCATCGACGTACTGCGTGCAGAACGCGGCCGGCGCAAGGAAGCCGCCGAAAGACTCGGCATCAGCCCGCGTACCCTGCGGTACAAGCTGGCACAGATGCGCGATGCGGGTGTGGATGTGGAGCAGGCGCTGTTTGCAGGATAGCTGAGCCGGGTTTAGACAGTATTGATCGGCGCGCTGGGCGCGCCGTCGCGGCGAGGCGCCGCTCCTTTCATGCCATTTCTGGCACCATTCTTGCTATATATTCTACAGAGTCGATTTTGCCGTCAAATTATTAGCGGCCTGGAGAATGATCATGACGCAGGGTGTTGAGTTCAATCGTCTGATGTTGCAGATGCGATCCATGCAAATGGAGGCGATGAGCCGTCCGCAGCCTGCTGTGGCGCCCACTGCGCCGCAGGAGACGAAAGGCCCGGCGTTTGATGATCTGCTGCAACAGGCGGTCAACCGCGTCAACGAATTGCAGCAGACTACCAGCGAGCTGCAGAGTGGTTACGAGCGCGGTGTGCCGGGGATTGATCTGGCCCAGGTGATGGTGGCATCGCAGAAATCCAGCGTCGCTTTTCAGGCGATGACGCAGGTGCGTAACAAGCTGATCACCGCATACGAAGACATCATGAAGATGCCTATTTAACTGTCTGCATCTAACCGATTGCACTGTGCTTGACCGAGGATATGCCTGATGGATGCTGCCACCCCAAACACCCCCGCCACCAGACCGGAACCGGTTACCGAAGCGCCCGGCCGCTCGCTTCCGGGCCTGGCCTTTCTGGATAATCTGGCCAAACTGCCGATGATGCGTCAATTTGCGCTGCTGGTGGGGCTGGCGGCGAGTGTGGCAATTGGTTTTGCCGTGGTGCTCTGGTCGCAGCAGCCGGAGTATCGCCCGCTGTATGGCAGCATGGATAACCTCAATGCCAGTCAGGTGGTGGATGTGCTGCAGCAGAGCCGTATCCGCTACAAGGTCGAGCCCAACAGTGGCGCGCTGCTGGTGCGATCAGAAGACCTGGCGGATGCCCGACTGCAACTGGCCAGCGCCGGGGTAGTACAGGGTGACGGCAATGTCGGCTTCGAGATTCTGGATCGCGAGCGCAGCCTGGGTACCAGCCAGTTCATGGAGACCACTCAGTACCGCCGGGGTCTGGAAGGCGAGATGGCCCGCACCATCTCCAGTCTGTACAACGTCAAGGCGGCGCGTGTGCATATCGCCATGCCGCGCTCTACCGTATTCGTTCGTGATGATCGTAAGCCCAGTGCCTCCGTGCTGCTGGAGCTGTATTCCGGTCGTAAACTGGAGCCGGCGCAGGTGATGGCCATCGTCAATCTGGTGGCGACCAGCGTGCCGGAGCTGAGCAAGGACCAGGTCACCGTAGTCGATCAGCAGGGCAACCTGCTGTCCGATCAGAACGAGTTGAATGAACTGACCATCGCCGGTCGCCAGTTTGATCACACCCGCCGTCTGGAAGACACCTATACCCGTCGGGTGCACAGCATTCTGCAACCGGTGCTGGGTACCGGAAATTACAAGGCTGAAGTCTCTGCGGACGTGGATTTCAGCACGCTGGAGTCGACGTCAGAGAACTTCAACCCGGAATCCTCGCTGCGCAGTGAGCAGGTGCTTACCGAGCAACGTGCCGCAGGCCAGGGGCCACAGGGCATTCCTGGGGCATTGAGTAATCAACCGCCGGGCACTACCCAGGTGCCGGAGCAGGTCATCGATCCGGAAACGGGTGAGCCAGTGGTGGTTGCCGCAGCCCGTGACTCCCGCGAGCAGGCAACACGCAATTTTGAGCTGGATCGGCAGATCAGTTACACCCGCCAGCAGCAGGGCCGTCTGACACGCCTGTCGGTGGCAGTGGTGGTGGATAATCACCGGCAAGTGGACGCGGCAACCGGTGAGGTCACCAGCGTACCGCTGAGCGCAGCAGAACTGAGTAATCTGACCCAACTGGTGCGCGATGCGGTGGGGTATGATCAGGCCCGCGGCGACAGCGTCAGCGTGGTCAACAGCGCCTTTGTACCGACCGGCGAGGTGCTGGATATTGCTCCGGTGCCCTTCTGGACACAGCCCTGGTTCTGGGACATGGCCAAGCAGGCGCTGGGCATTCTGTTTGTGCTGGTGCTGGTATTCGGCGTATTACGCCCGGTGCTCAAGGGCATCGGTGGGGGCAATCGTCAAACCTCTGACAGTCAGGGTTATCCGGCGCTTAGTGATGATGCCATGCTCGGTGACGACCTGCGTGATGATACCGTCAGTCTGTCTGCGCCCGAGGCTGGCCCGGTATTGTTGCCGCCGCCGGGAGCGGCTTATGAGCAGCAATTGAACGCCATCAAGGGGTTGCTGGCTGAAGATCCGGGCCGGGTTGCCCAGGTAGTCAAAGAATGGATCAATTCCGATGAGTGATGACAAACGTACACACAAGCTGAACAAGCTCGACAAGGCGGCCATTTTTCTGCTGAGTCTGGGCGAGTCGGATGCCGCTGCGGTGCTGCGCCATATGGGCCCGAAGGAAGTGCAACGGGTCGGCAGCGCCATGGCCGGGCTGCGCACCGTGAACCGGGATCAGGTACAGCAGGTGATGGGCGATTTCATTGATGTGGTCAGCGATCAGACCGGTCTGGGTGTCGGCTCGGATAACTATATCCGTACCATGCTGACTCAGGCGCTGGGTGAGGACAAGGCCAACAGCCTGGTTGACCGTATCCTGATGGGCGGTAGCACCTCGGGTCTGGATAGCCTCAAATGGATGGAGCCGCGGGCGGTAGCGGATGTGATTCGCTATGAGCACCCGCAGATTCAGGCCATTGTGGTCGCCTATCTGGATCCGGATATGGCGGCAGAGGTGATCAGCTACTTCGATCACAAGGTGCGCTTGGATGTGTTGCTGCGGGTATCGGCGCTGAATACCGTGCAACCGTCGGCGCTCAAGGAACTCAATGAGGTGCTGGAGAAACAATTTGCCGGCAACTCCAATACCACCCGCGCCAACATGGGTGGGGTGAAACGCACAGCGGACATCATGAACTATCTGGAAAGCGCCACCGAAGCGCAGCTGATAGAATCCATTCGTGATCTGGACGAGGATCTCTCGAACAAGATCGAGGATCTCATGTTCGTCTTCGATAACCTGGCGGATGTTGATGACCGGGGCATTCAGTTGCTGTTGCGCGAGGTGTCTTCCGACGTGCTGGTAGTGGCGCTCAAGGGTGCCGATGAAGAGGTCAAGGACAAGATTTTCCGCAACATGTCCAAGCGTGCTTCCGAGTTGCTGCAGGACGATCTGGAAGCCAAGGGCCCGGTGCGCATCAGTGAAGTGGAAGCGGCACAGAAAGAAGTGCTGACCATTGCTCGCCGCATGGCGGATGCCGGCGAGATTGTGCTGGGCGGCAAGGGCGCCGAGGAAATGATCTGACGGCTATGCCCTGGCAGTGGCGCCCCCACGGGTTGGCTGGCAAGTGAGGCCAGTATGCATTCGCCGACATATACAAGGGATGGCAGGGCATGACCGAGAAAAGCGACAGTGAGCTGATTCGCGCCGACCAGGCACCGGCATTCAACCTATGGGATCTGCCCAGTTTTGACGTCGGCGGTCACCACGTGCCCCGGGAACAGGAAAAGCCCGAAGACCAGCCACCACCCGAGCCAGAGCCTGAACCTGAACCAATCGAAGAGGTGCCTGATGAGCCCGAGATCAAGCCCTTCACTGTAGAAGAGCTGGAACAGATCCGCGCCGAGGCCTATAACGAAGGTTTTGCTACCGGTGAGCGGGACGGATTCCATTCCGGCCAGTTGAAAGCCCAGCAGGAAGCCAAAGTCCGGCTGGATGCCAGAGTGGCGGAGCTGGAAGCGGTCATGCAGCACCTGCTGGAACCGATTCGCGGGCAGGATGAGCAGATCGAAGACATGCTGCTGGAGCTGGTCGAGACCATGGTGCGGCAGGTCGTCCAGCGCGAACTGAAGACCGACTCCAGCCATATCCAGCAGGTACTGCGCAGCGCGCTCAAGGCTCTGCCGATGGGTGCCGAGCACATCCGTATTTATCTCAATCCCGCCGACTTCGAAGCCGTCAAGACCATCCGCGAACGCCATGAGGAAAGCTGGCGGTTGCTGGAGGACGATGAGCTGCTGCCGGGAGGCTGCCGAATTGAAGCCGAACACAGCCAGGTCGATGCCACCCGGGAGACTCGCCTGCAGCAGGTCATTGAACAGCTGCATGAACAACGCCAGGAACAGCGAGCCCAACCGCCGGAAGCCGATCTGATCATGGGCGCGGAGGACGAGAGTGAGCAGGCCTGAACGGATCAGTTTCGCTCGACGGCTATCGGGCTATAGCGCCGCGGTGGAGCTGCCTGCGACGCCGGTGGTGGAAGGTCGGCTGATTCGCATGGTGGGCCTGACGCTGGAAGCCGAGGGCCTGCAGGCGCGGGTCGGCAGCCGCTGTGTGGTGATCAACGAGACGCTGCAGGGGGAGACACGGGTCGAGGCTGAAGTCATGGGCTTTGCCGGCAGCAAGATCTACCTGATGCCGGTGGATCCTATGCAGGGCCTGCAACCGGGCGCTCGAGTGGTACCCTCCGCCGGTGGCGGCAAGCTGCCGATGGGCAGCGACATGCTCGGCCGGGTGCTGGACGGTATCGGTCGACCGCTGGACGGCAAGGGCCAGTTCATCTGTGAAGACTGGGTCGATCTGGTCGGCCCGACCATCAACCCACTCAAACGTCATCCTATTGAAGACACCCTGGATGTGGGCATCCGCTCGATCAACAGCATGCTGACGGTGGGTCGCGGCCAGCGCCTGGGTTTGTTCGCCGGTAGTGGCGTGGGCAAGAGTGTGCTGCTGGGCATGATGACGCGGTTTACCGAGGCGGATATCACCATTGTTGGTCTGATCGGTGAGCGGGGCCGGGAGGTCAAGGAATTCATCGAGCAGATTCTTGGCGAGGACGGCATGGCGCGTTCGGTGGTGGTGGCCTCGCCAGCCGATGATGCACCGCTGATGCGGCTGCGGGCGGCCATGTATTGCACCCGCGTGGCGGAATATTTCCGCGACAAGGGCAAGAATGTACTGTTGCTGATGGATTCGCTGACCCGTTTCGCCCAGGCGCAACGGGAGATTGCGCTGGCGATCGGCGAGCCACCGGCGACCAAGGGCTACCCGCCATCGGTGTTTGCCAAATTGCCGGCGCTGGTAGAGCGCGCCGGGAACGCGGAGCAGGGTGGTGGCTCGATCACTGCGTTCTACACGGTACTGTCCGAGGGTGACGACCAGCAGGATCCCATCGCCGATGCCTCCCGCGCGATTCTTGACGGACACGTAGTGCTCTCCCGGCGGTTGGCCGAGGAGGGTCACTATCCGGCGATTGATATCGAAGCCTCGATCAGCCGGGCGATGCCACAGATAGTGACCCCGGAGCACCTGCAGCAGGCGCAACAGCTCAAGCAGTTGTATGCGCGCTACCAACAAAGCCGCGATCTGATCAGTGTCGGTGCCTACGCCGCCGGCTCGGATCCGATGACCGACAAGGCCATAGCGAAAATACCGGGCATACAGGCCTTTCTGCGTCAGGGGCTGCGGGAGAGTGTCAGCCTCAGCGACAGCCGCGCAGCGTTGGCACAGCTGATCAATGAGTGATCCTCGGGTGCGGCGCATGGCGCCGGTGCTGGATATGGCGCTGGATGAAGAGCGCAAGGCGGCGCGCACCCTGGGCGAAAGCCAGCGGCAACTGGATGAGGCGAGTAACCGGCTGCGGGATCTGGAGCATTACGCCGGTGAATATGAAAAGGGCTGGGTGCAGCGGGGCAGTCAGGGCGTAGGCCGTGATTGGCTGCTCAACTATCAGCGTTTCATGGCGCAGATGCAGACTGCTATTGAACAGCAGAAACAGACGCTGATCTGGCATCAGGAAAGCCTCGAACGGTCGCGGGAAAACTGGCGGCAGCGCTATCAACGGGTTGAAGCCCTGCGCAAGCTGATTGAGCGCTACCAGGAAGAAGCCCGGGCGCGCGCCGATAAGCAGGAGCAGAAGCTGCTGGATGAGCTTACCCAGCGTCTGTTTACCCATCGCAGCTCGACCGGGGATTGAACCGGACGCCGCCCAGCGTGACTCTCCACTCGTGATATGGCCCCTTTGGCCCGGAACTTGCTCTGTTCCATTCAGTATTCGCGTTTGCGCGCTTTTCATGGAGAGTTCTGATGTCGACCAGCCAGGCCTTGATGGCTCTATTCAGCACTGATTTGCGCTCCGTCAGCGCAGAGGTCAGCCCACAGCTGTCGCTGACTACGGAGGAGGGCGACGCGTTTGCTGCTCTGCTGGCCGAGCAACTGCCGGCGGAACTGGAGGCGGTAATCGAACAGCTGAGCCCGGAACAGTTGGCCAGCCTGGAGCAAGCCGCGCTTGCCGTTAGCGGCAACACCTTGCCGGCCGAGCTGCAGGAGCTGCTGCAACAGTTGCCGGAGGACGAGGCGGATGCCGGGGACGCCGTCGCGGTCATCGGTCAATGGATACAATGGGCGCAGCAGGACGGTACTCGTCCTGCCCCGTCAACTACAGCAACGACGCCGTCTGCCGGTGAGCCGGTGCATGCTGCTGCAACCCGCACACAGGCAGCCATGCTGACCGAGGGCGATGCCGCTGAGTTGCCGGACGGCGACCTGCCGGGTCGTGCCAGTCAGAGTCGGGAGTCAGCCACCCTCGAAGCCGCTCGCCAGAACGGTGCCGGTATTGTGCAGCAGGGTAATCAACCGAACGCCCAGAATCAGACCGTGCAAGCTGCCCAGCAGGACTTCGGCGCCATGCTGCAGCGTACTGCCGTTGAAGCCAATCCGACCGCCGCCGCCCTGTTTGGCAAGCTGGTTGAGCAAATGGAAGGCGGCACCGCGGGGCGCGGTGACGAGGATGATGCGCTGGATGGCCTTCAGCGCACTCTGGCGCAGACCGGTACTAACAGCGCCGCGCTGACAGCACGCCCAGTCAGCGCGGCCATGCAGCCCGCCACTGTGCCCTTCGGTCATCAGAGTTGGGGGGAGGCGATGGTCGAGCGGGTGATGTGGATGTCCAGCCAGAACCTGCGCAGTGTGGAAATTCAGCTGGATCCAGCGGAGCTGGGCCCATTGGAAATTCATATTCAGAACCGCGGCCAGGAGCTGCAGGTTCAGTTCATCAGCCAGAATCCCAGTGTCCGTGAAGCGCTCGAGGGGCAGATGCACCGGTTACGCGAAATGTTTGTCGGGCAGGGGCTTGAGCAGACCGAGGTTACCGTGGCTGACCGTTCGGCGGGAGATCAGTCCCGTCAGAGCGAGGGGCAATTGGCTGAACGCGCAGTGAATCAGCGCGCGGCAGGTGAGAACCTGGCGGGTACCGGGGAGGGCGAAGTGGCTGGCCAGCTCGTCGAACGTATGGTTCAGCCGTTGCGTGGCCTGGTGGATTACTACGCCTGACGGAGGGTTGTGCACCGCCAATGGATCCCCGCGTTCGCGGGGATGACGAGAAATCTACTCCCCCTGACCACCCCGCCCGCCATCCCCAGCCCCGTCCTCCTCGACCTCCGTCTCGTCATCCTCGGCGAAAGCCGGGGATCCATGGGGTTGGTGCGGAGCTGCGGCCGCTGGATTCCCGCGTTCGCGGGGATGACGAGAAATCTCCTCCCCCTGACCACCCCGACCGTCATCCCCAGCCCCGTCCTCCTCGCCCCCGGCCTCGTCATCCTCGGCGAAAGCCGGGGATCCATGGTTGGTGCGGAGCTGCGGCCGCTGGATTCCCGCGTGCGCGGGAATGACGGGGGTACTGGCGTGGGAATGACGGGAAGAATGGCGGGAATGCCGACCACTCCTTTCGCCACCCTCGGCCCCAGCCCCGTCATCCTCGGCGAAAGCCGGGGATCCATGGTTGGTGCGGAGCTGCGGCCGCTGGATTCCCGCGTGCGCGGGAATGACGGGTACTGACGCGGGAATGATGGGAAGAATGGCGGGAATGCCGACCACTCCTTTCGCCACCCTCGGCCCCAGCCTCGTCCTCCTCGGCCCCAGCCTCGTCCTCCTCGGCCCCAGCCTCGTCCTCCTCGGCCCCAGCCTCGTCCTCCTCGGCCCCAGCCTCGTCCTCCTCGCCCTCCGTCCCGTCCTCCTCGGCCCCAGCCCCGTCATCCTCGGCGAAAGCCGGGGATCCATGGGGTTGGTGCAGAGCTGCGGCCGCTGGACTCCCGCGTGCGCGGGAATGACGGAGGTACTGGCGCGGGAATGACGGGAAGAATGGCGCGGGCAGCCACGCTATCCAACTAATGAATCGCCGCCGCACCACAATATGAGACATTTCCCGCGCCGGGCTTTATCCTTGTGCGGTATTGCACGATCCCGGCGCAGGGCGGTTTTTTCGTTCTTGGCATGATCAATGCAAATTAATTCATATAAGCGGTGTAAACCGCATCAGGCGACGGAATTTTGTCATGGCGAGAAATCAGGCGGGAGCCCAGCAGCAGGCTCCCCAGGCAGCACCAAGTGAAAAGGGCAAGCCGCTGATGCTTGTTCTGGTCGGTTTGGTGGCGCTGTTATTGTCGGCGGCGGGGTTGACTTATGCCTTGCTGTCTAACAATGAACGGGCCAGCGAGACCTCCGCGCCGAAGGACACTGCCAAATTGCCGGCGTTGTACGAGCCCTTGGAGCCTGCTTTTACCGTCAACTTCAACCACGGCGGTCGGCAGCGTTATATGCAGGTGAGTGTGGTGCTGATGGGGCGTGATCCATTGGCGTTAGCAGCAGCAGCGGAACATTCACCGCTGATTCGTAATCAATTGGTGATGTTGTTCAGTAGTGCTGATTTCGACCAATTATCGTCTGCCGAAGGTAAGGAGAAGCTGCGCGAGCAGGCTACCCTTGCAGTACAGAGCCTGATGGAACAGGAGCTCGGCATGCCGACAATCGAGTCGGTACTGTTCACCAATCTGGTTCTGCAATAGGAAGAATAATATGGCGGTCCAAGATCTGCTTTCCCAGGATGAAATCGATGCCCTGCTGCACGGGGTAGATGAAGGCATTATCGATAGCGACCGGGACGACGAGCCTGGCGGGGTCAAGAGCTATGATCTGACCAGCCAGGACAGAATTGTGCGTGGGCGGATGCCGACGCTGGAAATGATCAATGAGCGCTTCGCCCGCTATACCCGCATCAGCATGTTCAACCTGCTGCGGCGCTCGGCGGATGTGTCCGTGGGCGGCGTGCAGGTGATGAAGTTTGGTGAGTACGTGCACACGCTGTACGTGCCCACCAGTCTCAACCTGGTGAAAATGAAGCCGCTGCGCGGCACGGCGCTGTTCATTCTGGATGCGCGGCTGGTATTCAAGCTGGTGGATAACTTTTTCGGCGGTGATGGCCGGCACGCCAAGATCGAAGGGCGCGAGTTTACCCCTACCGAACTGCGCGTAGTACGCATGGTGCTTGAGCAATCCTTTCTGGATCTCAAGGAAGCCTGGCAGGCGGTCAAGGATGTGAATTTCGAGTACGTGAATTCCGAGGTCAACCCGGCGCTGGCGAATATCGTCAGCCCCAGCGAAGTAGTAGTGGTATCGACCTTCCATATTGAACTCGATGGCGGCGGTGGCGAAATGCACGTGACCATGCCCTATTCGATGATCGAGCCCCTGCGCGAAGTGTTGGATTCAGGCGTACAGTCGGATGTGGATGAGCATGACGAACGCTGGGTGCGCGCGTTGCGAGAAGAAATTACCGCCGCCAAGGTGCCACTCAGTGCCACAGTGGTACGTCGCGAACTCAAGCTGCGTGATCTGCTGAGCATGCAGGCCGGGGATGTGATTCCCGTGGAAATGCCGGAACATATGGTGCTGCGCGCTAATGGCGTGCCAACATTCAAGGCGCGGCTGGGTGCGGCCAGAGGTAATCTGGCCTTGCAGATTCTGGGGCCGATCACACGCCCGCGTTGATCTGCTGTCAGTGCGCGGTAGGCTGTATTAATGCTGTACTACAGGCAAAAGAGGGTCAGGCAAGATGGCTGAGGACAAAAAGGACGACATCAGTCCAGAGGAGCAGGCGCTGGCTGATGAGTGGGCTGCCGCGCTGGACGAGGCGGGGAACGCCAGTCAGGACGACATTGATGCCATGTTGGCAGACAACGTATCCAGACCACCGATGGAAGAGTTCAATACTCCGGCGCAACAGCCCATGGGTGAGCTGTTCGGTGGGGCTGACGGGCCCAACCTGGATGTGATTCTGGATATTCCGGTGACCATTTCCATGGAAGTGGGTAATACCGATATCACCATTCGTAACCTGTTGCAGCTGAACCAGGGCTCGGTAGTCGAGCTGGATCGGTTGGCCGGTGAGCCGCTGGACGTGAAGGTCAATGGCACCCTCATCGCCCATGGTGAGGTGGTAGTGGTCAACGAGAAATTCGGCATCCGCCTCACGGATGTGATCAGTCAGTCCGAACGTATCAAGAAGTTGAGCTGACATGCGCCCGCGCTGGCTGATTTCAGTCCCGGCAATGGGACTGGCCCTGCCATTGTCTGCCGCGCCCGTAGAACCCGGTTCGACGGGTAGTCTGGCCGGGCAACTGGTGCAGATGGGGCTCGGGTTGATGGTCGTGGTTGGGCTGATTTTCCTGCTCGGCTATCTGATGCGCCGAGTCGGGCCGCTGGCACCCCAGGGTGGCCAGCATATCCGGCTGATCAGCAGCTATCCGTTGGGCCCGCGCGACCGGCTGGCGCTGGTCGAGGTGGGCGGCCAGCAGCTGTTGCTGGGTATCTCTCCGGGGCGTATTACCACACTGCACGTATTGGATGAGCCGGTAGTGGATGACAGCAGCGCGGCCAGCAGTGATTTCGCTCGCAAGCTGCAGGCGATCTTGAAAAGGGAACAGAAGCCATGATGCGCTGGGCACTCCTATTATTGACCCTGCTGGCGCCAATGGCTTTTGCCCAGTCCGCTGGCGATCCGTTGAGCTTGCCCGCCATCACCCTGACCACCGATGCCGAAGGCGAGCAGACCTACTCGGTAAGCCTGCAGATTCTGCTGTTGATGAGCGCCCTGACGTTCATCCCGGCTTTTGTCATGATGATGACCAGCTTTACCCGCATCATCATCGTATTCGCCATTCTGCGGCAGGCGCTGGGTTTGCAGTCCACGCCTTCGAGCCAGATTCTGGTGGGCCTCGCCCTGTTTCTGACGCTGTTTATCATGGCGCCGGTATTCGAGCGGATCAACGAAAACGCGCTGCAACCCTATCTGAATGAACAACTGACACCGCCGCAGGCACTGGAGCAGGCCGGTGTGCCGCTGCGTGAATTCATGCTGGCGCAAACCCGGGAAACCGATCTGGAACTGTTTGTGCGCCTGGCCAGGCGCACTGATCTCGCCGGCCCGGAAGAAGTGCCCTTTCATATTCTGGTACCGGCGTTTGTTACCTCCGAGTTGAAGACCGCATTCCAGATAGGTTTCATGATCTTCATTCCGTTTCTGGTGATTGACCTGGTAGTGGCCAGTGTGTTGATGGCGATGGGTATGATGATGCTCTCGCCACTGATCATTTCCCTGCCGTTCAAGATAATGCTGTTTGTGCTGGTGGATGGCTGGGCGCTGATTATCGGCACACTCGCCGCCAGTTTTGCGGTGACGTAGATAGTCCATGGAGGGCTGGGTTGCATCCCAGCCACGGGCGTTATCCGACGCACCCTGTGCCGAGATGGAACTCGATATTCAATCCATGGCCATCATCTCTGCCGGAGGCAACTGAATAATGACACCCGAAGTAGCAGTAGACCTGTTTCGCCAGGCGCTCTGGCTGACCACAGTGCTGGTGGCAACCATTGTCGTGCCCAGTCTGTTGGTCGGTCTGACCGTGGCGGTATTTCAGGCCGCCACCCAGATCAACGAGCAGACGCTGAGCTTTCTGCCCCGCCTGCTGTTCACCTTTTTGACCATCATCTTTCTCGGCCCCTGGCTGGTACGCCAACTGATTGAATTCACCGAACAGCTGTATCGCAATATTCCGGGATTGATCGGCTGATGATTGAACTGGCGGGCAGTGATATTGGCCGCTGGGTCGCTGGCTATCTGTGGGTATTGTTTCGTATTGGTGCCGTGCTGATGACCATGCCGGTCATTGGTACGCAGCTGCTGCCAATGCGCATCCGCATGTATCTGGCACTGGCACTGACCGCACTGGTGGCGCCGCAGATTGCTGAGGTGCCGCAACTGGAACCGTTGGCATTGAGTACCTGGGTGGTCATTGCCGAGCAGATCCTGATTGGCGCCAGTATGGGCTTCCTGCTGCAGTTGCTGTTTCAGATCTACGTTGTTGCCGGGCAGATTATCGCCATGCAGATGGGGCTGGGCTTTGCTTCGATGAACGATCCGGCCATGGGGATTTCTGTTGCGGTAGTAGCCCAGGTGTTCACCATGCTGGTGACCTTGCTGTTTCTCGCGCTGAACGGCCACCTGGTGGTCATTGAGGTGCTGGTAGAAAGCTTTACCACCTTGCCGATCGGTCAGACGTTGGCAGCAGTGGATTTCCACACGTTGGTGCTGCGTTTCTCCTGGGTCATGGCTTCGGCCCTGCTGATCGGCCTGCCGGCGATTACCGCCTTGCTGATCGTCAATCTATCATTCGGCGTGATGATGCGCGCCGCGCCGCAGCTGAATATCTTCTCTATCGGTTTTCCACTCACTCTGGTGTTCGGCCTGTTCATCCTCTGGGTGCTGCTGAGTAATACCGCCGGGCAATATCAGATGCTGGCCTCCGAAGTGCTGATCTGGCTCCGGGAAATGGTGGGGGCGCGCTGATGGCGGAAGATAGCGGCCAGGAACGTACAGAAGACCCCACGGCGAAACGCCAGAAAGAATCCCGTGAGAAGGGGCAGGTCGCCCGATCAAAAGAACTGAATACACTGGCGGTGGTGATGGTTGCTGCCGTTGGCTTGTTGATGCTGGGGCCGCAGATCGTTCGCGGGCTGATGGATCTGATGGTGTTCAACTTCACCATCGAGCGCGAGGCGCTGTACAACACGGACAGTATGGGCCTGCATCTGTTTGCCTCGGTCAAGCACGGCTTTGGTGCGCTGGCGCCGTTCATGGTGATGGTGCTGGTCGCCGCGCTGGTCGGGCCGGTTTTATTGGGTGGCTGGCTGTTCAGCGCCAAGTTGCTGGCGCCGAAAGGCGAGCGACTCAACCCGCTGGCCGGCATCAAGCGCATGTTCTCGCTCAAATCGTTGGTGGAATTGCTGAAAGCGCTGGCCAAGTTTCTGGTGGTATTGGTCATGGCGCTGGTGGTGCTGAATATGCGCACCGATGATCTGCTGGCGCTGGGTAATGAACCGCTGCCAACCGCGATTGCTCACAGCGGCTGGGTGCTGGGTACATCGTTGGTGCTGCTGGCCTGCTCCCTGATCCTGATTGCCGCGGTCGATGTGCCGTTTCAGATCTGGGATAACAAGCAGAAGACCCTCATGACCAAGCAGGAGGTGCGGGATGAATACAAGGACAGCGAAGGCAAGCCCGAGGTCAAATCCCGTGTTCGTCAGCTGCAGCGGGAGATGGCCGAGCGGCGCATGATGGGTGAAGTGCCCAAGGCTGATGTGGTCATCACCAACCCGACGCATTACGCCGTGGCGCTGAAATATGATCCGGTGAACTCCGGTGCTCCGGTGGTCATCGCCAAGGGCGCGGACTTCCTGGCGCAGAAGATTCGCGAAGTGGCCACCGAAAACGACGTGATCATATTGGAGTCCCCGCCGCTGGCGCGGGCTGTGTATTACAGTACTGAACTGGAGCATCCCATTCCCGCCGGCCTGTATCTGGCTGTGGCTCAGGTGTTGGCCTATGTTTATCAGATACGCCAACACCAGCAAGGCAAGGGCCAGCGCCCCGGCCCAATGCCTGAACCGCCGATACCGGATGATCTGCGGCGGGATGAGTAGGGGCTGATCCCGTCATGCTCGGCTAATGCGGGAATGCGGTTCACTTAAGAAATCGCTTTGATAGTCCGGCCACCTTGCATAGCCCCCACACCGTCATTCCCGGCGTGCGCCGAGAATGACGAGGTTTAAAGAGGTGAATTACGGCGAATGCCGGGGATTCATGGGTGGCGAAGTGGGCGGATGGATGGATCCCCGCGTTCGCAGGGATGACGTATTTCACAGCGCTGGCCGCCAGCACTCGTCATTCCCGCGCAGGCGGGAATCATGGCGCTTGCGATGGACTGGCGGCGCTGGGTATAAACTGGACGGTAAAATACTATCTGAGGAGTAGGCCGGTGACTGACAGTTCGAGAATTTCCCTGTTCGCGGTGGTGGCAGCAGCGCTGCTGGCGCTGGCGCTGGCGTTCATGGCGGTAAGCATCAAGACCGGCTTGTTACAGTTCCGCGATTCCGATCGGGTGGTCAGCGTCAAGGGGCTGGCTGAGCGCGAGGTACAAGCCGATCTGGCACTGTGGCCAATCAACTTTTCTGTTACCGGCGACAGTCTGGATGTCCTGCAGGGTGATATCGAAACCCAGCAGGATGTGATCCGTTCCTATCTATTGCTCAAGGGGTTTGCGGAGAATGATCTGCAATTGTCGATGCCGAAAATCACTGATCAACACGTCAATCTCTATGGGGCTAACATGCCGCCACAGCGCTACCGCGCTGAGGTAACCGTGCTGGTTCGCACCGCGGATATACAAAGGGTGAAGAGCGGAATGCAAAGCGTAGGTGAGCTGGTCAAATCCGGCGTCGCGCTGACCCAGAGTTACGAACACCAGCCCCAGTTCCTGTTTACCCAGCTCAATGCCATAAAGCCGGAGATGATTGCCGAAGCTACCCGCGAAGCGCGAGCGGCAGCGGGCCAGTTTGCCCGCGACGCCGGGGCAGAAGTAGGCAGCATCCGCCGAGCATCCCAGGGGTATTTCAGTATCGAGGATGTGGATCAATACACGCCCCAAACCAAGAAAGTGCGGGTGGTTACCAGCGTGGATTACATTCTGCGTTGATCCGCTGCGCGGGCTGATTGATCGCCAGGTCATGCCGTCAGGCCTGTTTGCCCTATCCAATTGATTGATGACGCTGCCTCGCGCCTGACAGCGAGGCGGTGGCGTAATAGACTGGGGCGTTCTTGTTTGGGGAGGTTGGCATGACGTTGTTACCCTGGTCGCATGACTGTTCGGCCGGATTTACCCTGCGCGGTTGGCATTCACAACCCAGCGGCAAACCCGTATTGCATTTCATCCATGGCAATGGTTTCTGTACCCGCACCTATGAGCCCATGCTCAGGTATCTGGCGGAGGATTTCGATCTATGGCTGTGTGATATGCAGGGCCATGGTGATAGTGATCATGGCGGTACCTTTCGCGGCTGGAATCATAATGCCGAATTGGCGGTCGAGGCTTTTGTGGCGGGCTGTGCCCCCTTTGGTCAGGTGCCGCGATACGCTTGCGGACACAGCTTTGGCGGCGTACTCACCAGCCTGATTCTGGCAGCGCATCCTTCCTTGTTTGAGCGGGCGGTATTGCTGGATCCGGTGCTGTTTCCCCGGAGCCAGATACTGCTGCGCAGCCTGTTTGCTTGGGCCGTCAAGAATCCCATGGCTGCGGGCGCACGCAAGCGGCGCACGCAGTGGGAGAGCCGTGAGGATGCTTTTGTAAAGCTTAATGGACGCGGCATTTTCCGTGGCTGGCAGGAGGACGCCATGCGCGCCCACATTGAGCACGCCCTGCGTGAGGAGCCGGGTCAGGGTGTGACGCTCAAATGCCAGCCCAGTCGGGAGGCAGAGATATTTGAATCCCTTCCCCAGGGCCTGTGGCAATCATTGAAGCGCATGCAGACGCCGGTGCGTCTGATTCATGGTGACAGCACTTACCCCTTTGTCAGCCAGTCAGCCGCGCGACTGGCTGCCTTGAATACCCGGGTCAGCATTGAAAGCCTGCCGGGCGGACATTGCTTCATGCAGGAGCATCCGCAGTTGGCAGCGCAGCGGGTGCGGGGGTTTCTGTTGGGGCAGTGAAACAGTGGGCGTCGGGGCGGGTATGACCCGCCCCCGGGCTCATGCCACTGCGATCACATCGCCGTAGTTTTCCGGCTCGATCAGCGCTTTGTGCAGCGCAACGACGGCCGCGTCGTAATCCCCTTCATCAATGATGCACTGCATCTCCACCTGACGAATCGACTGGTGAATGGCCTGGATGCTGATCCCGGCGCTGGCCAATGCCGCGACCGTGCGGGCGAGGATACCCTTGACCTTGAGGTCTGAACCAATGGCCGAGACGATGGCGATATTGTGCAGATTGACCTCGGCCATCGGGTAGCGTTCCTTGATCAGGCGAACGGCACGGGTCAGGGCCTTACGTGAGCCAGCGGTGTAATAGGTGATGCTATTGGCATCGGAATCCTTGTTCACCACATAGAGTTTCAGCTGCTTGAGGACGCGGGTGATTTCAATGTCGTAGCCGACATCACCGAGCATCTCCTGATCGAAGACTTCCAGACCGTAGACGTCCTTACGCCCGGCGATGATCTCCACGCAGGGTTTCTCGCTGCAGTAGTTCTGGCTGATGGTGGTGCCACCGTGATCCGGCTCGAAGGCATTCTTGATGCGCAGCTGAATGCCGGCCCTGCGCAATGTACGCGCCGCCCGTGGGTGAATGGCTTCCATCCCCAGGTTGGATAGTTGATCAGCCACGTCATAATTGGTACGACCAATGGTAACCACCTTGTCGACGCCGACCTGATTCGGATCGGCGCTGGAGAGGTGGTATTCCTTATGGATGATTGCCTCGTGCGCCCCTGTGGTCGCGGCGATCTGGGCGAAGGTAATCTCGCTGTAGCCACGATCGAAGGTGTTCATCAGTCCTTCGCTGCAATGGGTGTAACCGGTGCTGACGACCAGTTCGCGGCTGAAATCGATGCCGGCGAAGCTATCGGCAATCATGTTCTGAAAGCTCTTCGGCTCCTGAAGATCCCAGCCAGTCAGGTCAACCAGTCGGGCATTGATACCTTCCTTCTTCAACGCCAGCACGGTGTTGAAGGCGCTATGCGCTTCGCCCAATGAGGCGAGCATTTCACGCACCTTCATCAGGTGTTCGCCAAGCTGGAAGTGACCGTAGGAGCAGAGCTGACGCAGGTTGAGCATGCACTCGCGGGCGTCATCAATGCGGTTGCCGATAAAACGATCCGCTGCGTGCCGTTCGTACTCGGCGCTGAACAGTTCGGCATTCTTCGCCAGCATGGCGCTGCGCACCTGCTCGAGCACAGCCAGCCAGGCATCTTCGCTTTCGGCATCGGCGAAGCGGGCATAGACGCCCGGCTCGCCGCTCTTCTTGTGCTCCAGCAGCAGGTTGGTCATGCCGCTGTAGGCAGATACCACGAATATGCGGTTATACAGCTCATTGCCGCGGCGTTGGCCGGTAAAAATGGTATTCAATACTTCGTCGAAGCGGCTCATCGAAGTGCCGCCGATCTTTTCTACTGTATGCATGATTACGTTTCTTTCATCCGGTGAATGTCAGTGGGGCGCGCGGTACTGTTGCGGGCCGATCTCCAGTGCTTCGACCGGGCCTCGCTCGGCCACAAAATCAGGGCGCGGAGGCATGCCGTCGAAGGGTTCGGTGGGCTGGTTGTCCATGTGGTTATAGACAAAAAACAGATTGCTGCGTGGGCTGGGAGCGATATTGCTGCCTGAGCCGTGCAAGGTATTGCAGTCGAATAACACGACACTGCCGGCAGGCCCGATGGCCTGTTCGATACCGTATTGATCCACCAGTTTGCGCAGGCTGCCTTCGTCCGGAATACCGAACTCCTGGCGGCGCAGCGATTGCTGATAATGATCCTCCGGCGTCTTGCCGACGCAACTGATGTAGTGGCGATGCGAGCCGGGAATCAGCATCAGTGGACCGTTCCAGGGGAGGTTGTCGGTCAGCAATATTGAGCAGCTGATGGTGCGCATGCGCGGCAGACCATCCTCGGTGTGCCAGGTTTCGAAGTCGGAGTGCCAATAGAACTCCTTGCCCTTGAAGCCCGGTTTGAGATTCAGTCGCGATTGGTGGACGTAAATATCACCATCCAGCAGATAACGGATCAGCCCAGCCGTGCGCTCATCCCGGGCGACCTGAGCAAACAGCGCGTTGCTGCGGTGAATGGCGAACACTGAACGCAGTGCGCCGCTGTTCGGTTCGCGGATGGCGGTGGGTGATTCCAGTACCTGGGGATCCTCGCTCATGCGCGCCAGTTCGGTCTTGAACAGGGCCACTTCCCGGGCACTGAATACCTCCGGGAGGACGAGGAAGCCGTCGCGCTCGAAGCGCGACAGCTGTTCGGTACTCAGTGGTGCGTTGTGTGCATCCGTGCGCCAGGCGATGGGATCCAGTCGTTCCTGCCAGCGGGGATGGTTGTGCTGGCGTGACGGATAAAGGTCAGCTTGCACGTTAAACATTATGTCTCCTATGCCGGTTCGGCGCTCAGATCGGCGGGATAAACGCCATTTTCGTCGTGCACTTCGCGGCCAGTCAGCGGTGGGTTGAACACACAGGCCATTTTCATATCCTCGGTGCCGCCACGCAGCAGGTGCTCGTCGTGCTGATCGAGGATATACAGCGTGCCGGCCTCAATCTTGTAGACCTTGCCATCGGCGATAGTTTCAATCTCGCCGTTGCCGCTCATGCAGTACACCGACTCCAGGTGATTCTGGTAGTGGATATGCGTTTCGGTGCCGGCGTAGATAGTGGTGATATTGAAGGAAAAGCCCATCTTGTCTTCCTTCAGGATCAACCGGGTGCTGTCCCAGGTCTCGGTAACGACCTTGCGCTCGGATGCTTCACAGTCTTTCAATTGACGTACGATCATGTTCTTCGGATTCCTCAGGATGCTTTGTTCTGGATGTCAGCAGCCATCACCTTGGCAAAGGCTGCGTCAAGAATGTTCATGGCCTTGTTGATCTGCTCTTCGCTGATGATCAGCGGACAGAGGCACTTGACCACTTGGCTGTGGTTGCCACTGGTTTCGATGACCAGACCGTTCTCGAAGGCTTCGGCACAGATGGCAGCGGCGGTTTCGCCGTCGGGGCAGTTGATACCGATCATCATGCCGCGCCCCTTGACGTACAGCGAGTCCGGGCCGTGGCGGCGGACGATCTTCTGCATGCGTTCGCGGATCAGTTCACCCTTGGCCTTGATGCTGGCGGTGAACTCGGCATTGCTCCAGAAATGCTCCAGTGCTGCAGCAGCAGTGACGAAGGCATGGTTGTTACCGCGGAAGGTGCCGTTGTGCTCGCCGGGTTTCCACTGGTCAAGTTCGCGGCGCATGACCACCACGGCAAAGGGCAGACCAAAACCGCTGAGCGACTTGGACAGGGTGATGATGTCCGGCTTGATGCCCATTTCCTCGAAGCTGAAGAAGGTGCCGGTTCGGCCACAACCCGCCTGGATATCGTCAACGATCAGCAGCATCTCGTGTTTGCGGCAGAGTTTCTGCAGTTTACGCATCCAGTCGGCGGAGGCCGTGTTCAGACCACCTTCGCCCTGTACCACTTCAACGATCACGGCGGCGGGCTTATCCACGCCGCTGCTCGGGTCACTGAGCAGTTTGTCCATCATCGAGATGGTATTCACCTTGTCGCCAAAATAGTTGGCGTAGGGCATACGACTGACGTCAGTCAGCGGTACGCCCGCCGCACCGCGGTGATGCTGGTTACCCGTGGCAGCCAGTGCGCCGATGGTGCAGCCATGGAAGCCATTGGTAAAACTGATGATGTTGCTGCGACCAGTGACTTTGCGCGCCAGCTTCAGCGCCGCTTCAACCGAGTTGGCACCGGTCGGGCCACTGAACTGCACGACGTAATCACCCAGGCCGCGGGGCTCCAGGATTACCCGGTGGAAGGTTTCCAGAAAGTTTTCCTTGGCTGAGGAGTACATGTCCAGGCCATGGGTCAGACCGTCATTCTCCAGGTACTCAATCAGCGCCTTCTTCAACACCGGATGGTTGTGCCCGTAATTCAGGGTGCCAGCGCCAGCCAGGAAGTCGATATAGGTCTTGCCTTCAGTGGTGATCAACTCGGCACCACGGGCCTGGTTGAAAATCACCGGGAAGGAACGGCAGTAGCTGCGAATACCGGACTCGTGTTGTTCAAACTGTTCGAAGGTGTTCATGCAGACTCCTGATTTCTTTTTGAAAGATCGGATAGGGCGGAAGAGGTGAATGGGCCAGCGCGATACAGCACTTCATCGTCATGCTGGCCATCAAAATGGGTTGCTCGGCTGAAGAGGACGCAGGTTTCCGGCTCCACGTTCAGTTGGCGGAAAGCCTTGGCGAACAGCGCCTCGGAGGCGGTATTGCCCGGCGAAATTGTGGTTTCCAGCCAGCGCACACCGTCCGCTGCGGTACGCTGGATCAGCTCCAGCAGCATGCTGATGGCTAAGCCCTGACCGCGCATGCGGTCATCCACGGCGACCTGCCAGACGAACAGCGTGTCAGGGCGTGCCGGAGGGCAATAGCCGGAAATGAAGCCGACCAATTCGCCTGTATTGTTCTCAGCAGCGATAGAGGTGGCGGAAAAATCGGAGCACTGGAGCAGATTGCAATAGACGGAGTTGGTGTCCAGAGGCGGGCAGCGCTTGACCAATTGGTTGAGCGCGTATCCATCGGTCGCCCGCGGTTGGCGTAGCGAAAAAGATTTGGAAGACATGTGTTTTCGAATGTTTACTTGTAAATTCATTTTTATGGTAAACATATCCTGAAAAAGTTCACAAGCCTTGATTTCATTGGCTTGTGAGTCGGCTCTCTCTGTTACGTTATATTTACAGCTGTTATCTATTTGTCCGTTAATCCGCTACAGCGCCCGTGGCTTAAGGTGTCGGCTCGCCTTGCCCGGGTCTGTTTTTTGACCCGATCTGAAGCAATTGATTCGACTGAAAAATATTTTCCAGCGAGGCGGCGCTAAACCCGGATAGCGAGGTCAAACTGGTTTATGCTGGACGGCATTTAAAGCAGGTTTCAGGAGTAGTTCATGGTGTTATCGCGACGTTCACGTAAAGAGGACGCATCCGCTTGGACAGTGGCGGACAGCCGCAGCGTCTATGGTATTCGTCATTGGGGAACGGGTTATTTCAACGTGAACGAGCATGGCAACGTTGAGGTGCGTCCGCGCCCGGATGCCGAGCAACCCATTGATTTGCATTTGCTGGTACAGGAACTGCGCGACAGTGGTCTGGATCTGCCCTTGTTGTTGCGCTTTCCGGACATTCTGCAGGATCGGGTGCGCCAGTTGACCGGTGCCTTTGATCGCAGCATTGCCGAGTTGGACTATCAGAGCAGTTACACCGCGCTGTACCCGATCAAGGTCAACCAGCAGGAAGCGGTGGTGAAGAACATCATTGCTACCGAAGATGTGGCCATCGGCCTGGAGGCCGGTTCCAAGCCGGAACTGATGGCGGTGCTGGCGCTGGCACCCAGAGGCGGCACGATCGTCTGCAATGGTTACAAGGATCGCGAGTTCATTCGTCTTGCTCTGCTGGGTCAGAAGCTCGGTCATAACGTCTTTATCGTGATCGAGAAGGAGTCCGAGGTAGGCTTGGTCATCGAGGAAGCCGCTGCGATGGGGTTGACGCCACAGGTGGGGCTGCGGGTGCGATTGTCATCGTTGGCCTCAAGCAAATGGGCTGATACCGGCGGTGAGAAATCCAAGTTCGGTCTATCGGCTGCGCAGTTGCTGCGCGTGGTCGAGCAGTTCCGCTCAGCCGGACTGGAAGCGGGCGTGCGCCTGTTGCACTTCCATATGGGCTCGCAGATTGCCAATCTGGCGGATTACCAGCATGGCTTCCGCGAGGCGATCCGCTATTTCGGTGAACTGCGGGCCTTGGGCTTGCCGGTTGACCACATTGATGTGGGCGGCGGGTTGGGGGTGGATTACGACGGCACGCATTCGCGCAACGCCAGTTCCATCAACTACGACATTCAGGAGTATGCCCGCACGGTAGTACTGATGCTGCGTGAGTTCTGTGAAGAGCAGGGCCTGCCGCACCCGCACATCTTCTCCGAAAGCGGTCGGGCAATGACTGCGCATCACGCGATGCTGGTGGTGCAGGTTACGGATGTGGAGCGGCATAACGCATCCATTCCGCCGCTCGAGGGTGTGGAGCAGCTGCCGCAGGTGATGCAGGCGCTGGTCGGGTTGCTCGGTCAGACCGATATTGAAATGGTTACGGAAACCTACTGGCGTGCGACGCATTACATGAGCGAAGTGGCAGGACAGTATGCTGAAGGCAAGCTGACGCTGTCGCAGAAGGCGCTGGCTGAACAATGTTACTTCGCCCTGTGTAACCGACTGCATGCGCTGCTGAAGGCGCGCCAGCGCTCTCACAGGCAGGTGCTGGACGAGCTCAATGACAAGATGGCCGACAAGTACATCTGTAACTTCTCGGTCTTCCAGAGTCTGCCGGATACCTGGGCGATCGATCAGGTGCTGCCGATCGTGCCGCTCAATCGCCTCGATGAAGAGCCGCTGCGCCGGGCAGTCCTGCAGGATCTGACCTGTGATTCGGACGGCAAGATTCGGCATTACGTCGATGAGCAGAGTATCGAGACCAGCCTGCCGGTGCATGAGCTGCGCGACGGTGAGGATTATCTGCTGGGTATCTTCATGGTAGGTGCATACCAGGAAATTCTCGGTGATATGCATAACCTGTTTGGCGATACCGATTCGGTCAACGTTTATCAGTTGGCAGACGGACGGGTGGTGCATGGGGGCATTGAAACCCACGACACCATCGAGGACATGCTGCGTTATGTGCACTTCGAGCCGGACGAGTTGGTGTCACGCTACCGTGACAAGGTAGGCGCTGCGCGGCTGAGTCCGGCCGAGCGGGCCAGGTATCTGGACATGCTGCGGTTGGGCCTGACACGCTCTTCCTACCTGACCGCTGAATAGGTTGCATGGAGCGCCGGGCTCTATCCCGGCCAGCCGGATGCCTGCCCCCCTAAAAACCTGCCACTCCTGCCGCAGCCAGTTGCTGCTGCAGCCTCTGTACTTCCGGATGGCTGAAAAAGGCCAACAATTGCCGCGCTCGGGTCGGGCCTATGCCTGGTTGAGATTGCCACTGGGCTCGGTCTCTGGCGACCAGCGTGTCCCAGTCGCTGGGTAGCACTGCATCGCCGACCGATGGCATACCCAACGCTTGCAGCCACCGGTGAAAGCCGCGCTGGCGGGCAGGGCGCAGTTGCGCTGTGAGCTGTCCACCACACTGCTCCGGCAGGCTCTCGTTGCCCAGCCAATCCAGCAAGCCGTCCAGTTCCCCCGCATCTGCCAGGCACGCCCACGCGCCCGGGCCTACCCCCTGTAGATCCAGAGCCTTGCGGCTGCTCAGCCAGGTCAGTCTCGCCAGAAATTGCTCGCGACAGCCATCTTCCCATCTCCAGCAGCTCAATGGGTGGTAGCGCGTCGGATCCGGGACGACGGGTAGGTCGCGCTGGACACGGCGGCTGACCACCTGCTGCAACTGGGGAATAGCCTGGCCGGAAAGCTGAACCGAAACCAGATCGCCAGCCAGTACATCCAGTGTGCGCCAACGCTGCAGTGAGCCGAGACTGGTGCGGGTAATGCGCCGGTCATCCAGTTGCACTGGTTGCAGTTGCAGCACCGGCGTAATGCGTCCGCTGCGGCCGATGGTGAACTGGATGGCTTCGACACGGGTCAGCGCCCGCTGGCTGGGATGCTTCCAGGCAATGGCCCAGTGCGGGCCTGCAGCTTGCCACTGCCGCCCCGCTGGACGGCGGCTCTGACGCAGTACCACGCCATCGGTGGCGAAGGGTAACGGCTGCTGAAACCATTGTTGCCGCTGGGCTGCAGCGTCGTTTGCCTCCTTGATGGGCAGGGTGAAGCGGGCAGTATCCAGGCCCGCTGCGGTCAGTTGTGCCAGCCGCGCTGTCATATCAGCTGGGCCGTCGGGCCAGTCCCAGACAAAAAGCCCGATGTTCTGATGTTCTTCCGGACTCAGCTGCTGGCGGTTCATCAATCCGGCAACCCGTCCGCGTGCGCCGGCACCGCCATCGCGGGCTTGTACATGATTGTCCTGCCGCCAGTACAGTTCGCCTTGCAGTACCAGATTCAGTGGCTGGGGCCAGTATTGCGGGATGGCGGGAATACGTCGGGCATGGGCCGTCCAGTCCTGGCCACGCAATCCGTCGCCGCGACTGATCGCCCGCAGCAGCTTGCCGTTGCGGTATTCCAGCGTGACGGCGACGCCGTCCACCTTGGGTTGAATCCAGAGATCATTGCGTTGGGCAATCCAGTGTGCGGCCTGCTCCAGACTGTGAATCTTGTCCAGTCCGGTCTGGGCTACCGGGTGAAGCTGCTTGCCCGCCGGCAGCGCGTAGTGAAGGGTGGGCTGGTCTGTGCAGCGCTGCCAGAGCTGTAAGCGCTGTCGGGCCTGATCATAGATATCATCCGGCACCAGCGACTGCCCTGATTCATGATAGGCGCGATTCCACTCGGCAAGCTGTTCAGCCAATTGGATCGTCTCGGTGCGGGTCTGTTCGTGGGGTTCAGGACAGTCTGCGCTGGCCAGACGGCCGGCCAGGCAGAAGACAATGAATATCCATGGACGCATGGCGCGGCCTCCCTGCTGGTGGGTCAGCGGGCACTGTGACCGGCGGGTCAGGCAGGAGCAAGCGGCAGATATTGAAACTGTGGCTCAGGCGGCACTTTGTGGGGCGACCGCAGCCAGCGCTCAGGCGGGAGCTGACTGCCGCCCTGCCAGCAAGCGCAATATCGCATTCAACAGCAGGCCGTACAGCGGCACAAACAGCATGATGCACACCACCACCTTGGTGGCGTAGTCGACGCTGGCGATTTCCACCCAGTTGGCGGCCATGAACTCGTTACTGCTGCGCCAGAACGCCACCGAGAAGAAGACGAAGGTATCCAGCAGATTACCAATGATCATCGAGGTGCTGGGCGCTATCCACCACTGTGGCAACTTACGCAGACGATCGAAGACCTGAATATCCAGCAACTGACCAAAGGCATACGCCAGGAAGCTGGCCAGCGAGATGCGCAGTACGAAGCTGTTGAACTCATTTAACGCACCAAAGCCGCGGAAGGCGCCTTCCTGGAACAATACCGAGACGACATAGGACACCAGCAGAGCAGGCAGCATGACCCGGCTGATAACCCGGCGTGCAGTCTGCTTGCCGAGCAGGCGCACGGTCAGATCGCTGGCGAGGAAAATGAACGGAAAGCTGAAAGCACCCCAGGTGGTATGAAAACCGAACAGAGTGAAGGGCAGTTGCACCAGGTAATTACTGGCGATGATGATGAAGACGTGGAAGGCAATAAGCCATACCAACGCGGTGCGCAAACGCGCAGGGGTAGTCGCAATCATGTTTCACCTTTTTGATGGATGGGGTTAGGGAACCCATGTCGCCGGGATGACGACGGCGCTTACTATATCGGACACTCTGCGCTACTGCCAGTCGGCGCTGTACGAGCTGAGGCCCGTGCATCCGGAAGTGATCGCGCCGTGTGGCAATGGCGCTGCTTCAATAATGTCTGTGCAGAAAATCCAGCAGCAACGGGTTCACTTCTTCCGGCTTCTGGCTCTGCACCCAATGGCCGCAGCGCTCGATAACATGCTGCTCTACCTTGGGCACAATCTGCGGCATGCGTTCGATGGTATAGCTTTCCAGTGCGCCGACCGGATCGCGGTCGCCGATAATGAACAGCGCGGGTTGCAGTACCTGTTTGCCAGCCAGGTCGGCAGTACGTTCCCAGTTGCGCTCGTAGTTGCGGTACCAGTTCAGCGGGCCATGGAAGCCATTGTCGATATAGGTTTCGACATAAACATTGAAGGCCTCCGGTGGGCACCAGGCCGGCGGTACTTCCGGGTCAATGTAATCATCCAGCCAGCGTGAGTCGGCGGGCTTTTCCGATATCAGGCCGTTGCCGGCTGAGGGACGACCGTGCATCAGAATACGCAGGGTGCGTGGGATGTCGGCTTCCAGTTCTTCTTCGGCCGGGCCGGGCTCCTGGAAGTACAGAATATAGAGGAACTTGTCCTTGAATCGCTCGCGCATCATGTCGATCGCCGGGCGTTTGGGGCGGCCGCCGAACGGCACCGACATGCCGCTCACTACCTTGACTCGCTCGGGCTCAATCAGCGCCATATACCAGGCAATATTTGCGCCCCAGTCATGCCCGACCATGGCCACCTGTTGATGACCGAAGTGATCCATGGCGCGTTGGATATCGCTGCAGATGGTCAGAATGTCATAGGCTTCAATCGCTGCCGGCGCGCTGCTGCGGCCGTAGCCGCGCATTTCCGGAGCGAAAGCACGATAGCCGGCGTCGGCCAATGCCTGCATCTGATGCCGCCAGGAGTACCAGCATTCGGGGAAACCATGCAGTAACCAGACAGGCTGGCCATCAATGGGGCCGGCGACATGAACGCTGAGCTGGATATCATTGAAATCCAGAATGTGCTGTTCGCTTTGCAGCATGGCAGGGGCTCTCCGCTTGTGTTTTTGCTCACTATGACAAATTTATCTCACCCTGGCCTGCCTATCAGCTGAGCAAATACCGGGGGAGCGCTGCAGCTTATGCTGAAAAAAGTGGACGGCGATCCCATGAAAGGAGTCAGTATATGATCTACGCTGATAGCACAATGCCTAATGATCAGTACAACGCGGTGGGGAAGGCATGCGCAAACGGGCCAAGGGATTACCGATTCAATGGTTGATGGCATGTACAATCATTCTTTGTGTACTGACGATGTTGTCTATCGTCATCGTGCAGGGATATCGCGGGGGTAGCTCCGCGTTGGTAGCGGCGGCGAACGATTCTGCACGGCAACTGGCAGCCGTACTCAACGAACGTGCCCGGCGGTTGATTACGCCCGCCGAGAACGTCATCCGCGTTCTGGCGCATGACGGTATAGCTGCAGCGGGCACCCTGGAAGAGCGGCTTGAGCATTTACCCGTTCTGGCCGAATCCCTGCGTTCCAATACCATGCTCAGCGCTGTCTACCTGGGTTATGACAACGGTGAGTTTCTCTTGCTCCGCCGGCTGCAGCGGGCGACCCCCAGAATCTCAGCTGTACCTGCCGAGGCGGCTTATCTGTTGCAAAGCATTACCGCTGATGAACAGGGCAAACTGGTCGGACGCTGGCAATTTCTCGATGAATCGCTCCAGCTGCAGAGCGAGCGCTCCACGCCGGATTACTGGTTCGACCCGCGAGACCGTCCCTGGTATCAACAGGTCGACGTGGCGGGCGAAGTAAACATGACTGACCCCTATGTGTTTTTCACTACCGGCGAAGTAGGGGTGACGCTGGCAGTGCGCAGCCATGCGGGTAATGCGGTGATTGGCATGGACGCCGCGGTGGATGATCTCACTGCAGAAATTCGCGATCTGCGATTGACCTCCGGTACCGAGCTGGCGATTTACGAGGAGGAGGTCGGGGTCATAGCCTATCCCGAACCACAGCGCATTCTCATGTCAGAGGGCACCGGCTTTCGATTGGCCAGTCTGGCCGAGCTGGGCGTGAAACCTTTGCTGCAACTTCAGGGACTGCCTTCCGATGACGAGCCGCTGCCGTTCACGGTGGGCGCCGATCTCTGGTACGGATTGAATTTACCGCTGGTGGGCTTCAACGAATCGGATGCCCGCATCCTGATTGCGATTCCGGCCTGGGAGCTACTGGCCGAGGCGCGGGAAGTTCTATTGCGTCAGGCCGTCGGGGCGGCGGTGCTGATTCTCGCTGTACTGCTGTTTGGCTGGATGTTGGGGCTGCGGTTGGGCCGGGCCATCCGGCGACTGGCGGGCTGGGTGGAGTCGCTGGCGGCCTTCGAGTTTTCTGCGCCTGCGCCGACCGGTTCGCGCATTCGTGAGGTCAATGAACTACAGCAGGCCATTGTTCAGATGGTAGCTGCTATCGGTCACTTCCAGTCGATTACCACGACCCTGAGTCGAGAGGTTGAGCTGGATCGCATGCTCCCGGTGGCGCTGGAGCATCTGGTGCAGATAGCAGACGGCAAGAGCGGCGTGGTCTACCTGTGCAATGAAGACAAGGACTTGCTGGAGCGGGCTGCGGTAACAGGGGACTTCATCTACCCTGACGAGTTTGTGCTGTCCCAATCCTTGCCTGGCGAACTGTACCAATCGCTGGCCGTGCTCAAGGAACGCTACCTGCACAGCGTGATTCTGCCGTTGCATGACCGTAAGGGAGTTCTGCTCGGGTTGCTGGCTATTCGTCTTGAAGATGAAACTGATGCACGTACCGAAGCCTATTTGCAGCGCTTTCTGCATAACCTGTCAGGTGTTCTCGCGGTAGCCATTGAAACGCGGCAGCTGTTTGAGCAACAGCAAGCGTTGCTGGAGTCGATCATCAAGGTGCTGGCCCACGCGGTGGACGCCAAGTCGCCCTATACCGGCGGCCATTGCGAGCGAGTACCGGAGTTGGCAGAAATGCTGCTGGCGGAGGCCGCTGCGGTGGGTAGCGGCCCGTTGGCGGAGTACCAGCCCGATGAGGAAGAACGCTATGCCTTCAGGATTGCGGCCTGGTTACACGATTGCGGCAAGATCACCAGCCCGGAATATGTGGTGGATAAGGCGACCAAGCTGGAGTCCATTTATAACCGTATCCATGAAGTGCGGACGCGCTTCGAGGTGCTGCACCGTGATGCGCAGCTGGCCTACTGGCAAGGACGTGATGCGGGTGAGGATGAGACACAGCTGACTCAAGCTCTGAACGAGCGCCTGGCGCAACTGCAGCAGGATTTTGCCGCCATCGCCAAGGCCAATATCGGCGGCGAGAGCATGTCTGATCAGGATGTGGAGGCGCTGCAACGCATCGGCCAGCAGACCTGGCAACGGCATTTTGATGATCGGTTGGGCCTGTCACTGGAAGAGCGGGTGCGCATGGCCGATGTACCGAAGCAGAGCCTGCCGGTTACCGAACAGTTACTGGCTGACAAACCGGAACACCGTATCAGTTGGGGTGAGCGTCGTCCGCCGGTGGAACGGGACGATCCGGCGAATAAATGGGGTTTTGATATGCATTTGCCGGCGTATGCCCATCACCTTGGCGAGCTGCATAATCTGACCGTACGCCGGGGTACGCTGACCGTGGAAGAGCGCTTCAAGGTCAACGAACACATTGTGCATACGCTGGTCATGCTCAGCACCCTGCCGTTCCCCCGTGCCCTGCGGCAGGTGCCGGATATTGCTGCCAACCACCATGAGAAGCTCAACGGCGCTGGGTATCCGCGGCGTCTGAATGAAGCGCAACTGAGCGTGCCTGCGAGGATCATGGCGATCGCCGATATCTTCGAAGCCCTGACTGCGGCGGATCGACCCTACAAGGAGGCGAAAACACTGTCCGAGTCCATCACCATCATGATGCGCATGGCCAGGGAGCAGCACATTGACGCTGAGCTGTTCCGGTTGTTTCTCTCGTCGGGAGTCTATCTGCGCTACGCCAGGGAGTTTCTCGGGCCGCAACAGATTGATGAGGTGGATGTCGCCGCTTGCCTGGCTGAGTTGGCCGAGCGAGCCTGAGTCTGGCTCAGTGGCCGGCCGCCAGGTGAAATTGTCCGCCTTCGGCTTCCAGTGGGCGCAATTGGGACTCGCAGAAGGCCAGGGCTTCGAGTAGTTGCCCATGGTCGGCTCCGCTTACTTCCCGTGGCCGGTTCCGTTGCAGATGGCCGCTCAGCGCTTCAATGGTGGCCATCCCGGTGCTGATGGGAAACCAGGCCATGTCTTCAATACTCCAGGGCAGGCGGGTTTCTGCATCCAGCCTGGCGGGTGCCGCGTCCTTTTCTGGTTCCAGCAGTCGGCTGGCCTCGGCAAACTCCAGCGCGGTGATATCCACAAACCGGCTCAGCGGCGTCACACCCAGGGTGCGACACAGCGCATCCAGCCCGGCCATGTATTCAGCCAACTGTTGCAGCGCTGTGCTGTGCAGGCGGAAATGACGCTGATGCAGAGTGGCAAGGCGCAGGGCGGACAAGGGGCTCTCCTGACGGCAAGTAGGCATAGAATGAGCTGCTATGGTACTTGCTCGATGGATGCTTGGCTAACCGCGTCCTGCCAGCCGCCGCCCAACGCCCGGTACAGACTCACCGTGGCCTGCAACCAGGCGGCGTGCTGCTGTACCAGACTGTCCTGGCTCTGGAACCAGGAGCGTTGGGTATCCAGCAGATTCTGCAGGGTGATGGCGCCGGCCTTGTAGCGGGCCTGGGCCAGCTCGAAAGCCAGCTGCGCTTCGGCGGTGGCAGCCTGTTGCAGATGGTACTGCTGACGTGACTGTTGCAGCGCACCGAGGGCAGTGTCGGCATCGATCAGCGCATCGAGAATCGCCCGCTGATAGCCGATCAGCGCTTCCTGCTGGCCTGCTTCGCTGATGTCGATCTGCGCGCGGATCCGTCCCGCATTGAATATCGGCTGGGTCAGCCCGGCGGCCAGCCCCCAGACGTTCACCGGGTTACTGACCAGATCGGACAGCGATGAACTTTGCGCGCCGTAGTTACCGGTCAGCTGAATACTTGGATACAGTGCCGCCCGAGCCACGGTGAGGTTGGCGTTGGCCGCCAGCAGGCGTTGCTCGCTGGCGCGGATATCCGGCCGGCGATTGAGCAGCTCCGACGGTAGGCCGGCACCGGGTTCGGGTACTCGGATACGGGTCATGTCTGGCAGCTGATCGAGAGTGAATGCTGGCCCCTGACCGAGCAGCAGCGCCAGACTGTTGCGCAGTTGCAGGGTCTGCTGCTGCAGCGAGGGCAGGTTGGCTCTCAGTTGTGCGACCAGCGCGCGTTGCTGACTGACGGCCAGGCTGTCATCCGCACCGTAACGGTAGCGGGCTTCGACTATGCGCAGAACCTGTTCGGCCGCGGCCAGATTTTCCTCGGCCAGCTGCAGGCGAGCCTGATTCTCCACCAGTTGAAACCAGTTGCTGGCGACGCTGGCATCGGTGCTGATGGCTATCGCTTCAAGATCGTAGCGGGTGGCATTGAGGTTAGCAGTGGCGGCGTCGACGGCAGCGCGGTTACGCCCCCAGAAGTCCACTTCATAGCTGGCGTTGAGGGTGGCACTGAGGCTATTGCTGGCGTTCTGGCCATCACCACCACTGCGCCTGCCGCTGGCACCGCCATCCAACTGCGGTAGCAGGCTGGCGCCGCTTTGCCGTAATTGCGCATCGGCCTGAAGTAAACGGGTAGCGGCGGTCGCCAGATCGAGGTTGCTGTTACGCGCCCGGGTGATCAGTTGGCTCAGTTGCGGCTGCTGGTATTCGCTCCACCACTGGGCCTGCGGCCAGACCAGCGGTGTGTCAGCCGTGTTCCACTGTTGCGGCGCCTGTACGTCGCTTTGTGGCAGCGGGCTGGTGAGACTGCAACCGCTCAACAGGCTGATGCCGAGAATGAGATATAAGCCGTTTTTAATCCGCACTGAGAGCCACCACAGGATCAAGATGCGCTGCCTTGTGGGCAGGCATGAAGCCAAAAATCAGGCCGGTCGCGAAGGCGCAACCAAAGGCCAGCAATACCGGGCCGGGGGTGAACTGGATCGGTGTGCCGACGTACTGCAGCAGACTGGCAAACCCCAGCCCGATGACGACACCGATGGCCCCACCGATAGCGGATACCACCACCGCCTCGACAATGAATTGCTGGAGGATGTTACGTGTGCGTGCGCCGGTAGCCATACGGATACCGATCTCCCGGGTGCGCTCGGAGACGTTCACCAACATGATATTCATGACCCCGATACCGCCGACCAGAAGCGAAATAGCGGCAATCGAGCCGAGCAGGACGGTGAAGGTGTTCTGCGTGCTGGCAATATTTTCCAGCAGGGAAGCCATATTGCGAATCTGGAAGTCTTCCACGCCGGCATGGTTGGCCAATATCGCCTTGCGGACTGCTTCCTGGGTGACATCGGACAGGCTCAGATCCTCAATCAGCACGCTGATATTGCCCAGGTGTCGTGAGCCGATCAGCCGGTTGCTGGCGGTATTCAATGGCACGATGACCACATCATCCTGATCCTGTCCCCAGGGTGTCGCGCCCCGTTCCTGCATTACACCAATGACCAGGAAAGGCACGTTGCGAATCAGCATGTACTGCCCTAACGGATCCTGATCGGGAAACAGGTTGTTGACCACAGTACGACCGATGACCGCCACCGCCGCGTAGCGCCGATTGTCATCCTCATTGAGGAATACGCCGCTTTGTACGGGCCAGTTCTTGGCTACGGTAAAGTCAGCGGTGGTGCCGGTAATGCTGGTCTGCGCGTCGGTGTTGCCTGCGCGTACCGTGGCGCGGGTTTCGGCCTCAGGCACTGCCGCCACCACGTTGTCGATACGGCTGGCAACCAGTGCATCTTCGGGCGTCAGGGTATTGGTGGTGCCGTCGGCGGAGCGCCGCGTGTTGGGCGCGCCGGGACGTACGATCAACAGATTGGTGCCCATGTCACTGATGCGTTCAATCACATCCTGCCGCGCGCCATTGCCCACCGCCAGCATGACCACGACGGAGGCCACACCAATGACAATGCCGAGCAGCGTCAGGACGGTGCGAAACAGGTTGGCGCGCAGCGCGCGTAGCGCCATACGAATGGCTTCGTTGGTATCACCGAAAGCAGCCAGCCCCTGTTTGGGTGCTGCAGGTGCCGGAGCGGGCTCGGCAACAGGCTCAACGGAATGGTCGGTTTTACGACCGCTGTCATGGATGATCTGGCCGTCGCGTATTTCGATCAGCCGGTCCGCATGGCTGGCCACTTCGCGGTCGTGGGTGATGACAATGACCGTCTTGCCCCGGCCATGCAGATCCTTGAGCAATTGCAGAACGTCCTGGCCACTCTTGCTATCCAGTGCGCCGGTGGGCTCGTCTGCCAGCAGAATGCGCGCGTCGTTCATCAGTGCGCGGGCAATGGACACCCGCTGCTGCTGGCCACCGGACAGCTGATTGGGACGGTTGCCCAGACGTTCGCCCAGGCCCAGCCCGGTAAGCAATTCTTCGGCCCTGGCGTGACGCAGTTCACGGGTCTGCCCGGCGTAGATCGCCGGTACTTCAACGTTCTCGGTGGCATTGGCCGAGGAGATCAGATGATAACTCTGGAAAATAAAGCCGAAGGTGCGGCTGCGCAGCGTGGCCAGTTGGTCGCTGTCGAACCGGGCAATGTCCTGGCCTTCAAACAGGTAACGGCCGGTGCTCGGTTGATCCAGGCAGCCGAGCAGGTGCATCAGCGTGGATTTACCGGAACCGGAGGCGCCCATGATGGCAACGAATTCACCGGCGTGAATGTCGAGACTGACGTCGCGCAGAACGGTAGTCGACATCTCGCCATTGCGGTAGGTCTTGCCTATGCCTTCCAGACGAATCAGCGGCGTTGTCATGCTCAGAACCTCGGGCGGGGAGCGCGGCGGGCCGGGTCAGCATCGGCGGTCTGATTACCACCGGAAATCACCACTTCGTCGCCTTCCTTCAGCCCATCCAGCACTTCCGCGCTGACCCGGGTCATTACGCCGACGGTGATGATGCGTTCCAGTGGCTGACCATTGACCAATACCTGGACGCGGAACTGCTTGCCAGCGCCCGCCTCGTCTTGAGCCTGACGGGCTACCGGCTTCAGTGCCGATACCGGTACGCTCAGGGCATTCTCGGCGGATGCGCGGACAAAGAATACCTGGGCACTCATCTGCGGAAGCAGCTTGCCGTCGGGGTTGGGAACGTCAAACAGGGCGTTGAACAACACCACATTGTTGACCACTTCCGGGGTGGGAAGGATCTGCCGCAGCACGCCTTCCCGGCGCACGTCCGGTTGCCCCAGCGTGGTAAACCACACCGGCATGCCTTCTTCGAGCTGGGTGATATCCGCCTCAGATACCTGGGTGCGCACGGTCATGGTGCTGAGGTCGGCAATCTGTACCACGATGGGAGCGGTCTGGTTGGCGTTCAGGGTCTGCCCTTGGTTGGCCAACTGGTCGACCACAGTGCCGCTCATGGGTGCGTGAATACGGGTGTAATTGAGATCAGCCCGGGCTTCCTTGAGTTGGGATTCGAGTTGGCGGATCTGCGCCTTGAGGGCGGCAATCTGCGCAGTGGCTGAGCGCAGGCTGGCATCGGCCTGTTCGACCGCTTCCTGGCTGGTGGCATCGAGTTTGATCAGATTATGTTGCCGCTCGGACTGTAAACGCGCCAGTATCTGGGTGGCTTCGCGGTCGGTCAGCTGGGCCTTGAGGTTTTCCAGCTGGGCTTCGGTGGCTTCTACCTTGGCCAGATAGATGGTCGGGTCAATCTCGGCCAGCAGCTGGCCTTCCTCAACCTGTGCGCCTTCAATGACGTGCAACACCTTCAGCTGGCCGGAGACCTGGGTGCCGACGTCAACGTAATTCAATGGCTCCAGCGTGCCCAGTGCGGTCACGCTATCCTCGATATCGCTGCGCTCCACGGGTGTGGTAACCCATTCCGGGCCGCTGCGGTCAGCACCCAGCCAGAAGTACCAGACCAGTCCTGAGATAATAACCAGCACGGCGATGATGCTGAAACGCCGGGTCGATGTCATACGTGAATTCCTTTGTCATGCCGATCGATGCGATGCGCCAAGTTTACTGAGGCGGAGTGTCAGGTGGGGAGCTGTCAGGGTAAAGAAACTGTAAAGAGCGGTGTAGCTCAGGCTACACCACCGGGGAGTTTACTCCAGCCAGCGGTACAGCGTGCGGCGGGTAATGCCGAGTATTTCCGCCGCACGCCGTTTGTTGCCGGCAGTGGCATGCATCACCTGATGGATGTAGTTGCGCTGAACGGTTTCCAGCGAGGGCATGCCCTCGGCCACACCCGCAGGCGGCATGGCAGCGGTGGAGTCCAGGCCAGGAGTGGCCTGTTCTACCGGTTGCTGGCTAAGCCGCTGTGGTAAATGGCGGGTCTCGATCAGCGGTGAATCGCAGAAAGTGGCGGCCCGTTCTACTGCATTCTGCAGTTCGCGCACGTTGCCGGGGAAGGGATAGCGTTGTAATACGGTCAGTGCCTCATCGCTGAAGCCCTTTATCTGCTGTTGCTGGCGAGTATTGAATCGGGTCAGGAAAAACTCCGCCAGCCGTAACACACCATCCCCACGGGCGCGCAGCGGAGGCACTTGCAGAGCGAAGGTTTCCAGTCGGTAGAAAAGATCCTCGCGAAAGCTGCCGGCCGCCACGGCTTCGGTCAGATTGCGGTTGGTGGCGGCGATGATGCGGACGTCCACCTGAATTTCATGATCACTGCCCACCGGGCGCATCCTGCCATCCTGCAGCACCCGCAGTAACTTGGCTTGCAGAGCCAGCGGCATCTCCCCCAGTTCATCAAGCATCAGGCTTCCGCCGTCGGCCTGCTGGAACAGGCCCGCCCGTTGATTACGGGCACCCGTGAAGGCGCCGGCGGCATGGCCAAAAAACTCACTTTCCATGAGCTCACCGGGAATGCCTCCGCAGTTGACCACCATATAAGGACGATCGCGCCGGCCGCTCTTATCATGCACAGCGCGGGCGACCAGTTCCTTGCCGGTGCCACTTTCGCCCTGTATCAGCACCGGGCCGTCTGCTGTGGCAATCTGCCGAATCTGGTGAAAGAGCTGCTGCATGGCGGGGCTTTGGCCGATGATGCCGTTGAACTGCTCCACTGCCAGCAGGTTACGATAATGTCGTACTTCATTGCGCAGCCGACGATTTTCCAGCAACCGGCTGACGGCCAACAGGAAATGATCCATTTCCAATGGTTTGGTCAGAAAATCATCAGCGCCGCTTTGCAGCGCCTTGACTGCCTGTTGTACGGATCCGAAGGCAGTAATGATCAGCACCGCGGGTGGCGAGCTGCATTGGCGCAGGATGGTAACAAGCTCAATCCGTCGGCGCCTGGCAAGCGCAGGTCGCTGATCAGCAGGTCAGCAGACTGATCATGCAGGACAGTCTGGGCGCTTTCGGCATCGGCGCAGGCCGTGACCCTATACCCCTCAGCTTCCAGCTCTTCCTGTATCAACTCGCGCAGACCGCGATCATCCTCCACCAGCAGGATGTGTTCGCTATCGCTCATGGGCAGGGTTCCTCCGTAGGGTTGAGGGGAAGCAATAATCGAGCCTCGCAACCGCCTTCGGGCCGGTCAAGCAGCGTCAGCTGGCCACGGTGTTCCTCGGCCACGGCTTGCACAATGGCCAGCCCCAGGCCGGTGCCTTCGCCGGGTGATTTGGTCGTAAAGAAGGGTTCCAGCAAGATCGAGAGCTCATGTTCGGGCAATCCCGGGCCATCGTCGGTAATGCGAATGAGCAAATGATGATGGTCGGTGGTGGCGCTGATGCCGATCTGTTTGACCGAGGCCTGCAACGCGTTACGCAACAGATTGAGCAAGGCCAGCTCCAGCCGACCGGCATCGCCGCAGAAGCTCGGCACGTCGTTGGCAATATCACAGTTCAGGCTGCGTTCAGCGGCCTCCAGTTCCGGGCGGATTGCCTCGATCACGGTTTCGATGAGCACGGCTGGAGTCAGTTCCCGTGGGTGGGTGGCGGCGGGGCGGCAGTAATCCAGTAATTGGTTGACCGTGCGCGTCAGTCGGCCGACCTGGCTGCGAATGCCATCAAGGTTGTGCAATTGCTGCTCATCCAGATTGCCGGCCCGTTGCAGACGTCTTGCGCGCCCGTCAATCACGCTGAGCGGGGCGCCCAACTCATGGGCGATACCCCGCGCCATGCTGCCGATGGCGACCATTTTCTCGTTGTCCTTGAGCTGGGCCAGCAGATGCGTCTCAGCGGCGCGATGTGCATCCAGCTCCCGGTTCGCCTGCTCGATACTGTCGAGCATGCGATTGAGTCCCTGGGCCAGGTTGGCTACTTCAGTTGGACCGTCCAGCGCGGCGCGGTGAGACAGATCACCTTCTGCCACCCGCTGCATATGCTGGAGTAGCTTGTCCACATGGCGGCCCACTCCGCCGTAATGACCGAGTAGCACCCCTGCCAGAATGACCAGGCTGAACAGGCCCCAGACCAACCAGGCGATGATGGTCAATTGCTGTAGAGCATGACCAAAGTCGCTGGCCCGGCGGGTAATCTGAATCAAGCCCTGAATCTGCCCTGCGGTATCGAACAGCGGCAGGAAGTGAGAAAACAGACTGCGCCCGCCGATTCGGCTGAACGCCTCCTGGCCTTCGCCGGTGCTGCGGATACGATCCGGGATGGTGGTGCCGGTCAGATCACTTTCGGTAATCCCGGCGGAGGCGATACGGTTGCCGGTGGCATCAAACACCGAGGCGCCATACACCTCGCCCAATACGAAAACCGAACCCAGTGCCAGCTCCACGGCATGCATGTCGCCCTTATCCAGCGCATTGCCCACCGGCAAGCTGATGGCGCGACCGATCAATTCCAGATCGTTCTTTAATCGCTTTTCCTGAAATTGGCTGGCCTGACCCAGGCCAAAGCGAATGCCCAGCGCTGTCAGTAACACGATAGGCAGCACCACAAAGAGCAGCAGTGATCGTTGCAGACCGCTGATACGCAGAAGAGGGGCGGGAAGTGTATTCATTTTGACCGGGTCTTTTTTGCTCATGTGCATTTTGTATACACATCGTCCGACTCTGAACGACCGTCAGGATTCCCCTGGATTTTGGCTGATCGCTAATATTTCTTTTTATATCAATTGCTTGCGTGCATTTTATGAAATCTGGCACGGTTCGTGGATCGATAGTCCTACTTTCAATTGAAGGAGATCGACCCATGAACAACCTCAAGACACTGACCGCTGCTGTTGCTTTCGCCACCTTTGGCCTGGGCGCGCCCGCTGTCATGGCCCAGGCTGGGGGCGCTCCGCAGCAGTACGAGCAGGGCCAGCCGGCCGCGACCCCGATCAGCGATGACAATCTGAAAAAGTTTGTCGAGGCTGACAAGGAAGTAGCAGAGCTGCGTGACGAGTTTTCCGAGAAGCTGAGCAATGCTGATGACCAGGAAGAGGCGCAGAAACTGCAGCTTGAAGCGCAGGAGAAAATGGTAGAAGCGGTACAGGATGCGGATCTGGATGTAGCGACCTATAACGAGATCGCCACCCGTATGCAGACCGATCCTGAGCTGCAACAACGCGCTGAAAGCCATCGTTGATATTGGCGGTGATCGAACAAGGGGGCCTTTGGGCTCCCTTTTTGTTTGCCCGGCGAAGCCGGCAAACCCGTCCACCTGAAAGAAGGTGGAGTCACCCCGACCGAGGGGAAGACAATCTGAATGGCAAGGGCGTCACTGGCCAACGGTGGGGTCTGAAGG
>Ga0172382_10001345_pt1 | contig 44161 bp, 37 predicted proteins | sample Leawel138RmetaG_FD_122245 | JGI IMG/M metagenome (GOLD analysis project Ga0172382, IMG submission 122245) | Leachate microbial communities from a municipal landfill in Southern Ontario, Canada - Leachate well 138R metaG | ecosystem: Engineered > Solid waste > Landfill > Unclassified | place...
GGGTCAATGGCAGGCACTTCCACTTTTAGGGGTTGTGTCTGCCATCCAGGACCAGTAACTTCTCATCAGATGGTGCAGGATGTACTGCTCAAGCAGTGCTCATTGCTACCTCAATGTGCACCGCCAATTCCATGGCTTGGTAAATTTTCGCTGAAGTGAATGACTGCGGCCTCAGCAAGAGCTGGCCAATGGGATTTAATCCACCAATAACAACATGTAATCATTATGGAAATTACTCAATTTATACTCCTCGGCCTTGGCACCGGCGCACTCTACGCCCTCGGCGCTCACGGCATTGTGCTGATCTATCGCGGTTCCGGTGTCATCAACTTTGCCCACGGCGCCATGGCGCTGTTTGGCGCAGCTGTGTTTGCCGAACTGCGGGACGACCATGGGCTGCATTTTTTCCTGGCACTGGTGCTGGCGGTGGGTGCAACGGGGTTGATCGGGTTTTTGATTGATTTTGCAGTAATGCGACGCATCCGCAGCGCCTCGCCCCTGAGCCGCCTGGTGGTAACCCTGGCAGTGCTGGCCATTATTGAATCAGCAGTGATGGTGCGCTACGGCTCGGGGCTGCGTTTTGTGGAGAGCTTTCTGCCCAACCACAGCCTGTCTCTGGGCAGCATGTCCATCGGAATTGACCGGGTCTGGATTTTGGTGATCGCCCTGGTGATTACCGCCTTGTTGTGGGTGCTTTACCGCTTTACCGAATTTGGTCGCCAGACTACGGCGGTGGCGGAAAATGTGCGTTCCGCTTCGGCGGCGGGCATTTCTCCCAACCGGGTTTCCTCCCTCAACTGGATGCTCGGTTCCGGCCTGGCCGCCCTTGCCGGTATCCTGCTGGCGCCAGTAACCGGACTGATGGCGGCTACCATGGTGTTGTTGATCAACCCGCTGCTGGCGGCGGCTCTGGTGGGGGGCTTTGTGTCCTTTCCCCTGACGTTGCTGGGGGGGCTGATCATCGGTGTGGCCCAAGCGCTGATCGGCTATTTCGACGCGGGTACTGGCTGGTCTGCGGCCATTCCCTTTCTGGTGATTGTGGCGGTGATGGTGTTCCGTGGTCGTGCCCTGCCCCTGCGGGGCTTTCTTACCGACCGCCTGCCGAGAGTGGGTGCCGCCAGGCCTCCGGGGTGGGTGGCGTTGGCGGGCTTTCTCATTACGTTGTTACTGATTTTTACCCTGTCAGAAGACTGGGTGAACAGCATTACGGGTACGTTGCTCGCTGCCACTGTGTTCCTGTCTATTGTGGTGGTGACCGGTCTGGCCGGTCAGGTGTCCCTGGCCCAGTACGCCATGGCGGGGATGGGAGCCTTTGTGTCGGCGCGTCTGGCGGCTGTGTACGGCTTGTCGTTCCCTGTGGTGTTTGTCATTGCCCTGGTGGTAACCATCGTGGTGGGTGTGCTGTTTGCCCTGCCTGCCCTGCGCACGCGAGGGGTGAATCTGGCCATCGTTACGCTGGGCTTGGGCCTCGCCCTCGACAGCCTGGTGTTCAAGAATATCGACTACACCGGCGGCTTTGGCGGCACCCAGGTACAAACCCCGAGCCTGTTTGGGGTCAGTCTCGACTCCATTCTGTATCCAGAGCGCTACGCCCTGCTGGTGCTGGTGTTTTTCACCCTCTGCGCCCTGCTGGTGGTCAATGTGCGGCGGGGAGTTACCGGTCGCCGCCTGCTGGCAACGCGCTCCAATGAACGCGCAGCATCATCGCTGGGAATCAGTGTGATGGGCGCCAAGGTCTACGCTTTTGCCCTGGGCGCGGGCATCGCCGCTACAGGCGGAGTGCTGGGCGCGTTCCGCTATCCCAATGTGCGTTTCGATGCGGGGTTTTCACCTTTCGAGTCGATCCCTGCCCTGATGCAGACCTTTCTTGGCGGCATCGGCTTTATTGGCGGCGCCATCATTGGCGGCATGTTGTTCTTTGGCGGTGTGCTCAACGAGGTCTTTTCCCACCTGTTCGACCTCAAGGAGTGGCAGTTCATGGCGGTGGGTATTGGCGCCATCGTGATTGTGCTGGCCCATCCCAACGGTATTGCCGAGGTGTTTGCGGGGTTGGGCGACCGCCTTCGCCGCAAGAAAAACCCTCCAACAGCGGCTCCGCTTGCTGAACAGGGTGTGGTCAAGACACCTCGCTGCGCGGCGAAAACCTTGGTGATAGACAATCTGAGCGTGCGCTTTGGCGGTCTGGTCGCTCTCAACCAGGTGAGTTTCAGGGTAGAACCCGGCCAGGTGGTGGGTCTGATCGGACCCAATGGTGCCGGCAAGACCACCCTGATCGACGCCGTTACCGGCTTTACTGTTGCCAGCGACGGGCGCATTAAACTCGACAGTGCTGACTACACAGCCCTGTCACCCATGGAGCGCGCCCGCGGCGGCCTGGGCCGTTCGTTCCAGAGCCTTGAGTTGTTTGATGATCTGACGGTGGCAGACAACATTCGCGTGGCCTGTGATTCACGCGCCCGCAGTCACTATTTTATGGATCTGGTGCGGCCCCGCACTGCCGCCTTCCCGGCCACAGTGCAACACACCATTCAGGCATTCGAGCTGGGTGCCCACCTGGATGAGTACCCGCAGGAGCTGAGCTTTGGCCAGCGCCGTCTGCTGGGTCTGGCGCGGGCGGTAGCGGGCAACCCCTCCGTGCTGCTGATGGACGAACCGGCCGCCGGTCTCGACAGCACTGAAACCCGCGAGTTGGGCGAGATCATTCGCTGGCTGGCGCGGGAGCGGGGTATGTCCATCCTGCTGGTTGAGCACGATATGGGCCTGGTCATGGATGTTTGCGACAGGGTGGTGGTGCTGGATTTCGGCAACAAGCTGGCCGAGGGTACGCCCGCCGACATCAGCCGTGATCCAGTCGTCATCAAAGCCTATCTTGGAGGGCATAGCCATGAGTGATTTTTTGCTGGAAGCCCGCAATCTCAGTGCCGGTTACCGGGGCCAGGCGGTAGTGCACGATCTCGATCTACAGGTCGCAGCCGGTGAAATCGTCTGCCTGTTCGGCCCCAATGGCTCCGGCAAGACCACCAGCATGCTGACCCTGGCTGGTGAGTTGCCCCCCATCAAGGGCAGCACCTGGCTGCTGGGGCAGGAATGCAAGGCGCCCCTCTACGAGCGGGTGCGGGCAGGGCTGAGTTTTATCACCGACGAACGCTCGCTGATCTTTGGCCTCAGCACCCGCGACAACCTGCGCCTGCGGGGCGGCTCGGTGGCGGATGCCATCGCACTGTTTCCGGAACTGGAACCCCACCTGTCGCGCCAGGCGGGGTTGCTGTCAGGCGGTCAGCAGCAGATGGTGGCCATGGCCCGCAGCCTGGCGGCACGCCCCAAGGTGCTGATTGCAGACGAACTCTCCATGGGGCTGGCGCCGCAAATCGTGTCGCGCTTGCTGGCGAGCCTGCGGCAAGCCGCTGATCGCGGTGTGGGGGTGCTGCTGGTGGAACAACATGTTTCACAGGCGCTCAATGTGTGCGACCGCGCCTATATACTCAATCACGGCAAGGTGGTGCTGGCGGGTACCGCTGAAGAGCTGAAGCGCCAGTCCACCGATATTGAAGCTGCCTATCTGTTTGGCCACCAGGCCACTGAAACGACCGAATCCTGAGGATACTGCCATGAGAAAACCACTATTGCGTCAATCAGGGCTTGCCGCTGTCCTCGCTCTGAGCCTGCTTGCAGGCTGTGTTGATGAGGGTTCGAAAACCACGGGCAGCGATAGCGAGGATGCTATCCGCCTGATGTATATCGGCCAGATTACCGACACCGCCAATGCCACACCGATCTCGGAAGCGGCAGATGCTGTGCGTGCCGCTGTGGCCAGTATCAATGCCGCTGGTGGTCTCAATGGACGGTTATTGCGGGTGGAGATCTGCGATGACAAGAACGATGCCAACGAGGCCACCAAGTGTGCCCGCAAGGCGGCGCGGGATGGGGTGGTGGCCACGGTGGGCAACACCAGTAACTTCGGCGATATGATCATGCCGGTATTGGAGCAGGCGGGTATCGCCAGCATTGGTCACAACCCCATCATGCCGCGGGATTTCGCCAGCTCTGCTGCCTTTCCCCTGCAGACCGGTTCCCCCGGCACAGTGGCGGGCGCGGCGAAGATGCTCGCCAATCAGGGGGTCAAACGCATTCGTCTGGCGGCGGTGGACAGCCCCGCCGGCGCCTCCGGTGAACCCTTTGTGCGGGCTGGCATCAAGGGAACTGACAGCGAGCTGGTGGGCATGACCCTGGTGCCCCTGGGGGCGCCGGATTATTCCATCTATGCCCAGGCGATTTTTCAGGACAGCGATGGCGTGGTACTCGGCATGAACGCCGATCAGGCGGCGCGCACCATCACCGCCTTGCGTCAGGCCGACCCCAACAAACCCATCGCGGTGACCATGGCATCGTTGCCCCCCGCTACCATTCAACAGCTGGGTGCCACTGCCGAAGGCGTGCTGGTGGCCACACCCTTTCGCCCCATTACCGCCGGTGGCGAGAGCATCGAGCGATTTCTAGAAGACATGAAGGCAACGGCCCCGGAGGCAAAGCTCAATGGCTTTTCGCTGCAGGGCTGGCTGGCGGTACAGACCGTCTACGCGATTATGAAAGACACTCCCCCCGAGGATATAACCGCAACCACCGTCAAGACACGCATGGAAAATCTTGATGGCTTTGTGGTGGCTGACGCCATGGCACCGCTGACCACCACAGAGGAAAAGACACCCCCCTTCAACCGGCTGTTCAACAGCACGGTACTGTTTGGCAAGGTCGTGGATGGTGAGATCCAGTTGCTTGATCCAGCGTGGCAGGAAGTCAATCTCAACGAATAATACAATCCCATTAAAATCAGGAAAAAGTGATTTTTTAACGGGAGGTCAAAAATAAAGAGACTGAAATGGCTAACTTCCATCCGCTTTCAATTATCCCGACAATTCAAAGTCGGGGAGCATGGAAGCAATGAACCACCTGACTCGCATCAAATTCCGAATGGCTGTGTTTGGTTTCACTCCTACAATTTCGGTCGCTGCTCGGGATGTCCGTCCAGCAACATAGTAAGCTCCATGAGCTTACTATGTTGCTTTGCAGTCAATGGCTTTTTATTACATACATAGCAGCTATCGTAGACCCTAGCAAAGGTCTAAGCAGGCTGTTGAAAAAAGCCCCATCTCTTCCTTATCGTCGTTACGCATTGACTCATAGCAAAAGGTTACCGAAGGTTTCCTAAATTCAAAGGCGTTGCCTCACATTCGAGGTAACCGTGACAGAGTGGAAAATGGTCCTGAGTTTTGCCTCGATCTGCTGTTTGAGTATAAAGGGGTTGAGCGAGTCGTGAAGGGTCTGGAGGGATGATTTCACCTCGACTGCCACCTGTTCACAGTTCATGACACGCTGGTAAGGCGTTTGTGGCTGATCATATCGCTTGATATAGCGGGCGTTGATCCGCTGCTTGTCGGTGAGCTTCATGGCGCGACAGAAATGGTTTTGGTAGAGCGACCATTCGTGGGCGTAGAGGTCGTTAATTAGGGGGACGAGATCTGCCTGTTCCAATCGGTCATAGCCAAAGAGGTGGCGCACATGGGTCCTGTTTTTCTGCTCGACATGGCGTTGTCGTTTTTGCGGTAGGGCCGTGATCGGGTCAAGGCGATGGACCTGGGCTGTTCGGTGAAGTAGCGCAGCAGGTGATGGTTGAGGAATTCGGCGCCATTGTCGCAATCGAATCCCTGTAGCGCAAAAGGCAGGGCGGCTTCGATGTCCTGAATCTGCGCCAGCACGCCGACGGCGCCCTTGTTCCAGGTGGCGAGTATCTCGGTCCAGGTGGTGTGAATGTCAGTCAGGGTCAGTGACCAGACGAAGTGCCCGTTGAGACTGTTGCCACAGTGAGCGACGGTATCGGCCTGACAAACCCGGGTTGGGTGACGTCCCAGTGGTGAGTGCGGATGGGGATCTGCTGCTTGAGCAGACTGCCGGGCCGAGTGCCTGCAAGCCCTTTGCGGCCTTCTCGGACGCGCAGAGGCTTGAGCAGGCGATCGAGGGTGGCAGGGCTGACAGCCAGTAAGAGTCCGCGTTCGGTGTCTGGCAGTGGGCCGTAGCAGGCTTCGTAGCCTGGTAGCCAGAGCGGGAAGCGGCATGGAGTTTCTTGGAACACATTTGATCCGTGGCGAACCATAGGCGTGTGAGCGCCGTCAGCAGTGCTGGCGAGTTGTAGAGGGGCCTGGGTCCTGGTCGACCAACAGGACGGCGAGGTTGGCGACTGTCGCACAGCAGCCGAATGGCATATTTGCGGTGGTAACCACACACTGCGCAGAATTCGTCAAGAATCACTGCCTTGCCCGCTTTGTTGACCCGATGGTAGCGATGGCGGATCGCTTGAAGGTAGGCCTGACGTTCTTGTTCTTGTTGTCATATTCATGGATAGGTACTCGCCGCTGTCCCGAGCAGTCCTTCCAGTGCATTTTAGGCAGGTTAACCTGTTGCAGCCGTCCTCCTGCTTTCCCCTTAGTCTTCTTGTCAGGCGCCGAATATCCCGGCACAGCCCCGAGATTGGTTGATGTATAGCGAGCGCATAATGACCCAGAAACCGCTTGTTCAATAGTGACCCCTCTTCTGTTCGCCGACCGCCTGATCTATTCCGGCACGCCGGAGTTCAACCAGGCCGGGGCTTCCATTAGCGTAAAAGCAGCAGCGGTATCCGGGCATTAGAGAGAATGCTCAGAGTCCTGCTGCCAAACAGGATCTCCCGCAACCGACTGTGGCCGAAGGCACCCATGACGATCAAATCGATATTGTGGCTTTGCTGATACTGAAGCAGCGCCTCCTCGACATCGCCGGTCAGGTTGCTACCCGTTACCTCAAGCCCCGCCTGCTTGAGGATAGCCACCCCTTCGGCAAGTATGTCCTGATCCCGGCTGCTGTTCTCGCCCACATGCACCAGGTGGCACTCCATACCGCGATACAGGGGGCTCAAAGTAAGCATGTCCAGCCCCTTGCTTGCCGCCTCGCTACCGTCATAGGCAATCATCAAGCGTTCCGGTATGCGTTGAAAATCGCGATTCACTACCAGCACGGGCCGATGCATGGCCCGTATGACCGGTTCGAGCTGGGTGCCGAGTACGCTAGCCTCCCGCCCATGGGATTCGCCGCGCACCCCGACGACCAATACCCGGATTTCCTCTTCCATCTCGATCAGGCTGTCCACCAGACTGCCGTGGCGCTGCAAAAGTGCGGGTTTGGTGACGCCTGAATCGAGTAGACGCTGGTAGGCTGAATCCAGCATTCGCCGCCCCTGCTCGATAAGGATTTTACTGCGCCGGGATTCCAGCTCTGTTAGCTCTTCGAGCAACTCCTCGCGCTCCCCCGGGGTCAGGTTGCCACTCAGGTTTGAATCGGCGGAGTGCCCGTGCTCTATGTTGTGGAGGAGCGTCACCGGCGCATCGACACGGCGGGCAATCCAGCCAGCATAGTCGGCGACAGCGTCGCTGAATGCGGATCCGTCGATACAGGCCAATACTGTGCGTCTGTTATTCATCAGTGTCCTCCCAGGACTTTGTCAATTTCTTCCGGTTTGTCGTGAACGCCGAACCGGTCGATGATGGTGCTGCTTGCCTCGTTGAGTCCGATAAGCTCCACGTCGGCGCCTTCGCGGCGGAATTTGATCACCACTTTGTCCAGACTCGCCACCGCGGAAATATCCCAGAAGTGGGCCCGGTTCAGATCAATCACCACTTTGCTGAGAACTTCCTTGAAATCGAACTGGTCGATGAACTTGTCGGCGGAGTTGAAAAACACCTGGCCAACCACCTGGTAGGTGCGCGTGGCGGCGGCCTCATCCAGCTCCGATGTGACATACATAAAGTGGCTGACCTTGTTGGCGAAGAACAGGGCTGCCAGCAATACCCCCGCGAGAACACCATAAGCAAGGTTGTGGGTGGCGACAACCACTACGACGGTCACCACCATCACAATATTGGTGGACAGGGGGTGCTGTTTCATGTCGGTGACCGAACGCCAGCTGAAGGTACCGATGGCGACCATGATCATCACCGCCACCAGGGCGGCCATGGGTATCAGAGACAGCCAGGGTCCGAGAAACACCACCATCACAATCAGGAACACACCGGCGGCAAGTGTGGACAGCCGACCCCGGCCGCCGGACTTCACATTGATGACGGACTGCCCGATCATCGCGCACCCGGCCATGCCCCCCAGCAGACCCGCGCCGATATTGGCGATACCCTGGCCCTTGCACTCACGATTTTTGTCGCTGTTGGAGTCGGTGAGGTCATCGACGATAGTGGCTGTCATCATGGATTCCAGCAGGCCCACCACCGTGAGTGACACGGCATAGGGCAGGATGATCATCAGGGTTTCCAGGTTCAGAGGTACGTCGGGCCAGAGAAATATCGGCAACGTATCGGGCAGGTCCCCCATATCCCCTACGTTGCGGATATCGATGCCCGCCATCACCGCGACAACGGTGAGCACCACAATACACACCAGGGGTGAGGGTATCGACTTGCCGATCAGCGGAATCAACGGGAACAGGTAGATGATCCCCAGCCCCACGGCGGTCATGGCGTAGACATGCCAGGTGACGTTGGTCAACTCTGGCAACTGGGCCATAAAGATCAATATCGCCAGCGCGTTCACAAAGCCCGTCACCACCGACTTCGAGACGAAACTCATCAGATTGCCGAGCTTGAGATAACCCGCCACTATCTGTAATACCCCCGTCAGCAAGGTGGCTGCCAACAGGTATTCCAGCCCATGGTTTTTCACCAGCGTGACCATCAACAGTGCCATCGCGCCGGTTGCGGCGGTAATCATGCCCGGCCGACCGCCCACAAAGGCAATGATCACGGAAATGCAGAAGGAGGCATACAGTCCCACTTTCGGATCCACCCCCGCGATGATGGAGAACGCAATGGCCTCGGGGATCAGGGCCAGTGCAACTACGATACCCGCCAGCAGATCGCCGCGGATATTGCCGAACCAGTCGGCTTTGGTTGAGTGAAGCAACATGAATATTCCTTACAAAGTAACCGGGCAACCACTCAACGTGAAACCCGGCGGTGGATGTGTAACGCCGCATCCCTCTCTGAATGCGACAAAAGTGGTTAGCGAAGCCTGAACAACGCTTGTTTCGGACAGGTGAGAATAAAGGCACAAAAATGACGTCAGCAAGACAGCCTTTCAATCAGCGCCTGAGTAAAGGCCTTGGTTCCCGCTTTGCCGCCAAGATCGCGGGTGACGCAGTCCTCGCTGGCGATCTGCTCGCGGAGCGCCTGCCGGATACGGTTTGCCTTGCCTTCCATATCCAGGTGGTCGAGCATCATGCAACTTGCCAGGATCACGGAAGTCGGATTGGCGATGTCCATGCCGGCAATGTCGGGCGCACTGCCGTGCACTGCCTCGAAGATGGCAATGTCCTCCCCGATATTGGCGCCCGGCGCCATGCCCAGGCCGCCCACCAAGCCGGCGCAGAGATCGGACAGAATGTCGCCAAACAGATTGGTTGTGACGATGACATCGAAGCGATGTGGATTCATGACCAACTGCATGCAGGCATTGTCGACAATCATTTCCTCGGTTTCGATTTCGTCATATTCGCAGGCGATTTCGCGGGCGATTCTCAGGAACAGGCCGGACGTGGATTTGAGGATATTTGCCTTGTGCACCACGGTCACTTTGCTGCGTTCCTCCCGCCGGGCCAATTCATAGGCGAAACGGACAATACGCTCGGCGCCCCCGCGGGTGACCACGCTCAACGCCTCGGCAATGGTGTCATCGTCTGAGACCACCTGACCGCGACCTGAGTACATACCCTCGGTATTCTCCCGCACCGTGATGATATCGATATCCTGGTAGCGCGCTTGGGTGCCCGCGTAGGAAACCACCGGACGAACATTGGCGTAAAGTTTGAAACGCTGGCGCAACGCCACATTGATGGAGGAAAAGCCTTCACCTATGGGTGTGGTCAGCGGACCCTTCAAGACAATCTGGTTTCGCTCGATAGCCTGCAAGGTTGCTTCCGGCAACAGTTCTTCGTGCTTCTCAAAGGCTGTCAGCCCCGCATCGGCAAACTCGTAGTAAAACTCGCAACCCGCCGCTTCCAGCACTTGAATGGCTGACTGCACGATGGAAGGGCCAATGCCATCGCCCGGCATCACCGTAATCGTTCTTCTGTTCATCATTACCTCTCAATATCCAAATTCACTTGCGGTTCCAGTGCCCTTCAGCTGGAGAGCCGCTGATAGCCGCCGAGACAGCCTTCCTTCGAAAGCACCCACTGCCACAACTGGATATCACGGGCGCGAAACGCGCCGGCACAGGACAACAGGTAGTAACGCCACATGCGGTAGAAGCGCTCGCCGAGCTGGTCGGCAAAACGCGGCCAGGCCTTCTCGAAGTTGGCATGCCAGGCCATCAATGTCTTGTCGTAGTCAGGGCCAAAGTTGTGAAGATCCTCAACCACGAACAGATTGTCCACGGCGTCGCCGATCTGGCCTATGGAAGGCAGCTCCCCGTTGGGGAAAATATACTTGTCGATCCAGGGGTCTGCGCCGCTGTTGCGCTGGTTGTTGCCAATGGTGTGCAGAAGGAATAGCCCGTCATCAGTCAGACAGCGATGGGCCACCTCCATATAGGTGCGAAAGTTCTTGCGCCCCACGTGCTCGAACATGCCGACACTGGCGATGCGGTCAAACTGCTCGTTCACTTCCCGGTAATCCTGCAGACGGAATTCGATGGGCAGGCCCTCATAGCGCTTTGCCGCCCACTCGGCCTGCTCTTTGGAGATGGTGACACCCACGCAACTCACACCATAATGCTCCGCCGCATATCCCATCAGGCTACCCCATCCGCAGCCGATATCCAGCAGGCGCATGCCAGGCTCCAGTTGCAGCTTACGACAGATCAGATCCAGCTTGGCCTCCTGCGCTTCGGCCAGGGTATTTGCATCTTTCCAAAAGCCACAGGTATAGGTCATACGGGGGTCGAGCATGGCTGCGTAGAATTCGTTACCAAGGTCGTAGTGCTCTTCGCCCACCTGCCAGGCTCTTTTCATGGTCTGCAAATTGAAGAAGCGGTAGCGCAGCGCCTGGATAATCATCGGCAGGGGACGAACATGGCGGTCGAGGTGGGCGCGCAACAGGCGGAAGAAAAATTCGTCCAGTGCCTCCACGTCCCAATGCCCGTCCATATACGCCTCTCCGAGGCCCAAATTGGCGCGGGATGCCACACGTTCAAAAACACCTTTTTCCTGCAACTGAATATCCCAGGGGCGATTGCCCCCCGGCTGTATATCGGCCTTCGCCAACAACTCGGCAAACTGCCGGTGCAGGTTTGAAGTACTATCGATGTGTTCGTCATTTTCAAAAGTGATTGAAGAGTCTTGCATGTCAAACTTCCCCTCTAGCCAGATCGTCTCGGTTGCGCCTCCAGACACGGTTAAGACTGTGGATAAAACGCCCGCCGCCACCCGCTCGGCAGGCCCGGTGCTTCAAAGTGATAACACAACGCCAATAAATCCCACTACCCCCATTACGATGGTGTAAGGAAGCGCCATGATGACCATGCGCCCATAGGACAGTCGCACCAGAGGCGCGATAGTGGATGTCAGCAGGAACAAAAACGCCGCCTGGCCGTTGGGCGTTGCCACACTTGGCAGGTTGGTGCCGGTATTGATGGCGATCGCCAGTTTTTCAAAGTGCGCTCGATCAATGGCGCCACTATCCAGCGCCTGCTTGATTTCGCTGATATACACGGTGGCCACGAACACGTTATCGCTGATCATTGACAGCACGCCATTGGCAATGAAAAACATCCCCGGCTGGCGAGCCTCTGGTAACGACAAAACATACTCAATAACGGGGCTGAACAGATGTTGCTGATGAATGACCGCCACGATGGCAAAGAACACCACCAGCAGCGCGGTGAACGGCAGGGATTCCTGAAAAGCCCTGCCGATCTGATGCTCGTCCGTGACACCATTGAACGAGGCCACGAGAATGATGATCAGCAGGCCAATCAAGCCCACCTCGGCGACATGAAAAGCGAGTCCCAATACCAGCACCACTGCGGCGGCACCCTGCACCCAAAGCGCCGCTTGTTGATTCGGGTTGCGCTTGGCTTTTTCACTCTCTGCGAAATCTTCCAAAACCTGGCGAACCGGGCGCGGCAGCTTGGCGCCATAGCCAAACCATTGCAGCTTTTCCAGCGCCACACAGGTCAGAAACCCCGCCGCCAGCACAGGTATCGAAACCGGGGCCATATTCAGGAAAAAGTCGGCAAAATCCCAGCCAGCGACCCGCGCAATCAACAGATTCTGGGGTTCTCCCACCAGGGTGCAAACTCCTCCCAGTGCCGTACCCACCGCACTGTGCATCAACAAGCTGCGGAGAAAAGCCCGAAACTCCAGCAGATCCTCACGATGCAATTCCACCACATCGTGATCCGAGTGCGCGTTGTGATCACCGTGATGATATCCCTTGCCTGATGCCACCTTGTGATAAACAGAATAGAACCCTACAGTGACACTGATAATCACCGCAGTAACCGTCAAGGCATCGAGAAAGGCGGACAGCAGCGCCGCGGTCATGGAAAACAACAAGGCGAGCAGATACTTGGAACGCACCGAAACCAGTATCTTGGTAAAGGTCACCAGCAGCAGGCTTTTCATAAAGTAAATGCCGGCCACCATAAACATCAGCAGCAGTATCACCGGTAGGTTCACTATCACCTCGTGATAGAGAGCCTCGGGGGTTGTCAGTTTCAACAGTATGGCTTCGACAGCCAACAGTCCACCGGGTAACAAGGGATAGCATTTGAGCGCCATGGCAAGCGTGAAAATAAACTCGCCAATCAACAGCCAGCCCGTTATCTTTGGCCCCAATAGCCACAGCACAGCAGGGTTGATGACCAGAAACGCCACGATGGTGTATTTGTACCAATGAGGCGCATGCCCCAAAAAGTTATGGCCAAAAGCGCTGACAGCAGGCATTGCCATCGAATCTCCAAAGCATTGAAGTCGACATAAACACAACGCCACATGTGCTCGCGCAGGCGAAAGTCTACCGACGAAGCCGGGCTGCTGTGTTTTCGAAAGGATTGAACAGAAGGCTTTTCCGAAAGAAACGGAAATAACACCTTTAAATACAGGAGGGGGGGGCTTTAACTTAGGGCGGAGAAAGTCGTACGCTGCTACAAATCAAAATCTTCATCGCTACCGGTGAATTGACGCGCAGATTCTACACAAGTGGGCGAGCCATGTACAGCCAAAATTGTTTATTGCTTGTTTTGTGCTCTGAAAGAACAGGTAGATCCCAAGTGGAGGCCGGCCCTATCCGGAGTTGATCTCAGTGTGCCGCTACATACAATAATGGCTGCTTTAAAGCCACGCACCAGACAAAAAAGCTCGCGAGAGCAACAGAAGGGAAGTTTCGGCCAAGACGCCCACAAGCTGCTCATCCGACTCCTACAGGGAGACTGGCTACCGGCTCCCCGACCACAAAGGCACGATCGCAAACCCGGTGATTACCCCCGGCTGGGCTGCTACGGCGCAATCTTCAGATGGCCTTTGCTCTAGAAAAGCCGAGACCTGATAGGGTAATTCTGCTCGCAAGCGTCCCATGGATGCTTGGTCGGCTTACGTGAAAGGGCAAGATGGCATCTTTTGGAAAACGGGAACGCTGCACCACCGGCGTCGCTCTGATTGACTTCCGGATGTGCAAGCACTTCTGCGATGGAGGGATAAACTTATCGATGACAATTGCTGAGAAAGAGGAGCAAGCCTATCTCGAGGCGTGCACGTCGAGCATTCATAACACCTTGGCAGGCATCGACTCACGGCTCCGAGAATATGCCGGGGAAATTCAGTCCCGCAAGGAGTATATGTGGGAGGCGCGCCGCGACATGGATCACATAGAGAAGATCGCCGTGCGCCAGACCATAGAGCAGACCCTCGATTCCGCCGACAATCTCAAGGCTCAGCAGGGAAAGCTGGTCAAGCTGTTGCGTTCACCCTATTTCGGTCGTTTTGATTTCATGAAAGCCGGTGACACCGAAAGCGTTCCGGTCTATATCGGCGTTCACCACTTTTACGATGAAGCTGCTCGGCAAACGCGGGTCTATGACTGGCGGGCGCCGGTTTCCTCGATGTTCTACGATTTCGAGACCGGCCCGGCGCACTATCAGGCACCCGCAGGAAATGTTGAAGGATTTCTCACTCTCAAGCGGCAATTCCGCATACGCGACTCGAAAATGGAATTCATGATCGAGTCGGGTGTACATATCGTCGATGACGTACTACAGGAAGAGCTCAGCCGCGCCAGCAGCGACGAGGGTATGAAGAATATCGTCGCCACCATCCAGCGCGACCAGAATGCCATCATCCGCAACGATGATGCCCACACTTTGATCATCCAGGGCGTGGCCGGCTCCGGCAAGACATCTATCGCCCTTCACCGGATTGCCTATTTGCTCTACCGTTTCAAGGACACCTTGAGCTCTGATGACATTCTGATCATTTCTCCCAACCGGGTCTTTGCCGACTACATCGGCAACGTTCTGCCCGAACTGGGCGAGGAGCAGGTCAATGAAATTGGCATGGAAACCCTGGCAGCAGAATTGTTGGACGACCAATACCGCTTCGAGACTTTCTTCGAACAGACCCGGCGTTTGCTGGAGCACAGTGACGAGGGCCTGCAGGCCCGCATCACCGCCAAGGCATCTACGGATTTCCTCCGCACCATTGACCGTTATGTAGACCATGTCGAGGAGCGATCCTTCAAGGCCGTCCAGTGGCGCACTGGCCGCAAGATCGTGCCTGACTGGTTCTTCGCTGAAACTTGGCAAAAGCACCGGGGAGTTGATCTCACAGAACGTATCGCCAGGGTGGTCAAGGCAACTGAAAGCCAGATCGGCTTTCACTACAACCATGATCTGCAAATCGAAGAACGCCAGTCGCTGCGCGAAGCAGTGCGTGGCATGGTGCGAAAGTCGACCCTGCGCCAAGCCTATCAGGGACTATTCGACTGGGTTGGGCAGCCGGAGCTGTTCCGACCCGCGGGTGGCAAGCTGGAATACGCCGATACCTTCCCGCTGATCTACCTCAAGATGCGCCTGGAAGGTGTGCGCAATCCCCGCCCGTCGATCAAGCATTTGTTGATCGACGAAATGCAGGACTACACTCCCGTGCAGTACGCAGTACTGGGCAAACTGTTTTCCTGCCGCAAGACGGTGCTGGGGGATGCGTCTCAATCGGTCAACCCCTATGGCTCTTCAAACAGCGAACAGATACAGAAAGCACTGCGCTCGGGGTTGGCGGTCAAGCTGACCAAAAGTTATCGCTCCACCTGGGAGATCATGCAGTTTGCATTGGCGATTATGCCCAACCCGGAACTCGAAGCGATGAAGCGCCATGGCGAGCCGCCCCGGCTCGTACGCTGTACCCGTATGGCGGAGCTGACCGGGCGACTACGTGACGAGATTCGCGCCTTCAATGCGTCGACACACCACAGCTTGGCGATCATCTGCAAAACCCAGAAACAAGCCAATCGACTGTATAAATCACTCACTGACGTCGGCGACGACGCCCGTCTGCTCACCACCGACAGTGCGGGTTTTTCCACCGGGATCATCGTCTGTACCGCACATATTGCCAAAGGCCTGGAGTTCGATTACGTGGTTGTTGCCGATGCCAGCGCCGAAAGCTATTACACCGAAATGGATCGGCACCTGCTGTATGTAGCCTGTACCCGTGCCATGCACCGACTGACGCTGTTTTATCTGAAGGAACCCAGCCCCTTTATTCAACCGTCGTCAGTAAGCGGCAGTGCTGACACGGACAACCCCTAGATCAATGTACGACGATACAGTGTCGAACCCCTCCCTGATGGAGGGGCTATCGGAGTTACACGAAGCTCGACTTGACCAGGTGTTGCATCGCCTTCGTGCCAGTGGCGCGCGGCGGGTGCTGGACCTGGGTTGCGGTTCGGGGCAATTGTTGCACCGCCTGGCCATCGAAAGGCAGTTTGAAGAAGTGGTCGGCCTGGAGACTTGCCCCCGCGCATTGGCACAGGCACGCCAGCTGCTGGAAGATCATCCCCAGGCACCCTTCCACCACCTGACTTTGATCAATGGCTCCTACACCGAACCACAATCGGGCCTCTGCGGCTATGATGCCGCCGCCATGGTGGAGACCATCGAACACATTAAGCCGGGTTTGTTGTCGGCGATGGAACTGGTGATATTTGTGCAAATGCGACCACGGATGATCTACCTGACCACCCCGAATCGGGAGTACAACCCGTTGTACGGTCTCCAACCCAACGAACTACGCGAAGCCGACCACAAGTTTGAGTGGGATCGCGCCAGGTTCGGCCGATGGGCGCACGGCGTCGCCCGGCGCAACCGTTACCGGGTAGCCTTGGGCGGTATCGGTGACGAGGACCCGGAACTCGGCCCGCCAACTCAGATAGCCCAATTCTCTCTACTCAACTGAGTAATCAACACCGCCTTCCAGGAAAAATCAGCAGCTTTTATTGCCGACGGACAGTCCAATCCAGGCCATCAAGATGGCAGCCAGAACACCGATGGCGAGGCCAGCTGTCAAAGCCCCGGCATCGACACCCGCATCCATCAGCCCCCCGATCAAGAGCGGCCCCACCGCGGTAGAAACGATCATTAGCCCGTGCAGCATGGCGCGAATAGCACCCAGGTGCGTCAGGCCGTAGCGTTCCGCCAGCAAGGGTGTCAATGCGGTAGCGACGAGACCCTGGCCCAGCCCGAGAAGGGCTGGCCACAGCAGTGCCGCCCAGACACTCTCGAACAAGGTCAGCACCAACATCGAGCCGCAGAGCGGCCACAATGACGGCACAAACAGGCGGGAACCGCCAAAGCGGTCCACCAGGGGTCCTGCGGCGACCAGACCTACCATATGTCCAAGCGCAAACAGCACCATACCCGATGCGACCAGTTCGGTGCTCCAGCCTTTTGCTTCAGCCAGCGGGATTTGATGGAAAAAGGCTATGGTCACCACAAAGGCCGGTGCCACCATGGACGGAATGAGCAGCGTAAAACGCCAGTCGCGCACAACCTCCCTCCGGGTAAAGTCACGGACAGGCTGCCGAAACACCTCTTGCACCGAATCTGCTACTTCGCGCTTGCCACCGACTAGCCAGATCAGTACAGGCAGAAATCCCAGCAGCAATGTCGCACCTCCCAGCCAAATATGACGCCACTCCAGCCAAGCCATCAGCGCAATCACAGTGGCCGGGAATACCGCCTCGGCCAAAGGCAGGCCCATGGCAGCAACGGACACGGCTTTTCCGCGTCCGGCGTGAAAGCGCTGGGCCATCGTCGTCATAGCAATATGGGTCATCAGCCCCTGGCCGCCCAGACGCAACAGAAAAAGTGCCACAAACAGCGTGGCCGCGCTCCAGGCAAGCCCCAGCATCAGGCAGCCGAGAGCCAACAGCAATGCGGTACCGGTCAAGAACAACCGCTGATCACTGCGGTCGTAGCGTCCGCCGAGCCAGGGTAACAGAACGGCGCTGGTCAAAGTGGCGAAGCCATAGATCAGCCCCAGCTCGCTGTGCGCCAAGTCGAAGGTTTCCCGTATCTGGGGATTGAACAAACCGATATAAAACGTCTGGCCGAAAACCGACAGCAAGGCCGTTAACACACCAAAGGCGAGCAACCGACAGTTTTCAAACAAAAAGCAAAAATAGCCCTGACCCATGGCGGTCAAGTGTGGCATATCTCACGCCTCAGATGACCACTATTAATGCACAATACTGTCATTATTCGCGTTCGACCACTTTCAATAACGTTGTTCGCCGCTCCGACAGCGGCCCAAAGGCTCCCATCACTTTATCCATGGAATCACTTCGAGCCAGGGCATCGAGAATATCAGCCCAGTCCTGCATGATGATTTTCCGGGACGAGATGTATTTGGTGTGGTCGTACGGCGCCCTGGATGAATCCTTTTTACGTTTGGAGTGGGCTAGCTGGAGGTCGACCCGGTTCTCTGGATAACTCAGGAGGCCAAGTAGCGTCGTGGCCGTGGAGCGGAATCCGTGAGAGGAGAAACGTCCGAGGTAGCCCATACGCTCCAAGGCCTTGTTCAGGGTGGTAGCAGACATCACTTGGCCGGGCTTGCGGTAGCTCGGGAACAGGTGGTCGCCTCCCCCGGTGAGCTTATGCAGCTCCTCGAGAGCCGTCATGGCTTGTTTCGAAAGCGGCACGATATGGGGCTGGCGCATCTTCATCCGTTCCGCCGGAATCGTCCAAACTGCATTCTCCAGATCAAACTCTGCCCAGGTCGATTTGCGCAGCTCCACCGTGCGCACAAAAGTCAGTGCTATCAGGCGCAATGCCAATACCGTGGTTCGATAACCACCGTCAGCATCCAGACGATTGAGAAAATCGCCCAGCTCGTTCCAGGCCAGAGGTGGATTATGCCTGACCCGCGGCCGCTTCACTGACCGTTTCAGCAGGGCTGTAGGGTCAGTCTCGCAGAGCCCCTCCGCTGAAGCGTAGTCAAAGACCTGCCCGCACCACTGTCGAATCAAGATGGCCACGGTAGGCGCCCCGCGATTAACGACTGCTTGCAGAATGGGCCTCAGGTGCGAGGTCTTGATTGCCGCGAAAGGCAGCTTGCCTATCTTGGGGAAGACATCCTTCTCAAGATACCTCTTGACCTGACTGGCATAGTAGTCACTCCATTGGACATTGGTGTCCATCCAGCGACGCGCAACGGATTCAAAGGTGTGCTCATTTTGGTCGATTTGCTCCGCCACCTTAACCCGCTTTTCCAGCATGGGGTCACGCCCCTCCCGGACCATGCTACGAGCCCAGTCCCGCTCTTTTCGAGCAGCCTCCAGTGAAACATTGGGGAAAACGCCGATGGAAAAGTTCTGCTGGGACTGGCCAAGCCGGTAGCGATACCACCACAACTTGCTGCCATTGGGCTGGACACGCAGAAACAGGCTACCCCCGTCCCGTAGCATGTAGGGCTTGGGTTCAGGTTTAGCCGTTTCTATCTTGCGAACGGTGAGTAGGTTGCGAGCCATGTGTATAACGCCCTCCGACGGTGTCGTTATACACTTTGTTATACACTTTTACTGTGGCTTGGTCTAGTAGCCACTAGACCATAGCGGAACATGATCCCTTATAAATCAAACAGATATAATTACTCTATGGACAATAGCAGAAACCAGTAGATCTTTTTCGTAGTTATCGATCATCAGGATCACGGTGCCACCTCCCCAACCCGGTCACCGGGCAGCACCATCGCCGCCGCGCGGAAAATGGCCCTGGCCTTGTTCATGGTTTCCTTCCATTCGAGGGCTGGCACGCTATCCGCCACGATCCCGCCGCCGGCCTGGACGTGGAGCTTGCCGTCCTTGATCACGGCGGTGCGGATGGCGATGGCGGTGTCCATGTTGCCGTTCCAGCCAATGTAGCCCACGGCGCCGCCGTAGACACCGCGCTTGACCGGCTCCAGCTCATCGATGATCTCCATGGCGCGAATCTTGGGAGCGCCACTCAGGGTCCCGGCGGGCAGGGTGGCGCGCAGCACATCGATGGGGCTGACCCCGGGGCGCACCTGGCCGGTGACGTTGGAGGTGATGTGCATCACGTGGGAAAAGCGCTCCACCACCATCTTTTCCGTCACCTTGACCGAGCCGATGCGGGACACCCGGCCCACATCGTTGCGGCCCAGGTCGATGAGCATCAGGTGCTCGGCGATCTCCTTGGGATCGGCCAGCATCTCGCGCTCCATCGCCAGGTCCTCCTCCTCGGTGTGGCCGCGGCGACGGGTCCCGGCGATGGGGCGCACCGTCACCTCACCCTGCTCGAGGCGGGCGAGGATCTCCGGCGATGAGCCGGCGATGTGGAAATCGCCGAGATCGAGAAAGAACAGGTACGGCGAGGGGTTGAGGTTGCGCAGCGCCCGGTAGAGGTTGATGGCCTCCGCGGGAAACGGCAACGTCAGCCGCTGGGAGGGCACCACCTGCATGACGTCGCCCGCCTGGGTGTAGGCCTTGATGCGCTCCACGGCGGCTTCGTACCCGGCCTGGCCCATGCTGGAGACAAAGGCGCTCTCGGCAACGCCACTCCCCCCGAGTTGAATGGGGGGCAGATCCGGCGTGGCGCGGTGCAGCCGGGCCTCGATTTCGTCGAGCCGTGTCTGGGCCTGGGCCAAGGCGTCGGGGTCGCCGGCGTCGGCATGCACCACCAGGATGATCTTGCCCGCCAGGTTGTCGAACACCACCACCTCGTCGGACACCATCAGGAGGATATCCGGCACCCCGAGTTCGTCCGGAGGGGTGCTGTCCCGCAGGCGGGGCTCGACGTAGCGCACCGTGTCATAGCCAAAATACCCCACCAGCCCGCCGCTGAAACGGGGCAGGTCGGGCAATTCGATGTTGTTGAAACGCTTCTGGAAGTCCTCGATGAAGGCCAGCGGATCCTCGCAGCGCAGGGATTCCACCAGGGTACCGTCGGTTTCGATGCTGACGTCAAACCCGCGAACCCTCAGCACCGTGCGGCACGGCAGGCCGATCATCGAGTAGCGACCCCACTTTTCACCGCCCTGAACGGACTCGAACAGGTAGGAATAAGGGCCGCGGGCGAGCTTGAGATAGGTGCTTACCGGCGTTTCAAGATCGGCGAGGATTTCCCGGGTGATGGCGACGCGGCCGTCCCGACCGGCCGCCAGTGCAGCAAACTGTTGTGAATTCATGGTCATGCCTTGCGTATTTTGGAGTGGCGCGGGGCTGCCCCGAGGGACAGGGGGGATTACCGGTGGCACCATCGCCAACGGTTGCAGGCATGAAAGATCGAATTCAGCTGGATTGCTGTCATGATTGGGAAACTCCGGGGAACGGCGCCATTCTAGTGGATTCCCGGCGCCAATAAAACCCGAACCCTACCCGCCCTGCCCCGCCAAGGCGGCGCGCATGGCGGCGATCACCTGGCGGTAATCGCCCGCGCCAAAGATAGCGGAGCCGGCGACGAAGGTATCGGCACCGGCGGCGGCGATCTCGCCGATATTGGCGGCGGTGACGCCACCGTCGATTTCAAGGCGAACGGCCAACCCGGCAGCGTCGATCCTGGCCCGCGCCTCCCGCAGCTTGCGCAGGGTGGCCGGAATGAACTTCTGGCCGCCGAAACCCGGGTTTACCGACATGAGAAGCAGCACGTCGAGCTTGTCCATCACATAATCGATGCAATCGAGCCCGGTGGCGGGATTGAGCACCAGCCCCGCCTTGCAGCCCAGATCACGGATCAACTGCAGGGAGCGATCCACATGGCGGGATGCCTCGGGATGGAAGGTGATCCAGCTGGCGCCGGCATCGGCGAACATGCGGATCATGTCATCCACCGGCTCCACCATGAGGTGAACATCGATGGGGGCGGTCACGCCGTGATCGCGGAGCGCCTTGCACACCATCGGACCGATGGTCAGGTTGGGCACGTAGTGATTGTCCATCACGTCGAAGTGGACAATATCGGCCCCGGCGGCAAGCACCGCGTCCACCTCGTCCCCCAGCCGGGCAAAGTTGGCGGAAAGGATGGAAGGGGCTATCAGGTAATCGGTCATCGCTGGGTCATCGTTCGCAAAGCGGTAACTATGCCCAACCTGTCCCGGCCCTGCAATGGCGCGCCGCCATCAGTCCCGGTCTACCACCGTCGCGTGCAGCGCGATCTCCGCCCCGAGGCTGTTGCTCACCAGGCAGTTGGCCTTGGCCTTGTCGAGGGCCGCGAGGGCGCGGGCATGATCCACACCCGGCGCGACCCCGAGGGTGACGCGCACGTCGAAACGGGTGAACAGCATGCGGCGCTCGACCCTGTCCAGGGTCCCTTCCGCCTCGCAATGGATATCCCGCCACGGCAGCCCCATGGCCGCCGCCACGGCGCGAAAGGTGAGTACCATGCAGCCCGACAGGGCGGCGGTGAGCAGATGTTCCGGACTCCAGAACCCGGGTTCGCCGCCAAACTGGACCGGCGGCGCCGAAGCCAGCTCGGCACCGGCGTCGCTGCTGTTGGCGAGAGGCCCATCGGGGCCGCCCCGCGTGGTGACACGATACTGGTGTGGAAAAGTGTTCATAGGGCAGACTCCCCGCCAAGCGAAGTGTTTGAATTCCCGGACCCCCAGTGAGGGACAGGACAGCGATCCCGGGGCCCAGGGGTCCTGAAGAACCGTGATTGTGGACCCACAGGCCCCCCCGCATGTTGACCTGGGTCAGCCCGCCGCCCAGCCCCCCGGGCTCTCCATGGGCCCCGTCCTCTGCTATCCTTGGCGCCCTGATACTGACCGAAGACACCAGGATCCGCCATGCCTACCTACCGCTCCCACACCTCCACCAAGGGCCGCAACATGGCCGGCGCCCGCGCCCTGTGGCGCGCCACGGGCCTCAAGGACGAGGATTTCCACAAGCCCATCATCGCCATCGCCAACTCCTTCACCCAGTTCGTGCCGGGGCACGTGCACCTCAAGGACCTCGGCCAGCTGGTGGCCGAGGAGATCGCCAAGGCCGGCGGCGTGGGTCGCGAATTCAATACCATCGCGGTGGATGACGGCATCGCCATGGGTCACGACGGCATGCTCTACTCGCTGCCCTCCCGGGACATCATCGCCGACTCGGTGGAGTACATGGTCAACGCCCACTGCGCCGACGCCCTGGTGTGCATTTCCAACTGCGACAAGATCACCCCCGGGATGCTGATGGCGGCGATGCGGCTCAACATTCCCGTGGTATTCGTCTCCGGCGGCCCGATGGAGGCCGGCAAGACGAAGCTGGCGGACCACAAGCTCGACCTGATCGACGCCATGGTGGTGGCGGCGGACCCGACCGTGAGCGACGAGATGGCGGAGGAGTACGAGCGCTCCGCCTGCCCCACCTGCGGCTCCTGCTCGGGCATGTTCACCGCCAACTCGATGAACTGTCTCACCGAGGCCCTCGGCCTGTCGCTCCCCGGCAATGGCACCGTGGTGGCCACCCACGCCGATCGCAAGGCGCTGTTCCAGCGGGCCGGCCAACTGGTGGTCGAGCTGGCCAAGCGCCACTACGAGCAGGACGATTACTCGGTGTTGCCCCGCTCCATCGCCACCTTCGAGGCCTTCGAGAATGCCATGGCCATGGATATCGCCATGGGAGGCTCCACCAACACCATCCTCCACCTGCTGGCGGCTGCCCAGGAAGCCCAGGTGGATTTCACCATGGCGGATATCGACCGGCTGTCCCGCAAGGTGCCCCAACTGTGCAAGGTGGCGCCGAACACACCGAACTACCATATCGAGGATGTCCACCGCGCCGGCGGCGTGATGGGGATCCTCGGCGAGCTGGACCGCGCCGGGCTGCTCCACGTGGACCTGCCCACGGTCCACTCCGCCACCCTGCGGGATGCCCTCGACACCTGGGATCTGGCCCGCGCCCCGTCCGACGCCGTCAGCCACTTCTACAAGGCCGGTCCCGCCGGCATTCCCACCCAGGTGGCGTTCAGCCAGGATACCCGCTGGCCGAGCCTCGATACCGACCGGGAGAACGGCTGTATCCGCGCCATCGAGCACGCCTACAGCCAGGAAGGCGGCCTCGCGGTGCTGTACGGCAACATTGCCCCCGATGGCTGCGTGGTCAAAACCTCCGGAGTGGATGACTCCGTGCTGGTATTCAAGGGCACCGCCCACGTGTGCGAAAGCCAGGAGGCAGCGGTGGACGACATTCTCAACGACCGGGTCAAGCCCGGCGCGGTGGTGGTGATCCGCTACGAGGGCCCCCGGGGCGGACCGGGGATGCAGGAGATGCTCTATCCCACTAGCTACCTGAAATCCAAGGGCCTCGGCAAGGCCTGCGCGCTGATCACCGATGGGCGGTTTTCCGGTGGCACGTCCGGGCTCTCCATCGGCCACGTCTCCCCGGAAGCCGCCGCCGGCGGCCCCATCGGGCTGGTGCGGGACGGTGATGCCATCCACATCGACATCCCCCGCCGCTCCATCGAGCTGATGGTCGACGAAGTCACCCTCGGCGCCCGCCGGCGGGAGCAGGACAGCCTCGGCTGGCTGCCGGCGGAAAAGCGTCCCCGCCGGGTGTCCGCTGCCCTCAAGGCCTACGCGATGCTGGCCACCAGCGCCGACAAGGGCGCGGTGCGAAATCTGGACCTGCTGCCCTGACAGCGACCAAAGGCTCAGCCACAAAAAAGCCGCCCCTCGGGGCGGCTTTTTTGTGGTGCTTGAGGCGGGACTATCAGACCTTCTTGCAGCCCTGGATCTTGGCGCCGCTTTCAATCAACTTGCCGCGCCGCTCGCCCTCCTTCTCGGCGAACTCGATCCACTGCTGGGCGTACTTGGCGCTGCGCTCGCTGTTCGCCGCCTGGCGGAATGCCTTGATGGCATCGTCGTAGCAGTGCAGGTTGATCAGCGCGTTACCCAGGTTCATGTAGGTGATGTCGATGCGATCGACGCCGCCACGGCTGATGGCATTGCGGGCCGCGGCGACGGACTTCTCGTTCTCGTCGAGGTCGAGATAGACACCGGACAGACGGGCATAGAGGCTGCCCTTGCCGGCGGCCTTGGCAGCCTCTTCCAGAACAGGCAGGGCCTTCTTGGAATCGTTGCCCTGCTGGTAGGCCAGACCCAGCACTTCGAGATTTTCCCCGGTGCGCTTGATCTTGCCCTCCTTCATGCCCTTCTCGATGATCCGCGCGCCCATATAAGGTGCACCGGCGCCCATGTACATGTAGGCGAGGCTGACCAGCTGACGCTCCTCATCCAGATCACCCGCCAGGTAGGTCACTTCCGTGGCCACCAGCTGGTTGATCTCCTGATTGAGCTCGCCGTACATGCCACCCAGCTGCCGCCAGTAGCTGAAGGACGGGTAGTGCTTGATCAGCTTCTTGAGAATGTCGACGACACGCTTGTAGTCATCTTTCTCATAGTAGAGTACCCGCTGCAAGCTCCACCAACCTTCCTTGGGGAGAACACCCTTGGATTCCTGCTCGCGGATCGCCTCTTCCACCAGACGCAGGGCATCGTTCTTGCGTTCCGTTTGGTAGTAAGCCTGGGCGAGCAGCACCTTGGCATCGGCGTTGACCGTGGGGGATACCTTCATCCAGGCTTCCAGCTCGCGAATCGCCGAAGGATAGTCTTCCAGGATCAGGTAGAGCTGGGCGACGGTGTAGCGGGTGTTGATCACCTGCTGCTGGTCCGCCTCCGGCTCCCGGATCATGTTGGTGTAGGCCTGCACCGCTTCCTTGTACTTGTCCTGGGAATACAGCACGTAACCCAGGAAGTTGTACACCTGGGATTTTTCGTAGCTGGTTTTACAGGCACCGCTGGCACCTTGCAGGGCACTCTGGGCCTGGGCCCAGGATTCCGCCTCGGTCAAAGCCTGGACCCCCTCGAGGGCCTTGCCACACTGCTGACCAACCGCCTGCCGCTGCTTGGTCTTCACATCATCGTACTTGCGCTCCTGCTCCTGACCCTGGGCGCCCATCGCCACGGCGAGGGGCAGTACCAGGGCGGCAACGGAGCGGAGCAGCCATTTTCTGTCTAGGGCACCAACTTGCATATCCAAACCCTGTTTAAGTCAACTTGCTCTGGTTAGTCCGGCAGGTTTCGCTATTCGATCACGAAGGAAAACTTGTACAGCACGCCGGGAACTTCCTGGGGAACACCGGATACCACCCGCGGGTTGTACTTGAGCTTTTCCGCTGCCCTGACGGCGGCGGCGCCGAACCCGTAACCGGTGGGGTGTTCCTCGATCATGCGGGGATCGCGCACGGCACCGGTGGTGGTGATGGTCACCTCGACGACCGCGTAGCCACTGACACCCCGGGACTGGGCGCGCCGCGGATACTGGGGTTGGGGCACATACACCGGGATGTAATCCGTATCGGACACAAAATCACCGAGGCCCACGTTCAAGGCATTGTCAAGGCGCGGGGCCGCCATGCTGATGGCGTTCTCCGGCACATCGAACTTCTCCTGGGCCCGGGGGACATCGGGGGGCGGCGTCTCGGGGTCCTCGGGCTTCTCGACCTTGGACTCCTTGACGTTCTCCTCCACTTCCCGCTCGGGCTGGAAAATGTCGGCGATCTTGCGGGCCGGCTGTTCGTCCAGCTTCTGATTGCCGGTCACCACGAGGGTAAACATCAGCACCAGCAAGAGGAAGGTGATGACGACGCCGGGGATGAATGAAAAACCGATTCTGGAAACAACATTCATGGCGTTTTACTCCGTCAGCGTTGACACGGCGATATCGGTCAGACCGATTTCAATCGCCGTATCGGCAACAAGACCCACGGTGGCGACGTTGGCATTGTTGTCGGCCTGGATGACAAGACCCCCTTTCGGGTTCTCGGTAAACAGCCGGATCAGCTGCAACTTGACCGCGTCGGGTTCCACCAGATTCTTGTCCATCCAGATTTCATTGTTGGCATTGATGGCGACCAGGATCGCCGCCTTGCGGCTGGTGCCGCTGATGGCCTCCGTCTTGGCGACTTCGACACCCGGCACCTTGATGAAGGAGGCGGTGACGATGAAGAAGATCAGCATGATGAAGACCACATCGAGCATCGGTGTCAGGTCAATGGCCTGTGCCTGGTCTTGGTTCTTGCGTCGCAATTTGCGCATAGTTAATTCCCGTCTGAGCGCCCTGATCGAGGTCAGTGATCCATGGTCAGGTGGTCTTCAAGCAGCTGCTTTTCCCGGTTGGAAACCCGCTCGAGATAAGTGTAGCCAAAGACCCCGGAGATCGCCGCGACCATGCCCGACATGGTCGGAATCGTCGCCTTCGACACACCGGCCGACATTGATTTGGCATCGCCACCACCGGTGATCGCCATGATCTCGAACACCGAGATCATGCCCGTTACCGTGCCCAACAGACCGAACAGTGGGGCCAGGGTGACCATGGTCTTGATCAACGGCATGAACTGGTCGATCTGCTCGCTGACCCGGGAAATCAAGGCCTCCCGCACCTGGTGGGCGCGCTTGGACTTGCGCTCTCCGCGGGCCTCCCAGGTGGCAAGGGCACTGTCCAGATCGCGGTTGAGGGCGGTCTTGAAGTACCAGATGCGTTCAAAAATGAAGGTCCACATGACGAAGATGAGGATGGCGATGGCGTAGAGAACTACGCCACCTTGATCCATGAAATCCCGAACACCTTGCCACGCATCAAATAGTGCATACATGGCTTAGCCCTCCGCGTTCTCCGCGATGATGCCGGCGCTCTGCTCTTCGAGAACATGCAGAACCCGCTGGGCCTGACCGTTGACCAGGGTGTGGAGCAGCACTACGGGGATGGCGACGCACAGACCCTGCACGGTGGTGACCAGCGCCTGGGAGATACCGCCAGCCATGGCCTTGGGATCGCCGGCACCGAAGATGGTGATCTGCTGGAAAGTCACGATCATACCGGTCACGGTACCGAGCAGACCCAGAAGCGGTCCCACCATGGCGATGATCTTCAGCAGATTGAGGCCTGCCTCGATGGCGGGGCCTTCCTTCAGCACGGCTTCATTGAGCTTGAGCTCCAGGGTCTCGGCATCCAGGTTGGGGTTGTCCTTGGCGACCTTGAGGATACGGCCGAGGGGGTTGTTGTCCTTCGGATCCTTGGGGTTCTTCAGCTGCGCGTTGACCCGTGCGGAGACACCGCTCAACACCACCAGGCGCCACAGGGCGAGGATCAAGGCGAAGACGCCGATGCCGGTGATGATGTAGCCCACCAGGCCGCCCTGGTGCCACTTCTCAACCAGGGTTGGGGTGTCGATCAGTGCCTTCAGCAGGTTGCCGCCGCTGGGGCCGGAGGGGTCGATACCCACTTCGGTGAAGCCCTCGGTGGCACCCTGCAGGTCAGCTGCGCCGCCGGTGTGGCCCGCGGGCTGACGGGGAAGCTCGGAAATCACACCGGTCTTGGCGTTGAAATCCAGATAGGCGCCATCGGACACCAGGTTGAATACACCGATCCGGACGACGTCCTGCTGGGCCTGCTCGCCATCGGCCTTGACCACGGTGGCGGGGAACTTGACCACCTTGCCGCTCTCGACCATCTCGCGGCTCATCTCCGCCCAAAGCTGCTCGATTTCCTCGAGGCGCGGCAGGCGGGTGTCGCTGCTCATCTTGCTGATCAGCTCATCCAGGAACGCGCCGCGATCCGGGTACTGGGCAGTGATGATGGACTGGTTGATGTTGGCGCGGACGTCGCCGGCGGTGGAGGTCAGGTGACCGAACAGTTCCTTCAGGGAGCCGAGGCGCTCGTTGAGCTGGCCGCGCAGGGCTTCGATCTTCAGGTCGTTGTCGGCGAAGGCCTGTTCCAGCTGGACGCTGCGGCCTTCCTCGGCACTGCGGGTCGCCTTGGCCTGCTCCAGCAGGCGCTGCTGATCCTGCTTGGAGCGCAGGAACTCGGCTTCGCGCTGCTTGTGCTCCTGGGACTCGCTAACCCTGGCGCTATTGATCAGCTTCAGCAGCTCGTCGACGGAAGCGGCTTTGTCGGCGGCAAGCACCGGGGTCGCGGCCAGAAGGCCGCCGGCGACGATGGCCAAACAACGTTTACGGAAGGTCATTTTCATTGTGCTGCCTCCGGCGCGGGAATCGGGAGATTGAGAATGTCGATGGCGGCCTGCTTCTTGGCGATGCGGATGCCCTTGCTCACGTCGGAACGGAATTCGTTGGCGACTTGCCAGCTTTGGGTGTCGGCATCCCATACACCGGTTTCGTCCTGGTCGGGGGTCTGGTACATCAGGGCGATGCGGCCTACCCGGAAGAAGGTGACCTGACGCTGCTGGCCGTCCTGGTCGATCATGCCCTCGAACTGGTCGATGGTGCGGCTGTACTGGCTTTCGATGTCGTACAGTTCGAGCACCTGGCGGAACTTCTCGGCGGCGCTGAAACGGGAGCTGTCGAGGTTGTCGCGCACCTTGCCGATGGCCTCGAGGCGGGCCTGCTTGTTGAAGGGCAGGTCGAGTTCGACGAACTGCTCCAGGGCCTCGACCATCTTCAGGGTCAGCGGCATGATCTGCCGCTCCATGACGGTGGCGTTCTCGATGGATTCCTGCAGGTCGGCCATGGTCTGGGTCTGGTTGGCGATCTGCCGGTCGAGCTGGGCGTTGTAGACCTTCAGGCCCTCGATCTGCTTGTTGACAGTCTTGAACTGCTGAAGAATGTCGTAGGTCTGATCGGCAACATTGTCGACGCGGGCCTGGGACGCCTTGGCCTGCTCCACTTTCTGGGCGCCGGCCTGCAAAACGGTGTCCGCTTCCTGGGCGTGCAGCGCGGCAGCGAGCACCCCGGTCGACAGCACTGCGGACATCGCCATCACTTTGAGTCGATGATTTTTCATAATTCCCTCAGTTTGGGTATCACGCGGTTTGGAAAAACTGTTATGGATCGCCGCCGGTACAGCACGGCAAGACACTAACCTAGGATTAGTCAGGTGGCGAATTATGACCCCGCGAAAATCGAGAATTCAACGAACGATCAAAATTCGCCATTTTGACGGCGCGGGTCGCCGGGAGCTGTTACCTTCAGTAACAGAATCAGCCCCGCACCCGCTCCCAAACCGCAAAAGCGAAAGGGATGCCGTCCTTCTCTGAACGGGATTCGGCGCGGGAGAGCTCCCGCCACTGGGTGCTGTCGAGCTCGGGAAAGCGTGCATCCCCCGCCACGGCGAGGTCGACGAAGGTCAGGTACAGACGCTCGGCGAGGGGCAGCGCCTGGCAATAGATCTGCTCGCCGCCGATCACCATCACCTCGCCATCGGCGGCAACGCCCCGGGCCAGGTCCAGGGCGGACGCCAGATCCGCCGCCACCAGAACCCCCTCCGCTCGCCAGCCGGGCTGGCGACTGAGGACGATATTGGTTCTCCCCGGCAGGGGGCGACCGATGGATTCGAAGGTCTTGCGCCCCATGATCACCGGCTTGCCGAGGGTGACGCGCTTGAACTCCCGGAGATCCTCCGGCAGATGCCAGGGCAGGCGGTTGTCGCTGCCGATGACGCCGTTGGCCGCCACGGCGGCAATCAGGGCGATGCGCACGGATCAGACCGCGATGGGGGCGCGGATCGCGGCGTGGCAGCGGTAGTCCACCAGCTCGAAATCCTCGTAGCGGAAGGCGAACAGGTCGCTCACCGCCGGGTTCAGGCGCATCCCCGGCAGCGGGAACGGCTGCCGGGCGAGCTGTTGGTCCGCCTGATCCAGATGGTTGAGGTAGAGGTGGGCATCCCCCAGGGTGTGGACGAAGTCGCCGGGGCGCAGGCCGGCGACCTGGGCGATCATCAGGGTCAGCAGGGCGTAGGAGGCGATGTTGAAGGGTACCCCGAGGAAGATGTCGGCGCTGCGCTGGTAGAGCTGGCAGGACAGGCGCCCGTCCGCCACGTAGAACTGGAACAGCGCATGGCAGGGGGCGAGGGCCATCTTGCCCCGGGCGGCGTTCTCGGCGGGGGGCAGGCTCTCGTCGGGCAGGTCGGCCGGGTTCCAGGCGCTGACGATCAGCCGGCGGGAGTTGGGCCGGGCGCGGATCTGGGCCACCACCTCGCTGATCTGGTCGAGGGTGGAGCCGTCCGGGCAGGCCCAGGAACGCCACTGGTGGCCGTACACCGGCCCGAGCTCCCCCGCTGCCGTCGCCCACTCGTCCCAGATGGTGACGCCGTGCTCCTTCAGATAGGCGATGTTGGTGTCGCCCCGGAGGAACCACAGCAGTTCATGGATGATGGACTTGAGATGGACCTTCTTGGTGGTCACCAGGGGAAACCCCTCCGCCAGATCGAAGCGCATCTGGTGGCCGAACACACTGAGGGTGCCGGTGCCGGTGCGGTCGCCCTTCTGGATACCCTGGTAGCGCACCCGGGCGAGCAGATCGAGGTATTGCTTCATGGCGACACCTTATCCGCACCGACGTACTGCTTGCGGGTGAAGCCCCAAACCAGCAGGGCGACGCCCGCCACCATCATCGGCAGGCTGAGCACCTGGCCGCGGGTCATCCAGCCGAGGAGATCGAAGCCGATGTGGGTGTCCGGCTCCCGCACGAACTCCACCGCGAAGCGGGCGAGCCCGTAAAGCAGCAGGAACAGGCCGCTGACCACACCCACCGGCCGCGGCTTGCGGCTGTAGAGGAAGAGAATGAGAAACAGCACAAGCCCCTCCAGGGCCGCCTGGTACAGCTGTGACGGGTGGCGGGCGAGCTGGTCCGGATCCCGGGGGAAGACCATGCCGAACACGGAATCCGTGGGCCGCCCCCAGAGCTCCTGGCCGATGAAGTTGCCGATGCGCCCGAGGCCGAGGCCGATGGGCACCAGTGGCGCGACGAAATCGCTGATGGCCAGCAGCGGCTGGCCACTGCCGCGGGCGAACAACCACAGGGCGAGGATCACCCCGATCAACCCGCCGTGGAACGACATGCCCCCCTCCCACAGCCGCAACAGCCAGAGGGGATCGGCGAGCCAGCGCTCGAAGTTGTAAAAAAGCACGTAACCACAACGGCCCCCGACGATCACCCCGAAGGCGGCGTAAACCACCAGGCTCTCCACCCGGGGGCGGCGCACCGGCGACCAGGGGCGGTCGCTGCGGCGGAGGGCGAGAAGCCAGGCACCACCGAAGCCCAGCAGGTACATAAGGCCATACCAATGCACCGTGAGGGGGCCGATGGCGATGGCCACGGGATCGATTTGCGGGTACGTCAGAGCCATGGCGTGTTACCGGAGCGGGAGCGGGGCGGGAAACAGGGGGCATGGTGCACCAGAAAGCCGCCACAAGCCAGCGAGCCGGGGCGGGTGACGGGTGTCGGTGACGAAAGGCCAGTCATCGTCCAGTCCATCAATCCCGCAGGCTGATTACCGGCCAGCCCCGCTCCGCGGCAATGGCGGCGAGGCGCTCGTCCGGGTCCACCGCAACCGGGTGATCGACTACCTCGAGGAGGGGCAGGTCGTTGAGGGAGTCGCTGTAGAAATAGCTCCCGGCGAGGCTCTCCCCCTCGACATCGAGCCAGGCCCGGAGGCGGGTCACCTTGCCATCCCGGTAGGTGGGCACGCCGTCCACGGCGCCGGTGTAACGGCCATCGGCCATCGCCAGCTCGGTGGCCAGCAGGTCGCGGATGCCCAGCCTGTGACAGATGGGCTCGGCGATGAAGCGGTTGGTGGAGGTGATCACCATCAGCCGGTCGCCGCGCTCGCGGTGATGCTGGACCAGCTGGACCGCCCGGGGCAGCCACAGGGGCTCGATCACCGCCACCATGAACTCCCGGTGCAGGGCCACCAGTTCCTCCCGGGGCAGGCGCGCCAGGGGCTCGAGGGCGAAGGCCAGGTACTCGTGGATATCGAGGCGGCCCTGCTGGTAATCCCGGTAGAACTTCTCGTTCATGGCCCGGTAGTTGGCGGCGTCCACCTTGCCGCGACTGGCCAGGAACTCCCCCCAGCCGTGGTCGCTGTCCCCGGCGATCAGGGTGTTGTCCAGGTCGAAAATTGCCAGCGCCATCGGGGGGAATCGTCCGCGAAAAAAGGGGATCGGGAGGATACCCACTCCCCGGTTTTTCCACAATCAAGCGCATTGCTGGATTGCGAGGTATTGTGGAACAATACCTCGGTAGATGGCGGGGTGGGCACCTAAGTGATTGATAAAGAGGGTTTTCGACCAAACGTAGGTATCGTCCTGTGCGATGGCGCCGGCCAGCTGTTGTGGGCCAAGCGCGCCGGCCAGGATGCCTGGCAATTCCCCCAGGGCGGCATCAATCGCGGTGAAACCCCGGAAGATGCCCTGTTCCGCGAGCTTTTCGAGGAGATCGGCCTGGCGCGGGACGACGTCGAACTGCTGGCGCAGACCCGCGGCTGGCTCCGCTACCGGCTACCCAAGCGCTACGTGCGGCGCAACTCCCACCCGGTCTGCATCGGCCAGAAGCAGAAGTGGTTCCTGTTGCGCCTCACCGGCGACCCGGGGAACATCCGCTTCGACCAGGGCGACAAACCCGAATTCGACAGCTGGCGCTGGGTCAACTACTGGTTCCCGGTGAGCCAGATCGTCGATTTCAAGCGCGAGGTCTACCGCCGCGCCCTCAAGGAGCTGGCCTGCGTTCATACTGAAATCGAACGCAACCTCGGCGGAATCGCCCCATGAACATGCTCGACTCCCTGCGCGGCATCGTCCAGGAGGTGAACTCCGCCCGGGACTTCGCCTCGGTGCTGGGCATCATCGTCAAGCGGGTGCGCAAGACCACCGATACCGGGGTGTGCTCCATCTACCTGCACGACCCGGTGAGCGACAAGTACGTGCTGGCCGCCACCGAGGGACTCTACCCCGAGGCGGTGGGCAATATCCGCCTCGCCGCCGGGGAGGGTCTGGTGGGCCTTGTCGCCGCCAAGGCCGAGCCCATCAACCTCGATGACGCCGAATCCCACCCCAACTTCGCCTACTTCCCCGAGAGCGGCGAGGAGCGCTTCCGCTCCTTTCTCGGCGCGCCGGTGATCCACCACCGCAAGGTGCTGGGGGTGCTGGTGGTGCAGCAGGCCGAGCAGCGCCGCTTCGACCAGAGCGAGGAGGCCTTCCTGGTCACGGTGTCCGCCCAGCTCGCCGGGGTCATCGCCCACGCCAGCGCCACCGGCCAGCTGGTCCGCCAGCTGTCGCCGGACCATGCCCAGAACGGCGACCAGCGGGTGTTTCGCGGGGTGGCGAGCGTGCCCGGCATCAGCATCGGCACCGCCGTGGTGGTCACCTCCCCCGCCGACCTCTACGCCGTGCCCCACCGCCCGGCGGCGGACATCGACCACGAGCTGGCGCTGTTCACCAAGGCCCTGGAGCAGACCAAACAGGACCTGCGGGCGGTGCACGCCGACCTCTCCGACCGCCTCAATCTCGAGGAGCGGGCGCTGTTCGACGTCTACGTCAGCATGCTCGACGACAAATCCCTGGGGGGCGAGGTCACCATCCTCATCAAGGCCGGGCTGTCCGCCCAGACCGCCTGGAGCGAGGTGATCATCGAACACATCCGCAACTTCAGCTCCATGGAGGACCCGTACCTGCGGGAACGGGCCACAGATGTCCGCGACCTGGGGCGGCGGGTGCTGGGTTACCTGCAGCAGTCCCAGGTCGAGAACAAGGAATATCCCCCCGACACCATCCTCATCGGCGAGGAGCTGGCGGCCCCCAACCTCGCCGACGTCAGCGTCGAGAAGGTCGTCGGCATGGTCTCCGCCAAGGGCTCCCGCAACTCCCACCTGGCGATCCTCGGACGCGCCATGGGCATCCCCACGGTGATGGGCGCCATCGACCTGCCATGGCGGGAACTGGAGGGCGGCCCCATCATCGTCGACGGCCACCAGGGCATCATCATCGCCAACCCCAACCCCGAGGTGCTGCGCTCCTACCAGGCCCAGCGGCAGGAGGAGAAGATCCTCGCCGAGGATCTGGAGCGCCTGCGGGACGAGCCGAGCGTCACCGCCGACGATCATCACATCGCCCTCTGGGTCAACACCGGGCTGCGCATCGACAGCCTGCTGTCCCTCGACCGGGGGGCCGAGGGTGTCGGCCTGTACCGCACCGAGATCCCCTTCTTCATGCAGGAGCGCTTTCCCTCCGAGGACGAGCAGCGCAAGATCTACCGGGAGCAGATCGAGATGTTCGCCCCCCGCCCGGTGACCATGCGCACCCTCGACATCGGCGGCGACAAGGCCCTGCCCTACTTCCCCATCGAGGAGGCCAACCCCTTCCTCGGCTGGCGCGGCATCCGCATCAGCCTCGACCACCCGGAGATCTTCCTGGTGCAGCTGCGCGCCATCATGCGCGCCAGCGAGGGCTACGAGAACCTGCGCATCCTGCTGCCGATGATCTCCAACATCCCCGAGCTGGAGTCCGCCCTCGAACTGGTCTACCGGGTCTACGACGAACTCACCGAGGAGGAGGGCTACAGGCTCCACCGCCCGCTGATCGGCGCCATGATCGAGGTGCCCGCGGCGGTCTACCAGGTGGCGGAGATCGCCCGCCGGGTGGACTTCCTGTCGGTGGGCTCCAACGACCTCACCCAGTACCTGCTGGCGGTGGATCGCAACAACCCCCGGGTTGCCGACCTCTACCACACCTACCACCCGGCCCTGCTCCAGGCCCTGCGCCAGATCGTCGTCGACGCCGACGCCGCCGGCTGCCCCCTGAGCATCTGCGGCGAAATGGCCGGAGACCCCCTCTCCGCCCTGCTGCTGGTGGGGCTCGGCTACCGGGTGCTGTCGATGAGCGCCACCAGCCTGTTGCGGGTCAAGGCCATGCTCCGCCAGGTGCCCCTGTCCCGGGCCGAGGAGCTGGCACACCACGCCCTCACCCTCACCGACAACACCCAGATCCGCGACCACCTCGAAGGCGCCTTCAACGACCCCGGCATCACCCGCCTGTACCGCCACGGCGCATCCCGCCTGCATTGAGACCCCGGACAACGGGGTGCCCAGGTTCTTCAGCCTCCCCCGACGGTGAAGTGAAACAACCGGGGTGGCCCGTGCCGCTCGCCGTTGTCGAAATTCTGCTCGGCGAACAGCAGCCGCCCGGCGCGGTCCACCCGCAGCACCGTGGTGCAGCGGGTGCCGTAGCCGTCGGCGACGATGAAGGGTGGCGACAGCACCCGCTCCTTGTCGAGGCCCACCCCCGTCACCGGCAGGCTGTGGTCGTCGAAGGGGGCGCGATCCGCCAGCACCGCGAACAGTTCCTCGACGCCAAAATCATCCCCGTGAAGCAGCTTTTGCAGCTTCAGGCGGGCCAGCTCGCTCTTGGGCCAGGGGGTGTCGAGGAGATGGTTGCTGAGGGTGTGGATACCGGGGACAAGACGCTGGTGGCCGGCCTTGCGGTTGGAGCACCAGGCGATGCTGTCGCCATCCCCCGCCAGCAGGTTGAAGCCGCCGTAGCGTAGGCCCTGGGCGGCAAGCCCCGCGACGAAGGCCTCGGGGGCATCGTTCCCGGTGACGAAATGGAGGGGCAACTCGCCCCGGGAGCGGTCGCCGGGAACGGGGCGGCCCTCCCGGTAGTTGGTGACGGCGGCGAAGCGCCCGCTGGCGCCCACCGCCAGCCAGGTGCCGCCGGCCTCGAGATCGCGCCCGGCGAGCAGCCCGGGATGCTGCGGCCACCAGTGGGCCGGAGCGGCGGGGCGGTCGAGGAATTCATCCCGGTTGGCCACCAGCACCAGGGGGTAGCGGGGATGGGCCTGCCAGGCGAGGGCGATCAGGCACACGGGAATCGAACCGGAAAGCGGGGATCGGGCGCGTGGAGCCGGGGCGCCCGGGGCGGTGAAGGGAGCGGCGCGCCCCCTTCAGGGCGCGCCGCCGGGGCCTCAGGCCTCCGCCACATCCCGGTAGCCGTCGGCGTCCAGCAGCTCGTCGAGCTCGGCGGGATCGGACATCCGCACCTTGTAGAACCAGCCATCGCCGTAGGGGGAGTTGTTGATGGTCTCGGGGGCGTCCTCGAGGGCCTCGTTGATGGCGATCACCTCGCCCGATACCGGCGCGTAGATGTCGGAGGCGGCCTTCACGGATTCCACCACGGCGGACTCCTCCCCGGCGGCGAGCACCCGGCCCACCTCCGGCAGTTCGACGAACACCACGTCACCCAGGGCGTCCTGGGCGTGGTCGGTGATGCCGATGGTGGCGATGCCGTCGCCTTCGTTGCGGACCCACTCGTGGGTTTCCAGGTATCGCAGTTCGTTGGGCAGTTCGCTCATGGGGGCTCCGTTCGGTTAATCAGCGGGTTGCACGACCGCCTGGCCACGGCGGACGAAACAGGGTTTGACCAGGGTGACCGGCGCCGCCTTGCCGCGGATGTCCACCAGGGCGGTGCCGGAAAACGCCGCCGGCACCCGGGCGAGGGCAATGGCGTGGCCGAGGGTGGGGGAAAAGGTGCCGCTGGTGATCTCGCCGCTGCCGGGGGCGGATTCGCAGGTCACCGCCTGGTGGGCGCGCAGCACTCCGCGCCCGCTCATCACCAGCCCCACCAGCTTGTGGGGGACACCGGCGGCGCGCTGGGCCTCCAGGGCCTCGCGGCCGATGAAGGCGCGCTCGGCGGGCTCCCAGGCGATGGTCCAGCCGAGGTTGGCCTCCAGGGGCGAGGTGTTCTCGTCCATGTCGTTGCCGTAGAGGTTCATGCCCGCCTCGAGGCGCAGGGTGTCCCGGGCACCGAGGCCGACGGGGCTGACACCGGCGTCCAGCAGGGCATCCCAGAGGGACACCACCGCCGCGCCCGGCACGATCAGCTCGACGCCGTCCTCGCCGGTGTAGCCGGTGCGGGCGATGAAGACATCCCCGGCGCTCGCGGCGCAAAAGGGCTTGAGGCCGTCGATCAGCGCGGCGGCGCCGGGCAGCACGGCCTCCACCAGGGGGATGGCCTCGGGGCCCTGCACCGCGAGTATGGCGAGGTCGGCCCGGGAGCGGATATCCACCGCCAAGCCCCGGGCCTCGGCGGCCATCCAGGCGAGATCCTTGTCGGCGGTGCCGCAGTTGACCACCAGCCGGTAGCGGGAATCCCCCAGCAGGTAGACGATCAGGTCATCGATCACCCCCCCGGCCGGGTTCAGCATCACCGAGTAGAGGGCCTTGCCGGGGGTCTTCAGGCGGTCGACATCATTGGCCAGCAGGCGGCGCAGGAAATCCCGGGCATCGGGCCCGGCGACGTCCACCACCCGCATGTGACTGACATCGAAAACCCCGGCGTGGCGACGCACCCGGTGGTGTTCGTCGATCTGGGAGCCGTAGTGGAGGGGCATGTCCCAGCCGCCGAAATCCACCAGCTTGGCGCCGAGGGCGAGGTGACGGTGGTGGAGGGGGGTACGCAGTCCCATGGCGGGCCTCGGGGGAAACAGGGGCGAATTCTAAACCCGCGCCGCCCTGGCTAAAAGCCCATGGCCTGGCGAATCAGCTGATTTTTGACCGGGGCCAGGCGATTGAGCAGGTTCATGCCGTTGTTGCGCACCAACCGCACCAGGGGCGGCGTCTCGTCGAACAGCCGCTTGAAACCCTCCATGGCCGCCATCATCGCCAGGTTTGCCGGCTTGCGGCGGCGCTGGTAGCGCTCCAGGGCCGACAGGTGGCCCACCGGCAGACCCCGCTCGAGGGCCCGCCCCAGCTCCTCCACCAGCGCCGCCGCGTCGGCGAAGCCGAGGTTGACCCCCTGCCCCGCCAGGGGGTGAATGGTGTGGGCGGCGTCCCCCACCAGCACCACCCCGGGCTGTACATAGTCCACCGCGTGGCGCTGGCGCAGGGGAAAGGCGAAACGCCGGGAGGCAAAGCTGATGTCGCCCAGGCAGTGCTCGCTGGCGTGGCCCAGCTCCCGGCAAAAGCTCCCGTCATCGAGGGCCATCAGCCGTGTGGCCTCGTCGTGGTCCTGGGACCAGACGATGGAGACATGGCGACAATCCCCGTCCGCCGTGCGCAGGGGCAAAAAGGCCAGGGGCCCCTCGGGGGTAAACCACTGGCGGGCGACGAAGTCGTGGGGCCGCGCGCCCCGCACCGTGGCGACGATGGCGCTGTGGCCGTAGTCCCAGCTGCGCAGGGCGAAGCCGCAGCGCTCCCGCACCAGGGACTGGGCGCCATCCGCCGCCACCACCAGGGGCGCGCCGAGCTCGCGCCCGTCGGCGAGGCGGAGCACCAGGCGGTCATCCCCGTCCCGCACCACGTCGTCGATGGCGCCGTAGACAAAGCGCGCGTTGTCGAGCCCCTCGATGGCGCCATGGAGGGGCCCGAGCAGCGCGGCGTTCTCGACGATATGGCCGAGGTCGGGGCGGTGCACCTCGGCGCAGTCGAATTCGATGCAGCCGGTGCCGGCGCTGTCCCGCACCACCATGCGCCGGTAGGGGCAGGCCCTGGCGGCGAGTTCATCGGTCCACACCCCGGCATCCGCCAGCAGGTGGCGGGAGGATTCGGCGAGGGCAATGACCCGGGTGTCGAACAACTCGCCCCTGAGGTCGGCGCTGAACGGGCGGGTCTCCACCACGGCGATGCGCAGGTCCCGGGCCGCGGGATGGCGCCCCAGCATCACCGCCAGGGCCGCCCCCACCAGGCCGCCACCGGCGATCAGGACATCATGCTGTTCAGGGCCATTCATGGGCATGTCTCCGGGGAGCCGATCTCATGGGGCGAGCCTGGCGGCCCGGTGCAGAAGACCGGCGCCGAAGCGGGCGAACTCCCCCCGCAGCCCCGGCACCAGGTCGAGGGTGATAAGGCCGGCGTTGCGCAGTGCCACCGGCACCGCCCCCCGGGCGGCAAACACCCTGGGCAGGCTGTCGCTGAACAGAATGGTGCGCCGCTGGTCCAGCGCCTGGCCGGCGAGGTACCCCTCCAGCACCGCCAGATCCCCCGGCGACAACCCGCGCCGCACTGCCCCGGCGATCGCCTCCGCCAGCCGCGCCACATCCCGCAGCGCCAGGTTGAAACCCTGCCCCGCCACCGGGTGGAGAAAGTGGGCGGCGTTGCCCACCACCGCCAGATGACTGCGAACCTGCTCCTCCGCCACCGCCAGGCGCAGCGGATAAACCGCGCATTCCCCCCGGCGGCGAAACCGCCCGGCGCGGTGGCCGAAGCGGGCCTGCAGGGCGGCGAGAAAATCCGCCTCCGGAGCGGCCACCAGGGCGGCCGCCTGGTCGGGGGGCAGGGTCCACACCAGGGCGGCGCGGTGCTCCCCGGCGGCATCCGGCAGGGGCAGCAGGGCCATCGGACCCTGGTCGGTAAAGCGCTCGTAGGCCACGCCGCCGTGGGGTTCGGCGAGGGCGATGTTGGCGATCAGGGCGGACTGGCCGTAGTCCGTCACCCGGCTGTGGATACCGAGCCGGTCGAGGGTGGCGGAGCCCGCTCCCTCGGCCACCACCGCCAGCCCGGCGCGACAACGGTGCCCGCCGGCCTCCACCACCATGGCGTCCGCCGCGGGGACGAGGCCATCGACCCGCACCGGTGCCGCCACGGCAACGCCGGCACAGCCCCTGAGTGCGTCGATCAGGGCATTGCCGAGCACCCGGTTCTCCACCACGTAGCCGAGGCCCGGCAGGCCCTGTTCCCCGGCGGCGAGGCGGGTCACACCGGCCTTGCCCCGGTCGGAGACATGGATGCTGTCGATGACCGCGACCCGGTCCGCCAGGGCCGGCCACAGGCCGACCTGTTCGAACAGCACCCGGCTGCCGTGGGACAGGGCCGTGGACCGGGCATCGAAACTCGGTTGCGCATGACCGCTGTCGCTCCCCTTGAGGGGATAGGCCTCGATCACCAGCACCTGCAGGTCAGGGCAGCCCCGGGCGAGCAGCAGCGCCAGGCTGAGGCCCACCATGCCGCCGCCGACGATGGCGATATCGGTGTGCTCGGGCAGGGCGGCGGGCGGGGGCGCGGTCACGGTCAGCCCGCCATCAGCGCTTCGATGTCATGGAGGGTCTTGGGCACGTCGGCGGTGAGGATCTCGGTGCCCTTGCGGGTGATGGCCACGTTGTCCTCGATGCGGATGCCGATGCCCCGCCACTTCTTCGCCACCCGGGTGTTGTCCGGCGCCACGTAGATACCGGGTTCGATGGTCATCACCATGCCCGGCTCCAGCAGGCGCCACTGGTGATCCACCTTGTAGTCGCCGGCGTCGTGGACATCCATGCCCAGCCAGTGGCCGGCGCGGTGCATGTAGAAATCCCGGTAGGCACCCGCCTCGATGAGGTCCGCCACCTTGCCCTTGAGCAGCCCCGCGTCCACCAACCCCTCGGTGATCACCCGCACCGTGGCGTCGTGGGGTTCGTTCCAGTGGTTGCCGGCGCGGGCGGCGTCGATGGCGGCGTACTGGGCTTCCAGCACGATGTTGTAGAGCACCTTCTGCTCGGGGGAAAACCGGCCGTTGACCGGGAAGGTGCGGGTGATATCGGAAGCGTAACCCTGGTACTCACAGCCGGCGTCGATCAGCACCAGATCGCCGTCGTTGAGGGGGGCGCGGTTCTCGATGTAGTGGAGAATGCAGCCGTTGGCGCCGCCCCCGACGATGGTGCTGTAGGCGGGAAATTCCGCCCCGGCCATGGCGAACTCGTGCTCGATCTCCGCCTGCAGCTGGTACTCGTGCATCCCCGGCTTGCAGACCCGCATGGCGCGGCAGTGGGCGCGGGCGGCGATCTTGCCGGACCTGGCCATCACCTTGAGCTCGCTGGCGCTCTTGTACAGGCGCATTTCGTGGACCAGGTGGTCGAGGTCGACGAATTCCGCCGGGGGAATGGCACCCGCCCGGGCCCGGGCGCGGATGGCATTCACCCACTCCATCAGCTGGCGGTCGAAATTCTGGTCCTTGCCCACGGCGTAGTAGACCCGCTCGCGGCCCTCGATCAGCCCCGGCAGGATCTCGTCGATGTCGCCGATGGGGAAGGCATCGTCGGCGCCGAAGCGCTCCACCGCCCCCTCGGGGCCGGCGCGGTAGCCATCCCAGATTTCCCGGGCGGGATCGCGATCGCGGCAAAAGAGGATGAACTGCCCCTGCTTGCGACCGGGGATCAGAGCCAGCACCGCCTCCGGCTCGTTGAACCCGGTGAGGTAGAGGAAATCGCTGTCCTGGCGGTAGCGGTAGTGGGTGTCGTGGCTGCGCACCTTCTCGGGGGCGGCGGCGATGATGGCGATGCTGTCCTCCGCCATCAGGGACATCAGGTCGCGGCGACGGCGGGCGAATTCGCTGGGTTTGATCATGGTCGGCGTTCCACGGTCGGGTGCGGGACAGGGGTCAGTGGAGGGTATCGGAGCCGGGGGCGGCAATGTCCGCGGGGGACGCCAGTTCGGCGAAGATGAGGATGGCGGCCACCCGCACGTACTCGACGAGCTCGGCGAAATCCGCCTCGTCGTCGTTGTCCCCCTCCCCCTCGAAGCCGGCCCGGGCGATGGCCACCAGATCGCCGAGGGCACTGGCGGCGTCCTCCGACAGGTCGGCGTCCCCGGCGAGGCCGGCATCCACCAGGCCATCGAGAAAGCCCTGGGTCCAGACCGACAGGGCGGCCACCCGGGCATCGAGGCCCGCGTCGTCCTCCGGCAGCAGGGGGCTGAAGGCAAAGCTGCTGTCGGTGAGGGCGGCGAGGGCCTGCTGGTACAGGCGGGTGAGCTCCGGCAGGGCGTTGTCGATCAACTCCTCGTCGCTCTCCAGGCTCTCCACCAGGGCCGCCCGCAGGGTGCCCCCCGCCAGCCGCTCGCCGCCCGCCAGGCGGCCGCAGAGGATGCCGTGCAACTCGGCGGCGGTTTCCTCGAAGCCTTCCACTTCCAGCAGTCTGGCGAGTTCGTCAAATGTCATAGGGGCTCCAGGGTCAGGCCGCCATACTACCACCGGGGCTGTGGTCAATTCATCCACGGGCGCCGCCGGGGGTTCCCCTGGCGCGCCACCCTTCCCTATAATCGGGCCCACTCTCGGGGCGCCCCGTTCGTTTTCGAACCAGGGGCTGAGATGCGAAGACGCAGACCCGTTGAACCTGATCCGACTAGTATCGGCGTAGGGAAGAGTTCGGCACCGGCGGTGTCCATCCCTCTTTTTTCTACTCTTTGCTGGTCGGGACGCTCCACCCCTGAAACAGCAAGGAGTCGACCATGTCCCGACAGACCATTACCCGCGCGCCGCTGCCGGCGAGCCGCAAGGTCTATCTCTCCCACCCCCACCACGCCGATATCCGCGTACCGCTTAGGGAAGTCACCCTGAGCAACGGCGAGGCGGTCCGCCTGTACGACAGCTCCGGGCCCTTCACCGATCCGGCGGCGGCCATCGACCTGGGCCTCGGCATCGACCCGGTGCGCGCCCCCTGGCTCGCCCGGCGGGGCGATACGGAGATCTACCCCGGCCGCGACCCGCGCCCCTCCGACGACGGCGTCCAGGGCATCGCCACCCTGTTCAACCCGGCCCTGCAACGGGCCCCGCGCCGCGCCCTCCCCGGCGGCAACGTGAGCCAGATGCACTACGCCCGGCGGGGCATCATCACCGCTGAAATGGAGTACGTGGCCCTGCGGGAAAACCAGCGCCACGCCGCCTCGCCGGGGGAAAACGGCGAGCGCGAGCAGCGCCTGCGGGGCAATCCCATGGGAGCCCGCATCCCCGGGGTGATCACCCCCGAATTCGTGCGCCGGGAGGTGGCGGAAGGGCGGGCCATCATCCCCGCCAACATCAACCACCCGGAGCTGGAGCCGATGATCATCGGCCGCAACTTCCGGGTGAAGGTCAACGCCAATATCGGCAACTCCGCCCTGTCATCCGCCATCGAGGACGAGGTGGACAAGCTGGTGTGGGCGATCCGCTGGGGCGCCGACACGGTGATGGACCTGTCCACCGGCAAGCACATCCACAGCACCCGGGACCACATCATCCGCAATTCGCCGGTCCCCATCGGCACCGTGCCCATCTACCAGGCCCTGGAAAAGGTCGGCGGCGTGGCCGAGGACCTGACCTGGGGTATCTTCCGCGACACCCTTATCGAGCAGGCCGAGCAGGGGGTGGACTACTTCACCATCCACGCCGGCGTGCGCCTGCCCTTCGTGCCCATGACCGCCGATCGCCTCACCGGCATCGTTTCCCGGGGCGGCGCCATCCTCGCCAAGTGGTGCATCGCCCATCACCGGGAGAACTTCCTCTACACCCACTTCGAGGATATCTGCGACATCATGAAGGCCTACGACGTGAGCTTTTCCCTCGGGGACGGGCTGCGCCCCGGGTCCCTGGCGGACGCCAACGACGAGGCCCAGTTCGCGGAACTGAAAACCCTGGGGGAGCTGACCCGCGTCGCCTGGCGGCACGACGTGCAGACCATGATCGAGGGCCCAGGCCATGTGCCCCTGCACCTGATCCAGGAAAACATGGCGATGCAGCTGGAGCACTGCCACGGGGCCCCCTTCTACACCCTGGGGCCCCTGACCACCGACATCGCCCCGGGCTACGACCACATCACCAGCGGCATCGGCGCCGCCATGATCGGCTGGTTCGGTTGCGCGATGCTGTGCTACGTGACCCCCAAGGAACACCTGGGCCTGCCCGACCGGGACGACGTCAAGCAGGGCCTCATCGCCTACCGGATCGCGGCCCACGCCGCCGATGTGGCCAAGGGCCACCCGGCGGCCCGGGAGCGGGACGACCTGCTCTCCCGGGCGCGCTTCGAATTCCGCTGGGAGGATCAGTTCAACCTCGGCCTCGATCCCGACACCGCCCGCGCCTACCACGACCAGACCCTGCCCAGGGACAGCGCCAAGGTGGCCCA
>Ga0172382_10001346_pt1 | contig 44156 bp, 39 predicted proteins | sample Leawel138RmetaG_FD_122245 | JGI IMG/M metagenome (GOLD analysis project Ga0172382, IMG submission 122245) | Leachate microbial communities from a municipal landfill in Southern Ontario, Canada - Leachate well 138R metaG | ecosystem: Engineered > Solid waste > Landfill > Unclassified | place...
ATGGCGTCCGCATAGAGCGCGGCGTAATCGGCCGCGTCGTCGGGCGTGCGCGCGCCTTCGCCCAGCATGTCGAAGGAACAGGTCAGGCCTTCGCGGCGGGCGCGATCCAGCGCGCTTTCTATCGAGCGGCCCAGCACGAACTGCTCGCCCATGATCCGCATGGCCGCCGCCACCGCTTGCCGGATCATCGGCTCGCCGATCCGTGCCGACAGGCGCTTGAGGAACCCCGGAATATCCCGCCGGGTCGCCTGATCGACATCCACCAGCTTGCCGGTCAGCATCAGGCCCCAGGTCGATGCATTGACGAACAGGCTGTCCGACTGGCCGAGATGGCTGGCCCAGTCGGCCATGCCGATCTTTTCCGCGATCAGCAGGTCGCGCGTCCTTTCGTCGGGTGTGCGCAGCAGGGCTTCGGCCAGGCACATCAGCGCCAGCCCTTCCGGCGTGGCCAGCGAAAATTCCTGCAGGAAGCTCTCGACCACCCCGCTGCGCTTCGCCGCTGCGCGGGTCCGCTCCACCAGCAGCATGGCGTCGCGCTCCACCATGGCGCGAACGTCGCCTGACAGGGGAGCCTGCGCCAGCCGCCCGGCCAGCGCCGCCCCCTCTTCCTCGAACTTCCGCGCATCGAGCAGATCCCATTCATTCGGTTCGGTCATTGCGTGCTCCGGCGCAGTTTCGGCAGATCTTCCGCTGTCAGCATATCCCAGTTCGAGCCCGTTGCGCGAGCGGACGTTCACCGGAAACGGAGTATCGACTTATCCGCGCATCGCTGGAACGGGACGGTCATTTTGAAGTCTGGATGTCACGAAATGGGATCACGGCAAGCGCATGGCGTGATGCCGATTCCGGAGATGGGAAGTGCAGGACATGTTGGATAGCAGCTTCGCGGTGGAGCTGTATGGCCAGTGCCGGAACGATACGGGCGCTGATCGCCCTGTGATCGTGTCGGAGCTTTCGAACCGTTATTGCCGTATTCGTGAGCAGCTGAGAGAATTGAAATGCGGAGCGAAGATCCGCCTCTGGATCGGAGCGATCGGCCCTATCGAATCCATCGTCGGCAAGGACGACCGGAATGGGCAGACGATCGACTTTCTGGCGCCGCTGGACCCGGCCATAGTGCATCATTTCGCGGCTTGAGCGGGCCGGAACAGTTTGCGGGGATGCCCCGTTCGGTCAGGCCTCGCGGAACATGGCCCAGGAAGCATTGCGGATGCGGATGATGGTGGCTAGCAGCTTCCCGTCCTCTTGCAGTTCCACGCTCCGGTTCGCGACGTCCCGCGATATCAGCGACAGCGCTTCCTTGGCGCTTCTGGCCTCCAGCTCGATTCTCTGGCTCACGCCATGGCCGTCGTCGGTCAGTATCAACCTGTAAGTGCGCATTCGGTTTGCTCCTCAACGAATACAAGATCCGCCCAGGGCATCCCCATGTGAACCCAATGCCGGAAATCCGGCATCGTCCCATCCAGCCGGGCCTTGCTGTCCGGCCCTTTCATTCTCGCCTTGCCTGTGTTGTCTCATCATCGGTTTCCGGAATTTCATGCGAGAAGCTTCACGTTCTGGCTCTGGCCGCGCGGCACGATCAGGATGTCGTCTCCTGACGCGACGATAATCAGCCCTTCCACGCCGATCGCGGAAACGCGGACGCGGTCGCTGCAGATCAGGTTCTCCGAGGCGCCGATGTGCCGGAATTCTCCGCGCACGACATTGCCCGCCTCATCCGGCCGTCCGATCTCGTGCAGCGCGTCCCAACTGCCGACATCGGACCAGCCCATCGCCACCGGCACGGTCGCGACCTTCTCCGCCTTTTCCATCACCGCATAGTCGATGCTGTCGGATGGGGAGGCGGCGAAGGCCGTGGCTTCCGGATGGATATGCTGGCCGATACGGTTCGCGCCGGACATCGCCATGTTGGCGGCTTCCAGCATGGCCGGGGCATGGGTGCCCAGCGCATCCAGGAAAGCGTACGCCCGGAACAGGAAGATTCCGCCGTTCCAATAGTGATGGCCTGCATCCAGCATGGCCTGGGCGGCCGCGCGATCCGGCTTTTCGATGAAGCGGCTGACCGCATGTCCGCCCGCGGCGAGCGGTTCGGCGGCGGCGATATAGCCATAGCCGGTTTCCGGCCCGGTCGGGTCTATCCCGAAAGTCACCAGCCAGCCTTCGCCCGCCAGCTTCGCGGCCGTGGCGATGGCGCGGCCGAACGCCTCGAGATCCGCGATCGCATGGTCGCTGGGCATGACCAGCAGCAGGCTCTCCGGTTCCGGGGCCGCCAGCGCGGCGATGGCGATGGCAGGCGCGGTATTGCGCGCGCAGGGTTCGAGCAGGATCAGGGCGTCCTCCACGCCCGCTTCGGCAAGCTGCGCGTCGATCAGGCTGGCGTGGCTGGCATTGGCCACGATGATCGGCGCGGCGAAGCTGTCGCGGCCGGCCGTGCGCTGCACGGTGAGCTGGAACATCGTCCGCTCGTCGGTCAGCGGCAGGAACTGCTTGGGGCGCTGCGGGGTGGACAAGGGCCACAGCCGCGTGCCGCCGCCGCCGGAGAGGATCACAGGTGTAATCAGGCCCATTGTTGTTCGATCTCCGAGGTGACGAATGCGTGATGCGGCGTATCGCGGCACGGGAATGTGGCGAGGGACGCGATGATTTCCGGCTTTTCCGGCCTCGCCCCTGCCACGGGCAATACGGCTTTTCGCAATCGCTTCATCGCTGGACTCCTGAATGCATTCGAGACTTCCAGCAGGGCATCATAGGCTCGCGACCCCCGGTTGGGCTGGCTTTGCGCTGTGCAGATTGCCGTCGAACGCGATCCAGGAGCGGTTCCTGGCATCCAGGCATTGTGCAGGGTTTTTGCGCGGAAAATGCTCGCAGTCCCAAAAGGTGCGTTCCACGCCGGTGCGGCGGTCCCGCACATAGAGAAAGGCGATGTCGCCGCCTGGGGCGGAGCCGAGCACCTTGCAGAAGGCTTGCCCGCCGCACATGCCCAGCGCGGCCATCGCCGGCGCGCCCGCGCTTGCCGAGAGCGAGACATCGAGCCGGAAGGTGGATTTCTGGCCGGGGCTTGCGGCCAGCGGGGCCGGAGCGGAAGGCACCGCGAAGGCGGCGGCGAATGTAGCCGAGCCGGGGTTCGGCGGGGTGCCGTCGGGCGCAGCGGGTTGCTCGCCCTCCGCCAGCATCGCCTCGCCGCGGTGAAACGGCGAAAGGCCGGCGAGGGCGGGAATCGCGGGTTCCTCCCCGCTATAGGACTGGCGCATGGCCTGCGCGCCACCCCAGCTGCCGCGCCAGCGGAAGAACAGATGCGTGTCGACCCGGGCCAGCTTGTCCAGCGCCGCGCTCCACACCGGATGCACCCAGTCGGTATGGTAATGCGTGGCCAGCCCCACTTCCCGGTCGACCGCCCCTTCGAGCATGGCCCGCGCTTCGGATCGGGCGCGGGCGAAGGCGGTGTCGGATGGCACGCGCTGCATCGCGCCGTCGCAGGTAAAGGTGAACTGGCAGCCGGTTCGCCGTTCCGAGCCCTGGAACACCACGCCGCAGACGCTGGCGGGGAAGGCGGGGTGGCGGACCCGGTTCAGCACGACCTGCGCCACCGCGCGCTGGCCGCGCGCGTCGTTGCCCGCCTCATACCACATGGCGCTGGCGAGGCAGTCGACCGCGCGCTCCCTGGTTTCCATGGTGCCGCTGAAGGCGAAGGGCTTCGCGATCGCGCCCAGGCCGGGCGCGAAGGGTATGGAAGAATTTATCAGCCTTGCCTTGTCCTGGCCGATGGGCGCGAAGATCAGCGGTTCGGCCCGGGGCAGGCCGGCAAGGCCGGATGGATCGGCGCGCCAGTTTCCGCCATCCACGGCATTCGCCGCGCCATGGCCGGGCAGCGTTTGCGGCGGGTTGAGACTGGGAAGCAGGAGAAGCAGCGCCGGGGCGCCTAACAACCGCAATTTGAAGGCCGTACCGAACAAAGGTCCACCTCAATGCTGCAGTGCGCGCAGGCCGATATGGCCCGCATCCTGCCACGACTCACGATTATACTGCATTGCAGCATCAAGCCAAGGGCGTTTGCCGCAGGAATGGCGCGCTCTATCCTGAAGGCTTTGCGGGATGGAAGATTTATCGATATTTTTCATATAAATATTTGCAGCCTGCGGCGGGTTTCCCGAGATGGGACGCTTTTGTGCCGTGCGGAAGAATTCTGTTGCATTGCAAAAGAAATCACTATCTACTTCGGGTGTCGCTGCTGCACTGCAGGGCGATTCTTAATCTTGAATTCGGCGCTTCCTTGCGTTTGGCCATGCCCCTGATGCTGCGTGGCCGACCCCGAAAAGGATGAACGGCTTTGAGCAACGCCCTTTCGACTGCTGAACGCCGCCAGGTTCTGGCGCATTGCCCGGAAATCGACAGCCTGCGCGCGCTGGCCATGATCGGCGTGGTGGCGATGCATTCCAAGCTCCTGCCGTTCGGATGGGCTGGCGTCTGGCTGTTCTTCGTCATCTCCGGCTATGTGGTGACGCTCTCGATCGCCCGGGCGCATGATCCGAATTTTCCTGTCCGGGGCGTGGCAAACTTCGCCAAGCATCGCATAGGCAGGATTCTTCCGCCCTATTACGCCTATTTGCTGGCGGGGCTTGCGTTCAGCTTCATCGCGGCCGTGCCGCAGCCCAGGGAAGCCATCCTCTCGCTGTTCGGCTTCTATCACAATGTCGAAATGGCCACGGGCAACGGGGAGCTCAGGTTTTGGCCGGTCGGGCACCTCTGGACGATTTCGGCCGAGATGCAGTTCTATCTCCTCTACGGCCTGGTGGCGTATTTCGCGCCGCTATGGGTGACCAAGCGGGTGCTGTGGGCCTGCGTGATCCTGGCCCCGCTCGGCCGCCTGCTGGTGGGAACACTGCTGGCCGGGGACGATCCGGAAGCGGTCGCCTACCTCATCTATTCCGCACCGGGGCTGCATTTCGACAGTTTCGCGATCGGCTGCCTGTTCGCGCTGTCCCGGCTCACCACCCCTCTGGACCGTATGCTTTGGCCGATCGTGCGGATCGGCGGCCTTGCGATCACGCTCTATGTCGCGACCTTCGTGGCGATCAACATCTTGGTGCGGGATCGCGCCGGGCTGGAAGTGATCCGCGACGTGGTTTCCGGCATATTATACGGCGAGGGCCGTGAGGTCTTCCTCTATACGGCGCTGGCGCTGGTGTCTCTCGCCCTGCTTGCCTTGACCGTGGCGCGTCACCCATTCGTGCAGCCGATCACCGGGTTGAAAATCCTGCAATGGATCGGGCGGATTTCCTATGGCTGCTATATTTATCATTCGCTGTGCATTCGCGTGGCCGGTTTCATCATCCGGGGCGGGAAATGGCATGGCGCGGATTTCTCGATTCCCGAACGGGTTCTGCTATTCGTCCTCGCGCTTGCTCTCACACTCGCCATCGCCCAGCTTTCCTATCGATTCCTGGAAAAGCCGGCCATGGCCTTCATGAAGCGCTGGCGTTCGTCGAACGGCGAAGCCTCGGGTTTCAACGCTTCCGGAGAAGCGAAACTCGCCGGGTCCGATCGCTGATTGCAGCGGTTCACGCCGCCAGCAGCGTCCTCCATTTCCGGCGGAATGTGTCTTCGGAGAATTGGGCGATCTGCCGGTCGAACAGCGCGATGCGCTGCAGCCGTTCGGTTTCGTCCAACCCGGTCAGCAGGAGCATCGCCCCGGCGATTTCCTCGACCGAGTCGGGAGAGACGGTAATCGCGCCCGCGCCGGCCACTTCCTCCAGAACGCTCCGTTCGGACACGATGGGGATGAGCTTGCGCGCCATCGCCTCGGCAACCGGCATTCCGAAACCCTCGAGCTGGCTGACCAGCACAAACCCGGCGGCCTTGTCATAGAGCCAGCGCAGATTCTCGTCGCTGACGTAAGGCAGCACCACCACGCCGGGCGTGTTTCCCGCCAGATCGAGCACTTCTTCCGCGCCCGGCTCCCTTTCGCCGCACAGGACGTAGGAAAATCCCCGCTCCGCCAATCCGCTCCGCTCGAAGGCCCGGATCGCGCTGGCCTGGTTCTTGCGCCAGCCCAGGCTTCCGACCGTCAGGAGGAATGGCGCGCTGACGGCTTCACATGGCTTGCCCTGTGCCGACAAGGAGCCGGTCCTGATCGGCGGATAGATGACGTCGGACTGCCGTGGAGCGCCGTAAAGCTCCTCGAAGGCGCGTTCGCTGGCCTTGCTTACGAACACCAGGCCGGGTCGGGCTTCCCTGATCAGCCGGTATGCCAGATCGTATTGTTCGCTCACCCCTTGCGCGAACAGCCTGGGATGCGTGATCGGCCCCAGATCGTGGCAGAGCACCAGGTCTTCCGATGATAATTTGCGATGCAGGACGGTCAGCGGATCGAGATGCAGGCATCGCGTGCCGGGAGCCGTCCCGGGCGGCAGGCCGAGCGCGGTCCGCGCGCGATGCTCGAGCCATTCCAGCTTCCCCAGAATCCGCGCGGGCAGGGCCGCCGGCGTGTCGTGCCGGGAAAATCTCCAGTAATAGATCTTGTTGAGGACATCGAGATTCTCGTCGAGAATGTCTCGGCCGATGAAATATTTTCCCGTGCGGTTGAACAGCGCCAGGGAGAAATCGACATCCCATTTGGATGGATCGGGTTTTCTGCCAGCAAGCTCGGCCAGGCGGGTGTCCTGCTGCGCGAAAGAATGGGCGGCGTTTCGGGCGGTCAACGCGATCGGTCCCTTTTCGGAATACGAATCTATACTGCACTGCAATAATGTCGTATTGCAGTGCAACATGCCAAGGAATTTATCAGCGGTAGCAGGTGAGATGATGGCAATGGAGCCTGCTGTCGCTCCGACGTCGATCTACGGTTCCCTGGCCGGGACGAAATCTTCGCTGGCCGCTTTACCGCCGTCACGCGGCCTGCCCTTTCCCGTCAGGGATGGCGCCTGCCCCGGCAAACTCCCCGTCGCGCCGCTTGGCTGCCATTTCTCACGCCTCGTCCTCGCCGGCTTGCTGGGGCGGGCGCAGGCCCATAGGCTTGCCTGCCCCGACCCCCGTGGCGAGCCTGCGACACCCGCTCCCGAAATGTCCCCGCATTGTAAAGTTTTCTCCCTTGAATGCTCTGTGAGTCTCGGAGTCTCGTAATGGTCAAGAAGGTGCGGAGCGTTGGCGAGGGATTTCACGAGCGGGACACGAGGCTGAATTATTTCGTGAAATATGCGGATCGCCAGAATTTCGGCGACTATCTTCCGGAATTGTTCGCGAAATATCTCTTGTCCTATCCCAGGGTTCAGGCGGATCTCTATTACTTCGTTGGCAGCGTGATCGAGGAAAGCTGGATCAAGCGCGCCTTGAGGCAGGCGACCGGCTTTCCGGCGGGGGTCATCTCGTTCTGGGGCTGCGGCATGAGGAACGAGACGCCTCTTTCGCCCACGGCCAGGGCCTTGTGCCGCTTTCATGGAGTAAGAGGCCCGGTGACGCGGGATCTGCTCGGCCTGCCCGCCGATACGGTGCTGGGCGATCCGGGCCTGCTGGTTCCACTGATATATCCTAAGCCGAACGTTCCGACGCAGGCCGAACCGGGCCTGCTCGACGGCAATACGATATGCATACCGCATATTTCCGATGAGAATGACGATGCGCACTTGCTTGCCTTGTCCGGCTGCGGGCGCGTGGTCAGGCCGGAGATCGAGGCATCGGAAGCGGGCCTCGCCGGGATCATATCGGAAATCGCCCAAGCCGATTTCGTGCTTTCCAATTCGCTGCACGGCGCGATCATCGCCTGCGCCTATGACGTTCCCTTTGCCTTCTGGGACAGCGGCCACATCGATTGCCCGCTGAAATGGCGGGACTTTTCCCAGTCCATCGGAATTCCCGATATTTTTGCGAGGAATCTCCGGGAAGGGATCGAACTGTATCGGGAGAACGCCTCCCGCATAGCCAAGCCCAAAGCCGCCGACATGCTGCTGGCGGCGCCATGGGGCTGCCGGATCTATCCTCTGATGAAAGCGCTGGCGGCCGACGGAATCGATATATCCGATGGCAATGCGCTGATCGAATATCTGGAAGCGCGAGAGAAGATAGAGATACAGAAAGATTTTGCGAACGATAAATTGAATATGGAATACAATATGAGAAAAGAAATGCGCATGATGCAGATCATCAGTGATGTCAGCAAGAATGCACAATATTTCAAAAGGACAATATTCGAGAAATTTTCAAGGTGAAATCCAGATATTTTTTTGGTCCTGCGTCGATGAAGGGTTTCCGATGACCAGCATTGCCTCCGCTGCCCTCATTTCCCGATTGGGAAGTATGATCAACGATTGCCTTGGCCGTTATGTCGAGCCGGATCAGCCGCTGGCCATCGTCGACTTTCCCGACATCCGCAATTGCGGCGATTCGGCGATCTGGCTGGGGGAGATGGCCTGGCTCAAGCGGCATTTTGGCAAGGAGCCGTCTTATGTCTGCCGGCTGCACGATTTTTCCGAGAGCGAGCTGCGCAAGGCGGTGCCTGAAGGCCCCATCTTCATTCATGGGGGGGGATCGTTCGGCGATATATGGCACGGCATCCAGGACTTCAGGGAACGGGTTATCGAGGCATTTCCGGACCGGACGATCATCCAGTTCCCGCAGTCCATCCATTACAACTCGCCGGAGCGGCTGGCCCAATCCGCCGGCGTGGTCGGGCGCCACAAGAACTTCAAGCTGATGGTGCGCGATCGGGTGTCGAGGGAGATCGCCGAGAAGCACTTCGATTGCGAGATCACGCTTTGCCCCGATATGGCCTTCGCCATCGGTCCGCTGCCGCCGCGCCCGTCCAGCTTCCCGATCCTGGCCATGCTGCGTGAGGATCTGGAAAAGGCCGATATCGGCAAATGGACCTTCCCGGATATTCCGCGCGAGGACTGGATCACCGAGAACCGCTACAAGGTGAAGCTGGCCAAGCTCGGCGGGGCGATCCGCGCGGGTTTCACCTCCGGCGCGGTCCGCAAATACCGCTTCCTGGATGCCGCCGCCAATCAACGGTTCGAGCGGGGAATCAGCCAGATCGCGCGGGGCGAGATGATCGTCACCGACCGGCTGCACGTCCATATCTGTTCGACCCTGCTGGGCCGGCCCCATGTCGTGCTGGATAACAGCTACGGCAAGATCGGCAGGCTGATGGACACCTTCTATCCCGAGGGCACGGGCATCACCTGGCGGGCGACCGATGTCGAGGAGGCCGTTTCCCTGGCCAGGGCGCAGCTATCCCGGGTGGAGAGCGCCGCGGCCTGACCCCTCTTCATCGCCTGCATTTCCAGAAGGGCAACCATGACGCTTGTCACATTCATCATCCCCGTCCGCCATCAGGACAATGCGCGCGACTGGGGGCAATTGACCGCGAAGCTCAGGCAGACGATGGCCTCGATCGCAAACCAGACCCATCCGGACTGGCGATGCATCATCGTGGCCAATGAAATGGCGGAACTGCCGCCGTTGCCGGACAAATTCTCCATCACCAGAGTGACGTTCCCGCCGAACGATCTGCATGATCTCGGCAAGGCGTCGGAAGAGGTGATTCTGGACGCCTTCCGGTTCGACAAGGGGCGGCGCGTGCTGAAGGGCATGCTGGACGCCCCGGACACCCGGTTCTTCATGCCTGTCGATGACGACGATCTGGTCAGCAACCGCATCGTCGAACATGCGGCCGCCAACCGGGATGCGAATGGCTGGTACGTGTCCAGGGGATATCTGTGGAACGACGGCAGCCGGATCTTTTGCGGGGTCAATAATTTCAACGACCTGTGTGGCTCCAGCCTGATCATCCGGGCGGACAGCTACGAAATCCCCGCAACATTCGAAAGCGCGTCGATGGAGTGGATCAAGGACATGCTGGGCAGCCATCGGCGCATCCGGGATATTCTTAAGAGCAAGGGAGTTCCGCTGCAGCCCTTGCCCTTTCGCGGCGCCGTCTATCGGGTGGGCAACGCCGGCTCCCACAGCGGCACGCCGGGCATCGGCAAGCTGCTCATATTGAACAGGACCAACATGCGGCGGCCGGACCGCTCGGTCCGCGCGCTGCTTCGCCTTCGCCATGTGGGAGCAGGGCTGGCGAGGGAGTTTTTCGGCGCCGCCGATCCTGCCGGGTGAATTATGCTGCGGACTCTCCACGGCGCGCCCGCAAGGACTGTATCGCCGAGCTGAGCGTGTGCAGGATAGTCGTTTCCGGCCCCTGCGGGCGGCCTGCGGCCAGCCACAGCAGCAAGTGGCTGCATATATAGAGGCTGGCCCCCGCCGACATTATGATGGCGAGTTGAAGCAGCAACATCAAGCTGCCGGTTCCAAGGTGCTCGGTTGCGGCCTGTAGCGGGAAGACGCCCGCGACCATCACCGCGATGCTCAGCAGCGCGCGCCCGTTCTGGAAGATCTGGCGCTTCACGCCGACCCCTATGAGCTTGCGCACGAGATGAAGATTGAAGCCGATCGCGATCAGGCCGGTCGCCATGCGGGCGATGATGACGCCGTGCAGGCCGCCGAGCAGCAGGCCGGCCACCACCAGCGGTATGCGGATGAAGAAGCTCAGCAGATCGCGCCTGAACAGCAGGTCGGGCACCCCCTTGGCCATGGCAAGCGGTTGCACGAGCTTGCCCAGGGTCTGCAGCGCGAGGATGGCCGCCAGCCCCTGGATCACCGGCACGATGGGAAGCCATTTGGCGCCCATGGCCAGCAGCACGACCGATTTGGCGCAGAGCGCGAAGCCGAAGCCGACCGGCAATACCACCGATGTGAGCAGCGCCTGCGCCGCCGTGTAGGCGGCCTGCATGCGTTCCGGGTCGTTCTTTATGAGAGAAAGGCCGGAAAACAGCACCTTGGTGACCGGCTCGCTGGCCTCGCGGGTGGGGATGCCGGCGAGATTGTCGCCAACCGAATAATAGCCGAGCGCGGTTCGCCCGGCGACGCCGCCGATAAGGAAATAGTCCAGCCGCCAGTTGATCGTGTTCAGGATCTGCCCGAAGGTGAGCCAGAGAGAGAAGGAAAACAGCTCCCTGTAATAGGTTATCCTGAAATAGGGCCGGTAGGGGATCAGCATGTAGGATACGACGATCATCGTCAGCTGCGAGGCCACGGTGCCCAGGACGAGCGCCCAATAGCTCTGGTAGATCAAGGCTATCGCGACGGACACCGCGAATCCGATGATCTTCTGCGAGACGTTCAGCATGAAGTCCTGCGCGAAGAGGAGATCGCGCAGGAAAACCGTCATCTTCGGGTTGGTGAAGCCGGTCAGGAAGACGCTCAGCGCCAGCACGAGCGTGATCCCCTGCAGGCGGGGATCGTCATACACATAGGCAAGCGGCCAGGCGGCGACCGCGACCAGCCCGCCGATCAAGGCCGAGCGTGCCAGATTGAGCGTCCAGGCGGTATGGAAGTGATCCTCGGTCGGATCATCGTGCTGGATGAGCGCGTTGGCGAGCGAGAGGTCGGTCAGCGCGTTGATAATCATCAGCAGGGTCGTCGCAAGCGCGACCAGGCCGAAATCGTCCGGCGTCAGGATGCGCGCCAGGATGAACGTGCTCAGCAGGGAAATCAGATTGACGAGCGCGCGGGACAGGATCACCCATCCCGCGCCTTTGGTGAGACGACCGCGCATGCCAGTCATATCGTGCTCTCTATCGGGATGATCCCGGCCGTGCCGTGGGATGGGTAACGCATTCGCTCGAATGCTGACGAATCGGCTCCGCTGATAAGGCGCTTGCTGTCACTGGGACGGGATACCGATGCCGGGCGGTCGACTCCATGAAGGATCGGAGCGATTGGTCGCATAAAGTATACGGCTGGACGCCAGCGGGATGCCGGGCAAGCCGGTTTGCCTATCTCCATGGGCAAGGAAGTTCGGCCGCCAGGCCAATCTCCCGGCGCAAACTTTTCCAATAAATATAAGGGTCTTATGCGCGTCTTTCCGCAGCGGGCCAGCAGGTTTCCGGGATCATCCAAAGTGCCGTTTCCCAATGAAGCGCTGTAGCTTTATCCTTGCATTATTTCGCAGTTGCAGCAAATTCTTTTTGCGGCTGCGATAATGCTGGCTGCTGCGGCAATCGCGAGGAGCACAAGGTGAGAAATCCGCGTCGGGTGGTGGTCAATGGCAAGTTCCTGACCGCCGAATCGACAGGTGTGCATCGCGTCGCCAGCGAACTGGTCCGAAACAGCATTGCGATCATTGAAGAGGACCCGCAGCTTTCGCGTCAGCTTGCGTTCGAAGTCTGGGTCCCGACCGCCGGCATCGCGCGGGCGCGCACGCTTGGCGTGCCGTTCCGGGTCGTGCAGCCGCTCCAGGGCATTCCGTGGGAGCAGATTACCCTGCCTGCCCGCGCGCGTGGCCGATTGATCCTGAGCCTCTGCAACGTCGGGCCGTTGGCCGCCCGCAACGCCGTCACCATGTTCCACGATGCCCAGGTTCATATCACGCCCCAAAGCTACGGCTTCGGTTTCCGTTCCTGGTATCGGCTCCATCAGCCGCTGGCGGGCCGGCGGCATCGGCGCATTCTCACGGTATCCGACTTCTCCCGCGAACAGCTTGAGCAATACGGGCTGTCTGCCAGGGAGCGGACCGGCGTGATCCTGAACGGGGTGGATCATGTCCTTGCCATCACGCCGGACGATGCAATCCTGGATCGGCTGGGATTGCGGCCGCAAGGCTATGTCGTCGGGCTGGCCAATACCCAGCAGCACAAGAATATCGGCCTGCTGCTGCGCGCCTTCGCCGATCCGTCCCTGCGCGATCTGAAACTGGTCCTGTTCGGTTCACACACTGCTGCGGACTTCGCGGCCCTGGGGCATGACGTGCCGGAGAACGCCCTCTTCGCCGGGCGCGTCAGCGATGCGGAACTGCGCGCGCTTTATGCATCCGCGCTTTGCATCGGGTTTCCATCCACCACGGAAGGTTTCGGGCTGCCGCCGCTGGAAGCGATGACCACGGGATGTCCCGCTATCGTCGCGCCTTGCGGAGCCTTGCCGCAAGCCTGCGGATCGGCCGCGATCTACGCGGCGCCCGATGCGCCGGATCAATGGGTGGCGGCGATCCGGAAGCTCGCGGACGATGCCGATCTGAGGCGGGACCTGTCGGAGAAGAGCCGCGAATGGGCGGCGGGGTTCACCTGGCGGAACGCCGCCAACCGCCTGATTGAGGAATTGCTGGCGCTTTAGGCGGCAATATCGCTCGACCGGCTTGGCGTTTGGATGCGCGAGCGCCCAGCGGCTCCAGCGCGGGACGGCGCAAGGCCAGCGAAATCCCGGCGAATGCGGCAAATTCCATGCCGGGATCGGGTGCGCCCAGCATGACCATGGCGGGGATCAGCCCTGCCACCGCGGCCCAGGCGGTCGCTTCCGAAATCGCCTGGCGGGTCTTGTCTTCCATCGGCTTGCGCGGGAGAAACAATACGGCGCAGCTTGCGACGAAGGTGACGATGCCGATCACCCCCATGCTGCCGATGATGGCCATGATAAGGCTGGATGAACGGAAACTGCCCGCGCCGATGCCCAGCCCCATGGAGAAGGTGAAGGCGTTGATGCCCTGCATGGCCCAGAACATGCGCTGCTGGCCTGAATCGGAACTCGATTTCCCGACGGTCATCTGATCGACCATTTCGGCGAAGGCATCCGCCGCCGGTCCGTAGAACAGGATCAGGCCCAGCATCATGATGACGCCCAGCATGACGCAAATCGCCAGGGGGACAACGCGATCGGCGGTGAGGTAGCGCGGCAGTGTCGCGAAGCGCGCGCCCAGCAGCAAGGCGTAGCCGGCCAGCCCGATATAGGCCGTCGATGAGGTCGACAGGACGAGGACGGCGGCCAGCAGAAGGGCGGCGAATCCCGTCCAGGCCGGCGAAATTTTTCTCAGCCACAGCTCGAACGCCAGTATCATCCACGGCACCGACAGGCGGGAATAGGCGGAAGGCTCCGCCATTAACCCGGATATGCGGACATAGCCTTCGGTTGCCTGCCTGACCTGGGAATAGGAACCGTTGCGAACGAAATCGACGACCAGATCCCATGGCGTTCCGCTCAGCGCCGCGCCCATTATGCCCGTGACCGCCTGCACGAGAACGATCCCGACACAGAACTTCACGATCAGCGAGACGTTGTCCGACAGGCGGCAGGCAATATAGGCGCAAACCGCCGTCAGGCCGGTTCCCGCCATGTAGAAGCCGGTGGTGATGTTCTGGGCGGAGAAGAACAGCGGAAGCGTATCGGTAAGGTGGCGCAGCCCGCCTACCCGCATCGGCACTACATTGATCTGGCCGGCAAAGATCTTGGGAAGGAAAAAGGCGCTTATCAGGCCGTAGGCGGCGAAGGTCACGAATGCCAGATTCGCGCCGACGGCTTCGCGCAGCAAGCTCGATCGCGTCTGAATCTGCTGGATGACAGCCAGCGCCAGAAACCCCAATGCGAAGCGTGGAGGAGGTATCGAAGAACCGCTGAGGGCTGTCAGGATCACGGCGGCGGAGGCTTCGAACAGCCCCATCGCGAGCATGGCGCACAGCAGTTGCAGCGGAGTTCCCCGCAACAGCAGCCATATGCCGATCGCCACGGTGACGAGGCCGATGAATGTGGGGATCATGGCTTGCCCGCCAGCTCCACGGCGTCTGTCAGGGGGCGGATATCCGGAGCGTCATCCCGGTTCAGGCCAGTCATCGCGGCGGCCATGAACTTGCTGTCGAACACGTCCGGGGCGAAGCGCCGGGCATTGGCGCGGGCCGCCTGCGGATCGAATTCAGGCAGCCATTTCTCGAATTGCTCGACCGCATCGATCAGCGCCTCGACGGTCTGCTGCCGGAAGAATAGCCCGGTTTCGCCCGGACGGATGGAGTCGATCGCGCCTCCCTTTCCATAGGCTATCACGGGCCGCCCGGCGGCATTGGCTTCGACCGGCACGATGCCGAAGTCTTCCTCCGGCGGAAAGATCAGCGCCCGGCATTCGGAATAGGCGCGCCGCAAATCCGCGAAATCCAGCCGGTCGACGATGCGGATATTCGGCCCGGCGCGTTTCGCGATATCTGCCGAGAGTTCGCCAGTTCCGACCATGACCAGCGGAAGGCCCAGGCGAGTGAAGGCGTCCGCCACCAGATCGGCGCGCTTGTAGGGGGTCATCTGGCCCACCCACAGATAATGATCGCCCGGCGCATCCGACAGGGAGAAAAGGTCCACGTCGACCGGCGGATGCACCACATCCGCGTCGCGGCCCCAGGATTTGCGCACCCGGCGCGCGATGAAGCTGCTGTTTGCGAGGATCTTGTCGGGGCGCTGGGCGGAAGTCGTATCCCACTGGCGCAGATTGCGGAACAGGAACGGCATCGCCATCCTCGTCAATCGGCCGGACATCTCCTTGTAGGGCTGATAGTGGTCCCACAAATAGCGCATGGGCGAATGGCAGTAGCAGAGATGGAAGGCGTCAGGCGGCGCCAGGATGCCCTTGGCGGGTCCGGATTCGCTCGAAATCACCAGATCGTAACCCCGCAGGTCGAGTTCCTCGAGCGCCATCGGCATGAGCGGCAGATATTTCTGGTAGTGCCTGACCGCCCCCGGCAGCTTCTGGATGAAGCTCGTCCGCACGCGGTGCGAGCGTATGAATGCGGAAACGGCGTCCGGGTCGTAGACATGGGTGAAGATGTCGGCCCCCGGGAACAGGCGCAGGATACGCTCGAGCACGCGCTCGCCGCCGCGCATTCCCACCAGCCAGTAGTGAACGACCGCGACCTTCATGCCAATTTGGCAGGGCGCGTTCATGCAGCCGTCGTCATGTAGCGCTGATAGGCCGATGCGTAGGCCGCAGTTTCGTCATTCGCGTAGCGATTCTGCTTGCGCAGGTCGACCCGGCTGAGAACCACGCCGGTGAAGTTGGAAAGGCGGGGCGGCAGGAGGCGGGCGGCGGCCCGCACCGCATCGCTGGATGTCTTGCGCCAGTGCGCCGCCAGCAGAACGCCATCGGCCATGGCCGCTATTTCTCTGGCCTCCGCGATTGCCAGCAGCGGCGGGCAATCGAGCAGGACCAGGTCGAAATGTTCCTTGAGTTGCGCGACGACTGCCTGGATCGCACCCTTTGCGGTCAGGCGCTCACCCGCCTCGGCGCTGGAGGTGATCGGCAGGATGGCGTGATCCCTGTCATCTATGAAGCGCAAGGTGTTATCCAGCGTCTCCTCGCCATTTGCGATTTCCCGCAGGCCCGCGCCATGGTTCAGGCCGTAAAGCCGGCTGAGCCCGCGCAATATGATGTCGCAATCCACAATCACCGTGCTCACGCCGCTATCCGCCGCGGTCTTGCCGAGCATGGCCGAGAGGACTGTCTTGCCTTCGCCGGGCAGGGCGGAGGTGATTGCCAGCACCCGGCCTCTGCCGGCGACGGGAATATGCGTCGCGGCATGGATGCCCCGGACCGCTTCCGCGAGCACGGAATCGGGCTGCTCGGTGAGTGTGTCGAGTGGCGTCGGGGCGTGACGGTCGATGGATTTGTTGTCGGGCGTCAAGCCGAGATAGGGAAGCCCGACCTTCTTCTCGACGTCCGCCGCCGTGGTCAGGCCCTTGTATTGCATCTCCGCCGCAAGGGCGAGGATGACCCCGAAGACAATGCCGCACAAGCCGGCCAGAATGAGATTGAGCATCACATTGGGGCTGTAGGGGGCGGTCGCCGGCAGAGCTTCGGCCAGTATTCTCGCCTCGGGTTGCTCGGTGCCGCTTCCCGCCATCAGCTCGCGATAGCGCGCGAGATAGGATTCATAGAGCCCCTGGGATGCCTCCGCGCGCCGCTGGAGATCGGCGAGAGTAATCAAGGCGCTGTTGTTCCGGGCAAGCTCGCCCTTGGCTGAGCCCAGGGTCGAATTGAGCGATGCGAGACGGCCCGAGGAGACGGCGGCCTTCGCTTCCAGGTTGGAGATCACCCGGTCTATCTCGGCCTGGATCTGGGAGTCGACCGAGGCCAGTTCTTCCTTGGCCCGCAGCAATTCCGGATGGCGGCTGCCATAGCGGGCCGAGAGATCGGCCACGCGCGCGGCGATCTGCGCCCGTTGGGTGCGCAGGGACGAGACGACCGACGAAGACAGCGCTTCGCCCACGTCATCGCCGGTCGATCCGCCCTGCAGCTGGCGCCGGGCGGTGGCAAGGCGGGCGATGTCGGCGGCGGCCTCCGCGCGGGCGGATGCCGTCTGCTGATTGTAGACGGAAATATCCTGCTCGGTGAGCGCCGTCGCCGCATTGCTGAGAAGGCCATGGCTCACGCGATAATGCTGGACTGCCGCGAAGTCCGATGTGGCCTGGTTGCGAAGCTCCTCGACCTTGGCGGACAGGAACTCCGCCGCCTCGGCGGTTTCATCCTTCTTCCTGGTGACTTGCGACTGGACATATTCGGTGGCGAACGCATTGGCCATCTTCGCGGCCACCTCGGGGTCGGAGCTGCGATAGACGATACGGACGGAATAGGCGGTGCCGAGCCGCTCCGCCCCAAGGCCATAGCGCACGATCTGCGCCAGCTTGGCTTCCATCGCCTCGCGCTGCTCGGGCGAAAGTTTCGCCAGATCCACCGGCTGGGGATCGGCTCCGAACAGGCGGCCTAGCAGGGAAGGCTGCGGGTCCAGCCAGGGATTGACCTTCGGGTCCTCGATCAGGTTCAGCTTGCGCACCACGTCCCTGGCCAGATCGACCGATCCGATGATCTGGATCTGGGTGGAAACGTCGGCATCGCCCTGCATGGTTTCCTCATCGGCCCGTTCCGTTACCCGCTTCTCGAGCTTCTGGTCGGTGCTTTTCAGGAGGACGACCGCATTCGATTCATACATCTTCGGCTGCAGCAGGGTCATCAGAACCCCGAAGGTCAGCAGCAGCGCGAAGGTGCTCAGGAACAGCCTGGACTGGCGGCGGAGCATATTGAGGAAAAGGCGGAAGTTCAGTCGCTCGCTTTCCTGCTCGGCCATCGATGTATCGACACCGCGGCCGATTCCGCTGGTTGCCGGGGCAATTTTCGGCTCGTCGAACAGCTCGGGCAGGTTCATCTGTCTTCTACCTTTCAATCCGCTTTCGGATCATCCTTGCTTTCATCGCGCCACCGTCAGCGTCAGCATGAAGCGCAGCGCGTCGAATTCGGGGATCGTAACATCCGAGTTGCTCCCCCGCCGGTCGTAACTGGCGCGGCCTGTCACACGCAGCCACCGATTCGCCTTCCAGGCCGCCTGGCCTGACAGGGTGAGCAGGCCCGAGACATTGTCGCCGGCCCCGTATTTCTCATGGGAATAGTTCACGTCGGCCGAGATCAGGAGGTTGCGGCGCAGCTCGTAATCGGCCGCAAGCCGCCCCGAAGTCACCGCGACCGCGCTGGTCGCATTGAAGGAGCTGGTCGTGGTCCGCTGCGATACATCGAAGCGGACGGTCAGAAGCGGTGTCGGATACCACCGCAGGCGGGCATTGAGGGCAAGGCCGGAAATATCGCCGAAGGCCGGATTGCGGAAATTGTGCTTCTGGATGCCGGCGTCGACTTCCGCTTCGAGCAGCTGGGTCAGCTCATAGCTTATGCCGCCCGTCACCGCATAGGCGGTGGCGTTACGATTGGTGAGCGGATCGGGATCGCTGTAATCGAACTTGTTGGCGGTGACGCGGGATACCAGGGAAAGGCGCGGGCCGACCACGTATCTGGCCCGCAGGGAACCGCCGATCTGGTGCCCGTTCCGGAAGGATTGATCGATCGACGTTCCATCGTCGAGGCGGACGTCGCCATAGCGGAAGCGGGATGCGCTGGCGCTGGCGACCACGGTAAGCCGGTTGAACCGCTGCAGGACGCTCAGATCCGCATTGACTTCCCGCATCCGCAGCGGGTCGCCGACCTGAAAGCCGTTCTCGAATGTGCCGCGCGTGGCGGTGACGTTCGCCCAGCCGAGATTGGCCGAGATGGCGGTATTGTCGGAAATCTCGAAGCGGGCGGCTGCCTGGGCGCGGTATTGCTCGTCGTTCTGGCGGTGGAGTTCGGCATAGCGGCGGATGCGCATCTCCCCATTCAGGGAGATCTGGCGACGGGGGTTGTTCCATTCCGCGCGCACCGCGGGAACCAGGGTCGCGGAAAAATCCGACACCGCATCGTCCGAACTGGCCAGGACATTGCTGTCCCAGCTGCCGGTCAGGCCCAGGGTCGGCAGGACGCGAATGCTTCCCAGCCGGATGCCCACCGCGTCATAGGCCGGCTGCGCCCGGTTGCCTGCCGTGTCCGCTGGCTCGGAGCCGTGCATGTCTTGTGCAATTGCAACATCGAGAGGGAGGAGAGCGCCGCCGCAGAACAGGATCGACGGCCCGCAAGCGACCACGGCGAAGCGAGTCGCATTGTTGGCGATGCGCCACTTTTTTTCTACAACACCTTGATTCGGCAGAGTCCTGACCATCAAGTCGGATCCAGCTCATGTTACTTGATTTACGGTTGGAAGCTTATCCTATCGCGCTATTGTTGCAATGCACAAAAAAGTTGCAACGCCCTATTTGTGTGGCAGGATGAAACGGTATCGGAATGGGGACAGCGCCATGTCGAAGGGGAGCGGCGTCGCTTCTTCGCTGCTGAGGATGCTCTTGCTTGCCGGTTGCGGGCTGATGCTGGGCATTTCTCTTCTGGGCGCGGTTTCATACCGGGCCGACAGCACGAATATCGTCGCGCCGTATTGGCTGGCGCTGGGCCTGGCCATATTATGCGTCATTGCCTGGTTCAGCCGCCGGGCCGCGAGATCGGCGGCGCTTGCGCTCCTGCTGGGCTATGCAGCTATGGCCGTGGCGCTGCTCGGGCCGCTGATACCCGGTTCGGCCAGCGCTTCCGACGCTACGCGCATCCGCGTCGTGAGCTTCAACATGTACAAGGCCAACCCCGATCCGGATGCAGCGATGGACTGGATCATCGGGCAGGATGCCGATTTCGTGATCCTGCTCGAAGCGTTCCGGAGCAACCTTCCGGCAGTGGCCCGGCTCAGGCAGCACTATCCCTATTCCTACAATTGTGCCGGGTCCGGTTACTGCTCGACCGTGATCCTTGCCCGCCAGCCCGCGAAGGATGTGTGGCCCCTGGCCAGCGGCGATCCGGAAAACCGGCAGACCCTTTCCGCTGTCGCTGCGCATTTCGAGATCGCGGGGCGGACCATTCCGATAACCGGCGTCCACTTCGATCGCCCCTGGCCGCTGGGCCAGCAGGAGCAATATTGGGGCGAGCTTTCCAACGCGGCCGCCACGGTCGGGCGCCGGGGGATTCTCGCGGGCGATTTCAACTCCGCGCCCTGGACCTTCGCCATGCGCCGGCTGAGCGCGGGCGGAGAGTTGCGGCTCGCATCGGGCGCGATGGGCACATGGCCGACGAATGCGCCGGTCGGCGTGCTGCGCCTGCCGCTCGATCAGGTCTATCTCGGCCCGTGCCTGGACCCTGTGTCGGTGCGCCGCGGCCCGGCGCTGGGTTCCGACCATTTCCCGATCGTCACGGACATAGATGTAGGAGATTGTGGTGGTGGCTGATCGCCGCCCGCCTTGGGGCAGCGAGGCTTTCCGGGCGCTTCTCGCGCTGACCGATCCATGGATCGCAGATGCGGACCCTGCCAGGCTCCGGCGCATCGAGGCGCTGGGCGATGTGGACTGGGCGGAGGTCCTGGCCCATGCCCGCAGACACCGCGTGGTGCCCCTTGCCGCGCACCGGCTGGAGGCGCTGGGGCCGGCCGCCGGTGTGCCCGCGCCGGTCGCGGCCGAGTTCCGCCGGGAAGCCAAGGCTGCCCTGTTTCATGAAATGGCGATGTTCGGCGAATTGTGCCGGATCAAGGCCGCGCTGGACGGGGAAACCGTTCCTTTTCTGGTCATCAAGGGCATGGTGCTGTCTTCGGAAGGGCATGGGCGCATGGGCCTGCGCGTCAACCACGACATCGACCTTGTTGTCTCGCCCGGCGATCTGGATCGCGGCCATGGCGCCTTGACCGCGCTCGGCTATCGCAGGGCGGAGCCTGAGGGCGATCCGCCATCCGATGAACTGGCCCGATGGGTGAAGCGCAGCAAGGATTGGGTCTACATCCTGCCGTCCAACGGAACCGTCGTGGAACTGCACCACCGCCTGTTCGACAATCGCACCTTGTGCGATCCCGGCGTCATGCGCCGCGCGCGCGCCGTCATGCTGTTCGGGCAGGTGGAAGTGATGACATTGGGCGAGGAGGATGAGCCGGCATACCTCGCGCTGCATGGCGCCCTCCACGCCTGGTCCCGCCTGAAATGGCTGCTGGACATGGCCATAATCGCCCGCAAACTCGGGCCGGAGGGCACCAGCGCTCTCCTGAGCCGGCAAAGAAAACAACCCGCCGAGCGTGCGTTGCGGCAAGCATTCCTCCTGTGTAGCGAATTGTTCGAGACGGAGCATCCGGTGGGGCGCAAGGCCGCCCCGCTGAGTGTCCGTCTGCTCGTGGCGGCAGCGCGGCGGGCGCTGAATGGCGAAGGCGCGACCGAACTGGAAGCCACCCGCTTCGGCACGTCGATAAAGAACGCAAGCCATTATCTCCTGTGGTGCAAGCCGGCCTATCTGGCCGCGGAATTGGCGTTCGACCTGACGGATATGTCGCGCGACCAGGATGCCACGGGCGGAAAAGTGCCTATATGGTTCAATCGCCCCTTGGCGTGGCTTGTGCGCCATCGGCGCTAGAATCCGGTTGCTTGCCCTTTCCCCGCGGATTGCATCGTTCCGACTCGGATTCTCGATTCGAATCGGAGATATTGCATATGCACACTATCGCACATTTAAAACGAACTGCCGTATTTCCTGTCCCTTAATGGGAAACAAAAGGTAAATAGCCAAGTTCAAGCCATCTCGTTTGTGCGCCGCAACATATTGACTCATGCGGCGCACCATGAGAGCCTTTGTGCTGGGTGAAGCGTCGTGCCTAACCCGAATTCAGGAAGGTAAGTGTTATGCAGACTTCCAAAAAGCAAGCCTACCAAAAACCAGAAGTGAGCCAGATTGGTTCGTTTGAAGAAATCACTCTCGGTGGTACGGATGGGGACTTCACCGATTTCCCTTTTCCGGCAAACACTCCGCGGGGTGATCTCACTTTTTCCTGATCCCAGATCAGGCCGCCTTTTGGGTGGAACTTGATTCGGGGGGTGGGGCCCCGGTCCTGGCCCCCCGAATATCTTTCGGCGTTTTCATGTCACGGGTCTGGAGCAGGTGATGGAAACAGCGGAGAAAGCCTGGCGGCCGGCTGCCAGCGTCATTTACAGCGATCTCGATGATGGGGCGGCGCTGCTCGAAACCACGAAGAACGTATATTACTCGCTGGCAGGCACCGGCTATTTCCTGTGGGGCGAGTTGCTCAAGGGCGCGGATTTTTCCGCGCTCTGTTCCGCGCTTGCCGACGCATTCGAGGTAAGCCCGGATGTGGCCGAAGCCGATGTCGCCGATTGGATCGGCGCGATGGCGGGCGCTGGCCTGATCGAAGAGCGCGAGCGTGCCTGAACTTCGCCGCCCGGCGCTGCTTCCATTGCTCTGGCGCGAAAAGTGGCTGCTGGGGCTCGCGTTCTGCTATCTTTGGCAAGCCCGTGTTCTTCTGAGCCTGAAGGGTTTCGGCGATCCGAGAGAAGGCTGTGCCGCAACGGCTCGGGAAGCACAGGCTCCGACCGCCCTTGCGCGCCGGATTGCCTGGTCGGTCGATCAGGCCGCGCGTTTCGTCTTGCGGCCGACTTGCCTTGTCCGCGCCATGGCCGGGCAGCGGATGCTGGCATTGAAGGGCCATGGCTCTGAAATCCATGTCGGCGTGCGCAAGACCGCGAACAAACCCTTCGACGCCCATGCCTGGCTCATCAGCGGCGATGAGATCGTGCTGGGCGGCACGCAAACCGAGCTTGCCGAGTTTTCGCCCTTGATCGGAGCGCGGTGAATGAGCGGGGTCTGCGGCATCCTGACCCCGGCTTCCGACCGGTCGACGCTTTCCTGCCAGGTGCAGGCCGGGCTCGATGCCATGGCGCATCGCGGCCCGGACGGATTCTCGCTATATCCGGGCGATACCGTCGCGCTGGGCCACGGCCTGTTCGACACCGGCTGCAATGGCATGCATATCGACCGGGACGGTTACGTGCTGAGCTTCGATGGCCGCCTCGACAATCGGGACGCATTGCTGGCCGCGCTGCGCGATAGCGGGGCATCTCCGGATTTCGAATGGCGGCATTGCCACGACAAGGTGCTGCTGCTGGCCGCCTACCGGCATTTCGGTGATGGTCTGCCGGCTCTGCTGCGCGGCGATTTCGCCTTCGCGATATGGGACCCGTCCAGGGCCGGGCTGTTCCTCTGCAGGGATCACTTTGGCGTGAAGCCCCTGTTCTGGCGTCAGGCGGCGGGGGCATTCCATTTCGCTTCGGAGATCAAGGGGCTGCAGGCCATGGCCCAGGCGCCGTTCGACGTTAGGGAACAGGCCATTGCCGGTTTCGTGGATGGCGACCGTGGCGGACACCGGCCGGAACTCACTGCCTTCGAAGGGGTGTATCGATTGCTGCCGGGCCATCATGGCTGGGCCGATCGAAATGGCTTCAAGGTCACACGCTACTGGGCGCTGAATCCCGGCCTGCCGGTTCGCCGGCGTGACGCGGCGGCCGATTTCAGGACCCTGTTCGGGCAGGCCGTCGACCGGCGGCTGCGCACGACGCGGCCGTTGGGCGCGCTGTTGAGCGGCGGTCTGGATTCATCGTCCATCGTCTCGGTGATCGGATCGGGCCCGGCCGATCGGAAGCTGGGCGATGTCCCGGTGTTCTCATTGGTGTTCGACGGGGGAGTGGACGAATCCGAATACATCGCGGCAGTGGAAGACAGGTTCGGTTTTCATGCCCATCGTGTGGATGGGTCGGGCATTTCCGCCTTTGACGATTGCGACGCGATCGTTGCGGAGCAGGACCAGCCGATCCTGGGTCCGAACATGGCCACGTTGCGATATTTCATACGCACCATTTCGCAGCAGAGCGATGTTCGCATCCTGCTGGATGGCAATGGCGGCGATGAAGTCGTCTCATACGGCAACGGCATCTTTCAGGAGCTTGCGGAAAGCGGCCGCTGGCTGCGGCTTTGGCGGGAATTGGGCGCTTCGGAGGATTTGCGGCCCGAGCGCGGCAAGCGGTTCTGGCGGCTGGTCCGCCGATGGGGGCTGCGGGGCTGGCGCCGCCGGGCGGGCTGGCTGCTCAAGCGGAAGCGCCGGGTGGATGACCCCGTCCGTTATGCGCCCGATGGTCGCCCGCGTCCCACCGAGCAGGCCGCGCACCTCAGCAAGCTGTCCGCTCCGTTGTTCGCGCATGCGCTGGAAGCGCTCGATCACAATGCCGCTGCGGCGGGGGTCGAGATCCGCATGCCATTCATGGATGTCGATCTGGTGAGCTTTTGCGTTACGGTTCCGGCCAGCGAGAAATGGGCGAACGGAGTTTCCCGGTTGATCCTGCGCAAGGCGATGGCTGGCCTGCTGCCGCCCGCCGTCGCCACGCGGTTGGACAAGTTCGATTTTACCGACCGCATCCGCAGTTCGATGCTGGCCCGGCATGGTGAGCTGGTCGAGCGGAGTCTTCAGGCCGATGCCGGGGAATTGGCGCGTTTCGTCGACATGGATGGCCTGCGGGCAAGCTGGCGGACACTGCGGCAGGAAGGAACTCTCGAAGGTGCGAAGTTCCAGCAGATCTGGCGGGCGGTGGTGTTGGGGCGTTGGCTCGAACACCAGCGCGGCCTGATGCCCTATGCATTCCATCAACATCTGCCCGAGGCGGCGGAATGAGTGGGGCCGGCTTTCATTTCCGTGCCTATGGGCTGACGATCGGCTCAGATTTCGAGGTGCTCGAAGCCGAGGCCATCGCGCCGTCCAGGCCGGAGCTGACGATAAGGCGGGCTGATATTCCCGGCTCCGTCTTTCGCTTCGACGATTTCCGGAACTACCGGATCACTCCGGACGGCGATCTGATCGAGTTTCAGGATGTGGGACGCTTCCTGGTGCGCAATCCCACTGCGATTGAAGTCGATGTCGAACCGCAATTCGACCGTCGCCTGATCGGCATGCCGCTGCTGGGCCCGGTTTTCTCCGTTCTGCTGCACCGCCAGGGATTGCTGGTGCTGCACGGCAGCGCCGTGATGATCGGCGGCACGGCCCATGTTTTCCTGGGGGACAAGGGTTCGGGCAAATCCACCACGGCAGCAGCGCTGATCGCATCCGGATTTCCGCTGATTTCCGACGATGTCGTGGCGATCGAGCGGCTTTCTTCGGGGCAGCTTGTTGTGCGCCCCGGCTATCCCGCGATGAAGCTGGACAAGCACATGTTTTCATCCTTCCCGAAAGGATCATACACTGTGCTGCAGCCCGATGACGGTTGCTATACGGCAGGCAAGTCTCGCGTTCGCCTGAAGGCGCGGATGCCGCGAGCGGCGGTTCCGCTGGGCAGGATACACTGCCTTGCGCGGGGAACCCGCAATGCAATCAGGCCATTGAGCCAGCCCGAGAAGCTCCATGCGCTGATCCGCTTTTCCCATTATCCGAGGCTGGGGCCGGCTGCCAATGTTCCGGCCCAGAGCGCGCGGCTGTTCGCTCGCGCGGCGGCGTTGGCGCCGCATATCGATGCGGATATTCTCACCGTGAAGCACGGCCTGGAGGAAATTTCCCAATTGGGCCCCTTCCTCGCATGCGAGACAGAAAATGCCCGCGCTTTCGCCTGAGCCGCTGCGCATCGCGCGTCTGATCGCGCTGGTAAGGCGGGAAACCGGACGGGATTTCGACAAGGCAGTGCTCCTGCAGACGATCGGATCGCTGACCGAAGCCTTGTCTGTTGCGCTGCTGATTCCGCTGCTGCATGTGATGGGCAAGGGCGCCGTGCCCCTGACGATACCGTTGATCGGAATCCGGTTCACGCCGTCGCTGCCGCTGGTGCTGGGGGCGTTTGTCGTGCTGATCGTGCTGCGCTCCCTGGCGCTGGAGCGCAAGGAAGCCTTCAATGCGAGAGTGACCTTCGGTTTCGCCGAACGGATGAGCGCACGACTGTTCGCCGCGCTGGCGGCCACGCGCTGGTCCGCCGTAAGCAATTGGCGAACCGCCGACATGACGCATGTGGTGACGGGAGACAGCGACCGGCTGCTGCAGACCATCAATCTTCTGCTTTCCTTCATGCAATCGCTGGCGATGGCCGCGATTCTGACCTGCCTGTCATTGTTCCTGTCATGGCAGATGACTTTGCTGGCCATGGGGGTCGGGCTGGTACTTCTGCTGATAACGCTGCCCGGCCGCGGTCAGACCCTCCAGAAAGGCCGCCGGCTGGTCGAGGCGCGCCAGACGCAGTTCCGGATCACCGACGAATTCTTCAACGGCCTGCGCACTGCCAAGGCCTTCGGGCTGGAGGACCGGCATGTCGGAGCGATGAAAGATATCCTGCGCGAGATACGCAACGGCAACGTCGGCTTCGTGGTCGTGCGGGCGCGCAGCACGACCATCTATCAGGTGTCGACCGCCATCGCGCTGGCTGGCTTCGTCTGGTTCGCGCTGAGTTATGCTGGGCTTGGGCTGGCCAAGATCGTGGCGCTTCTGTTCCTGTATATGCGCCTCGCCCCCCGGATCGTCACCTTGCATACCTCGCTGCAGGAATTGCTGACCCAGATCGGCGGCGTGGAAGCCATGTTCGGGGCCTTGCATGCGGCGGAAAGCAATGCCGAGCAGAACCCGCAACAATGTCTGCCGACGCCGCGTTTGCGGCGCTGCCTGCGCCTTCGGGATGTCAGCTACCGCTATCAGGATGCGAACAAGAACGCGCTCAGCCATATCGATGTGACCATCCCGGCCCACTCCATAACCGCGCTGGTCGGCCCGACCGGCAGCGGCAAGTCGACCCTGGTCGATCTCATTCTCGGCCTGATCGAGCCGGATGAAGGCGAAATCGCGGTGGACGATGACGTGCTGGAGGTGGGCAATTGCCAGGGGTGGCGCGGGCGGGTGGCCTATGTTCCGCAGGAAACCTTCCTGTTCAACGCCACCATCGCCGAGAACCTGCGGCTGGCCCGGCAGGAAGCAACCGACTCCGAACTTTGGGCCGCGCTGCAGATTGCCGATGCCGCGACTTTCGTGAGGATGCTTCCCGGTGGGCTGGAACATCGCATCGGCGACCGGGGACGGGGCCTTTCGGGGGGCGAGCGCCAGCGCATCGCCATTGCCCGCGCCCTGCTGCGCAAACCGGATCTGCTCATTCTCGATGAAGCCACCAGCGCGCTCGATGCGTTGAGCCAGCGGCGGGTCGCCCAGGCGATTGCCGGCTTGCGCGACAGCATGACCGTGGTCGCGGTGGCGCACCGGCCGTCCATGGTCAGCTTCGCCGATCATGTGATCGTGCTGGAGAATGGCGAAGTGACCGCCGCAGGCTCTCTGGACGCGATGATCGCCAGCGAATCCGGCCATATCAGAGAAGTCATCGACGCCGAGGGCGATTTCGCCTATAGCGCTACCTGATCGGCAGGGGCGCCAGTTCAAGAGGAAAGTCGCACCGCCGTAGAGGAGCGGTGCCGAATGTCAGATCAGTCGAAGCTGGAGGATGCCCCGGACGATCGTCCGGACGTTTACCAAGGCTTTGCAAATTCGGCGCATAAGGACGGGCAGGAACCGGACGGAGACTCCCCATTGCCTGCACCCGCCACCCAGTCTTCGGTCCGCCAGGGCCGGGTGGGCGCGCCGCCTATTCATTGGGGATGGTGGGGCGTCGGCCTGGTCTTCAGCCTGGCGTTGTGGTGGCTGATTGCGGCCCTGTCCGGTTGGATTTGACGTCCGGTTTGGTTTGGACGCCTCGCCTCAATGAACCGCTTCGGCGCGTTTCACGCCGGATGCTTCGAGTTGTTCATCTATATCCTTCAGCAGGAGCTTGAGCGTTTCCTGATCCGGCGCTTCGGCGCGGGCCACCAGCACTTCCTGGGTGTTGGAAGCGCGCAGCAGCCACCATCCGTTCCGGGCGCTGACCCGCGCGCCGTCAGTCCGGTCCACATCGGCCCCGCTCTCTTCGAGACGCTGCAGAACTTCGTCGATCACCGCGAACTTGCGATCCGCATCCACGTCGAACCGCATTTCGGGGGTGTTGACCATCGACGGCATGGCCGATTTCAGGGCGGTGAGCGAGCCGCCCAGCATGTCGATCGCTTCGATCGAGCGCAAGGCGGCATAGATCGCGTCATCAAAGCCGTACCAGCGGTCGCCGAAGAAGATATGGCCGCTCATTTCCCCGGCCAGCGGACTGCCGGTTTCCTTCATCTTGGTCTTGATAAGGCTGTGTCCGGTCTTCCACATCAGCGGTTGCGCGCCCAGTTCGGCCAGCCGATCGTATAGCGCCTGGCTGGCCTTGACGTCGCCGATGATGGTGGCGCCGGGGTGGCGTTGCAGCACGGGTTCCGCCAGGATGGACAGCAGCTGATCGCCCCACACGACCCGGCCCAGCGAATCCACCGCGCCGATGCGGTCCCCGTCGCCATCGAACGCGAAGCCGAATTCCAGCTCCTTGCCCGCGACCAGCTTCTGGAGGTCGGCAAGGTTATGCTCTTCGGTGGGATCGGGATGATGATTGGGGAAACGGCCGTCTATTGCCGTGTAGAGCAGGTGATGCTCGCCGGGCAGCACTTCGGCCAGCCGTTCGATGATGCGGCCGGCCGCGCCATTGCCGGCATCCCAGGCCATGCGGTGCGGCTTGAAGGAAAGCCCTTGCAAGAGACGGTCGAGATAGGCGTCCTCGATGTCGTGGGAGATGATTTCGCCTTCCCCGCTCTCCCAGTCCCCGGCGGCCGCCACGCGACCCAGCAGCTGGATGTCCTCGCCGAAGAAGCTGGCACGGTTCATGACCATCTTGAAGCCGTTGTATTCGGCCGGGTTATGGCTGCCGGTCACCTGGATGCCGGCATCCACCGGCAGTTCTGCTTCGGCGTAATACAGCATCGGCGTCGGCCCCAGCCCTACTTCGATGACATTGCAGCCGGTTTGCGTCAGGCCCCTGGTAAGGGCGGCCGCCAGCAGCGGCGAAGTCAGCCTGCCATCGTAGCCCAGCGCTACCCGGTTGCCGCCGCGCCTGCGCAGAATCGATCCGAACGACCGGCCGATCGCCCAGGCATCGGTTTCGTCGATGGTCTGACCCACAATGCCGCGGATGTCGTATTCGCGGAGGGCGGAAAGATTGAAATTGTGGGTCAAGGGATTCCTCTGCAAAAGCGCGACGGGCGAAGGCTGGGGGGAAGTGACCTTCGCCCGGCACGGAGTGCTACGTTCAGTAGCAGCCACGCGAACTGAGAATGGCCGGAACCGTCTGGAAACAGATGGATACGTTCAATGCGAGCGATTGCCGCCGGGCATAGAAGGAATCCAGCCTGACCCGCCGGGCATAGGACACGTCGTTCCGCCCGCTCACCTGCCACAGGCCGGTAAGCCCGGGGCGCACGGTGCAATAGGCTGCAAAGCGCGGGCCGTAGCGAACGATTTCGCCCTGGACGATGGGGCGTGGTCCGACGATGCTCATATGGCCGATCAGCACGTTGAACAGCTGGGGCAGCTCATCCAGGCTCGTCCTGCGAAGGAAGCCGCCGATCGCCGTTATCCGGGGATCGTATCTGAGCTTCTGGTCCCTTTCCCATTCGAGCCGGGCCTCTTCCGATTCCGCCAGCAGCCGTTCGAGCTGCTGCTGCGCGTCCGGCACCATGGTGCGGAACTTGAGGCAGGGGAACAACTGGCCATCGCGCCCGACGCGCTGCTGGCAGAACAGCCCCGGCCCGGAACTGGTCGCCTTGACCAGCAGGAAGACGGTCATCATCAAGGGAAGGAAAAGAATGATCGCGACCAGGGAAACCAGGATGTCGAAGCCTCGCACGGCCCATGCGGACGAGATACTGGCTTCCTGCGCCGCCATCTGGCTGGGCAACTTCCTGGGCGTGGCGATGAGGACTTCCGGCGCGATCTTCGCGGCCACGGTGTGAGGCTGCATTGAAATCCTGGGAGAGACTGGTTCGGACCAGCTGTCCTGCTGGGCTAGAATAGCCTTGAGCGGCTCCCGGCTGCCGCTGGAATACGATTCGAGAACTGGCATAAAAATTCTCCAAACCGGATAAAAATGCCACTGCCGTCAAAATTAACGGCGCTGCCCCCGGGCACCACTCGACTACCCCCTTCGAATCCTTACATGGTGAAGATTATCCTACCTCCAACTCAGGTCAATCAAAAAATTGTGCGTCGCATCATTGGTGCAAAAAGGGACAGTATTGCAGCCCTATTATCCTTCGCATGTGCAAAAAATAAGACATATCGAAGGCAATCGCGGGGGCAGTCACCCAACATTTATAACGCAGTGCAGCATTGCCGCGTTACGCAGCAAGGCAATGCATCATGGGAGATAAGGCGATTGAGAGCAGACCCGGAAGTGCAGCCTATATGGTTATCTAGAAAAGCCGTTCGGACACACGAATGGTATCGCCCGGCTGCACGGGCGTGCTTCCCTCCAGGCGGTAGGCCACTTCGTCTCCGCCCGACTTGTGACGGATGTATATCCTCTTCTTATCCGCGCGATAGGTAAAGCCCCCGGCCCTCGCGACTGCGCTGAACACTGTAAGACCGTCGGCAAACTGATATTCGCCCGGTTTGGTGATCTCGCCGAGAATGTAATAGGGCCGGTAATTGGCCACTTCGACTGTCACACTGGGATTGTTGACGAAACCGTCGGCCAGCCCCGCGCTGATTTCCTTCTCGAATTCCTGCAGCGTCCTTCCGGCGGCGGAAACTTCTCCGAGCAACGGGAAAGCGACGTTGCCCTGGCCGTTCACCGGAAACTCCCCGGTAAGCCGTTCCTCGCCGTAAACCGTTACCTTCAGCTGATCGCCGATCCCCAGGCGATAGACCGCCTGTTCCGGCGCAAGGCTCAGGGTGGGCAGATTGGCGCTGGAAGCGCAACCCGCGAGAAGGATGGCAAAAGCGGCAGCTGCGAATGTATTTTTCATTATGAAGCTCCTGCTCAGTGAGGCATGCCGATGGGCTGGGCGGAACGGGCCACCAGCAAGGATGCGCCGGGTTCGGCCTGCCAGCATAGCGGATCGTCGGTGGCGACGCACTCTCCCGAGGCGGCCATCATGTCGCCCAGATGCAGGGCGCCGCCGATCGGGATCAGGAAGGTGGGGCCGAAACCTTCGAGCGCCGGGATTTCCCCATGGCAGAAAGCGAGCCGGAAATACCGGCTGTCGACCAACTGTTCGGTCTGCCTTCCCGTGACGTGCCGATGCAGGGAAGGCGGATAGGGCGCCGCCCGGGCGACCGCTACGGCATCGTCGAGATGCAGCTCGCGCGGGCGCCCGTAATCGTAGAGGCGATAGGTGACATCGCTGTTCTGCTGGACCTCGACCAGGGTGATTCCCGCGCCGATCGCATGGATCGTGCCTGCCGGAATATAGAAGAAATCCCCTGCCTGCACCGGCTTCCAGTCCATCAGCTGCTCGATTTCGCCACTGGATGCGGCCTGCCGCACTTCCCGGGCCGTCAGGCTTTGCTTCAGGCCGATGCCCAGGCAGGCGCCCGGTTCCGCTCCGGTCACGAACCAGCATTCCTCCTTGCCGCGCGGCAGGCCCCGCTCGTTTGCCTGAGCGTCGTTCGGGTGAACCTGGACCGACAGCTTCTCGCTGGTGAAGATATGCTTGACCAGCAGATCCTCGCCATCGGGGGGTGGGGGAAACCAGACCTCGCCGATCTTGCGCCCGCCGGTCGAAAAATGACCGGGCAGGTCCGTCCGCCCCCAGGGTTTCTCGACGAAAACGGTTTCGAGCTTCATGATTGCCCCTTTCGCGCTGCCGCTCGCGGAAGGGACATCTGCATTCCTACAGGCACGGACCTGTTCGATACTACCACGGGGTGACCTTGGCCCTCGATGAATCCTGATGAGGAAGGTAGCATAGTGATTGTGCGCCGCAATAATATTTTGCACCGCACAATTTATCCGCCGTGGAGCACCATTCGTCGTGGCTCGGCTGTCTGCGGGACTGCCATTGTCCAGCGGGCATGCCGTGCTAGAACGAAGCATCCCCCGGATCAGAAGGGCGCCGCGCGAAGGCCATGCAGCCGGTATTCAACCTGCACAATTTCTATGACGGGCTTCCCCTGGCGGTGCGCGAGGAATTCGACCGCGTCAGCCGCTATCGCAATCTCGAAGCGGGCGCGGTGGTGGTCCGCACGGGGGACCGCAGGGAAAGCCTGCACCAGCTGGTCGAAGGCCAGATAAAATATTGCTCCTTCGACCGGGCGGGGCGCGAAACGGTGTCGGCCACGATGAAGCCGGGCGACTGGATCGGCTTGTCCGAGGTCTTCGCGGGCATTCCCGCGCTGGTCGATGCGGTGGCCGTTACCCCCGCACGGCTCAGGACGATCGCCCGGCAGGATTTCGAATCCCTGCTGGATCGCCATCCAATCATCGCGCGCAAGCTGCTGCGCCTTTTCAGCCTGCGCTTCAGCATCATGTATCGCACCGCGCAGGACCGGCACCAGCTGACGCTGAGGGAGCGGCTGCTCAAGCTGCTTCATCTCCTGTCGTTCGAGGAGGATCGGGGCAGGGCGCCTGGCGATGCGATAATGATCCGGGCGTCCCAGGAAGATCTGGCCAAGATGCTCGCCGCTTCCCGCCAGACGCTCAACCGGCTGCTGCGCCAGTTCGAGCGGGAAGGGCTGGTGGAGCTGGGCTATCGCAGCATCCGCCTGCCCCGGCCGGAACGGCTGGAGCAGGATTACGCGGATCTGTTCGGAACGGGTGATGCTCCGGGCTTTTGAAGGGGCGACAGGCGAATTGTCGCCCATGCGACAATTTTTGCGCCGACTCCTGGGTTAGAAAGCAGCCAGCGAAGCAGGGCCGTGCAATGGCCCGCCACTGACGGAGGATGCCCAGCCATGCTGCTCGAGAAAGTCACCAGCGATTGCGCCCCGCTCGATCCCGCCGACGACGGCCGCCACCCGCTGCCGAATGAGCCGCTGGCCCGCGAATCGCTCGTTTTCTGCATCGAGTTGCCGGAGGAGCAGCTGGCGTTCTGGGTCTATCCGCGCGTGACGGGGGATGGGCTGGCCGGCGGCACGGTCTGCGCCTTCGGGCCGGCGGTGGAAGGCGGCTCGATCTTCGAGAGCTTTCGCAACATTCCCGTTCCCGATACCGCCGATTTCGTCGACTGGGACGCGGGCGGGGTGCGGCTCAAGCTGCCCGATCCGCTGCGCCGCGCCGAAGTGTCGTTCACCGGCGAAAGAATCAGCACCGAATTCACTTTCGACGCCATCCACCCGGCCTACAGCTACGCTTCCCATCCCGATGGCTGCCCGCCCTATTTCGCGCTCAACCGCTTCGAGCAGGGCGGCAAGGTCAAGGGCTGGATCAAGGTCGACGGCAGGGAATACCGCTTCGACGGGATCGGTCAGCGCGACCACAGTTGGGGCACCCGCAACTGGGGGGTGAATTACCATTACAAGTGGTTCCACGCCACGCGCGAGGACATGAGCGTCCATTTCTTCAAGATGGAATATCTCGGCCGCCACCTGATCCGGGGCTATGTCTTCAAGGATGGCCACATGTCCCAGATCACCGATGTGAACGTGATCGATTTCGAGCTGGACGCGGACATGATACACAAGGCCATCGAAGTCTCGATCAAGGACCAGGCCGGGCGGACCACCCAGGTGACGGGCGCCTATTTCGGGCACCGCGTCTATCCGATCGACGAGCTGAACATCCTCAACGAGGTCGCGATGACCACGGTGATCGACGGCAGGCCGGCGGTGGGCTGGTGCGAGTTCTACTGGGACAGCCGGTATCTCGACCACATGAAGAAATTCCCGGAGCTGCGCCGCTGACATGGCGGCCGCACCGCAGGATACACGCCAGCAGCCGTCCGACGCCTTCATAGAGGATCTGCGCCGGCGCTATCCCACCGAGGCGGAGATCGACCGGGTGCTGACCCGCAAGATGCGCCAGCGCGGCGGCGCGCCGCATCGGCCGGTGACGCTGGCGCAGTTGACGAGTTTCCTCGAGAGCCTGCTGCGGCGGGAACTGGACCAGCCCTTCACCGTTGCCAACGCGCGGTGGATGACCGGCGGTTCCTCCAAGCTGCAAGCGGCTTTCGACCTGGAGTGGCATGGGGCGGCAGGTGACGAGCCGCTCCATGTCACTCCCATTGTCCTGCGGATGAGCCCGGCCGAATCCATCGTGGAAAGCTCGCGCCGCCGCGAGTTCGAGATGATCCGCGCGCTTTCGGGCCTGATCCCGGTGCCGGAGTGCTACTGGGAGGACGAGGACGCGGAAATCTTCCCCTATCCGGCGCTGGTGTTCGGCCTGGCGCCGGGCGTGGCGAAGCCGGCGTCCGACACGTCGCAGCAAGTGACCGGGCTGGGCATCAATTATGGCGAACGACTCCGCCCGGCGGTGACAGGGCAGTTCATGGAAGGGCTGGCCCGGTTCCACACCGCGGACATCGCGGCGATGCATCTGCCCTCCTTCGAGATCCCCCGCACCGGCACCAATGAAGGCATCCTGAAGCAGGTCGCGATGTGGCGGCGGATCTGGAGCGAGGACCGGGGCGAGGACGAGCCGTTGTTCACGCTCACCGCCAACTGGCTGGAAGACCATGCCCCGATGCTGGACCATGCCTCGATCATCCATGGCGATTGCCGCAGCGGCAATTTCCTGATCGACGAGGCGGACGGCCGCATCACCGCCTGGCTGGACTGGGAGCTGACCGTGATCGGGGACCGGCACCAGGACCTGACCTGGGCGACCTCGCTGGCCTATGCGCATACAGCGGAGGACGGGAAAACGCTGCTCGTCAACGGGATGCTGCCGATCGAGCAATTCTACGCTGCCTATGAAAAGGCCACGGGCCTGCCGGTCGACCAGTCCCGCATCCTTTATTACCGGGTCTATAATGCCTGGGTCGCGGCAATCGTCTGCGTGGCGACCGGCTATCGCGCGGCCAGGGGCGGCAAGTCGCATCAGGATGTAGTGCTCACCTGGCTCAACGGCATCGGCGGGATGCTGATGGCGCAGCTCCGGCATTCGCTGGCCGAGGCCATGGCCGCGCAGGGAGATGGCCGATGATCCCCGAAATCGACGTCCAGCTTGCCGCCGTCGCCAAGTCGCTGGCGGACAATGTCCTGCCGGCGGTGGACCCCGCCAATGCGATGGCGGTGGAGCAACTGCACCTCGCGCTGGCGACGCTGGCCATCGTGCGCCAGCGCCTGCCCGACCTCCACGCCTATCTGCGCCGCGATCTGGCAGACAATATTGCATTGGCCCGGCAGATCGGCGCGAATGCCGATACAATTGCCGATAGCGAAGCGGTGCTTGCCTCGCCCGAATCCAGCCCGCAGCGGATCGAGGCGCAGGTGCGCGCGCTCAAGGAAGCGATCGGCGCCGCGATCGACGAGGCGCGCGGCACCCCGGCCGAGGCGGCGGTGGCCGCCGCCGTGCTTGCCGCGCAGGGGCCGATGATCCTGCGGATGCGCGCCTGGGCGATCGGCATGGGCTTCGAGCCCGACCCTTCCCAGATTCCCGACCTGACCGAACTCCTTGAGGACAAGCAGCCATGATCGGCCCCGAAGACATCGAATATCACGTTCCCGAGGGGATCGATTACAAGTTCGCGGAAACCAATTATTTCATCGCGATGATTCCGGAAGAGCGCATTCTGGCGACGTTCTACACCGTGACGCGCAAGGCGGTGGGGGTGTGCCTGGTCGATGTCGCGATCTACGGCTGCCTGTCCGACAATCGCGGCGAGATGCTCTATTACGACAGCCAGCAGCAGCTACCCGCGCCGGAGCGCCTCTCCCGCTTCGAGACGCCCAACGGCATGAAGGTCCATGCCCACGACCCCCGCAATTATACGCTGGATTACGTCGGCTTCGACGATACCGAGGCGCATCTGGAGGTGCGCGGGCTGACCGAGCCGTTCGACATCAACGACCCCCGGCACAGCCCCCATGCCAAGCAGGATGCCAATGCGCGGGCCGAACAGTCCGGGCTGGGCACCGCCTACAGCAATCATTTCGACATGCCCTGCCACGTCACCGGCACGCTGCGGATCAGGGGCAAGGACTACAGGGTCGATTGCGTTTCCACCATGGACCACAGCTGGGGCGATCGCTGCGAGATCGGCCTGCGGTCGATGGCCTGGACCAACGCCAATTTCGGCGAGGATTACGGGCTGCACTGGATCAACAGCCTCGATTTCACGAAACCGGCGGGCGAGCAGGAAAAGCTCTCGCACGGCTATGTGTTCGAGAATGGCGAGCTGTATGGCCTCACCGACCTGCGGCTCAAGACCAACCGGCTCGGCTCCATCGCGGTCACCATCGACGCGGTCGCCACCGATGTGCGCGGCAAGCGGCATGTGCTGTATGGCTCCCCGCTCGTCGGCGCGCCGTGGTCCTGCTACACCAGCGTGATGCTCTATGTGGCGATGAGCCGCTGGATCACGGATGAAGGGCGGATCGGCCACGGCCTCAACATGGAGAACCATCCGCTGGACATGATGGCGCGGCTGCGCGGGCGGCGCTGGACCGCGGCGCCCGGCGCGATCTGCACCTGACGCGCGCAAGGCCTTTCCGCCCGGCCCGAAAATCGCCGCCCTGGCGAAAAACCTTTCCGGCCCGGGATACCGGCAGGGATTTTGTCATTATTCCATGGTAAGGCATTTCCATGGTCGATCATTCGTGATCGGTCGCCCGGAAATGCGACCTCGGAAGGTGCGAGCGTTTCCGCATGATGTGGAACGCTCCGGCGTTCCTGTGGTTCTCAAGAAGGGGACTGGCGGAGAAGCATGGCGTTTCGAAATACGGGCGATCCGAGCGGCCTTTGCCGGCGAGGGGTGGATTTCCCTGCGTCGGAGAGCATCCGGATCGAATCGAGGGAAAAAGTCGCATGAGCGGGATTGTTCCGGTTATCCTGTGCGGCGGCAGCGGCACCCGCCTCTGGCCTCGCAGCCGTGCGGCAAAGCCCAAGCCCTTCCTGCCGCTGGTCGGCGAAAGCACCCTGTTCGAGGCGACATTGCTGCGCTGCGCCGATTCGGCCCAATTCGCCCCGCCGCTGGTAGTGGCGGGCGCGGCCCATCTCGCCCATGTCGAAAGCCAGGCGCCCACGGCCCGCGTGATCGTGGAGCCGGAGGCGAAGAACACCGCCGCCGCCATTGCGCTGGCCGCGCTGCGCCTGCCGGGCGATGCGGTGATGCTGGTATGCCCCAGCGACCATCACATCGCGGATTGCGAGGCGTTCGCCCGCGCCGCCGCCGCCGCCGCCGATCTGGCCCGGGAAGGGTGGCTGGTCGCCTTCGGCATCGCCGCCAAATCGCCGGAGACGGGCTTCGGCTATATCAAGCGCGGCGAAGCGCTGGATGGCGGCTACCGCGTGGAACGCTTTGTCGAAAAGCCCGATCTCGCCACGGCCGAGAGCTTTCTGGCCGAGGGCGGCTACAGCTGGAACGGCGGGCTGTTCGCCTTCCGCGCCGACACTTATCTGGAAGAGCTTGAAACCCATCGCCCGGCATTGGCGCGGGCCGTGCGCGAGGCGGTGGAAAAGGGACGGGAGGATGACGCGCGGTTCCACCCGGATGCCGCCGCTTTTGCCCGGATCGAAGGCGAATCCGTCGATTATGCGGTGATGGAGGAAACCAGCCGCGCGGCCATGGTGCCCGCCGACATGGGCTGGTCGGATATCGGCAACTGGCCGGCCTTGCGCGATGCGCGCGGGGCGGATGCGGACGGCAATGTCGTGCATGGCCCCGCCGAGCTGGTCGACTGCCGTAATGTCATGGTGGAAAGCGACGGTCCGCGCGTGTCCGTGATCGGGCTGGACGATGTGGTGATCGTGGTGGACGGCGGAGAGGTCCTGGTCACCACCGCGGCCGGAGCGCAGAAGGTCGGCAAGCTTTCCGGGGCGGTCAATCAATGAGCGTGCTGCCGACCCGCATGGTGGAAAAGCCGTGGGGGATGGATGTGCTGCCCCCGCCGTTTCAGGCGCCCGAGGGGCAGCGGATCGGCGAAATCTGGTTCGAGCCGCCCGCCGAAATGCCCGAGCTGCTGGTGAAATATATCTTCGCCAGCGAGAAGCTGTCGGTCCAGACGCATCCTTCCGACACGCAGACCGAGGCGGCCGGCCTGGGCCGTCAGGGCAAGGAGGAATGCTGGCTGGTGATCGACGCGCAGCCCGGCGCGGCGCTGGGCATCGGCTTTGCGAAAGAGATCGGCGCGGCGGCGATGCGCGCGGCGGCATTGGACGGCAGCATCGAGCATCTGCTGGTCTGGCATCCGGTGCGTCCGGGCGATTTCTTCTACATTCCCGCCAATACGGTGCATGCCATCGGCGGCGGGGTCGGCCTGATCGAGGTCCAGCAGAACAGCGACATCACCTATCGCCTCTACGATTACGGACGGCCCCGCGAATTGCATCTGGAGGAAGGGATGGCGGTGGCGAAAGGCGTGCCGCATGATCCGGCGCTGCGCCGCCATCTGCCCGAACATGGCAGCCTGGCGCTGGTCGATGGGCCGTATTTCCGGCTGGATCGGGTGGATGGCCCGCCCGATGCCGCGCTTGCCGCCCGCTATCCGGGCGAATTGCTGCTGATCCCGCGCTCCGGCGCATTCCGGGTCGGGGGCGACAGGATAGAGCCCGGGCAATGCGCGCTGGCTGGCGACCTCGCGGATGTGACCTTTGACGATGCCGGCTCCTGCCTGATCGCGCAGCCGGTCAAACCGGCGGGCTAGCGGTCAGATTTCCGGCAGGCGCTGCTCGGCAAAGCCCCATCCCGCCAGCCCCTTGCCTTCGGCGCGGCGCAGCAGTTCCTTCGCATCGCCGATGGAGAAGGGATGGGCGTTCTTCTGGAATTTCAGCTCGTCCCATGTGATCGGCACGGCTACCGGCGCCTGGTTGCGGGACCGCGCGGAATAAGGGACCACGGCGGTCGATCCGCGCTGGTTGCGCAGCCAGTCGATGAAGATCTTCCCCTTGCGCTTGGCCTTGCTCATGGTGGCGGTGAAGCGGTCCGGCTCGGCCAGCGCCATGGCCTCGGCAAACCGGCGCGCGAAGTCCTTGTGCGTTTCCCAGTCGTGGCCGCGCGCGAGCGGGACGATGACATGGACGCCTTTTCCGCCCGACAGCATGGCGAAGCTGGTAAGGCCGAGGCCGGTGAGACGGGTATGGATGTCGCTGGCCGCCTGCTTCACATCCTCGAAATCCAGCCCGACGTCGGGGTCGAGATCGAAGATCATCCGGTCCGGCGCTTCCACATCGTCGCTGCGGCTGCCCCAGCCGTGGAATTCGATGGTGCCCATCTGGACGCAGGCCAGGATGCCCGCCGCATCCTCGATATAGATGTAATCCTCCGTGCCCCCGTCCTTCTCCGTGATCGGCACATGGTGGACATGCGGGCCGAACGATCCGCTGTCATGCTTCTGGAAGAAGCACTTCTTCGCCCGCCCCTGCGGGCAGCGGACCAGGCTGATCGGGCGGCGCGCGGCGAACGGCAGCATCAGCGGGGCGATGGCGGCGTAATAATCCGCCAGATCGCCCTTGGTCTGGCCGCTTTCGGGAAAGATCACGCGCTCGCGATTGGAGATCGTCACATCGGTTTCCGGCTGTTCGGCCGGGAGCGTGTCGGGTTTCTCGGGCTTCACCTCGCTCACCTCCTTGTCGGGGCGCAGGCCGAGATAGCTGGCATGGCGGACCCGGCCTTCCGCCGTGAATTCCGCGAACGCGATCTCCGCGACCAGCGCCGGGGCCAGCCAGGTGACGCCGCGCGCCTCGGTCCGCTCGACCTCCAATGGCGCGGTCTTGCGCTCCAGCTGCGCGAATTTCCCGGCGAGCTCCTCCATCGCATCGCTGTCGAAGCCGGTGCCGACCTTTCCCTTGTATGTCAGCTTCCCGCCCTCGTTCTGCGCCAGCAGCAGCGAGGCGAAGACCCGCCCTTTCGCCTTGGAGCGGGAATAGCCCACGATCACGAATTCCTGCCGCCGCGTGCATTTGACCTTGGTCCAGGCCTTGGTCCGGACGCCGCGATAGGGGGCGTCGATCTTCTTGGAGATGATCCCCTCCTGCCCGGCGTCGCACATGGTGCGGAAAAGCTTCTCGCCCGCGCCGATGACATGGTCCGCCACATGGATCGGAGGTTCAGCCCCGGCCAGCAGCGCCTCGAGCCTCTCCTTGCGCTCGATGTTGGGCAGGGATGCCAGGTCCTCGCCATCGAGTTCGAGCAGGTCGAACGCATGGAAGGCGAGGCGGTCGGCCTTGCCCTGCTGCCCGTGGCCGCGCTTCAGGATCGCCTGCAGCGAGGAGAAATCGGGGTTTCCGTCCCTGGCGTAGGCGACGATCTCCCCGTCGATCAGGCACGGCGGCAGGTCCAGCGCGGCAATGACCTCTGCCAGCGGGCCGAACTTGGCGGTCCAGTCCTTCCCGTTGCGGGTGTTGATGAGCACCTTGCCGCCAGCGACCGAGATCATGGCCCGGTAACCGTCGAACTTGATCTCGTGCATCCAGCCGTTTCCGGCGGGAACATTGTCGACCAGCGTGGCGAGTTGCGGTGTGCGGAACTTTGGCGGGGCTGAAGGCGGCTTGCGGCCCCCTCGGTTCCGTTTGGCCTGCTTCAGGTTCCGTTCTGCGGCCTTTGTCATCTGTTCCGCGAATGCGCCGGATTTCTTGCCTTGCAGCGAATATTCCCCCGCCTTGTCGGCCGCGATCTCATCCATCGAGCGGCCGGTCAGTACGCTGGTCAGGTTTCGTTCGACCAGCGCATCGCCTTCGCCCGCCTCGGCATCGGCGATCTTGCGCAGCAGCCAGTTCTCGCGCTTTTCTCCCGGTCTTCCCTTCATCCGGACCAGCAGCCATTCGCCCTTCATCCGCTCCCCATCCAGGGTGAAATGGAGATGGCCCTCGTCGATGTCGCTAGCGCTCTTGCCTTCGATCGGCGCCCAGGTTCCGCGGTCCCACAGCATCACGCTGCCGCCGCCGTATTCGCCCTTGGGAATGCTGCCCTCGAATTCCGCATAGGCGAGCGGATGGTCCTCGGTGCGCACGGCGAGCCGCTTGATGTCGGGATCGTTGGATGGCCCCTTGGTGACGGCCCAGCTTTTCAGCACGCCATCCACTTCCAGCCGGAAATCCCAATGCAGGCGGGTTGCGGCGTGCTTCTGGACGATGAAGCGATTGCCGCCCGTGCTCGAAGCCTGCTTCCCGGCCGGTTCGGCGGTCTTCGCGAAATCCCGCTTGCGGTTGTATTCCGCCAGGGGATCGGCCGCGCGGCTCATGCCCGCTTGCGGCGCGCGCCGCCTTTCCTCACCGCAGGCTTCCCGCCCTTGTCCTGCCCTATCGATTTCTTGAGCGCGGCCATCAGGTCGATGACGTTGGAGCCGCGCGATGGCGCCGGCTCCTCTACATCTTCCAGGATTTTCCTGCCCTTGGCTTTGGCTTTCTTGTCGATGAGCTTCCTGAGGGCGTCGACATAGCGGTCATGAAATTCGACCGGGTCGAAAGGCGCGGTCTTCTGCTCGATCAGGGCGGTGGCGAGATCCAGCAATTCCTTCTGCGGCTTGTCCTTGCCGATCTCCGAGAAATAGCTCTGGGCGCGCCTGACCTCGTCGGCGTAGCGCAGCACTTCCAGCACCAGCCCCTTGCCGCAGGGCTTGAGCGCAACGAGTTGTTCCCGCCCTCTTACAGAAAGCTGACCAAGGCCGACCTTGCGCGCCTGACGCAAGGCCTCGCGCAGCACGATATAGGCTTCCTCGGCCAACTCATCGGCCGGCACCACGAAATAGGGCTTCTCGAAATAGAGCACGTCGATCTCGTGCTGCTCCACGAACTGGACAAGTTCGAGGGTCCGCTTGCTTTCGATCTTTGCCGCTTCGATCTCGTCGTCCTCGAGCAGCACATAATTTCCCTTCGAGACTTCGTAGCCACGGATGATGTCGTCGCGATCCACGGGGCCGATGCCCTGGACGACTTTCTCATACGAAACCGGCTTGCCGCTCGGCTCGTGGATCTGCCGGAAGCTGATGGAGGCGCCCGATTTCACCGCCGGATAGATTTCCACCGGGATGGAAACCAGGGCGAGCCTGATCTGCCCCTGCCAATATGCGCGTGCGGCCATGCGATGCTCCCTTCGCAGGGTAAATCGCCCGGACGGCCCGGTAGGTTCCGGCAAAGCCCGTTTTTATCTCGCCTTGATCCGCTTCCAACCGCCCTTCAAGCAGCCGGCAGAAACAAATGCTGCTCCGCCTTCACCGTATCGCGCAGCCAGTTCATCATCGCGCGAACCTGCGGATAGGTGGAGGTTTCCTTGTGCGCTACCAGCCAGAAGCTGCGCAATATCCGCAATTCCGGCAATATGGGAGCGAGCGCCCGGTCCATCGCGCCGATGAAATGAGGAAGGACGCCGATGCCGGCGCCGGCCGCGATCATCCGGTGCTGGGCATTGATGCTGGAAGAACGGAGCATCACCGGGCCGACATTGGGGATTTCGTCCAGATAGCGCAATTCCGGTGCATAGACGATGTCCGGGACATAGCCGACGAGGCGATGCCCGGCGAGCGCTTCCCGCCGGTCGATCGGCCCCGCTACGGCAAGATAGGCGTGCGAGGCATAGAGCCCGAGCGCATAATCGGTGAGTTTGCGGGTCACCAGCGGCCCCTTGCGCGGCAGCGCCAGCAGCACGGCCAGGTCGGTTTCCCGCCTGGTCGGGTTGAGGAAGCCGCTGTTGGCGACCAGGTCCACCGAGACAGCTGGGTAGCGATCGGCGAAGTCCGCAATCCTGCGGGCCACGAACCAGCTGCCGAAACCTTCCGCGACACTGAGCCTCACTGTCCCGGTGAGGTCGGCCGCCGCATCCCTCGCGCCGCCGACCTGCCGCGCCTCGGCGGCGATGCGTTCCATCGCCCGCACCTTCTGCAGCAGCCGCTCGCCGGCGGGCGTAAGGACGAAGCCGCTGGGCAGATGTTCGAACAGGCGCGCTTCGACCGCCCGCTCCAGCTTCTGGATGCGGCGGCCCACGGTGGTGGGATCGGTGCGCAGCAGGGCGCCCGCGCGCGCCAGCGTGCCATGCTCGGCCACGGTCAGGAAAAATGGCAGGTCACCCCAGTCCATAACCTGCATATATGCAGCTAGGCGCGGCGAATCTAGCGCTTGATCGCAGCGTTGCCCCATCCCATCTGCGCCGGAAGGCCGCATGAACAGGGTCTTGTGTGCTGGGACGGATGTATCGCCTCGGGCCGAGCGCCGCGATTGCGCCCTGAAAACCCCGCTCTCGCTTGTCAGCGGGGCAGTGGACTGGCATGGGCAGGATCGCAGGAAGGCTGGAGAGAGTCGCTTCCAAATCGAAGCGGCGAATGGCGATGGATGCGCGGCCCAGGGTGCGCAGGTTGCCTTTTTCGGCGCTTGAACGGGATTTGCATTGGATGGCTGCGGTTCCCGGCAGCTTTTGGAACACGAGGAAGACGCTATGGCTACCGCTCTCGAATTGGACAGGAACGAAGTCGTTGACGAAATCGCCGCGCTGGTCGCGCGTTCGCGCGCCGCGCAGGAGCAGATCGCCAATTACACGCAGGAACAGGTTGATGCCCTGATCCGCGCCATGGTGTGGGCGGTCTGCAAGCCGGGCGTGAGCGAGGAAATCGCGCAGTTCACCGTCGAGGAAACCCAGCTCGGGAATTACGAGGGCAAGTTCCTCAAGATCGACCGCAAGACGCGCGCGACGCTTTATGACATCATCGACGACAAATCGGTGGGCATCATCGAGGAACTGCCGGAACGGAACATCGTCAAGATCGCGAAGCCGATGGGCGTGATCGGCGCGCTGTCGCCCTCGACCAATCCCGAGGCGACCCCGGTTATCAAGGCGATCTCCGCCGTGAAGGGCCGCAATTCGATCATCATCGCGCCGCACCCGCGCGCCAAGCTGACCAACAAGAAGATCGTCGACCTGATGCGCGACGCCATCGTCAAGATGGGCGCTCCGGCTGATCTGGTGCTGGGCATCGAGATCCCCTCGGTCGAGAAGACCAACGAACTGATGCGCCAGGTCGATCGTGTGCTGGCCACCGGCGGCGCGCCGATGGTGAAGGCCGCCTATTCCAGCGGCACCCCGGCCCTGGGCGTGGGCGTCGGCAATGCGGTGATCACGGTGGACGAAACCGCCAACCTCGACGACGCGGCCG
>Ga0172382_10001347_pt1 | contig 44141 bp, 45 predicted proteins | sample Leawel138RmetaG_FD_122245 | JGI IMG/M metagenome (GOLD analysis project Ga0172382, IMG submission 122245) | Leachate microbial communities from a municipal landfill in Southern Ontario, Canada - Leachate well 138R metaG | ecosystem: Engineered > Solid waste > Landfill > Unclassified | place...
CACCATCGTCACCCACGGCCCGCCGACGCAGATCGACCAGATCCGCGCACAGCTCGAACGGCTGGTGCCGGTGCACAAGGTGACCGACCTCACCGAGATCGGCCCCTACGTCGAGCGCGAGCTGGCGCTGATCAAGGTGGCCGGCGTCGGCGAGGCCCGCGTCGAGGCGCTGCGCGTGGCCGACATCTTCCGCGCCAAGGTGGTCGACACCTCGACCAAAAGTTTCGTCTTCGAGCTGACCGGACCGCCCGCCAAGATCGACAGCTTCGTCGTGCTGATGCGCGGGCTTGGCCTCGTCGAGGTCGGCCGCACCGGCGTGGTCGGCATGATCCGCGGACCCGAAGGGGCCTAGCGCAAAGTTGTCCGTCGCCCCTGCGAAGGCAGGGGCCCATCTAACGGTGCGTCCAGACGCACGCTTATCCAGGCCTCCGCCTACGCGGGGGCGACGAAGGGAAACCAAGATGAAAGTTTATTACGACGCCGATTGCGACATCAACCTGATCACCGGCAAGAAGATCGCCGTTCTCGGCTACGGCAGCCAGGGCCACGCGCACGCGCAGAACCTGCGCGATTCAGGCGTGAAGGAAGTCGCCATCGCGCTGCGCGAGGGCTCGGCCACCGCGAAGAAGGCCGAAGCCGCCGGCTTCAAGGTCCTGTCGAACAAGGAAGCGGCCAAGTGGGCCGACATCCTGATGATCCTGGCTCCCGAAGAGCACCAGGCGGCGATCTATGCCGACGACATCCATGCCAACCTGCGCCCCGGCTCGGCGCTGGCCTTCGCGCACGGCCTCAACGTCCACTTCGGCCTGATCGAGGCGCGCCCGGACGTCGACGTGATCATGATCGCGCCCAAGGGCCCGGGCCACACCGTCCGCTCCGAATACGTCCGCGGCGGCGGCGTGCCCTGCCTGATCGCCATCGCGCAGGACGCCACCGGCAACGCCCATGACATCTCCCTCGCCTACGCCTCGGGCGTCGGCGGCGGCCGTTCGGGCATCATCGAGACCAACTTCAAGGAAGAGTGCGAGACCGACCTGTTCGGCGAGCAGGCCGTGCTTTGCGGCGGCGTCACCGCGCTGATCCAGGCCGGCTTCGAGACGCTGACCGAGGCGGGCTATGCCCCCGAGATGGCCTATTTCGAGTGCCTGCACGAGATGAAGCTGATCGTCGACCTGCTCTATGAAGGCGGCATCGCCAACATGCGCTACTCGATCTCGAACACTGCCGAATACGGCGACATCACCTCCGGCCCGCGCATCATCACGCCCGAGACCAAGGCCGAGATGAAGCGCGTTCTGGCCGACATCCAGTCGGGCCGCTTCGTCAAGAGCTTCGTGCTCGACAACCGCGCCGGCCAGCCCGAACTCAAGGCCGCCCGCAAGGCCGCCGCGGCGCACCCGATCGAGGAAACCGGCGCCAAGCTGCGCGCCATGATGCCCTGGATCAAGGCCAACCAGCTCGTCGACAAGGCGAAGAACTGACGCTTGCGCCGTCCCGGACCGCCGGCGTGGCGTCCGGGACGGCAAACAAATTCCTGCGGCGGGCTTGCCCGATTGGCGTTTCCGCGCGTTAATGCCGGGGAAACGTACCGGAGGAGAGCCGCCAATGCCCCTATCCCGCAAGCACCTCGGCCTGATCGGCGCAGCTACCGCGCTCGCCCTCGCCGCCCCGCTCACCGCCCAGATGGCGCCGGAGAAGCCCGGCGCGCGCGACGCGGCCCGCATCACCGGCGGCACCTATGCGGTGGACAACGAACACACGCTGGTCCGCTGGCGGGTCGATCACTTCGGCATCACCCCCTATTTCGGCATCTTCGGCCAAGTCACCGGCAGCCTGACGCTTGATCCGAAGAACCCCGCGGCGGCCAAAGTCGACGTGACGATTCCCGTCGCCAAGGTCACCACGGCGAGCCCCGGGCTGACCGAGCACCTGCTGAAGGCGCCCGAGCAGCCCGACGGCAAGCCCGATTTCTTCGGCGCCAACCCCGCCGACGCGCGCTTCGTCTCGACCGCCGTGGTGCCCGATACGGCCGCCGGCAAGGCCAGGATCACCGGCAACCTCACCGTGAACGGCGTTACCCGGCCGGTGACGCTCGACGCCAGCTTCTATGGCGCCGGCAAAACCTCGCCGGAAATGGGCGGGGTAGAGATGATCGGCTTCGAGGCCACCTCACAGATCAAGCGCAGCGACTTCGGCATCACCACGGTCATTCCCATGGTCTCGGACGAGGTCGATCTGGAAATCGTCGCGGCCTTCACCAAGCAATAAGCGGCGCCATGCGCCGGCCTTTCATACTGCCTGCCGCAGTCGCCGCGCTGACGCTCGGCGGCTGCGGCTGATCAGCGCATCAGCGCAAAGCATTTGCGCAGTTCGTCGACGAACAGTTCCGGCTGTTCCCACGCGGCGAAGTGACCGCCGCGCTCGGGTTCGTTCCAGTAGACCATGTTGGGATAGCGCCGCGCCATCCAGGCGCGCGGCACCGGCATGATGTCCTTCGGAAAAGCGCTGGCGCCCGCGGGCAGGCTGACCACCCCGTCGTTGCCGCCGCCGAAGCTCTCCCAATAGAGCCGCGCGGCCGAGGCGCCGCTGCCGGTCAGCCAGTAGAGCATGATGTTGTCGAGCACCGCATCGCGCCCCAGCACGTCCCAGGCGTGGCCGGAATTGTCGCTCCAGACCTGCAGCTTCTCGTAGATCCACCCGGCGAGACCGAGAGGCGAATCGACCAGGCCGTAACCCAGCGACTGCGGCCGTGTCGCCTGCTGGCGCGCATAGGCCGAATCCTGTGCGTTATAGAGCGCGATCCGCTCGATCGCGCGCCGGTCCTCCTCGGTGGGATTGTCCCGCGCCGCCTTGGTCCGCCGCGCGATCGGCATGTTGACGTGGATGCCGATGCATCCGGCGGGCGCCTGCTCGCCGATCCTGTTGGTGACGAAAGCGCCCCAGTCGCCGCCCTGCGCCGCCCAGCGCGCATAGCCCAGCCGGCGCATCAGTTCCGCCCATCCCTGCGCGATGCGCTCGACGCCCCAGCCCGTGCGCGCCGGCTTCGCCGAAAAGCCGTAGCCCGGCAGCGAGGGTATCACCAGGTGGAACGCATCCTCGGCCCGCCCGCCGTGCGCCACCGGATCGGACAGCGGCCCGATCACGCCGAGGAACTCGATCACCGATCCCGGCCAGCCGTGCGTCAGCACCAGCGGCAGCGCGTCGGGCTCGGGCGAGCGGACATGGAGGAAATGGATGTCGAGCCCGTCGATCTCGGTGAGCCACTGCCCGAGCCCGTTCAGCCGCGCCTCGCAGGCCCGCCAGTCGTAGCGCTCGCGCCAATAGGCGGCGAGATCCTGCAGCACGGCAAGTGGCGTCCCCTGCGACCAGTCGTCGACCGTTTCTCTCTCGGGCCAGCGCGCGGCGTCGAGCCGGCGGTGAAGGTCGTCGAGCTGTTCCTGCGGGATGGCGAGGGTGAAAGGGCGGATCGCGGTCATGCCGCCAGTTTGACGCATGCCCGCCGGCGATCAAGCCCCCATGTCGTCCCCGCGCCGGGCCGGGACGCGCTATGCCAGCCGCGTGATCACCTGCGGCAGGTCCGGCGTGGTCACGAACCCCGGCTTGGCCGCGCAGACATAGGGCACGCAGTTGACCGGGCGGTGCGCGGTCAGGTTCGGAGTGAAGGCGGGATAGTCCGCGTCCGCCACCGGATAGCCGATCGTCACGTCGAGCGGGGTATCGCCTTCGACCAGCACGCGCCAGCCCGACTTGCGGAAGTTCCAGTTCTCGCCGTCGGTCGTGTCGACATCACTGGAGATGTACCAGATCGCCTCGAACTCGATCAGCGGCCGGCCCTTGTGCAGGCCCGCCACGACGGTCCGGGTCGCCGCGACGGTGCCCGCCCTGGCCGTGCCTGCCGGGATGACGACGTCGTTGCGCGCGATGCCCTGCGCCTGGCGCGTCTGCACGTCGTCGAACGGCATGCCCCAGGCCTCGGCGATGAGGTTGAGCGAAGGCGAGAACGAATGCTTCATGTGGTGGAGCATCGCCTCGTTCATCTTGCCCGGCTCGGCGCCGAAGCCCATCATCGGCCCGAACAGCATCTCGGGCGAATTGCGCGACGAGGTGTCGGCGAATTCGCTGATCGTCAGCTTGTCCACCCGCCGCGCGATCGAGGTCAGCACGATCGGCACCGCCTCGCTGATGAAGCCCGGGCTGGAGCCGGTCGCATGGATCGATGTCCCGCCCTTGCGGCAGGCCTCCTCTATCGCGGCGCGGTCGGCCGGATCGAGCCCGGCGGGGTTCTGGTACTCCATCCGCGTCGAGACGATGTTCGCCCCCGATGCAAGGATGCGGCAAACTTCGTCGACGCGGTTCACATGCGGCATGTAGAGCACGCAATCCGGCTTGAGCGCGATGATGTCTTCGATGGCGTTGGTTGCCTCGACGCCCACCGGATCGAGCCCGCACAGTTCGCCGGCGTCGCGCCCCACCTTGTCCGGATTGCTCACCCAGACGCCGACCAGTTCCATCCCCGGATGCTCGATCACGCGCTGCATGGCGCGCGCGCCGACGTTGCCTGTGGCCCACTGGACGACACGATAAGGGCGCGACCAGTCGGCGCGCATGCCATGATCCGTCATGCAAATCTCTCCCTTGTTTCGCTGCGGACACTTCGCGGTAGCGCCCGTCCTGTCAAGCTGATCACGTGTTCAAACCGGCGGGCCCGGCCGCTCCTCCCCCCTTTACAATCGGCGTGCCGATCCCCATAGCTTCAGGCATGATAATCCGGCTTGGCCTTACCCTGCGACTTATCCGCCCTTGGGCGTGAGTTGACGCGTCGCATCCGCGGCGCTGGCGGCGCCCAAGGGACCTGACCAGACCTAAGCCGCAGACATCCCAAGCGAGACACGTCATGACCATGCTGAAAGACCCTTCGGTCAAGTACCGGCCGTTCCAGCCGATCAACCTGCCCGACCGCCAGTGGCCCGGCCGCACCATCACCAGGGCGCCGCGCTGGCTCTCCACCGACCTGCGCGACGGCAACCAGGCGCTGATCGACCCGATGGGCGCCGAGAAGAAGAACCGCTTTTTCGACCTGCTGGTGAAAGTCGGTCTCAAGGAGATCGAAGTCGGCTTTCCCGCCGCCGGCGCCACCGAGTTCGACTTCATCCGCGGGCTGGTCGATTCCGGCCGCATTCCCGAAGACGTCATGGTGCAGGTGCTCACGCAATCGCGCGAGGATCTGATCAGGACTTCGTTCGAAAGCCTGGCCGGCGTCCACGCCGCGATCGTCCACCTCTACAACGCGGTCTCGCCGCTGTGGCGCCAGGTGGTGTTCGGGCTGGAGCAGCCGGAGATCAAGCAGATCGCGGTGAACGGCGCCAAGGTGCTGCGCGACCAGGCGGCGCGCTTCCCGCAGACCGACTGGCATTTTGAATATTCGCCGGAGACCTTCTCCACCGCCGAGCTGGATTTCAGCCTGGAATGCTGCGAGGCGGTGATGGAGGTGCTGCGCCCCACGCCCGAGCACCCGATCATCCTCAACCTGCCGGCGACGGTCGAGGCGGCGACGCCCAATATCTATGCCGACCAGATCGAGTACTTCTGCCGCAACCTGCCCAACCGCGAAAGCGCGGTGATCAGCCTGCACACGCACAACGACCGGGGCACCGGCGTCGCCGCGGCCGAGCTGGGACTGATGGCCGGCGCCGACCGCGTCGAGGGCTGCCTGTTCGGCAACGGCGAGCGCACCGGCAACTGCTGCCTGGTGACGGTCGGCCTCAACATGTACACGCAAGGCGTCGATCCGGGTCTGGACTTCTCGGACATCGACGAGGTCATCCAGACGGTCGAATACTGCAACCAATTGAAGGTGCCGGAGCGGCATCCCTATGGCGGCGAACTGGTGTTCACCGCCTTCTCGGGCAGTCACCAGGACGCCATCAAGAAGGGCTTTGCCGCGCAGGAGCAGCGCAACGACCAGTTCTGGGGCGTGCCCTACCTGCCGATCGACCCGGCGGACCTGGGCCGCAGCTACGAAGCGGTGATCCGCGTCAACTCGCAGTCGGGCAAGGGCGGCTTCGCCTGGGTGCTGGAACAGGACCAGGGCCTCAAGCTGCCCAAGCGGATGCAGGCGCACTTCTCCAAGCACGTGCAGGAACTGGCCGACGAGCTGGGCCGTGAGCTGCAGGCGGGCGACATCTGGGACGTGTTCCGGCGAGTCTACAAGCTGGAAGGCGGCCGCTTCGAGCTGCAGGACTACGAAGAGACCAGGGCCGCGGACGGCAGCCGCATCTTCGCCGGCAAGATCGGCGTCGACGGCAAGGCGCAGTCGGTCTCGGGCCGCGGCAACGGCCTGCTCTCGTCGGTCGTCGCGACGATCGGGGAAGCCTTCGGCGTGAAGCTCGAGATCCGCGACTACTCCGAACACGCCATGGCGAAAGGCTCCGACGCGCGCGCGGCCGCCTATGTCGAATGCGTCGGCGAGGACGGGCGCACGATCTGGGGCGTGGGCGTCGACGAGGATGTCGCCACCGCCGGCGTGCGCGCGGTGGTCAGCGCGGCAAACGCGGCCTGATCCCTGAAAACGGAGATAAAAGCGGAAACGGAAGCGGAGACCGCCGGCGCCGATGAAGCCGGCGGCTCCCCTTTCGGCGCCGTCTCCCGGTCTGCGCCCGATCAGATGACCGGATACGTGTAGGGATAGGCCATGCCGTAGTAATCGAAGATATGGCGGCCGTAGTTGTGATCGTATTCCGGATAGGTCGCGCCGTGTCGCGGGGCGTTCTCCAGCCGATCCCGCGCCAGGTCGACGACGTAGCCGCCCTTCTCGACGTCGTAAGTCAGCATGTCCCAGGGAATGGGATAATAATCGTTGCCGATTCCCAGGATTCCGCCGAACTCGATCACCGCGTATTCGGCATGACCGCTGATCTTGCCGACCATGAAGTTCTTGATCGAGCCGAGCTTCTCGCCGCCGCGATTGTAGACGCGGGTTCCCTCGACCCGGTCCGAGGCGATGAGATGGTGGGTCTCCGGGCTGGCGTCGAGCGTGTCGACCATGGCGCGTTCCTCTCGCGATTGACGGATACATATGGGAAAACCGCGAGCGACGGGCCGGGTTCCCAGCTGCTCTCAGCCCTCGTCACCGTGGCCGCCGCGCGCGTGCCACGGGTCCAGCCAGCGCTTCTCGACCATACGCAGCAGCGTCATCATCACGACCGCGACCAGCGCCGCGACCGCCACCAGCGGCCATTGCGCGGCCCCGCAGGCGATGCCGACCATCGCGGCCAGCCACATGTGGACGGCGGTGGTCAGGTTGTGCACCTTGCCCCGGCTGACGACGATCAGGCCCGCGGCGATGATGCCCACGAATGCGCCTGCGGCTTCCATCACGCGCAGCGGGTCCATCCGCGACTGCCCCTGTGCGAGCTGCATGTAGAGGCCCAGCATGGCGACCGTCATCACCGCCGCGCTGAAGCAGATCAGCCCATGCGTCCGCAGCCCCGCGGGATGGCCGCGCAGTTCGCGGTCCAGGCCCAGCAGGAGCCCGAGCAGCGCGGCGACGCCGAGCCGCGTCAGGATCTCCATGTCGAGCGCATGGAGCGGGATGGCGGGGTTGAGATGCATGAGGCCCGGCCCTAGAGGTTTGCTCCACTTGCGCGGAAACGACACCCGATGCAGCGAAGCTGAATCGGATTCTATCAGCGCATCAGCCGCGGATCGGTTCCGCCGGCAAGGAGGATGGAATGATCTTGCAACGGCCGGCGCTGTTGTTCGTCTGCCTCGGCAACATCTGCCGGTCGCCGCTGGCGGAAGCGGCCTTCCGCGCGACGGCGGCGCAGGCGGGGCTCGCGGCGGAAGCCGATTCGGCCGGGACCGGCGACTGGCACGTCGGCGCGCCGCCCGACCCCCGCGCCCGCACCGAGGCGCTGCGTCACGGCATCGACATCTCCACCTATCGGGCGCGGCAGGTGAGCGTGGCCGACTTCGGCCGCTTCACCCATATCCTCGCGCTCGACCGCACCAATCTCGACGACCTGCGCGCCATCGCCCCGGCCGACGCGACCGCGCGGCTGTCGCTGCTGCTCGACTACGTTCCGGGCATGGAGGGCCGCTCGGTCGCCGATCCGTATTTCGGGCCGGACACTGGCTTCGCCGAGACCTGGCGCGAAGTGAACCAGGCGGCGGACGCGCTGGTGCGCAAACTGCTCGGCTGACGCGCGCGCCGCCCCTTTACAGCAGGTACATCGTCAGCCAGCGGGCGACGACCGCCGGGCGCTCCACCCCCTCGACCTCCAGCGTGACATCCATTGCCTCGCGAACCTGGCGCGGCCCGTCGCGGCGCAGTTCGGTCACGGTGAAATGCGCCCTGATCCGGCTGCCCGAGCGCACCGGGCTGATAAAGCGCACTTTGTCGAAGCCGTAGTTCACCCCCGTGCGCATCCCCGGCAGGCGCGGCCGCGGCGTTTCCCCGCGCAACGGCGCGAGCAGCGAAAGCAGGAGGAAGCCGTGCGCGATCGTGCCGCCGAACTCGGTCTGCGCCGCCTTTTCCGGATCGACGTGGAGGAACATCCAGTCGCGCGTCGTGTCGGCAAAGCGATCGATCAGATCCTGGTCGACCCGCAGCCAGCCCGACGTGTAGCCGCGCCCTTCCTCGCTGCGGATGAAGTCTTCCAGTTCGCTGCTCATGCCCGTCTCCTGCCCGTCGTTCCCTCTCCTGCGCGCTGCGACGCGGCCTCGCCGGTTTGCTTTTGCGCAGGGTTGGCCTATATAGACGCGCGATGCCCCGGCCGCACAGTCGCGCAAGCGACCTGCCTCGCCGGGGCTTGCTTTTCGCATCTGCCGATTTCCCAAGGAACCCGTATGTCCCGTCGCCGCCAGATCTACGAAGGCAAGGCCAAGATCCTCTACGAAGGGCCCGAGCCCGGCACGCTCATCCAGTATTTCAAGGATGACGCCACCGCCTTCAACGCGCAGAAGAAGGGCACGATCCAGGGCAAGGGCGTGATCAACAACCGCATCAGCGAGTATGTCTTCACCCGGCTCAACCACATCGGCGTGCCGAATCACTTCATCCGCCGGATCAACATGCGCGAGCAGGTGGTCCGCCAGGTGGAGATCATCCCGATCGAGGTCGTGGTGCGCAACGTCGCCGCCGGCTCGATCTCCAAGCGGCTCGGCATCCCCGAGGGCGAGCCGCTGCCGCACACGCTGATCGAATACTACTACAAGGACGACGCGCTGGGCGATCCGATGATCGCCGAAGAGCACATCGCCTGCTTCGGCTGGGCCAACAACGACGAGATGCAGGACATCTCGTCGATGGCGATCCGGGTGAACGACTTCCTGTGCGGCATGTTCGCGGCGATCAACATCCGCCTGGTCGATTTCAAGCTGGAGTTCGGCCGCATCTGGGAAGGCGACTACAGCCGCGTCATCCTGGCCGACGAGATCAGCCCCGACGGCTGCCGCCTGTGGGACATGACCACCGGCGAGAAGCTCGACAAGGACCGCTTCCGCCGCGATCTCGGCGGCGAGCAGGAAGCCTACCAGGAGGTCGCCCGCCGGCTGGGCCTGCTGCAGGACGACAACGGCCCGAGCGAGGTGTTCGACCTGTCGAAGCACCGCAAGCTGCGGGGGAAGTGATCCTTCGACAAGCTCAGGATGAGCGGGGGTTGGATACCGATGCATGATCCGCTCGTGCTGAGCCCGTCGAAGCACGCTCGCCGCGTTTGCCTCAGGGGGACAAGCTGACGCCGAGACGATGCGCCGACTGACTCCCCTCCTTCTGCTCCTGGCTGCGCTGGTCTCCGCCTGCGCGCCGCAGGCCGAGCGCGTAGCCTCCGCCTCGGCCCAGCGCGAGCGGCCCGTCTGGGGCTTCCTCCAGAGCGACATCGCGCCCGAGCCCGCCTATCGCTTCGGCCGCCTGGCCAACGGCATGCGCTATGTCATCCGCCCCAACGCCAACCCCAGGGGCACGGCGCGCGTGCGCATGGAGGTGGTCGCCGGCTCGCTCGACGAAAGCCCGGCCGAGCGCGGTTTCGCCCATTACGTCGAACACATGGCGTTCAACGGCAGCACGCACGTGCCCGAGGGCGAGATGGTGCGCCTGCTCGAACGCCACGGCCTCGCCTTCGGGGCCGACACCAACGCCGCTACCGGGTTCGAGACGACCACCTACATGCTCGCCCTGCCGCGCGGCGAGCCTGCCCTGCTCGATACCGCGCTGATGCTGATGCGCGAGACCGCGACCGAGCTGACGTTCACCCCCGAGGCCGTCGAGCGCGAACGCGGCGTGATCCTGGCCGAAATGCGCGACCGCAACACCTGGCAGATGCGCAACGGCATGGCCCAGGCGAAGTTCCTCCACCCGCATGCGCTCTACCCCGACCGCTTCCCCATCGGCACGGCCGACACCATCGCCGCCGCTACCGCCGAAGGGCTCAAGGCCTTCTGGCAGCGCAAGTACGTGCCCGAGCACACCACGCTCGTCGTCATCGGCGATCTCGATCCGGACCACGTCGAGCAGGCGATCATCGCCCGGTTCGCCGACTGGCCGATCAGGCCCGGCGCGTCGCAGCCCGATCCCGGCCCGGTCGATACCAGGTCGCGCGGCCGCACCGAAATCTACATCGATCCCGCCCTGTCCGAGCGCGTCACCGCCTCGCGCCACGGCCGCTGGATCGACGGGCCGGACACCACCGCGCAGCGGCGCGAGAACCTGCTGCGCCAGATCGGCTACGCCATCGTCAACCGCCGGCTGCTGCGCCTGGTCCGCCAGCCGGACCCGCCGTTCCGCGGCGCCGGGTTCGGCACCGGCAGCGTCTTTCGCAGCGGGCGCACGACCAACCTCGTCGTCGATACGATCGACGGCAAGTGGCGGCGCGGCCTGATCGCGGCCGCGGTCGAATACCGCCGCGCGCTGCGCTACGGCTTCAGCGCCGCCGAAGTGGCCGAGCAGGTCGCCAACATCCGCGCCGCCTCGCGCAACGCCGCCGGCGCGGCGAACACGCGCAGCAACGCGGTGCTGATGGCCGCGGTGTTCGAATTGCTGCGCAAGGACATCGTACCTTCCGATCCGCAGGGCTCGCTCGCCCGGCTGGAGGCCTTCATCCCCCAGATCACCCCCCGCGCCGTCCGCGATGCGCTGAAGCGCGAGGCGGTGAAGCTGGACGACCCGCTGCTGCGCTTTCAGGGCCGGCGGCAGCCCGAAGGCGGCGAGCAGGCGATCCGCGACGCCTGGAACCAGGCGTTGACCGCGCCGCTGGCGCGCGGCGCCGACGTTGCCGGCGCGGGCTTCGCCTACAACGACTTCGGCCCGCCGGGCGCCGTCACCGCCGACTTGCGCGAGCCGGCGCTGGGCATCCGCCAGGTGCGCTTCGCCAACGGCGTACGGCTCAACCTGAAGCAGACCGACATCGATCGGGACCGCGTGCTGGTCCACCTCAGCCTCGACGGCGGCAATATGCTGAACACACGCGACGATCCGCTGGCGACGCAGATGGTTCCGGCACTGCCGGTAGGCGGGCTGGGCAAGCACAGCCAGGACGAACTGCAGTCGATCCTGGCCGGCCACACGGTCTCGACCAATCTGTCGAGCACGACCGAAACTTTCGTCGCCAGCACGCGGACGACGCCGCGCGATCTTGCGCTGCAGTTGGAAGTCATGGCCGCCTTCGTCACCGATCCCGGCTATCGGCCCGAGGGCGAGATCCAGTACCGGCTCAACATCAACAACTTCTTCGCGCAACTTCGCGCGACGCCGAATGCGGCGCTGGCCAACGCCATCGGCGGCATCCTGTCCGACGACGACCCGCGCTTCACGCTCCAGCCGGTCGAAGCCTACCGCAAGCTGACTTTCGACAAGCTCAAGGCCGACCTGGCCGACCGGCTCGCCCACGGCGCGATCGAGATCGGCGTGGTTGGCGACATCGACGAGGACGAGACCATCGCGCTTGTCGCGCGCACGTTCGGCGCCCTGCCCGCGCGCGAGGCGGACTTCCGCCCCTATGATGCGCAGCGCAGCCGCCCCTTCACGCAGGACCGCCGCCCGCGCGTGATCCGCCATACCGGCGCGGCCGACCAGGCGCTGCTGCGCCTGACCTGGCCGACGCGCGACGCCGGCGATCCGGTCGAGACCCTGAAGCTGGAACTGCTGGAGCGCGTCGTGCGGCTGGAACTGACCGACACGCTGCGCGAGAAGCTGGGCAAGGCCTATGGCCCCAGCGCGGCCAGTTCCGCCTCACGCTACTGGACGGGCTACGGCACCTTCGGCATCGCCGCCTCGGTCGCCGTCCGCGAAGTTCCCGCAACCCGCGCCGCGATCGCCGAGACCATCGCCGAACTGCGCGCCGCGCCCGTCGGCGACGACCTGCTCCAGCGCGCCCGCGCACCGATGATCGAGGCCATCGACAACGCGCTCAAGACCAGCGCGGGCTGGCTGTCGCTGGTCGACCGGGCGCAGACCGAACCCGAAGAGATCGACCGCTTCCTCAAGATGAAAGACCGCCTGCTGGCGCTCACCGCGGCCGACGTGCAGGCCATGGCGCAGCGCTATCTGGCGCCCGGGACGGAGGTGGAAGTGCTGGTGCTGCCCGAGGGCGTGGCAGAGCCGAAGGGGTAGGAAACGACCGCCCCTGCCCCCTCCCGCAAGCGGGAGGGGAAGCCACCCGGGCTACCGCAGCCCCAGCAACGCCCCGATCCGCGCCAGCAGGGTGAGATCGCCCTGCGCCGGCAACGTAGCGCCCGGCTGGACGGGGCATTCGAGGCAATAGGCCTGCATCCCGCGCGTGCCGACGAGCCGCTCCGCGCCCGCCAGCGCGCGGCCGATCAGGCTCGTCTGCCGGTCGGCCAGCGCGCCGGCCAGATCGCGCACTTCCGCCGGGGGGGCGCTGTCCTCGTCGCCGGCGCCCAGACGGCGCAGCAGCGCGCCCAGCTTGTCCTCGGTCTGGCCGAGATAGACCGCATGCCAGCTATCCAGTCCCGCCTGCTTCGCGGCATGGAACAATGCCTCTTCGAGCCCGCCGAACTCGTCGACGAGGCCGAGCTGGCGGGCGGTGCCGCCATCCCAGACGCGGCCTTGCGCGATTTCGTCGACCTGCTGCGGCGTCTGATGCCGCGCCTGGCCGACGAGGGCGAGGAAACGGCCATAATTGTGCTCGACATTGGCCTGGAGCATCGCCGAAATCTCGGGCGAGAGGCCGCCGACCACGTCCGGCTGGCCGGACAGCGGCGTGGTCTTCACCCCGTCGGTCGTGATCCCCCATTGCGACAAGGCGCGCTCGAAGCTGGGGATCACGGCAAAAACGCCGATCGAGCCGGTGATCGTACCGGGTTCGGCGAATATGCGGTCGGCGGGGGTCGATATCCAGTAGCCGCCGCTGGCCGCGAGATTGGCCATCGAGACGACGACCGGGATACGCCTGGCCTTGTAGCGCGCGATGGCGCTGCGGATCTGTTCGGCGGCGGTGACCGAGCCGCCGGGCGAATCGACCCGCACGACCAGCGCCGCCAGATTTCGCTTTTCCGCCTCGTGGAGCAGCTTGGCGATGCGGTCGCCGCCGGCGATCCCCGGACCGGCCGCGCCGTCGACGATCTCGCCGGCCACCGTCACCACGCCGATCGCCTTGCCCGGCTCGGGCCGCTTGTTCGCCGCCAGCCAGAGCCGCAGCGGCGTATGGGCGAAGTGGCCGGGGCCGGGATCGAGCTTGTTCTCGCCCGCCAGTTCGGCAACGCGCTGGCCGAACTCCACCTGGTTGCCGAGGCGGTCGACCAGCCCGGCGTCCCGCGCCGCGCGCGCGGCGTCGCCGCCCGCCGCCTTGAGCCAGCCCACCGGATCGCCGCCGACCAGCGCCAGGTTCGCCTTGGGCCTAGCCGTGGCGACATCCTGCTTCCAGTTCTCCCACAGCGCGCCGTAGAGCGCCCGGCCCGCCTCGCGCGAGGCGGGCGACATGTCGTTGCGCATATAGGGTTCGACCGCGCTCTTGTAGGTGCCGACGCGGAACACGTGCGCGGTGATCTTGAGCCGGTCGAGCAGGCCGCCGTAATAGAGGTTGTTGCCGCCCGGCCCCAGCACGAAGGCACCACCGAGCGGGTTTACCCAGGCCTCGCTGGCATGCGCCGCCAGCAGCACCCCATCGTCGCCATAGAGCGTCGCGTAAGTCAGCACCGGCTTCTTCGCCGCGCGGACCTTGTCCATCGCCGCGCCGACGTCCTTGAGATGGACGAAGCCGCCGCCGGTGAAGCGGGAAAGATCGAACACGACCGCCTTGATCCGCTCATCCGTCGCGGCAAGCTCCAGCGCACGCACGATGTCGCGCGCGCGGTACTGGGCGATGGGCGCGCGCTGCGAGAGGAGCTGCTGGATAGGATCGGCGATCGTCGGCTCCTCGACGATGGCGCCGTCGAGTTGCAGCAGCAGCGCGCCCGTCTGGACCGTGGCGATATTCGGCCGCGCGGTCAGCACGGCATAGAGCGCCAGGAAGAACAGCAGCAGGAACAACAGCGCAAGGCCGTCCTTGATCGCGACCAGCAGCTTCCAGACCTTGCGCGCGAATGCCATGCGTTTTCCCTGACTGTACCGCGCCATAGTAGGGACTGGGGACAGTTTGGAAAAGTGGGCTTGAGCGGGGGCGGGCGGGCGCTTAAGGCACCGTCTTCGATGACATCGCCAGAACCTTCCCACCTGGGCCGCTATCCGGCGGGCTCGCTGGCCTTTCCGCACCGCGGGCTGCTGGGCCTGGCCGGCCTCGCCCCGCACGAGATCCTGTTCCTGCTCGACGAGGCGGAGCAGTGGGTCGAACTCAACCGCCAGCCTCACAAGCGCGACGACCGGCTTGCCGGCCTGACCATCATCAACGCCTTCTTCGAGAACTCGACGCGCACGCTGCTGAGCTTCGAGATCGCCGGCAAGCGGCTGGGAGCGGACGTCGTCAACATGGCGGTGGCGCAGTCGAGCGTGAAGAAGGGCGAGACGCTGATCGACACGGCGATGACGCTCAACGCCATGCGCGCCGACGCCATCGTCATCCGCCACGGCAGCTCGGGCGCGGTGCGGCTGATCGCCGACAAGGTCGATTGCCCGGTGCTCAACGCCGGCGACGGGCAGCACGAGCACCCGACCCAGGCCCTGCTCGACGCGCTGACCATCCGCAGTGCCTTCAAGGGCAGGACGAATGGCGCGTTCAACGGGCTGACGGTGACGATCTGCGGCGACATCCTGCACAGCCGCGTCGCCCGCTCGAACATCCACTGCCTGACGACGCTGGGCGCCGAAGTGCGCGTCTGCGCCCCGCCGGCGCTGCTGCCCGCGGCGATCGAGCAGATGAAGGTGGCGCCCTTCCACGATTTCGACGCGGCGCTGCAAGGCGCCGACGTGGTGATGATGCTGCGGCTCCAGCAGGAACGGATGCAGGGCCAGTTCATCCCCTCCCCGCGCGAATACCGGCACCTCTACGGCCTCACGCTCGACCGGCTGGCTCAGGCCAAGCCCGACGCGCTGGTCATGCACCCCGGCCCGATGAACCGCGGCGTCGAGATCGACAGCAACGTTGCCGATCTCGCCAATGAAGGCACAGGGGCCCGCTCGATGATCACCCGGCAGGTGGAGATGGGAGTCGCCATCCGCATGGCCTGCCTCGACGTGCTGACGCGCAAGGCGCGCGGGCAGGAGGGCTGGCAATGAGCGCGGCCCCGCCCCTCGTCATCACCAATGGCCTGCTGGTCCGGCCCGAAAGCGCGCCGGCAAAGGGTGCGGTACGCCTCGAATCCGGCCGGATCGCGGCATTGGGGGATAGTGTCAACCAGGCCGAAGCGCGCGTTGTCGACGCGAAAGGTGCGATCATCGCGCCCGGCCTCGTCGACTTCGGCGTCTTCGCCATCGACAAGCCGGCCTGCCATTTCGGCGGCATCACCCGCGCCGCGCTGATGCCCGACCAGGGCCCGCCGCTCGACCGTCCCTCGACCGTCCGCTACGCGGCGCAGTCGGGCAAGCCGGGCCTCTGGGTCCACCCGCTCGCCGCCGCGACGCGGGGGCTCGAAGGCGCCGAACTGGCCGAAATCGCGCTGATGCGCGACGCCGGCGCCTGCGCGGTCGCCACCGGCCGGCGCTGGATCGCCGATTCGGGCACGATGCTGCGGCTGCTGCGCTATTGCGCGATGCTGGACCTGGTGGTGATCACCCATGCCGAGGACGGCGGGCTGACGGGCAATGCCGTCGCCACCGCCGGCGAGATGGCGACGCGCCTCGGCCTGCCCGCCGCGCCGGCCGAGGCCGAGGCGCTGGCCGTCGCCCGCGACATCGCGCTCGCCGAGATGAGCGGGGCGCGGCTGCACTTGCGCCAGGTGACGACCGCCGCCGGCCTCGCGCTGGTGCGCGCCGCCAAGGCGCGGGGCCTGCCGATCACCGCCGGCGTCACCCCGGCGCACTTCATGCTGTCCGAGATCGCCGTCGCCGATTTCCGCACGTTCGCGCGCCTCTCGCCGCCGCTGCGCGCGGAGAGCGACCGGCTGGCGGTGCGCGAGGCGCTGGCCGACGGCACGATCGACGTCATCGCCTCGGGCCACGACCCGCGCGGGCCGGAGGACAAGCGCCTGCCCTTCGCCGATGCCGAGCCCGGCATGGCCGGCGCCGAAACGCTGCTGCCGCTGACGCTGAGCCTGGTGCGCGACGGAGTGATCGACCTCGTCCGCGCCTTCCGCCTGCTCGCGGCCAATCCGGCGCGCCTGCTCGGCGTCGAGGCAGGCGTGCTCGCGGTCGGGGCCGAGGCGGATATCGCGGTGATCGATCCCGAACGGCCGTGGATCGTCGATTCGGACAGGATGGCCGCCGCCGCCGGCAACACGCCGTTCGACAAGCAGCCCGTGCAGGGCCGCGTGCTCGCGCTGTTCAAGGGCGGTATGCCGCTCGGCAGCCAACACCTGCGCAGATAGCGGAAAAATCCGGAGGCATCCCGGTTCGATCAGAACCGCAAATGCCGTCAGCGGCTGCGCGCGCGGCCCGAAGCGGAAACGGCGATGGCCAGTTGGGGCTGGCCGCCGGCCGGCGCCCGCGCCCTGGCATAGGCGAAGCAGGCCCCGCCACGGCTCTTGACGCTCGAACACAGCCGCAGCGCGCTGCCGCCGTCGTGGGCGCTCGCCGCGACGCGCCAGAAGTTCCGGCCGTTGACCACCGCCGGCGTGATCGTCAGCGTGCGGTTGCGCAGTTCGGGATCGCGCGCGGTGAAGATGTCCACGGCGCGGCGCGCATTCGCCTCGCTGGAGAACGAGCCGAGCTGAACGAGATGCGTGCCCTGGCCGCTGCTGACCGCCGCAACCGCATGGCGCGGCGCCTTCGGGGCGAGCACGGGCGCGGCAGCATGGGCCGTGCGCGGCGCGCGATAGGCCGGCGGCGCCGGGATCGCCTGGACCACCGGCTGCGAGACGACATCGGCCTGCGGCGCGGCAAAGGCGGCGGAGAAGCTGGCCGACGCGGGCACCGCGGCCGGAGCGAACGCAGGCGCGGCGCTATAGCGCGCGGGCGGCGCGATCTCGGCCGGAGCCGGGTCGAGCGGCGGCAGCTCGGCGGATGCGGTCTGCGGACCGGGCGCCGCATCGATCGGCGCAAGCTCGGCATCGGCGGGTTCGGCGGCGGCGAACCGCGCATCCTGCGGCACGGCGCCCAGCGCCAGCGCCACGGGCTGCCCCGGATCGGCGACGCCGAGCGGCACCGCGAGCAGAGTGGCGACGCGCCGCTGCACGTCCTCGGGCCGGGCCATCGCCGCCCATTCGCCGATGCGGTCGTTGATCTTGTCGGCGGGCACGTCCTGCGCCATCGCAATCCGCGCCTCGCGCCAGCGGCCGTCGAGCGCGAAGGCGAAAGCCAGGTTCTGGCGCATCTTCGGCGTGTTCTCGCCGCCGCGCAACGCGTCCAGCAGGATCGCAACACCGCGGCCGGTCTCGCCCGCCAGCGCCAGCGCCAGCCCGCGATCGGCGGCGGGGATCGCATCGCGCGCCTCGTCCAGCACCGCGACCGCCGAGGGCCTGTCACCGGCGCCGATCCGCGCGAGCGCGAGGCTGAGACGGGTGCGGCCGCTCTCGTCGCCGAGCGCGATCGCATCGCCGAAAGTCGTGGCCGCCGACTCGAAGCGGCCGGCGTCGAGATAGGCCTGGCCCAACGCGCGGCGGGCCGCCGCGTCGTTCGGATCGCGGGCGACCGTGTTCTCGGCCGCGTCGATGGCGCTGTCCTGCTGGGCACCCGAGCGCGCCGCATAATCGCCCGCCTTGGCGAGATGGCGCGAACTCGATCCGGCGCAGCCGGTGAGCAGCCCGCAAGCGAGCGCACCGGTGATCGCGTATCGGATGGCCTTGGCAGTATGGCTCATGCGAGACATGGAAAATTCCCTCTGGTAATCCGGGTCAGCGGCCCTTGCGGACCTTTGCCGCCAGTTCCTCGACCTCGGGCAACTCGGCGATCAGGCGATCGAGCGCTTCGGTGACGAGTTGCTGCGCACTGCGGTTGCGCGTGACGCTGGCCAGCCGCAGCTTGAGATGACGCTCCGCATCGAGGCGCAGGGTAAAGGCGGCGCGGCGGCCCTCGGACAGCGCGGACCGGCGCGGCTTCGCAAGCCGCATGGCGGCAGCTTCCTGCTGGCGCACCACTTCGGGCACATGCGGCACGGGGGGCACATGCGGCACGGGCTCACTCGCGGGGTTCAGCGCGACGACCTCGGCCACCGGCTTTGCCTCGACGGGGGCGACGGACGCCGGCGGTTCCGCCCGCGGCGGCGTGCCGGCGACGGCGGCCATGTGGCGGGCGTCCGGGTGGTTGGTGCCTACGCCATTGGCGTCGGCATCGTTGGCGCCCATGTCGTTCCAGCCGAGATCGTCGAGCTGGCGCGCGGCGTTGTCCTGGAAGGCGCGCAGCGGCTGGAGTTGCGGACGCATCGCCGGCCGGGCGGCGCCCTTGCGTGCAAGCAGCGTCGGCGTAAGCGAGGCGACGGGTCGGTTGTTCATGCCCCCTGCGCCCTTCCTACGATCCGGCAACGCGGCGTCCGAAGCCGCCGGCCGGGCGATGGCCCGGCATGGCGACGGCGCTCGGCGAAGCGAAAACGGTACGGCGGAAATTCTTTTCGAGCCGGTCGGCAATGTAGTTCCACAGCGCCGCGACCTCGGTGGCCGAGCGGCCCTTGGGATCGACTTCCATCACCGTGCGGCCATCGATCATCGAGGCGGCGAAATCGGTGCGGTGGTGCAGCGTGACCGGCGCGACGGTGCCGTGCTGCGACAGCGCGACGGCGGCTTCCGAAGTGATCCGGGCCTTGGCGGTAGCGGCGTTGACCACGAAGATCAGCGGCTTGCCGGCGCGCTCGCACAAGTCCACCGTAGCGCCGACGGCGCGCAGGTCGTGCGGGCTCGGCCGGGTCGGCACGACGATCAGTTCGGCGACCGAGATGACGCTCTGGATCGCCATGGTAATCGCCGGCGGCGTGTCGATGACCGCCAGCTTGAAGCCCTGCTGGCGCAGGACCTGAAGATCGTTCGCCAGCCGCGCCACCGTGGTCTGGGCGAAGGCGGGCAGTTCCGCCTCGCGCTCGTTCCACCAGTCGGCCAGCGAGCCCTGCGGATCGATGTCGATCAGAACGACGGGCCCCGCGCCGGCACGCTGGGCCTGCACGGCGAGATGGCCGGACAAGGTAGTCTTGCCCGACCCGCCTTTTTGCGATGCCAATGCCAATACCCGCAATGCTAGTCCCCCAAAGGCAAGAAGATGCGCTTCAACTGGGTCCGGAGATCGCAGATCGTTCCTAATTTTCCGTTAAGTAGCCGCGTCCGGCCAGCGAAAAGCGCCGCATTGTCATGAATGACGATTTTGCTAAGCCGTTGCTAACCGTGCGCGTTAAATAACGTATCGGGGCCGCTAGGCGGAGTCGGGCTGCGTCGCGGCCGGCCGTGGCGGCCCGGCCGTAACCGGCGGTTCCGGGGAAGATTTTTTGCGGGGGGTTGGATGACGATCAGGGCACTGCTTCGAACTTCGCTGCTCGCCGGGGTCGCGCTCGCCATGGCGGGGCCGGCGGCAGCCGATGTCAAGGCGGGGGTCGATGCCTGGTCGCGCGGCGACTACGCCCGCGCCATCGCCGAATGGCAGGGCCCGGCCGAGCGCGGCGATCCCGACGCGCAGTTCAACATGGGCCAGGCCTACAAGCTGGGCCGGGGCGTGCCCGTCGACCTCGCCCGGGCCGAGGAACTGTTCGGCAAGGCGGCGGCGCGCGGCCACCTGCAGGCGGCGGACAACTATGGCCTGCTGCTGTTCCAGCGCGGCGAGCACACCCGCGCCATGCCCTACGTCAAGGCCGCGGCGGGGCGCGGCGATCCGCGTTCGCAATACCTTCTGGGCATCGCCCACTTCAACGGCGACAACGTCGAGAAGGATTGGGTGCGCGCCTATGCGCTGGTCGGCCTGGCGCAGCAGGCAGGCCTGCCGCAGGCGTCCACCGCGCGGGCGCAGATGGACAAGTACATCCCGCTCCAGCAGCGCCAGCAGAGCGTCGCACTGGCATCCGAGCTGGCCGGCGCGGCGCAGCAGGCGCGCGAAAGCCAGCTCGCGGCGTTCGACCTGGACGCGACCGTGCCTTCGCCGCATTCGACCCCGCCGGCCAGCGCGCGCGCCGCCCACACCGCACGCGCGCCGCAAGCCGTCTCGCCCGAAAGCGCCGCCGCCACGGCGGAGCGCGCCGCCGAAAGCCCGCGCACGGCGGGGGCCGACTATGCCCGCCCCCGGACGCCCGAAGTGGTCACGCTGCCGAAATCGAAGCCACCTGCCCCTGCCGCTGCCCCTGCTCCCGTCTCGCCGTCGGCCTCGAGCGGGGCCTGGCGCGTCCAGCTCGGCGCCTTCGGCGTCGCCGCCAATGCCGAGGCGCTGTGGAGCCGGGTGAAGGCGCGGCCCGAGCTTGCGGGCCGGAGCAAGCTGCTGGTGCCCACGGGCAAAGTCACCAAGCTCCAGGCCGGCGGCTTCGCCAGCGAGGCGGAGGCGCGCGCGGCCTGCTCCCGGCTTGCGGCGGCCGGCTTTGCCTGCATCGCCGCAAGGAACTGAGCGCTTGGCCGAGGCGGCCGATCGAATCGTATCGCTCGACCTGATACGCGGCGTCGCGGTACTCGGCATCCTCGCGATCAACATCGCGGGCTTCGCCGGCCCCTCGGCGGCGACGCTGACGCCGCACATCCCGCGTCCCGCCGGCCCGCTCGACGAGGCTTCCTTCGCCGCCGCCTTCGTCCTGTTCGAAGGCAAGATGCGCGCACTCTTCACCATCCTGTTCGGCGCCGGCCTTCTGCTGTTCATCGACCGCGCCGAAGCGCGGGGCCTCAACGGCGACGTGCTGCAGCTTCGCCGCCTGTCCTGGCTGATGCTGTTCGGCCTGCTCCACTATTTCCTGTTCTGGTGGGGGGACATCCTGTTCCTCTATGGCATGGCCGGCATCCTGGCGCTGTTCCTGCGCCACCTGCCGCCCCGGACCATGCTCCCGCTGGCGCTCGTCGCGTTCGCCGGATGGCACCTGGCGCAACTGGCGGCGAGCGTGCCCGACCTGCGCGCCGAGGAACACGTCCGCCTCGGCACCGCCAGCCCCGCCGAGGCGGCGCGCCACGCCGAGTTCCTGCACGACGTGACCGCGCGGGCGGCGGCCGAACTGGTCGAGAACCGCATGGGCTTCGCCCAGCAGATCGGCGTCAAGCTGTCCGAGCGGCCGCTGCGGCCGATCGAGACGGCCCCCGCGACGCTGCCAGAGACGCTGCCGCTGGTCCTGATCGGCATGGCGCTGCTGCGCAGCGGCTTCTTCGCCGGCGCCTGGCCGCGCCGGCGGCTGTGGACGCTGGCGCTGGGCGGCGGGCTGGTCGGCGGGGCGCTGACGCTGGCCCTGCTCGGCTGGGTCTGGCCGCGTCACTTCCCGCTGCGCGCGATGAGCGTGGCGCTGCTCTATGCGACCGCGCTGCCGCACCTGCTGATGGCCCTCGCCTATGCCGCGCTGCTGGTGCTGGCGACGCCGCGGCTGGCGGGCGCGCGGCTGGGCCGGCGGCTGGTGGCGGCGGGGCGCATGGCCTTCACCAACTACCTCGCCACCACCATGGTGATGACCGCGATCTTCTACGGCTGGGGGCTGGGCCTTGTCGGCAAGGTCGGCCATGCCGGCCAGTTCGGCTTCGTGGCGCTCGGCTGGGCACTCATGCTCGGCTGGAGCGCGCCGTGGCTGGCGCGCTTCCGCCAAGGCCCGCTCGAATGGCTCTGGCGCTCGCTGATCGAGCGGCGGGCGCTGCCGATGCGCCGGGCCGAATGAGATTCGCTCGCAATAGTATTGCGAGGCGTTCGCATTAGTCGTATAGCGAGGGAAATCGATTCGCAGCATATCGATTCGGAGAGGACGCGATGTACGTCTGCATTTGCAATGCCATCCGGGAAACCGAACTGAGAGGCGCTGCGCGCGGTTGCCCCGGCGGTGCGGAAGAGGTCTACCACGCGCTCGGCCGTCCGCCGCAGTGCCGCCAGTGCCTCGACGACGCGGCGGAGATCCTCGGCGAGGAACGCGCGACAGAATACACCCCGGCCTTCGCTTAAGAACGCGACGCATTATTAGTTTGATATAATTGCAAAATTTGGGAAATTTCTTTCCCGGGGCGACTTGCCCTTCAATGCCGCGCGTCCCATATATCGGCCTTCATGGAAACTGAAGGAGGCCGCGATGAAAGGCGACGCCCAGGTCATCGATTTTCTTAACAAGGCGCTCCTCAACGAGCTCACGGCAATCAACCAGTACTGGCTGCACTACCGCATGCTGGACAACTGGGGCGTGAAGAAGCTGGCCGAGTACGAGCGGCACGAATCGATCGACGAGATGAAGCACGCCGACAGGCTGGCGGAGCGCATCTTCTTCCTCGAAGGACTGCCGAACTTCCAGCAGTTGGGCAAGCTCAAGATCGGCGAATCTGTCGAGGAGATCCTCAAGGCCGACCTCTCGCTCGAGATGGAGGCCATGCCGCTGCTGCGCGACGCCATCGCCCATTGCGAAGCCGCGCGTGACTACGTGAGCCGCGAGCTCTTCGAGGACATCCTCGAAAGCGAGGAGGAGCATGTCGACTTCATCGAGAAGCAGTTCGACCTGATCAAGAACATGGGCCTGCAGAACTACATCCAGCTGCAGAGTGAAGCGGCGGAAGGGTAATCCCTCCCGCCGCCGGAGCCGCTACTGCTTCGCGAAGGGGTTCTTCGGGCTCCTGAGCGTCAGCCGGATCGGCACCGCCTCGAACCCCAGTTCGCGGCGGATGCCGTTCACCAGATAGCGGCGATAGCTTTCGGGCAGCATGTCCAGCCGCGTGCCGAACAGCACGAAGCCCGGCGGGCGCGTCTTGGCCTGGGTTATGTAGCGCAGCTTGATGCGCTTGCCCCCCGGCGCCGGCGGCGGGTTGGCCGCGAGCGCATCGTCGAACCAGCGGTTGAGCGCGGCGGTCGGCACGCGCTTGCTCCAGGCTGCGCGGATATCGAAGGCGGCGCGCAGCAGGTCGTCGAGCCCCTTGCCGGTGCGCGCCGAGACCGCGAGCAGCGGCACGCCCCTGACTTGCGCCAGCCCCTCGTCGAGCGCGGCGCGAATGCCGTTGAACAGCCCCGAGGCGTCCTCCGCCACGTCCCACTTGTTGATCGCGATGATCAGCGCCCTGCCCTCCTCGATCACCATCGAGGCGATCTTGAGGTCCTGGTGCTCCAGCCCCTTGGTGGCGTCGAGCAGCAGCACGACCACTTCGGCAAAGTCCACCGCCCGGCGCGCGTCGGCGACCGAAAGCTTCTCCAGCTTGTCGATGACGCGCGCTTTCTTGCGCATGCCGGCGGTGTCGATCAGCCGCACCGGGCGCTGCTCGCCGCCCTTCGGATCGGTCCAGAGCCAGTCGACCGCGATCGAATCGCGGGTGATCCCCGCTTCCGGCCCGGTCAGCAGCCGATCCTCGCCCAGCATCCGGTTGATCAACGTCGACTTGCCGGCGTTGGGCCGACCCACGATGGCGAGCTTGAGCGGCCCGGAAAGGTCATCCTCGGCGTCCTCGGCGTCCTCGCCCGGCTGCTTGTCGTCGAGGTGGGGCAGCAGCGCTTCGAACAGGTCGGCCATGCCTTCGCCATGCTCGGCCGAGATCGCCACCGGCTCGCCGAAGCCGAGCGCCCAGGCTTCGAGCAGCCCGGCCTCGGCCGCGCGCCCTTCCGCCTTGTTGGCGAGCAGCACCACGGGCACGGTCGAACCGCGCAGCCAGCGGGCGATCTCCTCGTCCAGCGGCGTCAGGCCGGCGCGCGCGTCGACGACGAACAGCGCCACCGCGGCGCCGTGCAGCGAGGCTTCGGTCTGCGCACGCATCCGGCCAGACAGGCTGGCGGGGTCCTCGTCCTCCCAGCCGGCGGTGTCGACCACGGTGAAGTCGAGCCCCAGCAGATGCGCCTCGCCGAAGCGGCGATCGCGCGTGACGCCGGGCTGGTCGTCGACCAGCGCCAGCTTCTTGCCGACGAGCCGGTTGAACAGCGTCGACTTGCCGACGTTGGGCCGGCCGATAATGATGACCTGAGGCAGCATGAGCCTGCTCAAGTGGCCGCTGCCGGCCCGATTGGCAAGCGAAACGGCGGGTACCGCGCACCGAAGCGAAATTACCCGCGCGTTAACCATGTCCGGCAACCTGCCCCTAACCATGGCGGCCGCATGGCGCCGCCATGGCGAGACGGCATCTCGGGGTTGCGATTCTGGCGCTGGCGGCCGTCGCCGGTACGGCCGAGGCGCGCCCCACGATCGATATCGACACCGCCGCCGGCGGCGGCGACGCGCGGCAGGCGCCCTATCTGCAATGCGTCCCCTATGCCCGCCAGGTCTCGGGAATCCGGATCTATGGCGATGCCTATACCTGGTGGGGCCAGGCCGAAGGGCGCTATGCCCGCGGCCACGTGCCGAAAGTCGGCGCGGTGATGGCGTTCCGCCCCCATGGCAACTCGCAGCTTGGCCACGTCGCGGCGGTGAGCAGGATCGTCGATTCGCGCACCGTGCTGATCCGCCACGCCAACTGGTCGCCGATCGACGGCCGCCGCGGCCAGATCGAGGACAATGTCCGCGCGGTCGATGTCTCGCCGGAAAACGACTGGAGCCAGGTCCGCGTCTGGTTCGCCCCGATAGAGGCGCTGGGCGCGACCGCCTGGCCGGTGGAGGGCTTCATCTACAACGAAAAGCCCCGCGCCGCGAAAACTACCGCGCGCGCCGACACGCGCGGCAGCGACCCCATCGGTGAGATCATCGCCCGCACCGGGCGCTGAGCGGAAGCGGAGCGGCTTCTACTAACCCGCTTTGGCCACCGGCGGGTTCTCGCCCAGATCCTCGTACCAGGCTTCGACCGGACCGCTCAGCTTGAGCGTCAGCGGCTGGCCCTTGCGGTCCATGGTCTTGCCCGCCTGCACGCGCACCCAGCCTTCGGAAATGCAATATTCCTCGACGTTGTGGCGTACGACACCCTTGAAGCGGATGCCGATGCCGCGCTGCAGCCTTTCCGCGTCGAAATGCGGACTGCGCGGGTTGATCGCCAGGCGATCGGGCGGGACTTCGTGGCCGGCGGTGTCGGACGGAGCCGGAATCTGTTCTTCGCTCATGAACCGGGCCTCTATCCCGCTTACGGCGCTTGTCAATTCGCTCCGCCTTGCGTAAGGGCGCGCTTCCCGATGGAATGGGCGCGTAGCTCAGCGGTAGAGCACACCCTTCACACGGGTGGGGTCACAGGTTCAATCCCTGTCGCGCCCACCATTCCTTCGGTTGACACGAATCAATGCGCGCCGTGCTCCGCGGGTGTATCGTTCCTCCACATTCATGGAGGAACATCATGTTCAAGAAGAACGTCGGCACCATGGACCGGTTGGTGCGCATCTGCATCGGCATCGCGCTCATCGCCATGGTCTTCTTTCCGCCCAACATCGCCTGGGGCTGGGTCGGGCTGATTCCGCTGGCGACGGGCCTGTTCGGCATGTGCCCGCTTTACAAGCTGATCGGCATGGACACCTGCCCGCTCGAATGACGCGCGGCGCTTGCCTTGCGGGGTGCCGGGCGGCATAGCCCGGCGCCATGCACGACATACGCCTGATCCGCGAAAATCCCGAAGCCTTCGACGCCGGCCTCGCGCGGCGGGGGGTGGAACCGTCGGCCCAGGCGATCCTTGCGCTCGATGCACAGCGTCGCGCGGTGGCGACGCGCATGCAGGAGGCGCAGAACCGGCGTAACGAGGCCTCGAAGGCGATCGGCGCGGCCAAGGCGCAGAAGCGCGAGGACGAGGCTGCCGCGCTGATGGCCGAAGTGGCCCAGCTCAAGCAGGTCCTGCCCGCGCTGGAGCAGGAGGAGCGCGAACTCGACGCCCGCCAGCGCGACAAACTGGCCAAGCTGCCCAACATCCCCGCCGCCGAAGTGCCCGATGGCGCCGACGAGACCGCCAACGTCGAAGTGGCGCGCTGGGGCAGCCCGCGCGCGTTCGATTTCGCGCCCCGGGAGCACGCCGATCTCGGCCCGGCGCTCGGGCTCGATTTCGAGACCGGGGCCGCGATCTCGGGCGCGCGCTTCACTTTCCTGCGCGGCCCGATGGCCCGGCTCCAGCGCGCGCTCGCGCAGTTCATGCTCGACCGGCAGACGGGAACCAACGGCTACACGGAATGCGCCCCGCCGCTGCTGGTGAAGGACGAGGCCGTGTTCGGCACCGGCCAGCTTCCCAAGTTCGCCGACGACCTGTTCAGGACCACCGACGGCCGCTGGCTGATCCCCACCGCCGAAGTCAGCCTGACCAACGCCGTGCGCGAGCAGATCCTGGCCGAGAGCGCATTGCCGATGCGGATGACCGCGCTGACCCCCTGCTTCCGCTCGGAAGCCGGCGCCGCGGGCAAGGACACGCGCGGCTACATCCGCCAGCACCAGTTCGACAAGGTGGAACTCGTCGCGATCGTCCGCCCCGAGGAATCCGAGGCCGAGCACGAACGGATGACCGAGGCCGCCGAATCGATCCTGCGCGCGCTGGAGCTGCCCTATCGCAAGGTGCTGCTTTGCGCCGGCGACATGGGCTTCACCGCGCGCAAGACCTATGACCTGGAGGTCTGGCTACCCGGCCAGGGCGCCTATCGCGAGATTTCCTCGATTTCCAACTGCGGCGATTTCCAGGCGCGGCGGATGAACGCGCGCTACCGGCCCGAGGGGCAGAAGGGCACGGAGTTCGTCCACACGCTCAACGGCTCGGGCCTCGCGGTCGGCCGCACGCTGGTAGCGGTACTGGAGAATTTCCAGCAGGCCGACGGCTCGGTCGAGGTGCCCGCCGCGCTGCACGCCTACATGGGCGGGATCACGCGGCTCGTTCCCGGCGCGTGAAGACATGGGCCCCGAAGCAGGTTCGGGGTGACGAGACTGGCAGGTAATCGAACCGATGCGCATCCTCCTCACCAATGACGACGGCATCAACGCGCCCGGACTCGCCGTGCTCGAACGCATCGCCGCGCGCCTGTCGGACGACATCTGGATCTGCGCGCCGGCCGAGGAGCAGTCGGGCGCCGGCCATTCGCTGACGCTCAACCATCCGGTGCGGCTGAGGCAGCACGACGCGCGCCGCTTCTCGGTCACCGGCACGCCGACCGACTCCGTCACCATGGCGCTCAAGAAGCTTCTGCCCGAGCGGCCCGACCTCATCCTTTCGGGCGTCAACCGCGGCGCCAACCTGGGCGACGACGTGACATATTCGGGCACCGTCTCGGCCGCCTTCGAGGGCGCGCTGGCCGGCGTGCGCGCGGTGGCGCTGAGCCAGGTCTATTCGGCGGGGCGGCGAGGCGATCTGATACCGTTCGAGGCCGCCGAGCACTGGGGCGAGACGGTGCTGCGGCCGCTGCTCAACGCGCCTTTCGCCGAGCGCACGCTGGTCAACGTCAACTTCCCGCCGGTGGGCGCCGAGGACGTGAAGGGCATCCGCGTCGTCCGGCAGGGCTTCCACGACTATTCGCGCGGATCGGTGGTCGAGGGGACGGACCCGCGCGGCTTCCCCTACTTCTGGTTCGGCCTCCACGGCATCGAGCATACGCCCGGCCAGGAGACCGACCTGGAGGCGATCGCCGACGGCTATATCGCCGTGACGCCGCTACAGCTCGATCTGACGCACGGCGCCTCGCTGGCGCCGCTGGCGGCGCGCTATCGGTGAAGCGCGCAGCGCTTCTCCCCGCGGCGCTGCTGCTCATCGCGGCGCATGAGCCCGAGCCGGCGCCGGTGCCGCCGGACCAGGAGACCGAACACCTCGTCCGCCCCGGCGAGACGCTGTCCGGCATCGCCAACCGGGCCAAGGTGCCGCGCGTGCTGATCGCCGAGGCCAACGGCCTGAAACCGCCCTACGTGGTGCGCGCCGGGCAGACGCTGAAGATCCCACGCACACGTCGCCACACCGTGATCCGCGGCGATACCGGCTTCTCGATCGCCTATCGCCATGGCGTGCCGTGGCGCGACATCGCCGTCGCCAACGGGATCGACACCGAGGCGCCGCTGCGCCCCGGCCAGGTCCTGCTGATCCCGACGATCATCGCCGTGCCCGATTCCGCGCCGGCAGCCGCCCCCGCGCCCCGCTTCGCCTGGCCGGTTGCGGGAACGGTGCGGCGCGGCTTCGCCGCGCGGGGGACGAGCGACTACCACGACGGCATCGACATCCGCGTGCCGGAAGGAACCGCCGTGCGCGCCGCCGCCGCCGGCAAAGTCGTCTTCGCAGGGTCCGAGCCGCGCCAGTTCGGCAAGCTCGTGGTCCTCGACCACGGCAACGGCTGGAATTCGGCCTATGCCTTCCTCAGCCGGATCACCGTGCGCGAGGGCGACGATGTGCGCGCCGGCGAGCGTGTCGGCCTTTCGGGCCGCACTGGCCTGGCCAAGGGGCCCGAGGTCCATTTCGAGCTGAGGCGCAACAACCGGCCGGTCGACCCGGCGAAGGAACTGCCGGAGGCGAAATGAGGCGCGACAGGCCGGCAAGCCGCTTCCAGCCGCTGAAACGGGCGCTTCGGGTTCCCGTCTGGGCGGATGTCGGCGTCCGCCTGGCCGCGGCGCTGGCACTGATCTTCCTCGTCGTGCTGATCCACTGGTCCGACCGCGGCGGGCTGGAGGACAGCCACGATGGCGTCGTCAGTTTCCTCGACGTCGTCTACTTCACCGTCATCTCGATCACCACGACGGGCTTCGGCGACATCACGCCGGTATCCGACCGGTCGCGGCTGATCGAAGCAGTGATCGTGACGCCGATCCGCTTCGCCGTGCTCTTCATCTTCGTCGGCACGGCCTATACCTTCATCATCAAGCGAAGCTGGGAGAAATGGCGGATGGCGCGCATCCAGGAGACGCTGACCGACCACATCGTCGTCCTCGGCTACGGCATCAGCGGGTCGCAGGCGGTGCAGGAACTGATCGAACGCGGCACCGATCCGCGCATCATCGTCGTGCTCGATCCCGACCAGGACCGGCTGGATGAGGCCGAGGCGCTGGGCTGCAACGTCATGCAGGGCGACGCCAGCCGCGACGAGACGCTGGTGGCGGTGCGGATCGCCCAGGCCAGGACCGTGCTCGTCTCGGCCGGGCGCGACGACACCTCTATCCTCATCGTGCTGACCGTCCGCCACCTGGCGCCCAAGGTGCCGATCAGCGCGGTGGTGCGGGCCGAGGACAACGAACTGCTCGCCCGCCAGGCCGGGGCGGACAACGTCATCAACCCGGTGCGCTTCACCGGCCTGCTGCTGGCCGGATCGGCGCAGGGTAGCCATATCGCCGGCTATCTGGCCGACCTCGCCTCGGTCTCCGGCCAGGTGCAACTCATCGAGCGCGAGGCGACGGCGGCGGACGTGGGCAGACCGCTGGCCGCGCTGGCCGGCCGGGGGCTGCGCATCTATCGCCGGGGCGTGGCGATCGGCTTCTGGGAAGAAGGCGCCCGCTGCATCGAGCCGGGCGACGTCATCGTGGAAATCATCCCGACGGCGCCGGCCGAATCCTGAGCTTTCGAGCACGACCGGGTTTGGCCGAACGCTTCTTCTCCCCCTCCTCTTCAGAGGAGGGGGATTAAGTCTCATCCGATCGTGCTCCGGAAACCTTAGGCCAGCGCCCAGAACGTCGCGCCCATGGTCAGGTAGGCGACCAGCCAGAAGGCGCAATCGGTCAGCCGGTCGCGCACCGGCTGGCCATGGCGCGCCTGCGTCAGCCAGACCGCCGGGATAACGAAGGCGATGGCCAGCCCGCCCGACTGCATGAAGTAGAGCCAGGGCTTGGCCGCCAGCGTCCCGGGCCCGATCCGCGCGAGGTTGTGGCCCAGCATGGCCGCGCCGATCAGCATAACGAGGATGACCGCAGCATAGCTCTTCCCCGGCCCGCCGCTGCCTTCCAGCAGCGGGCGCCCGGTGCGGAACAGCGGTCCGTGCCAGACGATGCCCACCGCTACCGCCAGATTCGCCGCCAGTATCACCGCCACCCAGTTGACCGGGCCCATACCCCCTCCCATTTGCCGTCGATGCAACACCGTAGCGAAATGTCCCGCCAACGTGTAGGGGCCGCCGATCATGGCAATTGAACTTCCCGCCCAGCAGAAGGTCGGCATGGTCAGCCTCGGCTGTCCCAAAGCGCTGGTCGACTCCGAACGCATCCTCACGCGCCTGCGCGCCGACGGCTATGCAATGAGCCCAGACTACGCCGGCGCCGACGTCGTGCTGGTCAACACCTGCGGCTTCCTCGATTCCGCCAAGGAGGAAAGCCTGGCCGCCATCGGCGAGGCGATCGCCGAGAACGGCCGCGTCATCGTCACCGGGTGCATGGGCAACGAGGCCGATGCGATCCGCGCCAGGTTCCCCGACGTGTTGGCGGTCACCGGCGCGCACCAGTACGAGGCGGTAGTGGGCGCGGTGCACGACGCGGCACCGCCCAGTCAGGGTCCGTTCATCGACCTGATCCCCCAGCGCCAGAGCGAGCCGGCCGATGTGAAGCTTACCCCCCGGCACTATAGCTATCTCAAGATTTCAGAGGGTTGCAACCATAGCTGCGCCTTCTGCATCATCCCGCAGTTGCGCGGGAAGCTTGCGAGCCGGCGGATCGACGCGGTGCTGCGCGAGGCGGAAAAGCTCGTTGCGGCCGGCACCCGGGAACTGCTGGTGATCAGCCAGGACACTTCCGCCTACGGCGTCGACATCCGCCACGAAGCACGGCCCTGGCACGGCCGCGAGGTGCGGGCGCACATGACCGACCTCGCCCGCGAGCTGGGCGGGCTGCGCACGCCCGAGGGCCGCGCGCCCTGGGTGCGGCTGCACTACGTCTACCCCTACCCCCACGTCGATGCGGTGATCCCGCTAATGGCCGAGGGGCTGCTGACGCCCTATCTCGACATCCCCTTCCAGCACGCCAGCCCGAAAGTGCTGAAGGCGATGAAACGCCCTGCCAACGAAGCCCGGGTGCTCGAGCGGCTGCGCGACTGGCGTGCGATCTGCCCCGACATCGCCATCCGGTCGAGCTTCGTCGTCGGCTTTCCCGGCGAGACCGAGGAGGATTTCCAGTACCTGCTCGACTGGCTCGACGAAGCCCGGCTCGACCGCGTCGGCGCCTTCCGCTTCGAGCCGGTGGCCGGCGCGGCGGCGAATGACCTGCCCGGCGCCGTGCCCGATGCGGTCAAGGAAGAGCGTTATGCCCGGATCATGGAAAAGACCGCGGCGATCAGCGCGGCCAAGCTCACCGCCAAGGTCGGCCGCGTGCTGCCGGTGATTGTCGACGAAGTGGGCGAGCCCGACGAGGATGGGGACATCGGCGCCACCGGCCGCTCGCAGGCCGACGCACCCGAGATCGACGGCAACGTCTTCCTGCGCGACGTTCCAGCTGATCTTGCCCCTGGCGCGATCGTGGACGTGCTGGTCGAGGACGCGGATGCGCACGATTTGTTCGGCGTAATTGCACAAAGCTGAACAGACGGGATCGCCGGGGCGATTCCGGTTGCAAAATGCGCAACAATCACGGTGCATTTCGCATTTGCAGCATAAACCGGATTCGCCCATATAAGGCGGGCCTTTCAGGCATCCTCTCCCAATTAACCTTTCCAGGGCTGGTCTTCGGACCGGCCCTTTTTTTGCCGTTCGGTGTGGCATTGCGGAATGCACGCCGATCGCCGTTCACGCGATGTCTATAGCCAGCCGATCCGCCTGAATCGCAACCACAGGCCGCCGCAGATCAGTGCCATCGCGCCCAGCACCACGAAGTAGCCGTAATGCCAGCGCAGTTCGGGCATGACGTCGAAGTTCATCCCGTAGATCCCGGCTATCGCGGTCGGCACCGCCAGGATCGCGGCCCAGGCGGCGAGTTGGCGGGTCATTTCGCCCTGGCGGTGCTGCTCGAGCAGGCTGGCCGTCTCGACGATGCTGGCCAGCGTATCGTGCAGGCCATTCGCCCGCGCCATGGCGCGCCGGCAATGGTCGAGCACGTCGCGGAACCAGACGCGCGCTTCCGGATCGACCATGGCGAGCTGATGCCGCACCAGCCGGTCGCACACCGCTTCCATCGGTCCGACGATGTGCTCGAACCGGCGGAGCTGGCGGCGCAGGCGAAAGATGCGGCGAATCGTCGACCGGTCGGGAAAGGCCTCGATCGTGCGCTCTTCCATCGCCTGCACGGCAAGCTCCAGCTTGTCCATGATCGGCTGGTAGCCGTCGACGATGAAGTCGAGGATGGCATGCGCGACATAATCCGGCCCCTCGGCCAGATGCTCGCTGTCATGCTCGAGCTTGTCGCGCAGGGCAACGTGGGCGCGGGTCGAGCCCTGCCGCACGCTGACGATGAAATCACGGCCGAGGAATATCGCGGTCTGGCCGTACTCGATCTTCTCGCCCTCTGGGATCGCGGCGGTGCGCGCGACGATGAAAAGCTGCCCGCCGTAGACTTCCGCCTTGGGAAGCTGGTTGGGATTGAGCGCGTCCTCCACCGCCAGCGGATGCAGACCGAACTGGCGGCGCAGCAATTCCATTTCCTGATCGGTCGGCTCGGCGACGCCGACCCAGTCGAAGCACCCGTCCGATAACGGCGCGCGCGGGCCGCCGTCGATGGCGATGCCTTCCTGCGAGCACCTTCTCGAAGTGTAGCGGCGCGCGGCGACGACTGGCATAGAGGACTTGTGGCAAACCGAGGCCCGGCTGGCAATGCGCCCCCCGGGGAACGAAGGAACCCGCCCGTGAACGCCGAAACGCCCCTCACCGCGCCGCTCGACATGCTCATCGTCGGCGCCGGTATCTCCGGCATCGGCATGGCCGCGCGCCTCGTGCACGAATGCCCGGACAAACGCTTCGCTATCGTCGAGCGGCGCGCGCGCGCGGGCGGAACCTGGGACCTGTTCCGCTATCCCGGCATCCGCTCGGACAGCGACATGTTCACGCTGGGCTACGATTTCGCGCCATGGCGTCACGATTGCGCGATCGCCGGCGGCGAGGCGATTCTGGGCTACCTCGACGAGGTGATCGACGATCACCGCCTGCACCCGCACATCCGCTTCGGCCAGACGGTAGTAGCGGCCGACTGGGGCAACCGTAGTCGCCTGTGGACCGTGTGGATGGAGGACGGCCAGGGCACGCGCAGCAGCCTTGCCGCGCGTTTCCTGTTCCTCGGTTCGGGCTATTACGACTACGACGATCCGCACGACGCGCAGATCCCGGGCCTGGAGACATTCGCTGGTGTGACAATCCACCCGCAATTCTGGCCGGAAGACTTTGACTATACAGGGAAGAAGATAATCGTCATCGGCTCCGGCGCGACGGCCGCGACGCTGGTTCCGGCGCTCGCGGAAAAGGCCGCGCGCGTGACCATGCTGCAGCGGACGCCGAGTTGGTACATCACCCGTCCCGCGCGCGACGCGCTCGGCGGCTGGCTGCGCCGGCTGCTCCCGGCCCACACCGCCTATGCCCTGACGCGGTTCAAGAGCGTGCGCATGCAGGACTACCTGTTCAGAAAATCCCGCAGTGCACCCGAGGGGATGAAGGCGTTTCTTCACAAACAGATCGAAGACCGGATCGGCGCGGACTTCGATCCCGCGGACTTCACCCCGCCCTACGACCCCTGGGAGCAGCGCATGTGCCTGATCCCCGACGGCGACCTGTTCGCCGCGATCCGCTCGGGCAAGGCGGACGTGGTCACCGGGCGGATCGCCGGGGTCGATGCCGCCGGCGTCCGGCTCGAGGACGGACGCCGGCTCGACGCCGACGTGATCGTCACCGCAACGGGGCTGCGCATCCTGCTGCTCGGCAACATCGCGCTCAGCGTGGACGGCGCGCCGGTGAACATGGCCGACCGCTTCTATTATCGCCACTGCATGTTCTCGAACCTGCCGAACTTCGCCGCGCTGTTCGGCTATCTCAGCGCCTCGTGGACCCTGCGGGTGGACATGGTGGCCGAGTGGCTGTGCCGGCTGCTGCGCCACATGGACAAATGGGGCATGGACGTCGTCACGCCACATCTTCCCGCCGATCACGGTCTGGCCGAGGATCATCCGTTCGACGCCTTCTCCTCGGGCTATCTCCGCCGCGCGCGGCACCTCATCCCCAAAAGCGCCACCACCGCGCCCTGGCGGATCGGCATGGACTACCTGGCCGACCGCAAGGAGATGCGCGCCGCGCCGATCGACGACGGGGTTCTGCGGTTCGCGCGGGCGCATGGCGACCCGGCGAAATCGGGGACCGCAATTGTCGCGCCCCCCGCTTTGCCTTAACCCCATGCCCCATGTCCGAATCGTCCCGCATCTACACGGCCGCGCTCATCGTCATCGGCGATGAAATCCTCTCGGGCCGGACGCAGGACAAGAACATCGCGCAAGTGGCAAGCTGGCTCGGTGTCCAGGGCATCCGCCTGCAGGAAGTGCGCGTTGTGCCCGACGTGACCGAGGCGATCGTCGAGGCGGTGAATGCGCTGCGGGCGCGCAACGACTATCTGTTCACCACCGGCGGCATCGGGCCGACGCACGACGACATCACCGTCGACGCCGTCGCCAAGGCCGTGGGCGTTGCAGTAATCGTCCATCCCGAGGCGCGTGAGATCCTTTCCGGATACTACGAGACCCGCGGCGGCCTCACCGATGCGCGGCTGCGCATGGCGCGCGTGCCCGAAGGCGCCGAACTCATCCCCAACCGCTACACCGGCGCGCCCGGCATCCGCTATGGCAACGTCTTCCTGATGGCAGGCGTGCCACAGATCACCGCGGGCATGCTCGACGCCCTTACCGGCACGCTCGAAGGCGGCGCGCCGCTGCTTTCGGAAACGGTGGGCTGCTGGGTCGCGGAAAGCGAGGTCGCGGTGCTGCTGAGCGAGACCGAGAAGGCGCATCCAGGTTGCCAGATCGGCTCGTATCCGTTCTGGCGCGACGGCAGGAACGGCGCCAACTTCGTCATCCGCTCGACCGACGCGGAAACGCTGGCCGCCTGCACGCGGGCGCTGGCGCGGGCGCTGGAGGCGATCGACCGGCCGGCCATCGCCGGCGGAATCTGACCGGCATCGAGGGACAGGCCGGGAAGGCATCCCTCCCCGGCCCCCGTCACGTGCTCAGGCGGCCACGGCCTCAGTGCCCGCGATCGAAGTTCGGTGCATCATGCGCCCGGTCGACTTGTCGTAGGGGATCGCCCGGTGCATCGCGCCGGTATTGTCCCAGATGACGAAATCGCCCTTCTTCCACTTGTGGCGCAGCGAATAGGCCGGTTGCGCCGCCCATTCCTGCAACCGCACCAACAGCGCGCGGCCGGCCGGGATGTCCATGCCGACGATGCGATCGGCGGTGGTGCCGACCACCAGCGACTTGCGGCCGGATTCGTGCGTCCAGACCAGCGGATGCTCCTTCTCGAGCCCGATGCCGAGCACCTTCTCGCGATGCTTCTCGGGGATGGCGTCCTCGATCGGCCGCAGGCTGGCCCTGACCGAATGCACGGCTTTCAGGCCCTCGATCTGCGCCTTCTCCTCGTCAGGCAACCCTTCGTAGGCGGCGTAAGTGCTGGCGAACTCGGTCTCGCCGCCCTTGTCGGGCGCGATGCGGCAGGACAGCAGCGTGGCGAACGGCGGCGGCAGATCGACCGAAACACCGTCCATGTGCCAGAAGAAGGTGCCCAGCACGTACTCGGGCTGCGGGTTGATCTTGGGGTCGAGCGTGACCTGATAGACGTTCTCGTCCGTGTCCTGGACGTTGAATCGGCCGGTGAGATTCTGCGTCCCGCCCATCGCTTCGGTCAGGCGGAGCTGCTCGGCGTCGGTCAGGTCGAGTTCGGGGAAGACGAGTACGGTGCGTTCTTCCACCTTGGCCCGAATCGCCGCGGCGGCTTCGGGGGTGAACAACTCGGCGCGGTCGTCCCAACTCACGCGCGAGCCTATGAATTCCTTGATGTTTTCGAACCGGATGGCCATTACATTCCTCTCGGCAAATACGCTGAACAGGTGTTCAGCGTGTCACCTAGGCGGTTCGGGCGGAAAATCAAGTACGGCGCATGCGCCCCGCGTCCGCGGCTCCGCACAGCACCACCAAAACACGAAAAGGGCCGGAAGGTTTCCCTCCCGGCCCCTTGCGGCGTGCCTTCGGATGGCTTGTGTCAGCCACCCTGGACTTGCGCCACGTCGAGCTTGAGGCCGGGGCCCATCGACGAGGACAGTGCCACCTTGCGCAGATACTTGCCCTTGGCGCCGGCCGGCTTGGCCTTGACGATCGCGTCGAGGAAAGCGTCGAAGTTGGCGCGCAGCGCGTCGTTCGAGAACGAGAGCTTGCCGAGGCCGCCATGGATGATGCCGGCCTTCTCGACGCGGAACTCGATCTGGCCGCCCTTGGCCGCCTTGACCGCCTCGGCGACGTTCGGCGTGACGGTGCCGAGCTTCGGGTTCGGCATCAGGCCTTTGGGACCCAGCACCTTGCCCAGCCGGCCGACCAGGCCCATCATGTCGGGCGTGGCGATGACGCGGCCGTAGTCGAGGTTGCCGGCCTGCATGTCTTCCAGCAGGTCCTCGGCGCCCACCTTGTCGGCACCGGCCGCCAGCGCCGCCTCGGCCTTGTCGCCGCGCGCGAACACGGCAACCTTGACGTCCTTGCCGGTACCCGAGGGCAGCGTGACCATGCCGCGGACCATCTGGTCGGCGTGGCGCGGATCGACGCCCAGGTTCAGCGCGACTTCAAGCGTCTCGTCGAACTTGGCGGACTTGAGGTCCTTGAGCGCCTGGATCGCCTCGTTGACGCCATAGAGCTTCTGGTTGTCGCCCAGCTTGGTCTCGAGGGCCTTCTGCTTCTTGGTCTGCTTCGTCATCGGATCAGCCCTCCACAACCTGCAGGCCCATGGAACGGGCGGAACCTTCGATGATCTTCGTCGCCTGCTCGATGTCGTTGGCGTTCAGATCGGCCATCTTCGCCTGCGCGATCTCGGCAAGCTGCGAGCGCTTGATGGTGCCGGCCGAGACCTTGCCCGGCTCCTTCGAGCCCGACTTGAGGTTTGCGGCCTTCTTGATGAAATAGGTCGCCGGCGGCGACTTGGTGACGAAGCTGAACGAGCGGTCCGCATAGACGGTGATCACCGTCGGCAGCGGCGTGCCCTTTTCCGTCTCCTGCGTGGCAGCGTTGAACTGCTTGCAGAATTCCATGATGTTGACGCCGCGCTGACCGAGCGCCGGGCCGATCGGCGGCGAGGGATTGGCAGAGCCCGCAGGCACCTGCAGTTTGATGTAACCTTCGATCTTCTTGGCCACGATGGGCCTCCTTTCTTCCTGTCGGACCGCCAGGGCGAATCCTCAGAGTAAGCGGTCAGGCAAGGGCCGAAGCCCTCTTCCGCAGGAACCCGGACCAAAGGCCCGGGAGCGCGCGCCGATAGCGGCAACGGGGGATGAAATCAACCCGTGTCGCCCAGCCGCCAGCAGCCCCGGCTTTCGCCGGGATGACATTACTTGCTGAGTTCGACCTGCTCGAAATCCAGTTCGACCGGCGTGGCGCGGCCGAAGATCGAGACCGAGACCTTGACGCGGTTCTTGTCGAAGTCGAGCTCTTCCACCACGCCGTTGAAGCTGGCGAAGGGGCCGTCGAGCACCTTGACCGAATCGCCGATCTCGTAATCGACCGAGACCTGATGGCGCGGCTGCGCGGCCGCCTGCTCGCGCGCACCGAAATAGCGCGCGGCCTCACGCTCGGAGATCGGCTGCGGCTTGCCGCTGGCGCCGAGGAAGCCGGTCACTTTCGCGGTGTTCTTGACGAGGTGGTATACGTCGTCGTTCATCGCCAGCTTGGCGAGAACGTAGCCGGGCATGAACTTGCGCTCGACCTGGACCTTCTTGCCGCGCTTCACCTCGGTGACGGATTCGGTCGGGACCTCCACCGCCTCGACGAAATGGGACAGTCCCAGCCGCTCGGCCTCCGAAAGGATCGAATCGCGGACCTTGTTCTCGAAGCCGGAGTAGGCGTGGATGATGTACCAGCGGGCCATTGTCGTCTTTCTTTCGAATATCAGGCGAGCGAGAGCAGCCAGCGCACGACAGCGCCGAAAAGCGAATCCACGCCCAGGAAGAACAGCGCCAGCAGCGTCATCATGATCGCCACGAAAATGCTCGTGGTCACCGTCTCCTGACGCGTCGGCCAGACGACCTTGCGCATCTCTGCCTGGACTTGGCGCATGAATTCGCCGGGGCTGGTCTTGGCCATGGCTGCCTTTCGCTTCGCAAAAATTCCTAAGGTTTCCGCCAAGGGCTCATCGCCGCCCCGGCTGCTGCCGGGAGGGGCGATTGCGTTTCCTTGTCGGAAGATGGCCAGCGATCTAGCGAGCAGCAGGGGGATTTGCAAGCCGCGCGAGAAGCGAGTGCCGCGTGGCGAAAAGCACCTGCGCTCCCGGCGGCAGCGTATCGGGGGCCTCGTCGCCGAAATACCAGAGATAATCGGCCTGCCGCGCCGGCGGAAAATCGTCGAGCCGGATCGGCTCGCCCGGTTCGCGCAGGATGCGATGCGACGGATCGACGAAATCCGGCCCGCCTTCCTTCACGTGCAGCATATGGACGCCCGGAATGGCGAAATGCGTGTTGACCAGCGCGTTGCGGCGGATGGTCGCATAGCTCGGCGCATGCTCGAACGGATTGAACCGCCAATCCGTCTTTTCGACCATCACGGCGCCAGCGACACGGGCGCCTTCGGGCAGGTAGGCGAGCGCCTTCAGGTCTTCGTCCAGTTGCCGGGCGTTCACCTGCCAGGCGTCGCAGGTTATGTCGAGCCGGATGAGGAACAGCAAGGGTGCCGCCCAGAAAAGCCAGCGCGGCGGCTGCCAGTCGATCGCCATGCAGCCGATCATCAGCGCCACCGCGACCAGCCGGTAGTCGGCATAGTCGCCGCCGCCGAAGTGGCGCGGCATGGCGATGGTGAGGACGATCAGGATCAGCGCCGCCCAACCCAGCCGCCCGTCGATCCTGCGGTGCCGCGCCGCGACGAACACCAGGAACAGGCCCAGGACGAGCGTGACGATGTCGAGCACGAACGACTGGTCGCGCATCCCCTGCAGCCAGACCAGCGCCTTGTATAGCGCCACGTCCTCGCCGTAGGACAAGCCGCCTGCGGCCTCGCTGGCAAGCAGCATCGCGATCGCGGGAAAGGCGAGCGGCCAGGTGGCGAGAACGGCGTAAACGCTCTTGCGCCGATGCCATTCGTAGCCGAACACGAGCACGCCGAGCACGCCCCAGCCCGAGGCATGGCAAAGCCATGTCGCCAGCCCGATGGCGATGAACGGCGCCCAGCGCCACGTCCGTCCGTCGAGCCTCACCCACAGCGCGAAAGCCAGCAACGCCAGCGCCAGCGACAGGCAGTAGTTGTAGAAGCCCATGACCATCGCCGGCGACCATATGAAGGTGAAGGCCAGCAGGCCGCCGATTCCGACGCGGCGGCGCAGCGTCCATTCGACGGCGACGATGCCCAGGCCGGTCAGCGCCGGGATGATCATCCCCAAGACCCTGCCCGCCGTCTCCAGGCTCATTACCTGGACCAGCGGCCAGATCAGCAGGTCGGCGCCCAGGTTGCCGCTGACCTGCCAGCGGAAGGCGTAATAGCGCGCGAGGAACGCGTCGCGGCCGCCATCGAGCATGATGTGGTAGCGCGCCAGGTGCGAAGGATAGTCGGTAAGCTGCGGCGTCGCGGCGACGATGAAAGGCATGGCCGCCAAGAGCGAGAGCAGCAGGCCCAGGCACAACCCCACGCGCGCCGGGACGCGCGGCCTGGCGTGATCGATACGGGATTCGTCCTGACGGCGCGTTATCGACTGGGATATCTGCATCGGCCTTGCCGGTTCATCACGCGGCTGCGCGGGTGCCGCTGGCAGGAGTGGAGGGACTCGAACCCCCGGCATTCGGTTTTGGAGACCGACGCTCTACCAACTGAGCTACACTCCTGCGGGCGCCGGAGCCTCTAGTGGCTGCCGACGCCGATGGCAAGGCGACTCGACGCAAAATCCTGACCGTTCCGGGGAGGATTTTTCCGCCACGTCTTGCTATAATAGACCGGTGCACGCTCCCGTTTCGCTACCGATCCTCGACCCCGACCTGCTGATGCTCGCCTATCGCAGCGGCATCTTTCCCATGGCCGACCATCGCGACGATCCCGAGATATTCTGGGTCGAGCCGCGCCGGCGCGCCATCCTGCCGCTCAACGGCTTCCACTTGTCGCGCTCGCTCGCGCGGACGCTGCGGCGCGAACGCTTCTCGGTCACGTGCAACGCCGCCTTCGCCGGCGTCATGGACGCCTGCGCCGCCCCCCGGCGCGACGACGGCGGCGAGAGCTGGATCAGCCACCGCATCGCCGCGAGCTATCAGCGCCTGCACGAACTGGGCTACGCGCATTCGCTCGAATGCTGGCAGACGGACGGGACCGGCAAGCGCAGGCTGGTCGGCGGCCTCTACGGCGTCGGCTTCGATCGGGTGTTCTGCGGCGAAAGCATGTTCAGCCGCGTGCCCGACGCGTCCAAAGTTGCGCTGGCGTGGCTGATCGCGGCGCTGCGCCGCGCCGGCGCGGAACTGCTCGACTGCCAGTTCATCACCGACCACCTCGCGTCGCTCGGCGCGGTCGAGATCAGTCAGCGGCGTTACGTCGCGCTGCTGCGCGCGGCGCAGCGGCGCTATTCGGAGGATTCGGCCGGCCTGGGCGATGGGCTCGGCGAGGGCGCGGCCGGAGCGGAGGCGATTGCAGAGGCGGAGGCCGAAGGCGCGGCGCTCGGCCTGCCCGCGGGCTTCGCCGCGCTGCTCGAAGACGCGGCGGCCGCCTCCTCCTCCCCCGGGAACTTCATCGCGCAGTCCTTAACCCAGACGTCATAAACCTGATGCTCGACGACGTTGAGCGACGGCGAGTTCCTGAACAACCAGCCCGAGAACACCTTGCGCCAGGCAAGCGGCCGGCTGGTGCCGGCGCGCTCCTCGACGAAGACCTGGACGAAGGCGCCCACTTCGGGCGGGCTTTCCCACGGCAGCGTCCGCTCGCAAGTGGCGAGGCGGACGATGACGTTGCCGACCCGGCGCGATTCGCCAGACTTCATCACCAAATCCTGCGTCTCGTTGTTGCGCTTGTTGAGCAGGCCGAGCGTGGCGACGCGATCCTTGACCGGGGTACCGAACTGGCTCTCGACCGCCGACAGACCGACCGGCGCGGCGGCGACCGCCTTGGGCACCTCGGTCGCGGCGGCCCCCGCCTCGTCACCGTCGCCGCGCTTGCACCCGGCGAGCGCGACAAGCGCCATGAGGACGAGCGCCCCGCGCATCGGGATCAGGCGTCCGGCGACCAGGCCTGGTAATCGCCCGTGGCTTGCGCGCGCCGGCCGCCCCGCTCGAGCGCGCCCTGCGGGCGATAGGCCTTGTCGGTACCGGTGGCGTTGGGGGTGTAGTCCACTTCCCAGATGCGCGGCGGCGGCAGGTGGCTTTCGGGCACGTCATCGAAGCTGCCGTGCAGCCAGCCGTGCCATTCGGCCGGCACGCGACTCGCGTCGTTGGCCCCGGCGTAGATCACCCAGCGCCGCTCGCGCCCGTCGACGTTCTTCGGCTTGCCGGCGCGGAAGTAGCGGTTGCCCTGGGCATCGGTGCCGACATGCTCGCCGCGCAGCGAACTGTCGAGCAGGGTGCCGATGGTCGCACCGTCCCACCAGGTGAAGATCTTGGAGAGAATTCCCATGGCGCCGCCGCCTAGCGGATTTCGGGGGGTCTGGGCAAGTCGCGATGCGCAATTCCCCGATGGCCCGGGGCCCGGAGCTTACCAGTCGACCTTGTCCCCCGGCCCGATCCCCAGCGCCGCCGCGCGGCCGCCGTTGAGTTCGAGCACCGCGCTGACCTTGCCCGCCGAAGGCAGCGGGGTTTCGGAATAGGGCACCGCCCGCGCGGCGATGTTGAGGATGCGGCGGTCAGTGCCGATGAAGATGATATCGAGCGGGATCACCGTGTTCTTCATCCAGAAGCTGGCAGGGCGCGGCGGGTCCATCGGGAAGATCATGCCCTCGTCCGCCCCCATCCGCGTACGGAACATGAGGCCTTTCGCCTGCTCGGCGCCGCTGCCCGCCACCTCAACGCGGAAGGCGTGGCTGCGGCCGTCGCGCGTGACCGTAAGCGGGATCACCGGCAGGCCGGATTCGGGGTGGACCGCGGATGCCTCCGCCGACGGCCTGGCTCCGCCCTCGGCCGGCCGGGTCGAGCAGGCGGTGAGCGCCAGCGCGATCGCCATGAAACCCAGCGTCCGTCGCATCACTCGTCCTCGCCGGTTTGGGCGGCCCAGTGCTCGGCCGCCTCGACGCTGGCGGCATCGACCAATTCGCGTGCGCTGTCCAGAGCGTGCCCGGCGCGCAGCATGGCGGCGATCTGCTTCTCGCGCGCGGGGCGGTCCGCCGGCCCGGCGCCGAAAGGGCCGAAGCGGCGCTTGCGCACCATGGCCAGCGCGGCGCGCCGACGCGCGCCCTCCCCGGGACGGACCTGCGCGCGGATGTCCTCGCCGATGCCGGCCGCGCCGAGCGCCTGCGCCACCCGCGCCTGGCCATAGCCGCGGCGCAGCAGGCTGCCCGCTCTGGCGCGCGCGTAAGCCGCATCGTCGATATAGCCCGCCGCGACGAAACGCTCGGCCAGCGCCGCAACCGGGGGCTCGCCCTCCCCTTCCCAGCCGCGCTCACGCAGCTTGCGGGCGAGGTAGCCCTCCAGCTTCGCGCGGCTCGTGGCGAAGCGTGCGACATAGGCCAGCGCCAGCTCCTCGAGCCGCGCCGAATCGAGCGGCCTGGCGGGGTGACGCCGCCGGCTGTCGGGGGGTTGTGGCAACATTGCCCTATTCGTGCCACAGTCGGATCGGAATGGAAAAGCCCGCGAACGAAGAGGGATTTGCTATGCCCGGATCGATCGTTTCCGGTATAGGGCACCCAGACGCCGATACAAATCTTGTAACAACAACGGGTTATCGCACATGACCGACACCGCCACGCTGGTGCCGACGGCCAACGACACGCTCATTCCGACTGCCAACGAAGACGATCTGCCGCGCCGCTACGCCGATTTCGCCAACTTCTGCGAAGCGCTGGACTATGCCGCGCAGGGCAAGCGCGGGTTCAATTTCCACGATCCGCGCGGGGCGCTGATCCGTCCCTACCCGTTCTCCGAACTGCGCCAGGACGCGCTGGCGATGGCCTATCGCCTCGTCGCGCACGGGGTGAAGCCGGGAGACCGCATTGCCCTGATCGCCGAGACCGGCCCGCACTTCGCGGCGCTGTTCTGCGGCGTGGTATATGCCGGCGCCTGGCCCGTGCCGCTGCCCCTGCCGACCAGCTTCGGCGGCAAGGAGAACTATATCGAGCAGATCGCCGTCCAGATGGCGAGCGCCCAGCCAAAAATCCTGCTCTTCCCCGGCGAGTTGGACGGCATGGCGCGCGCCGCGGCCGAGCGGCAGGGCTGCGAAGGGCTCGCCTGGGAAGCCTTCGCCGAAGAGCCGGCCCCGGAGGCCGAACTGCCGACGCCCAAGCCCGACGACATCTGCTTCCTGCAGTATTCGAGCGGCTCCACCCGCTTCCCGCACGGCGTCGCGGTGACGCACCGCTCGCTGCTCGCGAACCTGGCCGGCCACGGCCACGGGATGGAGATCAGGCCGGCCGACCGCTGCGTCTCGTGGCTGCCGTGGTACCACGACATGGG
>Ga0172382_10001348_pt1 | contig 44132 bp, 43 predicted proteins | sample Leawel138RmetaG_FD_122245 | JGI IMG/M metagenome (GOLD analysis project Ga0172382, IMG submission 122245) | Leachate microbial communities from a municipal landfill in Southern Ontario, Canada - Leachate well 138R metaG | ecosystem: Engineered > Solid waste > Landfill > Unclassified | place...
GCACCAGGGTCTCCCTGCGGCCCTTGGGGTCCCTCGGCACCAGGGTCTCCCTGCGGCCCTTGGGGTCCCTCGGCACCAGGGTCTCCTTGCGGCCCTTGGGGTCCCTCGGCACCAGGGTCTCCCTGCGGCCCTTGGGGTCCCTCGGCACCAGGGTCTCCCTGCGGCCCTTGGGGTCCCTCAGCACCAGGGTCTCCCTGCGGCCCCTGGGGTCCCTCGGCACCTGGGTCTCCCTGCGGCCCCTCGGCACCTGGGTCTCCCTGCGGTCCCGTCGGCCCCGGTTCTCCTACCAGCGCGGCGAAGGCGAAGGTGGGTCTGTCGAAGACCACCGTGGCATCAACAGATAGGTTCACGTCACGTGACACGGCTCCCAGAACCATCTCTTCCTCGTTCAACAGTTCCACACGTACCCGAGTGACGGTCACCGGGACCCCTGCAATCGTAACCTCGGTAGCTTTCGCAACCACCTTCGGTCCGAACACCAAATCTCCAGCCGCGTCCACGCCGGTAATTCGGAAGTGGCTCACTTGGGTGGGGACAACGTCGCTCTCTATAAGCATGACCTGCTGAGCCCGCACCTGCAGTGACTGTAATTGAGTGCGAAGCACCAAGGTACTGGTGGCCACATTCTCCGCCACAGGAACGGCGGTCTGGGTCGGTGTGAGGTTGGCGGACCTGACGAAGTCTGCGCCGCGTTCGTCGGATCCGCAGCCTGAGACTAACAATGCGGCCAGTAGATATATAGCGATCTGGTTTCTTGGTTTCACGTGTTCTCCCCGATTTCTGAGTGGCAGAAGTCTATCCGACATTGACGTGAATTCGATATGTCCAACCAGACTGAGCAGGGTGACCAGTTAGCTCGACTTGACAAGCCGCTTGTCGCTATCGCTCCGCTAGGAGGTCGAGCGGACCTCCTTGGGTTGCCATGTGCGTGTCTAGCCTTGCGTTCCGCACTTCTCCCGAAATTTGACCGACCGAGGCACAAATCTAGGCTCAAATAACCTCGATTATGTACGATTGCCACCCTTCCCTTCGGAATGGGGTTACCGTCACTTGGTGCTTCAACCCGGGTACCCCCCCGTGCACCGCCTCGAGCAAGGAGTCCTTCGCTCAAATACGTTGGTATTAAGCGCTCGTGCCGGCTTGCTCAAGACGACACACGGGAGCCCAATTTCGAATCGAATTGACGCCCAGAGGTACTGAGTCGACGGAGTTTATCGACTTCACCGTTACCAAAAAGCAGGGTGTCGTAGCCCAGCATCCGCCCGACCCAGGCGAAGAAACGTTGTTATCGCGGTAGGAAGCGGGGCCGGGGGCGCAAATGCGGGTCAGCTTCATAAACAGCCGGGCTCAGAAGTCGGTCCCGTAAGGCACCGGAATCCATCGGTACCCGGAGCCTTCCTTGATTACGTGACCCAGTCCGGGAAACGAAATATGGGGACTGGCGATGAGCAGAGCTTGCCGGTCGGCCATCTCCAAGAGCGCCCGCCGGCTTTTCACGGCGGCTTCGGTGTCCGAGTCGTATTTGACGGTCAGTTCCGGCGCGGCGAACTGGGCCTGCTGAATGTGGACCGTGTCGCCCCAAAAAAGCAGACCTTTGTTGCCGCTTTCGACCAGATAGGCGGTATGGCCGGGGGTGTGTCCGGGGGCCGGGACCGCTTCGATTCCCGGAAAGAGCCGGCTTGAGGGCTCGAAAGGAGCTAGCTTGCCGGCCTCCTGCACGGGTTTGAAGACCTCCTGGATTTGAGCGAATCGTGCTTTGAGCGCTTCAGGAGCCTTCATCTCCTGCTCTTCGCTTAGCCAGTAGTCGGACTCCCGGCGATCGCATAGAACGTCCGCGTTGGGGAATGCCAGAGCGCCGTCATCGAGCAGTCCACTCACATGGTCAGGATGGAAATGGGTGAGCAGTATCGTATCGACCTGTTCCGGATGGTAGCCCGAGGCGATCAGGCTCTCCACGACCTTTCCTCCTTTGTTTCCGGTATCTACCAGAATCAGCCGCGAACCGGTATGGATTAAGAAGGCGTTGTTGGAAGCCGCGGTAGTCTTTTCGATGCGATGGCGCTTGAGGTGGTTAGAAACCTCTTGCGGCTGAAGGGCGATCGATGCGGGCTCTCGAGAACTCACTCCGTCCAGCAGCGCTGTCACCTGATAGTCTCCGAGTTGGAAACGGTAGTGATCGGTCCTGGCCTGTTCTGCTCGCGGTGGGGCTGCGTACAACGGGCTAAGCACGGCGGTGAAACAAAAGAGAAAAATTAGCGATCGATACAACATAGCTGATCCTTACTTCCAAACCCCCCCGGACGTCTACGGGCGACAGTATACTCCACCCCTATTCCGAAGGCAGCAATTTGAGTTTGCGGAGGGCCAAAAACAGAGTCGCTATGTGAAGAGAGTGACAAAATTCACCGCTATCGATCATCTCCATAACCGTGGGCAGGGGCCTGAAGAAGAACTCGATCTCTTCAGCCTGGTCCAGCTTCTGGGCGGCAACTATGCGGGCTCCCGTACCCGCGAAGGAGTGGACGGTATTGGCCATTCGCGCGGGGTTGGGCGACATCGACGAGAGAGGCAACAGCTCTCGAACCTCGGCGCCGGTCTCTTCTAGAAGTTCCCGCACGACGGCTTTTCGCGGCTCCTCACCCGGGTCCACCATCCCCGAGGGAAGCTCCACGGATATGCTCCGAGGACCATGGCGATATTGCCGAACCAGGAGCAGTCGAAGCTCCTCGTCAAAGGCGGCGATGTGAGCCCAGTCCGGGCTTTCCTGTACGTAGTACGGCTCTATGACCAGGCCTTCGGCGGTTTCGCAACGGTCCGCCCGCAAGGAGAGCCAGCGGTCTTGTACGAGGTACTTACTCGATACGATTTTCCAGGGGTGAAGCGGCAAGGGTGAACTCCTTGGCCCAAGCTTTGCGGTAGGCTGTTTTGGGACCTGTCGGAAACTGCCGGAAGGTGCCGAACCAGAGGCGGCGAACTTAGAATTCAAGCGGGATAGCTCTGACCTGAGGGTGCGCCGAACAGCCTTCCAACGGGACCTTTGTTAACTCGTGATTAACATCTTGTTAAAGAGCCGGTAACGCTCTGCCCTTACTCTAGGGATAGAAAGTAAAGAGTTATCGACTTCAGGAGGAATCAATGTTCGATCATCACGGCGCGGCCAACAACATCACCCAGAACCAGCAAACGCTGCAGAGTCGCTTCGACAACATGAAAAACCAGTTCACCCCCGGTTACAAAGCCGAAGTGGTGGAGTTTAACGAAATCATGAGTTCCACAATGGGCGGTGGAGCTAAAGTCAAAAAGACCTCGATCTCGTTTGAGCAAGGCAAAATTTTCAAAACCCAAACCAAGACCAACATGGCCATCAACGGTCGAGGGTTTTTCGTGGTTTCCGACGGAGCTCAGAAGCACTACACCCGGGACGGCCGGTTTGAGTTTCAAGACGGTGCCCTGAAAGACAACTTCGGCAAGACCGTGGTGGGCTTTCCGCTGGACACTCAGGGTAACATCTCCGGCCAAGAAGGTCCGGTAGCCATGAACATGGACCCCAATACTAAGCTTTACGCCGGCAAATACACCGATTTCAAGATCGATGAAGCTGGTAAGGTTTATGGTATCGCAACTCTGACCGACCCCACCACCGGGCAACGGATCGAAACCACCACGCCCCTTTATCAGGTCGCGGTGGCATCGTTTGCCAATGCGGGTGGTCTGCAGCGCAGTGGTACCACCGCCTTTCAGGAGTCCGAAGAGTCGGGCGACCCCATGCTGGGCGTAGCCGGACAGGGTGCGCTGGGTGAAATCAAGGCGGGCAGCCTGGAGCTTTCCAACGTGGACTACATGCAAGAAGGCGCTGCCATCGGTATGACCAAGCAGAACTACCAGGCGAACATGGCCGCTTTCAAGGCTATGGACCAACTCACCAAGTCGGCCCTGGGTCTCGTAAGATAGTCACAGACATTTACTCTTGAAGAAAAGAAGGTTGAGCCGGTGAGCGGCTCGGCCTTCTTTTGTCTTGTCATCGGGGGTTTTGCAGGGGAGAGGTATCGCATCTCAAACATGGTCAGACGTCTCCAAACGGTCGAAATTTTTCTCGCGGACGTGCGACGTAGTCTATTGTGGTCGGATCCGCAATATTCTATGGACAAATATGCGAAAGTTGATTATAGCTTAGTTGTGAGTTTTTCAGTAGATCACACCAGAGGTGAGCGGCGAAAATAGGAATGCGATCACAAGCACAAAGACAGATGAACCAGCAGGGGCCGAGTGCTTACGATTTTCGTCAGACAGAGAAGTTCTCGTCCGATCAGAATCGCTTTCTGCAGAAGATCTTTTCTGATTTCGCCGAGGGCACGGTGCGGAAACTGGCTCCGCTGCTAAAAAGCCGCTACAATATGGAGTTGATCTCCATAAAAACTCGCTCTTATCATTCCTACCTCAATAGTCTTCCTGATCCGACTCCGGTCCTGGTGTTCAATATCAACGACCAGGTGGCCGGTTTTCTCGACGTCGATTTCGAATTGGCATTTTCGTTGTTCGAGCGATTGCTCGGAGGCCGGGGGGGGCCTCCGCCTGAAAACCAGCGACCCTACTTCACGGACCTGGAAACGACCATCTTGAAAATCCCCTTTCTGAAGATCCTGGCTTCCTACGGCGAAGCCTGGCAAGGGGTTCAGCAAGTCGAGCCCAAATTCCAGAGTTTAGAGTTTAACCCAAACGCGGTCTATATCTGTTCGCCATCCGAATTGATGGTCGTGACTTCTTTTCAGGTAAACCTTGCCCAAGCGCAGGGTTTACTCTCTTTGTGCCTTCCCTTTCACCATCTCCGGGAGATGATCCCCAAGACCTCTTTCGACACCTGGCAACACACCAGCGGGGTCAATATCGTCTCCGACGGCGCGGTTGTTTTCCCGGAGACGATCCACAACGCCAAGGTCCCGGTCTCTTTAAGTCTGGGGAGAGCGGAGTTGCTCTTCCAGGAGCTATTGACCATCGAAGTGGGCGACACCATTCGTCTGGATGCCGAAATCACGCAGCCGTTGCGGGTAAAGGTCAATGATAAGACAAAGTTTTTCGGCCAACCGGGAATAAAGGACGGCCGTATGGCTACTAGAATTACTAAGGTACTCGAAGAAGGGGATGAAGAATACGATGAGTGAGCACGGACCCCGAGCCGTTCAGTTCCACCAGATAGAGGGCGGCTCCGATGCTGCTCCCAACCCTCACGGAATCGATCTGATCAAGAACGTCTCGCTGACGGTTCAGGCCGAACTCGGTCGTACCCGAAGACAGGTCAAAGATATCCTGAGGCTCCAGGTGGGTACCGTCCTGCAGTTAGAAAAAGAAGCGGGGGACCCGGTGGATGTGCTGGTCAATGATAAGGCGATAGCCCGCGGAAAAGTCGTTGAGATCGATGGGCAGTACGGGGTACAGATCACGGAGATCCTCAAGTAATGGCGTATATGCCCGATGGATACTACGGCGATCTCAGCATTTTAAACGATGTGCCGCTTTTGGTGGAAGCCGAAATGGGACGTTCCAACAAGAGTGTTCGAGAAGTGCTTCGCTGGGGCGAAGGCTCCGTCGTCGACTTCGACAAGGAAGCCGGCGATTCGGTTGATCTTAAGGTCAACGGACGAGTCATTGCCAGGGGCGAAGTTGTCGAGATCGAAGGCAACTATGGCGTGCGCATCACCAAACTGGTCTACAACGATTAGTGCGGAAATTTTTAGTACAGCGAAGGTGGATTAGTGAAAAGAAAGGGCGAGAGACGGACGGTAATGAGTCCCCGTGGGCACAGACACCATCACGAATCTTGGCCCGGGGCGTCCCTAAGGTTACTGAGTCTAGGGGTGCTTCTAATCTTCTCACTCGCCTCTCCAGTACTGGCTCAAGAAAACCCGCCGGAGGCTCCCGCTCAGGTGGAGGTGGTCTCTACCCCTCAAGCTGAGGAGGCATCTCCCCCTGCTCCAGAGCAAAAGCCCCGCACAGTGGGCGAAGCGCTTTCCCCCCAACCGGCCACCAGCGGAGATGAAGTGCCCACCGCTTCGGAATTGAACTTTCCAGAGAAAAGGGAGATCGGCAAAGACTGGGCCACTGAGGGCAGGGTTGGCAAATCCACGTTTGTCGACAAGTTGATCGAGGTTTGCTGGTCGCTGGCTCTGATCTGTTTGTTGCTCTGGGCAATCTCCAAGGTCGCCGGTCGATTCGGTGTGAAAAACCTGGTTCCGGGCGGCACGAGCGACAGCCAGATCGAGATCCTTGAAAAGAAGCGGTTATCGCCGGGCCGCACCGTGATCCTGATGCGAGTAGGCCCTAAGGTTCTGGCGGTTGCGGCTACCGAGAGTGGCTACAAGACATTGACCGAGTTTGAATTGGAAGATTTTCAGAAGCACTGCGACAACAAGGTTTCAAAGCTTCCCGTGGAGTCCCAGACCTCCGTAGCGGAGGGTGGTGTCACCCCGGGAGATATCGCACGACACTACTTATCCATAATCCCGGGTACAGGAGCCAAGAAATGATTTCGAACAGACTAACCCATCGAACCGTCTTATTCGGTCTCGGTCTTGTAATTCTGTTCTTTCTGGGTGCTGGAGAAGTGCTGGCCCAACAACAGTTTCCCCAGATTCAGATGCCCAATATCACCATCAATGGTGCGCCTCAAGAAGATAAGGCGAAGATGTCGACCTATCTGCAGTTGATGTTTTTTCTCACCATTCTCACCCTGACCCCATACATTCTGGTGATGAGTACCGCCTTTATCCGAATCGTGGTGACTCTCAGCTTCCTGCGCACGGCCCTGGGTACTCAGCAGGTTCCACCCACCCAGGTCTTGATGGGGTTGGCCCTGTTTCTCACCATGTTCGTGATGGCCCCGGTGGGGATCAAGATGAACAAACAGGCGATTCAACCCTATCTCACCGGGGAGATGGAAAGCCAGACGGAGTTTCTCACCAAGCTTTTAGATCCGCCCCGCGAGTTCATGCTGCGCCAGACTCGGGGAAACGATATCGATCTCTTTCTCGAACTGTCGCAGATCCGCAACAGACCGAAGGCAGAAGCCGATATTCCTCTCTACGTACTGCTGCCCGCCTTCGTGCTCTCAGAGATCAAGACCGCCTTCCAGATCGGGTTCTTGCTCTACCTGCCGTTTTTGGTCATCGACATGATCGTGAGTTCCGTTCTCATGTCGATGGGTATGTTCATGCTCAGCCCTATGACCATTTCGCTGCCTTTTAAGCTGCTGATGTTCGTGCTTATCGACGGTTGGGAACTCGTTATCAAGGGGGTTGTGAAGAGTTTCAACCCGATTGACCCGGGCCCGTCTCCCTAGGAGGCGGGCCGGAGCGAAAGGGACCGATTTCGATGAAAGGAGACAGATGAATGTTTTTTGCCCAGGAAATATTTGATGCGATTTTCCAACCGATGATCCAGAAGGCCATTCATCTGATCCTCGTCCTCTCCGCTCCCATGCTCCTGGCTGCCATCGGCACCGGAATCGCCGTCTCCATTTTTCAGGCCACCACCAAGATTCAGGAGCAGACGCTCTCTTTCGTACCCAAGATCGCGGCCACGTTCTGGGCGTTGGTGGTGTACGCGCCCCACGCCAGGGATGAAGCCTCGGCCTTTTTGCTGGAAATTTTGAACTACATCTATCAGATGCAAGTGGATGCGGTATTAAAGTGAGTGGCCTTATCAATATAATGCTGTTTGCGCAGAACTGGTTTTCCGAGGATTTCATCTTGGAGATCAGTACCCGCGGGCTTTTCCTGATCATGCTTCTGTCCGCCCCCATGCTGCTTTCGGCCCTCTCGGTCGGTCTGGTGATCTCGATCATTCAAGCCACCACCCAGATCCAGGAGCAAACCCTGGCCTCGGTGCCCAAGATGGCCGTCACCTTTATCAGCCTGATCGTTTGCGGACCCTGGATCATGGACACGCTCAGCACCTACGCCACCGAGCTTTTTCAATACATCGCGCTGATGGGTCCATAACCGGCGTATGGATGATCAGTTTTTCAGCGCGTTCGCGGTTGGTTTGCTGGCCTTCGTCCGGATTGTGTTCATCTTCCAGCAGGCGCCGATCCTGGGAAGTAAGCACATCAAAGGGCAGGCCAAGGTCGGTCTGGCAGCCTGTTTGGCCGTCGTAGCCTTTCCCAATCTACCCATGCCGGCGAATATGCCCGAAGACCCCCGGGGCTTTATCCTGGCCCTGCTCGCTCAAGTAGTGGTGGGCCTTGCCATCGGCTACGTTTCCTTTCTGGTGATGGCCGCTGCCCAGTTCGGGGGCGAGATGATGGACATCCAGATGGGTCTTTCGGTAGCCGCCTCCATGGACCCGTCCAGCGGTGGTACCTCGAAACTTTTGAACCGTCTTAACTTCTACGTGGCCATGATGCTGTATTTGATGGTCGATGGACACCATATGCTGTTGAGGGCCCTCTTTCGGTCCTTTCAAGTGATTCCGGTCACTGAATTCAGGGTTTCAGGACGTCTGGTATCGGAATTCATCACTCACACCGAAGAGATCTTCTTGATCGGCTTACAGGTGGCTGCCCCCCCCCTGGCGGCCCTGTTCATAACCCAGGTGGCGATGGGCTTACTGGCGCGGGTCGCCCCGCAGATGAACGTCTTCATGCTGAGTTTTCCACTCAATATCGCTATCGGATTGATGCTATTCTCCATTGGACTACCGGTGATCCAGGGTTTACTGCTCGAGCAGTTTGAGATCAATCATGATCGAACCTGGGACGCCATTCTCATCATGGGAGACAGAAACGATCCAACGCTTCCTACCGAGAACGGCTTCGTGCTCGACGATTCACCGCCGATAATCCCCGAAGCCACCCCTAACCCGTTGCCGGATCACCTCCAGGACCCGAAATGAAGGTGGTCCGGGTGTGACAAATTTGTAAAATGGTTGGTTGTTGATTGCTGACCACATATACTGGAAATGCTTGTTATGATGGCTGGATCAGCCGAAAATTGAGGATAAGGAGGTGACCGATGTCTGGTGATAGTGATAAAACCGAAGAGCCCACCGAGCACAAGTTGCAGGAACAACGAAAAAAAGGGCAGGTAATGAAGAGCCAGGAGGTCATCTCCACGATCGGTATGGTCGCGGCGGTCGGGGTACTTTATGGAACCGGCGCTTTTATGTACGACGTCGTCAAGACGTTCTGGTTGGACACCTGGCAACTCATCCCCACCTTCGACCCCAGTACCCGTTCCTTTTTCAAAGACACCATGCACGTCATCATCACCATCTGCATGGCCCTGGGGCCGCTACTGGCTGCCGTCTTCATGGCGGGCATCATCGCCAACGTGGCCCAGATCAAGTTTCTCTTTACGGTCGAACCGCTCAAGCCATCGCTGAAGAAGATCAATCCGGTCCAGGGCTTCAAGAACATTTTCTCCGTCAAATCTTTGATGGAATTGGTGAAGCAGTTGGCCAAGCTCTTCATCGTGGGCTACATCTGTATCTCCATTGTGCGTGGAGAGCTGGCCGGGTTCGCCATGGCTCCGGCCTGGGATATTGAAACCACCATCGGCATGGTGGGAGATATCGTGTGGCGGATCGTCAAGGCCGTGCTGCTGGGTATGGTGGCGATCTCGTTCGTGGACTACTTCTTCCAGAAAAAGCAGTTCATGAAGTCGATGAAGATGAGCTTCAACGACCTGAAGGACGAGTACAAGGAGACCGAGGGTAACCCCGAGATCAAGGGCAAGATCCGCCAGAAGATGCAGCAAGCGTCTCAAGGCGGCATGATGCAAGAAGTGCCCAATGCCAACGCGGTGATCACCAACCCGACCCACCTGGCGGTGGCCATAAAGTATGACAAGGAGAGCTGTCCGGTGCCCACCGTGGTGGCCAAGGGAGAGCGACTGATCGCTCAGCAGATCAAGCTCAAGGCTGAGGACAACGAAGTCCCTCTGGTGGAGAATGTGGAACTCGCTCGGGCCTTATTCGGAGCCTGCGATGTAGGCCAGGCCATCCCCACCGAACTCTATAAGGCCGTGGCCGAGATCCTGGCCTACGTGGTGAAATTGAAACGCAAGAAAGAAATGCGCCGGAGAAAACGTTAGATGCCCGATTTTCGTAAGCTTTTAAAAGAGAAGGTTCTGGTGGTAGACGGCGCCTTGGGCACTCGTCTCCAGACCCTCACCGGCAACCGCCAGTCCTGCATCGACGGCTTCAACCTGGACCCCAGCTACTCCGAGATCGTGAGCCTGGTTCATCGCTCCTATGTGGACGCCGGCGCTGATATCATCCTCACCAATACCTACGGCGCCAATGCTGTGAAATTGGATCGCTACGCCCGCAAAAATCAGGTCATGGCGATCAACGAGGCGGGGGCGAGATTGGCCCGCAAGGCAGCGGGGGAGAGGATCCTGGTGGCCGGATCCGTAGGGCCACTGGAGCGACCCGGAGGAGCCGAAGCAGCCTCCGAAGAGCAGTACGTGGAAGTGTTCACCGAGCAACTCCAGGGCTTGGTCAGTGGTGGCGTCGATCTCTTCATCTTTGAAACCTTTCAGGACCTGGTGGAGTCCCGGGCTGCCCTGACCGCAGCCCAGAGCTTCGACCTGCCGGTGATCTACAGCATCGGTGGGGTGACCAACGGTCGTACCAGCCTGGGCTACACCGCCGAAGAGTTGGTCATCATGGCCACCGAATTAGGGGTTGATGCGGTGGGAGTGAACTGCCGCGGAGCCTTCGATATTCTGGAGTCGATCGAGCGCATCGTGCAGATGACCTCCTTGCCCTTGATCGCCATGCCCAATGCAGGATCGCCTGAGATCGATAGGGGCCGGGTCGAGTACCGGGTGGAGCCTCACTTTTTCAAGAAGTTTGCCAGGAGACTCTTTGAAGAGGGAGTGAATATCATCGGAGGGTGCTGCGGAACCGGTCCCGAGCACGTCAAGGAAATGGTGGAAGTTGCACTCCACACTCCGCTACCCCCGCCCCGAGCCGTGTCAGACGTGCGGGTGATCACCCACACCACCACCATCGTGACTCCTCGAGTGAAAAAAGTCTCCGAGGTCGAGAAGGTCTTCAGCAAGGTCCCCTTTATCCTCTCGGTGGAGATGAGGGCCAGCCGGACCGGAAGTCTCTCCGATTATCTCGAAGCGGGGCGTCGACTGGCGGGCCTGGGGGTGCATCTTTTCGACGTGCCTGACAACGCCGGGGCCAAAGTGACCATGGACGCCATGGTGAGTGCCTACCGCCTCCAGTGTGAGACCCATATCCCCACCATCATGCACCTCTCCGCTTCTCATCGCAATCTGATCGCCACCCAATCTTATCTGCTGGGCTGCGCCGAATGCGGTATCCAGTCGATCCTGGCGGTGACCGGGGACCACCCGAACGTGGGTGACCACGACAAGTATGCCAGCCGGGTCAATGACGTCAAGAGTTCGGTGAATCTCTTGAAGCTGATGAATGGGATGAATGAAGGGCGGCTTTTCAACGGGGCCCCCTGCGCGCCCACCTCGTTTTTCTCCGGCGCGGGTTTCAACCCCATGCGAAAACTTACACCCCAACTGAAGTGGTTGGAAAAGAAAGTGGAGGCCGGCTGCAAGTTCATCTATACCCAGCCCCTCTACGATGTGGACGACCTGGAGCGCCTAATCACCGCGCTCAAACCCTTTAATGTTCCTGTTCTGGTGGGCGTTTTGCCGCTCTCCAGTCGGCGTAACGCCGAATTTTTTGCAGCCGGTAAGATACCTGGTGTGATCATCCCCGATCACATTCTGGAGCGATATCGCCGGGTGGAAAGTCAACAGGAAGGGATCGAACTCGGAGTACAACTGGCGGCGGAGTTTTTGGAGGCGTGTCGAGGCAGCATTGACGGATGTTACCTGATACCGCCCTTCACCGCCGATAAGTATGCTCGAGTCGAAGAAATTCTGGAGAAGTCCGGGGTCAACCGGGCAGAGGCGAGTGTGAAGTAGTGGGTGATAAGCTCTTAAAGCTGTTAAAGTTTTCCGACGTGGCGACTGCCATCGGTATCATCGGTGTTGTTTTTATGCTGATCGTGCCGCTGCCGAGTTGGCTCTTGGACATCTTCTTGGCGCTCAACATCGCCATGGCCATCGTGGTCATTCTGATCTCCATCTACATCGAAGAGCCCCTCCAGTTCTCCGTTTTTCCAACCCTGCTACTGGTGACAACCTTATTCAAACTGGCCTTGGACGTGTCTGCCACCCGGATGGTACTGCTGCACGGATACCTCAAGGACCCGGTCACCGGCGACCCCATCGGCGCCGGTAAAGTGATACCCGCCTTCGGTAAGGTTGTGGTGGGCGGCAACCTGGTCGTGGGCTTCGTGATGTTTATCATCTTGATCATCATTCAGTTGATGGTGATCACCAACGGTGCTGAGCGGATCGCCCAGGTGGCGGCTCGTTTCACCCTGGACGCCATGCCCGGTAAACAGATGGCCATCGACGCTGATTTGCACGCCGGTAACATCGACGCCGATACGGCCCGGGAGAAGCGAACCAAGATCCAGCGTGAGGCGGACTTTTACGGTTCCATGGACGGTGCCGGTAAGTTCGTCAAGGGCGATAGCATGGCCTCGATCATCATCATGATCGTCAACGTCGTGGGGGGGATCTGTATCGGTATCTTCTACCACAACATGACCGCTACCGACGCCTTGAATACCTTCGCCATCTTGAGCATCGGTAACGGACTCACCACCACCATACCAGGCTTCTTGATGTCGACGGCGATGGGTATGATCGTCTCCCGGGCCGCCTCCGACTCCAACCTCGGTGAGGACATCTCCCGGCAGATCACCGCCCGACCAGACGTACTCAAATTGTCTTCCGGTTTTATGGGATTGCTCGGCTTCATGGGCGTGTCCGGCATCCTGCCCTTTCCTCCCGCTCCCTTTATCGGACTGGCCGTCTTCTTCTACTTCTTCGGGATCGTGCTGGCCAAAGCCAAACTGGGTGATGGCGATATGATGGACGGACTTCCCGATGCCCCGGCCGGTGGAGACGCCGGAGGTGCGGCCGGTGGAGGTGCAGCCGGGGGTGCTGCGGCGGGCGGCGGGGCCGACGCCGGAGCGAAGAAGCCGGAGAGCGTCGTGCAACTCATGCAGGTCGACGCGATCAGCCTGGAAGTTGGTCGGGGCCTCTTGTCTCTGGTGGATCCTCGAGAAGGCGCCAAACTGTTGGAACGGGTGACCTCCATCCGCCGCCACGTGGCCATGGAGCTCGGTATCGTGGTGCCTGGTGTGCGCTTTCGGGACAACCTGCAGCTCAAGCCAAACACTTACGTGATCAAGATCAAGGAGATCGAGGTCGCCCAGGGCGAGGTGCAGGTGAACCAGTTCCTGGCCATCGGCCCCGAGGAGAAGCTGAAAAACCTGCGCGGTATCAAGACCGTGGACCCAACCTACGGGATGCCCGGTGTGTGGATTTCCCCCGAACAGCGGGGCGACGCCGAGCGCTACGGCTGTATGATCTTCGACCCGGTGAGTGTGGTGGCGACTCAATTGACCGAGGTGGTGAGGACTCACGCCGCCGAACTGCTCGGCCGACAAGAGGTTCAAGCGCTCATCGACACCATCAAAAAGACTCACCCGGCCGTGGTCAAGGAGCTCATCCCCGATGGCTTGCAACTGGGTGAAGTGCAGAAAGTCCTGCAGAACCTGGTCAAAGAGCGCGTCTCTATCCGCGACCTTGTCACCATCCTGGAGACCCTGGCCGACAACGTGAACATGACCAAGGACCCCGAAATGCTCACCGAGTTTACTCGAGTGGCACTGGCTCGCTCCATCTGTAAGGAGTACCAGAACAACGAGGGCACCATCAACGTGATCACTCTGGACCCTGGAATCGAACAGACCGTGCAAGCGGCGATTCAGCGTACCGAGCAGGGCTCGTTCCTGACCATCGATCCCAACGTGGGTCAGGAGATCTTGCAGGCCATTTCCAATGAGGTGGAATCGCTCCAGGAGAAAGGTCTACAACCCATCCTCCTCACCTCGCCACCCATTCGCCCGGCCCTGCGCAAGCTGACCGAGCGTTCTTTCCCCAGCCTGGTCCTCTTGAGCTGGAATGAGATCGCTCCCAAAGTCAACGTGAACTCCGTAGCCATGGTGAGTATGTAAAACCTCTTAGCGTCTAGCCGCGGCCGGTCGGAGTCTGGTTGAAAGTATTTTCCGCCACCAGCGAAGCCGGATTCTGTATCGATGCCAGATATTGTCAGACTGGGGGGCAGGCTGAGTCGGCAAAGCGGTGGGCTGCCATTCAGGCACGCTTTCCGCGGAGAATGTGGCAGCACTGAGCAGCACAAACCCCATGGATTCTCCTCGCAATGCAGAAAGGGTGTTTATTCTTGTCCTGGTATTCACACGTGTGAATCTATCATCAATCCAATAACCTGGCAACCCGGCCTTGGCAGAGTCGAAAAAGCCGGTCATTTTCGACCGGCTTGCCCAACATGTTACTTGGAAGAGAATTATCTTTTCCCGACGTTGCCCATGAGTTTTTCGCCGGAGTAGGACCCGAAGGCGGCGATCACGGCCGACATCATGGCCGCGGGCATCATCATCCCCATCCCGTCGATGCGGAACCATCCCCCCATTTGAGGGGTAAAGTTGGACACCGAGAAGGCCGCGGCGACAGCCAGGATTGCTCCGAGCACCGGTTCAACGAGTCGACGACCGGGGGAAAGCACACCGATGATGAACGCCCCCAGGTAAAACCCCGCGATGATGATCAGCCCCTGGGCCAGATACCTGGTGTGGTCCGTTCCGGCAAACGGAAAGACAAAGAGCTTCGCCAGCAAGCCGAGTCCCACTTGAACTCCTAGATAGACGAAAAGGCTGAGAATGACCCAGTTAAAGGAGAAACGGTTGTTGGCTTTATCCGTCTTGCTCACGATACTGACCCTCTCTCGGTAGCTTTTGACGTTCTTGCGATCGGTAGACTTGCCTCTTTTCGTGGAAAGTTTTGACAATTAGTGGCACCCCTTTCTGTCCTTTGGACGCTGATCACGATTATAGCAATATTCCTATAAGCAATCAACGGTTGAGATGATCATTTCTTTAGGAAAATTGGAAAGGGGCAAGAAAGTGAACCGTTCTGGCAAATGAAGTTGGAGATGGAAGAGCAATCTCCATACTGGAAAGAGCGGGCCCAGGTTTCCAATAAGAAACTCGTGCTTTTTTTTCGCCAACTCGCCACCCTGGTGGGATCCGGTGTCCCGATAATGGACAGTCTTGGTCTTACCGTCGAGCACGACGATGATTCTTCTCTGCCGCTGGTAGCGTCTCGCATGCAAAGCCAGTTGGCGGCGGGCTACACCCTATCCCAGGCCTCGGCCGAGTTTCCCCGGGTCTTTGCCCCATTGGTGGTGGCTTTCATTCGAATCGGTGAGGAGAACGGTAGCCTGGTCCGCCAACTAGAACAGATGGCTGATTGGATGGAGCGGGACCAAAAGCTCAAGGGCAAAGTGGTAGCGGCGCTGGTTTATCCTTTATGTGCTCTGGCTCTAACGGTCGTGTTGACGCTCTTTTTGTTTATCGCAGTGTTGCCCGGTTTTCTGGAGATGTTCGAGGAGATGGAGATTGAACTGCCGCTTCCCACCAGGATTCTGGCCACCCTCACCGCCGGCATCTCGGAGCCCCTGATTTGGGCCGGCGGGGTTTTTGTCCTGACCTCGGCGATGTTCGCCGTCCGGAGCTTTTTGGAAACCCCTTCGGGGCGCCTGTCCCTCTATCGTCTGTTATTGCGCACGCCAGTGGTAGGCAATCTCTTGCGGTACGCCGCGGTGGCCCGATTTTCGTATGCCATGGCAGCCATGGTTCGCTCCGGTTGCAACTTCCTGCTGGCTCTTCGGTTGGCCACCGGGGTCTCGGGTAGCCCTGCTCTGCACGCGCGAATGGATAGCATGCTGAGTTCGGTTTCTGAAGGCGAGCCGCTGGCCGATTTTATGCATGAGAATTCCGAGATCTTTCCCAAGGTCGCAGCCAACCTGGTGGCGGTGGCCGAGGAGTCGGCCAGGTTGCCCAAGATCTTTAACCTTCTGGCCGGTCATTTTGAAGAGATGGTGGAGCATCAGGTTGAAATTATGGCGACTTTGCTCGAGCCAATTCTCATGAGCACGGTGGCTCTGGTGGTGGGTTTTGTGGTGGTTTCGGTGTTTCTGCCCATGTACGGTTTTTTGGACAAGCTCTAAGGCGGGATTTAAAGCTCTCAATTCTGAATGAAGAGCTATGAATAAACATCTACCCACCCACCTAACTCAGGAAGAGCTCTTATCGGAAGACCAGGCGTCCGAGATCATGGATCGGACCGCCAAGGTTCTGGATGAATCGGTGGTCCCGTTCATTGTCACCGCGCAGCAAGTGATGGAAAGCGCCTTTTTGGAATGGCGGGGTGAGGGGAAGTACATCTATACACCCGACGGCAAAGGCTTTTTTGACTGCGTGGGGGCAGGCGGTGTTTTCGGCCTGGGCTTTGCTCACCCGGAGGTGGTGGACGCGGTGGTGCGACAGGCTCAACGCGGCGGATTGGCGACCCGGGCCGGCTTTTTACCGGGTCAGGCGGAACTGGCGGAGAAGCTGAAGTCGGTCGCTCCGGATCATCTGGAGTACGTCTACTTCGGAAACAGCGGAACCGAAGCGGTGGAGGCGGCCATAAAATTGGCCCGGGTCTCCACCGGTAAGAAGAAGCTGATCGGTACCCATCTCGGCTACCACGGCATGAGCATCGCAACAATCTCCCTCTCCGGAATCGGGATGTGGCGCGATGGCATTGGGCCCTATCTGGACTCCACGGTGTTGGTGGAGCACGGAAACCTGGCCGATTTGGAGGAGGCGATCGATGACGACACGGCTGCGGTGGTGCTTGAGCCGGTGCAGTGGGCCTCCGGTTGCAAGGTGGTTTCTCAGGAATACTTCCAGGGGGTGCGAGAGTTGTGCGACCGACACGGTGCGATGTTGATCCTCGACGAGGTGCAGACCGGTCTCGGTCGGACCGGCAAAAGGTTTGCTCTGGAGCACTGGGGGGTCAAGCCGGACATTTTGTGCACCGGCAAGATCCTCTCCGGAGGGATGGTACCGGTTTCGGCGGTGCTGTACACGGCCGAGGCCCACAAGGGCGAAAGGATGCGACCTCTTTTTAATAACTCCAGTTTTGGTGGTAACCCCCTGGCCTGCGCGGCGGGGATCACGACCTTGAACCTGCTGAAGGACCGTTACTTTGAGCGGGCCGAGAAGCTGGGCGACCTCATGGGGGAGGCCTTTCAAGAACTGGTTCAAGAGTTTGGCTACTTCCTGGCGGGTTTTCATGGGCTCGGCCTGATGCGCTGCCTGGAGTTCCAGAGCCCCTTATTCGGGGCGGTGTTTGCCGAGTGGATGCGGCGCGATGAATCGATCCTGGTGGCAGCCATGGGGCACGTGCCGCAGTTCGTGCGGATCTCGCCACCTTTTATCTGTGAAGATGAAGATATCGAAGCCCTGAAGCAGTCTTGCCGAAAGGTCCTGAGAACGATGGCCGGCTACACCCCTCAGGAGCTGTTCGAGGATTTCAGTAGCAAGCTGCAGAGGGTGCAGCGGGCGATGGCCGAGAAGGCCGAAAGGGCCGAAGAACAAGAAGGGGCGATGGCGTGAAACCAAGGTTGGGGTTATCTCCGGAGGAGCTGATAGAGACATTCAACCAGATGTATCTACAGAGCTGGGGTGAGGTTTCCGAGAAGCTTCAATGGGATCTGGCGACCCTCTCTCGTCGGGGGAATACCGGGGAGGAAGCGGATCTGGGGCCTTTTTTGTTGGAGTTGATGGAAGCGGTGGTCAACGCCTGTCGAGACAGCACGGTTCTGACCATCTACGAGAATAACGAGCGGCTGGCCCAGGAACTGGAAGCCTGCGGGGTGACCCTCCCCCGCGACTAAGGACTTGACTTAGATCAATGAAGTGAGGGGTGCTTTCGGGCATGATGTATGTCTAGGAGAATGCAAAAATATGGCATTTGTTGGATTCGGTGGCTTTAATAGAGCCAATCAGGCGGCAGTTCTACAACAGCAACAAAGCGATCAGTTGCAAGCACAAAATATTTTCACTCAAATGGGTGCAGAGTCTCGGAAATCTCAGATGCAACGCTGGCAGATCAACTCCGAACTGCAAACCAAGATTCACGAAATCACTTCTCAGGTCACAGTCAACAAGGCAAAGATGGCCGACAAGGCGATGAACGCGATCACCCAATACATCTCTAGCTAAACCGGCAAGATGCCCATAAAATAGACCTCCGTCGGTCGAACTCAGTCTTAATAAACCCTAAAAACTGCCTGTTTTCGTTAACATAAAGTTAACAGACAGCCCTTTATCGCAAAGCAGTTCCATGGCATAATGGGGGAACAGAGAGAGAATTAACGGAGGAAATTATTCGATGGCATTTGTTGGATTCGGCGGCTTTAACAGAGCTAACCAAGCAGCAATTCTACAACAACAACAGAGTGATCAGCTGCAAGCACAAAACATCTTCACCCAGATGGGTGCAGAGGCAAGAAAGTCTCAGATGCAACGCTGGCAGATCAACTCTGAACTTCAAACCAAGATTCATGAAATCACTGCGAAAGTCACAGTGAACAAAGCTAAGATGGCTGATAAGGCAATGAACGCTATCACCCAGTATATCTCCAGCTGATTTCCAACGCTTGTTTTCGAAAAAGCCTCGTTTCCCCGGGGCTTTTTTCGTTTGCAGAGATGGCCGGTTTGGAGACTTTTTAACATGGAAAAAGTGTTCTTCGGCGCGAAGTGGTATATAGTGTTAGGTATCGAGTAATTCTGGCTGGAAGGTACCATGGCAAAGATCCCCGTTCAAAACACGAACCTGCAACAAGCAAAGATTCTGCGGAATAAGCAGCGGCAACTACAGACCGATGTCGCCAATGCGAAGACGACCAACGCCACCACGCTGGGACGGCAAACGAATCGAACAGCCGACGACAAAAAGACTGAGACTCCCAGGGAGAAGGTGACCATATCCACTCCTCCCACTGTCCAGGAGCAGACCCCCCAGACTGAAAGTCAGGACGCGCCTGAGGTTCAAAGCCGCCAGAGCGGTCCCAGAGAAAAGTCTTCCGAAGACCTGAAAACGGACTTCCTGAACTCCTTTGCCGACAATCTCGACGAAAATTCAGCCAGTGAGATCGCCAAGAAGACCGGTGAATCCATGGTAGAGATCGCCAACAGCGGGGGAGGTTCCGATGCCCAGGCCGAGCCTGTGTTGGCCGCCCACACCCACAACCACGCGAAGTCGATCATCAACAAGAAGATGCCCAACGCCACGGCTGCCGAGATACAGGAAGCCGCCAAGACCGATCCTGAAATCGCCAAAGCGGTTGCCCTGATGGATTCTTCGGCCGCCTACATGAAACAGGTCGTGAAGGAAAAGACCGAAGGCGCTCCGGCCACTCCTTCAGAACCCGGGGTTCCCGGCGACTCGTCGCAAGCCGGTCCTCCAGACGAAAGCGCGCAGGGCGTGGACCCTTTCGCGGCCCGCCGAGCGTCTATGGAAGGGCAGCAGCCTCCCTCCGACTCCGACGGGACTCAACCCCCCGGGGAGGGGCCGCAAAACCCTTATCACCTCTCTCCTGAAAAGCAAGCGGAATTGATGGCCCAAAACCATCAGTCCATGCAAGAGATTCAAAAGATTTACGCCCAGATGTGGGCCGACATGCAGAAGGCTGCCGCGCAGAGACACCAGATTATGCAGGAAACCGCCCTCGCGGTTTCCGAGATCTACATGTCTCTACACGCCAAGCGAGCAGCTTCGTTTTCCAAGCACCATCAGATGTATCTGAGCATTTTGACCGACTCCTGGGGCTAGTCTCTCTCAGGGGGTCGCGGGCATCGCAAGGTGGCGATCACTGGAGAACAAAGTTCAGCTTTGGAGAGACTCGCGGAGCGTCTGGAAGAAGAGCTTCAGCATCGGGGTGAACTGATCTTGAGTTCCATGGAGTGGGGTCTGGATGCTCCTAGCCAGGATTATGACCCGACCGACCCCTACACTGGGCTCACTCCTCAGTTTCTAGCTATTGTCAAAGAGCTGTACGGTACCCCTGCGGGCTGGTTGAACGCTTACCTGGCTCTGCTCACCGTGTTGAGCACCGGTGGGGAGCTGTCCGAGCGCTTTGTAGCAATGTCCGACAGGCTGTGGATGAACACCCTTTATCGCGGGCGGGCTATCTGGTATACGGCGTTTCCACCTCTAGACGGAGGTGGCTCCAGCCAGGCCCGGGTCTTTCACCAGTATCTCTTGCGTCAGGACCGGTGCTTTGAAACCTGCTTTGAATGGTGCAGCGGGCCTGGGTTTCTGGGCTTTTCAACTCTGTGGTCCGGGATGTGCAAAGAACTGGTCCTGGCCGATATCAACCCGGCCGTGGTGCCCGGGATCCTTCGGACCATCGAAGAGAACGCTCTGCAGGGAAAAGTTCGCTACTACATCAGCGACAATCTGCAGTCCGTACCTGCTGCGGAACGGTTTGACCTGGTCCTGGGTAATCCGCCCTGGGCCTATCGCGAGATACCAGAATTGCCGAACCCGCTGATTCCGAACGACCCGGAGTGGAACATTCATCGCTCTTTTTTCCGGCAGCTCGGACCTTATCTGAATCCCAACGCTTGTGTCTGCATAAGTGCCTATCAGCCTTTTCGTACGGTCGCCCACATCGAGTATCAAGAGGAGCCTTGGGACGTCAGGCCACGACCGCCCATCCAGGATTTTAGAGAGTTCCTGGCGGAATCGGGTCTTTCGATTCAGGAGGTTCACCGGCCACCGGCGGACCCTCAGGTGGCTTACGGTCAGGGCCTCACTCTCCTTTTGATCTCTGCCGAAGAAGATCCGCTGACCCGACCCGACCTGATCGGCTTGGGAGGTGCCCGCGAGCCACTCGTTGGGGGTTTTGAATTTGACCTTTCGGTGGTTCAACGACTGCCTCTGGAGCAGATGGTGCAGCACACCGTCCAGGTCGAAGCACTTCGAGTGGGAATCCACCAGAACTTGCAGGATCGCCATCTGACCAGGGTGCTCCGAGATCTCTTCGGCCAGACCCGTAAGCTCGAACCCTCCACCTTGCAGGCGTTGAACCTCTCCCCGGAGATCGTAGAAGCCTTTCCGGATTGGGGAGTCCCCGAGAATTTTCAGTATAGACCGCCCCTGGAGGGGCTGCACCTGGCTCCAGAGTCGTGCCGGCATCCTTGCTCGGTGTTGCGCCTGCAACTCGGCCAGGATGCCCCGGTGAGCATCGGTCTGCGCATCCTGCGGGCTCTACTGCAGGCTCTACCCCCTTCGATTTCGTTCTGCATTCTGGTGAAGCCCGGTTTTGATGAAAAATCCACTCGGAATTTCCTCTCTCGCTTTCCCGGTTACGCCAGGGACCGGATCAGCTTTTTTCCCCACGGGCACCAGACGCTGTTCGCCCAGGACAACGGGCGCCTGGCCACTGCCCCTGGCGGAACCCGGGTCTTGCTGACTCCGGGACACCTCTCTGCCCACCGGCCGGGAGATGCGCTCCTGACCGGGCCCCTCCCGCTGATCCGCTCCCGGCTTCACTGGGAAGGCGGCAACCTGCTCTGCGACGGGCACTTCGTGTTTGTAGGGGCGAATGCGGTGGCGGCCAATATGAGAGGCCTGGGACTGACCGAGGCGCAGGTGGTTTCGGCTTTTGCTTGCGAGATGGGGTATCCGGTTCAGGTCCTGGGCGATGTGTCGGCCGCCCGAAATGCCATACTAAAGGGTGAACGGGGTCTAGCCGTAGCGCACGCGGTGGATGGTGGGCAGGCCGATTTTCATATCGATCTCGACTGCTGCTTGCTGGGTGAAGATGAGAAGAAGCAGCCTCGGGTAGCTCTGGCCGATCCCGAGTTGGGATTGGACTACCTGCACTCTCTCCTCGGGTTGGACCACCTCTTTGAGGGACACAGCCTCGATCCGACTTCGGCTCGTACCCTCTTCAGGCGGTCCCTGGAAGATTCGGTGGCCCGGCGAACTCCCTTACTGGCTCAGTACGCCGAGGTTTTCGAGAAAGCCGGCTATCGAGTTGTTCGAATTCCGGATATCCGCCTGGTTTCAGACTTCAACTACCTGGCCAGGGTCAACACCACCTTCAGCTACTGCAACGCTCTTCCACTGAGCCTGGAAGGGCGTCCGACGGTGGCTCTACTGGCCTGTGGATTTCCTCATCTGGAAGCCGAGGTGGAGCGAATCTACGCCGACCTGGGTGTGGATGTCTTGAAGCTGGGAGACCGCACCATGGCAGAAGACCTCCTGAGTATGCGAGGAGGTCTTCACTGTTTTTGTTCGGCGATGGGATGAGGTTGCTTACGACATCGTGGAGGACTCACGGTACATGGTTTCCACCCGCTTGAAGTTGTCCCGGTTGACCTTCATGGCTTCATTGAGCAGATCGTTTCCTTGGCGGCAAAGCTCCAGGCCTTCCTCCAGATGGGCCACATCCACTTCGTCCACGAACTGAGCCAGTCGGGCGACCCCATCGTTCCAGTGGGCGATGCCGGAAAAACCGATTTCCAGTTCTTCTCTCATGTCTTCGATCGCCTCGGGGGGGATCTCAATCTGGCGGATGAAGTCTTCTCGTTCTTGAAGCTTCTCTGCTAACTGGTCGATGTACTCGGCGAACTGGTCGGTGTTCCATTCACCGGAGGCCACTCTCTGGCAAGCCTCCTCGACTTCTTGTAAATGACGGTCGATGACTTCGGGTTGCTGATTGCCGCCCATAGCCTGTCCCATAATTTTTGCTTGATGAGGGTTCGGTGTACTAGCCAAGTTTTCGCTCCAATTCGTTCATTTACCTGATTCTGTCGGTTTCATACGATCCCTTCCGGATCGATCCCCAGGGAACGCATGATGGCTTCGTCGGCTTCGCGCATGTTTTCCTGGGTTTCAAACGCCAACAAGATGACTTCTTCCGTGATTTTGTCGCCTCTGGCAAAATACTGCCGCGCCTGCTCTAGAAGAGAATCGAGGCCGCTGACCGCCCAGTCGGCGGCGACCTGCAGTCCATTGAGGTAGTAGTCCAGGCCTTCGGCGGCTTTTTCGTAGTATTCCCGGGCGATCAGATAGGTCTCTTCTTCCATGGATTCGGGAAGTGAACTCTCGAAGAGAGACTCCGCTTGTCGTTGGACTTTTTCAAGCCTGAAAAGAAACTCATCGGTCTCAATATCCCGGCAGCGAAGGAGCAGAATCTGCTTTTCTAACCCTTCCGAGAGCCCAGGGAATTGGCCGATTTTCGCGATTTTTTCTCGGATCGACTCGGAACTCATTTCTGAAAACAGGGGTTCAGAGCCGAATGTTACATTCCCTCCGGGGGAAAAAATTTGTTCCTTGATAAACGAGGACATACCCGACATCTTGAGAACAACGTCGGGCAACTTGGGGAAAATTATTCAATTGTGAGGTTGGATGCTTATGTTGAAATGGAAGAGATATGTGGTCGGTGTTCTGTTGTCCGTTGGCCTATGCGCAGGGATGGCAGTTGCTGAAACAGTCTACTCCGTCAGGGAAGGGGACACTCTGGAGAGCGTGGCCGAGGTTCACAAAACCTCGACTTCGAAAATCCGAGAGTTGAATCCTCATCTAGCCGATCAAGCCTTTGCACCCGGTTTGATTCTTTTGCTACCCGATAATCTTTCGGAGCAGATCGAGCGACAGCAGCAGCGTGTCGTCGATCCTGTGGTGGTAGCCGGGGTCCTGCACGACCCCCCGGAGGCCAATGCGGTTCCGGTAACGGCTGAAGAGCAACGTCGATTGGAAGCCGAACGACGGAGAGTGACCCTGGCCTCTCGTCGAGGACAGAGGGTTCAGGCTCTCTCGACCACCGCGCACAGCTACCTCGGGACACCTTATCTGATGGGTGGAACCACCCGCCGGGCCATCGACTGCTCGGCCTTTACTCAAAACGTCTACTCGGCCCACGGCATCAAGTTGCCTCGTACCGCCGATGTGCAGTACAATGTGGGCAGAAAGGTTCCTCGCGGACAGGAGCAGCCGGGTGATTTGGTGTTCTTTGAGACCTACCTACCCGGTCCCAGTCACGTGGGTATCTATCTCGGAAACGGGAAGTTCATCCACGCGAGTTCCTCTAGAGGAGTAACAATCACGCCGCTCAACAGTTACTACTTTGGTCCGCGATACCTGGGAGCAAGAAGAGTCTTTTAGTGAACGAAACCGATAAGAAGTTTGGACCTACTCGCGAGGACCGTCTGATGGCGGCCCTCGCTTATCCTTTCTGGTTCGTGATCTTTCCGTTGATCTATATGACGCCGGACAAGAGAAACGACCCCTTTTTGCGCTCCCATAGCTATCAGGGGGCCATAATCGGCTTTCTGGGTGTGGTGGGGATGAGTGTGCTTCGCATCCTGCTCGCCATCGTAGTGCGCTGGTTCCTACTGTTTGACGTTTTGCTCTATCCGCTCCTGAAATTCGCCGAGTATGGAGTTTTCGCCCTGATGATCTACGGAGCGGTGTATGCGCTGCTGGGGAGAACCGCCAACTTGCCATACATCAGCGATTTCGTGAAGACTCTGGACAAGAGTCCCGACGAACCGGAGTAAGCCGGACGTCTGTGTGCGAGCACACATTTTTTCGAAGACGATCGTGTTAGGGTTGTACGGTAGTTCAGTAGCCGGAGGACCCACGATGCAAGGATACACCCACCCTCAGTACCAAGAACTTCTTAAGGTTTTGGCGGCAGAGGCGCAAATGACGACTCAAGCTTATCTGAATCACACTCCGGAACTCTGACGAGTGCCGACAATGAGTAAACAAAAGCCCGGACCGCAACATCCGGGCTTTTTTCACGGGCATATTGACGATCGGCTTTCAGTTGTGATACCTTCTGCCTGCCTGCGGATGTGGCGGAATTGGTAGACGCGCATGATTCAGGTTCATGTGGGCTTACGCCCGTGGGAGTTCGAGTCTCCCTTTCCGCACCAAACAAAAAGAGCCGAAAGGCTCTTTTTTCGTTTGCAAGCGTGGGCGATCCCAGTTGGAGTACAGTCGTTGTCCACCATTTTATAAGGGATAGCTCTTGTGTGCGACTGTTCTTGAGAGAAATTGGTTTGGGATTTAACAAATCGTTAACACTTGCCTGGACGATTTAAAACGGTACTCTGATTCAAGTCGGTATTCTAGTCTCAAGAATACACACGGAGACTAGATACAATGACCAAGAAGCTTTCTGCTAGAATTGTGCCCGAACTCGAAAAGCGACTTCGAGAATCGGGTCTTCTGACAGCTATCGTTACTCTCGACTCGCCTCGCTTCAAGCACTACCTGAAGAAACCGGCTAACCTGCTGCACGACCGTTGGACCTATATGGAGCGAGACGATTCCGGAGTTTTGTATAGGCTGGGAAGTGAGCGAGGGATTCGCCAGGAGCTAAACATCAGCCGCCGTACCCGCCAGGCGATTGTAACCACCCACGACCCCCGAGCCGGTCGTGAGCAGATCGTGGTTTTCGATCTGGTGAGCAAGTCCGTGATCTCCAACACCGTGAAGCACGATTCCGCAGGAATCAAGGTGACCCACAACTTCCTTTTCTTGAACAAACGTGAGGGCTTGCTGAGAAGGACCAAGGCGGAGGAGCCGGCGGCGGTCTAAATTTTTTACACCGAATAGAACGGGTAAATCCCGACTCTTCGTGAATACTCCCTCAAGCAAATCACGCCTGAGGGAGTATTTTTATGTCTGAACTTGCGGATATCGGCCTTTACGGGTTGGCGGTTATGGGCCAGAACCTGGTGCTCAACATGAATGACCATGGATTCAAAGTGGCCGTTTGTAATAGAAGCACCGGGAAGGTCGATGCTTTTTTGGCTCAGGAGGCCAAAGGTACTCCGATCGTAGGGTTTCACGAGATCAAAGACATGATCGCCGCTCTTCGAAAGCCTCGCGTGGTGATGCTGATGGTGATGGCCGGTAAACCGGTGGATCTCACCATCCAGGCCATGCTGGAGCATCTGGAGCCGGGCGACATCTTGATCGACGGCGGGAATTCAAATTTCGAAGACACCAACCGTCGTTGCCAGGAACTCGCTGAGAAGGGGATCTATTTCGTGGGGGCGGGTGTCTCCGGGGGCGAAGAAGGCGCTCGATTCGGCCCTTCCATCATGCCGGGCGGTCACCGGGAAGCCTGGGATCGGATCAAGCCCATCTTGCAAGGAATCGCGGCTAAGACGGAAGCGGGTGAGGCCTGCTGCGACTGGGTGGGCGAAGACGGAGCGGGCCACTTCGTGAAGATGGTTCACAACGGGATCGAGTACGGTGACATGCAACTGATCTGCGAGGCTTACGACCTCATGACAGGCTTTCTGGGAATGTCGGCCGATGAATGCTCGGAGGTTTTTGCCGGCTGGAACGAAGGCAAATTGGATTCCTATCTCATCGAAATCACTAAGAACATTCTGGCCTACAAAGATGAGGGCGGCGGGCCTCTAGTGGACAAGATTCTGGACATGGCCGGGCAGAAGGGGACCGGTAAGTGGACGGCGGTGTCGGCGCTGGACCAGGGTATCCCCTTGACCCTCATCGGGGAGGCTGTGTTCAGCCGCTTCTTGTCGGCGCTCAAGAGCGAGAGGATCGAAGCGGCCAAAATACTCGGGAGCGAGATCCGGAAAGTGGGAGTGCAAAAAGAAACCTTTCTGGGTTGGCTGGAAGACGCCCTGTACGGGGCCAAGCTCATCAGCTACACCCAGGGCTACATGCTCTTCAGGGCAGCCGCCCAGAACTTCGGATGGAACCTGAACTACGGTGGTATTGCCCTGATGTGGCGGGAAGGCTGCATCATCCGTTCGCGCTTTCTGGGTGACATCAAAGCAGCCTTCGATGCGGACCCGAACCTGGAGAACCTGCTTTTTGCCCCTTACTTCAAGGAGCAGATTCAAAAGGCTGAAGAGGGTTGGCGAAACGTCGTTTCCACAGCCGTGCGCGCTGGAGTGGCTGTGCCTGCTCTTTCAGCGGCCCTGGCGTTCTACGACGGCTACCGCCGGGAGAGTCTACCGGCCAATCTGCTGCAGGCCCAGCGAGATTACTTTGGAGCCCACACCTACGAACGAGTGGACCGACCGCGAGGAGAGTTCTTTCACACCGACTGGACCGGCGAAGGCGGCCGAGTGACCTCGGGGACGTATAACGCCTAAACTTGATTGGGGGCTATCACAAACCGCCCCGGGAGCCCCTGGAAAAATTCGCGTCCGAGTGCGACCGCTTGCTCGCTCCCCTGGAGGGAGATTTCCAGCGGAGCTAGTTCGTTGCTGATCGCCTCGGGAAACTCTTCAGAGTCTTCGCAGATTGCCCGGCACAGGTTGCCCGAGTCGGTGCTCTGAGGGGTCTCTGCAAGTTGGATGAGGAGCTGCTCCTTAAACAAGTCCTCGGCTCCGGCCAGGCTGGAGACGATTACCTCCGGGGCGTCAGCCTGGAAGGTCCCCAGGCTGGAGCGGGCCGAGACCCCCAAAAAGAGGGCAGCCCGTAGTGCTCGCTGGGGGTCGGGGTCGTACACCCCCAGCACCGGACGATCGTTTAAGGCGCAGGCGCGCCCTATCGACAGGGTGTTACGAGTTACTCCGTAGAGAGAAACTTTTGGCTGATTAGAGAGTTGCCTCGGCATGTGAGAGCGATTTTTCAAGAAAACCAGGAGTTTTCTTGCCTCCCGAGGATATTTCGTCATCTTTCAACGATTTTATGGAGCGAGCAATGAGTACAGGCACAGCCACGGAAGAGTTTAAACAGCTAGATTCGGTTGTGGTCAGGTTTTCGGGAGACTCCGGAGATGGCATGCAACTGACCGGTACACAGTTTACCAATGCATCTGCCATCGCCGGCAACGACATCTCCACCTTTCCCGACTTCCCCGCAGAGATTCGCGCCCCCGCCGGTACTCTGGCCGGGGTCAGCGGCTTTCAGGTCAATCTGAGTTCTTACGAAATCTTTACCCCCGGCGACGACACCGACGTTTTGGTGGCCATGAACCCGGCTGCGCTGGCGGCCAACCTGCCTGATCTCAGGAACGACTGCATCCTGATCATCAACGAAGATGCGTTCAGCAAGCACAACATCAAGAAGGCGGGCTTTGCCGAGAATCCCCTGGACGACGGAACCCTGGAGCGTTTCCGCTTGCACCGCGTGCCTCTGACCAACCTCAACCGGGAAGCGATGTCCGAGATCGAGGGGCTCTCTCAGAAAGAGATAGATCGCACCAAGAACTTTTTCGCTCTGGGACTGATCTGCTGGATGTACGACCGGCCCATGGAGCCCACCATGGAGTGGGTCAACAAGAAGTTTAAGAAGAGCCCGATCTTGATTGAGGCCAATATCAAAGCCTTCAAGTCCGGCTATCACTACGGGGAGACCACCGAGACCTTCCAGATGCGTTTCAAGATCGCCCCGGCGAAGCTAGACGATGGTATCTATCGGCAGATCACCGGTAATGAAGCGCTGGCTTTAGGATTGGTCACAGCCGGCAAACTGGCGGGTAAAGAGATCTTTTACGGTAGTTACCCCATCACCCCGGCCAGCGACATTTTGCACAACCTGGCGGCTTTGCGGCACTTCGGTGTCCGGACTTTTCAGGCTGAGGACGAGATCGCCGCCATGGGGGCTACGGTGGGCGCTGCTTTCGGCGGGGCCTTTGCCGTAACCGCTTCGAGCGGTCCGGGCGTGGCCCTCAAGAGCGAAGCCTTGAACCTGGGCCTGGCCCTCGAGTTACCGATGGTCTTGATCGACGTTCAAAGGGGTGGCCCCAGTACGGGCCTACCCACCAAAACCGAACAATCCGACCTGTTGATGGCTCTCTTCGGTAGAAACGGCGAGGCTCCACTACCGATCCTGGCAGCCTGTTCACCCGCCGACTGTTTCGATACGGCCATCGAGGCCTTCCGCTTCGCGGTCCGCGCGACCTGTCCCGTGATACTCCTCTCCGATGGCTATCTGGGCAACAGCGCCGAACCTTGGAAGATTCCGGACCCGAGCCAGATGGAGCCGATCAAGGTGGTCCATCCGGAAAAAGTCGAGGGCGAAGATTTCATGCCTTACGCTCGCGACCCGGAAACCCTGGGACGACCCTGGGCCATCCCCGGTACCCCTGGCCTGGAGCACCGAGTGGGAGGTCTGGGCAAGGCACCTCTGACCGGAAACGTCTCCTATCGGCCGGAGCACCACGCTCAGATGGTGGCTGATCGCCAGGCCAAGGTGGATAAACTGGTCGACATCATACCTGACCAGACGACCCAGGGGCCCGACTCGGGCGATCTGCTGGTTATGGGCTGGGGGAGCACCTACGGGGCGATTAGAGCGGCCGTGGCGCGGGCTCGCACCGAAGGTTACTCGGTGTCTTCTACCCAGTTGCGGCACATCTGTCCGCTGCCCGGAAACCTGCTCCAGTTGATGGGTCGTTTCAAGAGAGTTCTGATCCCGGAGATGAACTCCGGGCAGTTGGCCTTCTATCTACGTGGCAAGTTGGGCGTGCCCATCGAGAGTCTGACTCAGGTGACCGGCCGGCCCTTCAAGATCGAGACAATTCAGGAAGCGATACGCGGCCTGCTCGGAAAGGATGCAAAATAATGGCAACGGGTACAGCAACGAACGGAGCAACCCCTACCCCCAAGTTGAGCCGCAAGGACTTCGCTTCTGACCAGGATGTGCGGTGGTGTCCAGGTTGTGGCGACTACGCGATCCTGGCACAGATGCAGAAGATCATGCCGGAACTGAATATCCCCAAGGAAAACATAGTCTTCGTTTCGGGGATTGGCTGTTCCAGCCGATTTCCGTATTACATGAACACCTACGGGATCCACAGCATTCACGGCCGTGCTCCTACCCTGGCCTCCGGTTTGAAGCTATCGAACCCTGGGCTCAAGGTCTTCGTCATCACCGGAGACGGTGACGCACTCTCCATCGGTGGAAACCACTTGTTGCACGTACTGCGCCGCAACATAAACATCACCGTGGTGCTTTTCAATAACCGGATTTACGGCTTGACCAAGGGCCAGTATTCGCCCACCAGCCTCACCGGGCACGTGACCAAGTCTTCCCCTTTGGGCTCCATCGAACAGCCGCTGAACCCCCTTTCTGTGGCTCTGGCCGCCGAGGCAACCTTCGTGGCTCGCTCCATCGACGTAGAGACCAAGCACCTGCAAGACACTCTCCTGCAAGCAGCCCAGCACCAGGGGGCGGCTTTTATCGAAGTTCTGCAAAACTGCAATATCTTCAACGATGGAGCCTGGCACCACGTGACCAAAGATGAAAACAAGGAGGACAATCTGCTCCGCTTAGAAGCCGGCCAGCCCCTTGTCTTTGGGAAGGATAAGCAGAAAGGCCTCCGGGTGAACGGTTTGGGCCTGGAAGTGGTGAGCGCTGCCGAAGCCACCGAGCCATTCCACCCTGGGGAGCGAAGCGGAGCTCTTGCCTACGCACTGTCTAGAATGGAGTTCCCTGACTTCCCGGTGCCGATCGGAGTGTTTCGCCAGGTCTCCAAGCCCACTTACGAAGAAGGCATTGAGGCCCAGGTGGCTTTTGCTAAGAGCAAAAAAGGTGACGGAGATCTGTTGGACCTTTACCTGTCTTCCGATATCTGGAAAGTCGGCGGCGACGGCAAAGTTCCGGAGGATCGGGAGGTCCTCAAAGGCCTGGTCCGCTCCTAAGGATTTGGCCAGAAAGTTATTTCTGGCAGATCCTAAATGAGAAGCCCGCGTATCGCGGGCTTTTTAAATGGCGGGAGGGGACTCGAGCAGCTCTTTGGGTGGCGGGATTTGGGATTCCAGGAACTCATCCAGGGTTTCCAACCACTCCACCACGGGTTTACTCAATTGGTCACTGGAGAGAGAGAAGACGACCGCGGCTGCAGCTTCTTCGAACTCCTTGCTTTCGACCAGTAGCTGGGCTCGGGACAGGTGTGCGCTTTCGAACGAAGGGTCGATATCGATGGCGCTATTGAGGGCCCTTAACGCAAGTTCGGTCTTATTGAGCCGCTGGTAACAGCCGGCCAGGTCCATCCAGACCTCCAAAAGGGAGGAATCGGACCTGAGAAGTTTCTGCAGTTGCACGACCGCCAGACTGTCTTTGCCGGTGGCGCTATAGGCTCGGGCCAGATTGACCAGGTGCCTCCAGTCGTCGGCGTATACCCGTTGAAGTTGGCGATAGAAGTCGATCAATTGGCGGCTATTTTCGGGTAGCGAGAAATGCGCATATACGCTCTCGTTGAGAGCTTTCCCGAAGGGGTCTGCGGCCAGTCCGTCTCGGACGTTATGTAACTCTTGTTCTGTCACCAAACTCCAAACCTGGAGCCGCGTTTCGCTGCCGTCGGAACTCTGTCCTGCGGTGTCCTTTCTGTACTAGCGATGCGTGTTCCCTTGTATCCGAGGGTGGTCCACCAACATCTCGAATGGCTTCGAAATGGACTTCTTTTCCTGCAAACGATTCTGTTGGACCTCAGCTCTGCTCTTGGGTTTGGCACTTCCCGTTTGGGCCGGCGACGGGGCGCCGGAGGAATCTCTCAGGCCGCCGCCAGGGGGGTGGCCTCATCATCGAGTAGAGAGTGGCCAAACCTTGTGGCGTATTAGCAAAGGCTACGGGATACCGGTGGAAGAGCTGATGCAGGCCAACGACCTGACCGGAACGACCCTCATGCCGGGGGATGTCCTTTACTTGCCCAGGGAAACCAAACCGGTCTGGTCTCCTCCACCCGAGAAGGTCGTGGTTGAGCAGCCTGAGTCGGTGGACCCTCCTTCTCTCTCTCTTTCTGAGTCGATGATTTCACCCCCCCGAGCCCCGGTGGAAGCACCCAGTGGGTGGTTGGAAGTCCGGCTTCCGGATAATCGACGCGCCTGGGTACGAGCAGAGAGCCTCGTCCTGGGCTCCTGGCAGCCGCGCGAAAGGGAGTATCTCGTGCAGACGGCACGAGCCTTCATGGGAGTGCCGTACAAATGGGGAGGAACCAACCCCAACGGATACGACTGCTCGGGGTTCGTGCAAGAGGTTTTTCGGTTGGCGGGTCATTCGGTGCCTCGCATGGCCGATGTGCAGTACGAGCAGTTGGAGAAAGTGGAGCGAGAAGGGCTAGAACCGGGTGACCTGGTGTTTTTCAATACCGATGGCAGTGGAGTGAGTCACGTGGGCATTTACAGCGGGGACGGCAAGTTTCTGCACGCCTCCTCTTCTCGGGGGGTCATCGAGTCCGCTCTAGAGGAGTCCTATTACTCTACTCGCTACATCGGAGCCTCAAGGCCCGAGACACTCTTAGGGGAAAAAAAAGAGCCGCCGAGTCGCTTTGAGGATGATTAGCAGGAGGGTCCACAACGCTTTCTTTTGACTCGGCGGCGTTTTTATTCGCTTGTAGGGTTATTATAACCGGCCAGGACCGGTTGCCGAGAGCTGAATTATTACCGTCTTGTAAATTTTGTAAATCACTCTGCCGGATTTGTAAACCGGCGTTAACAAGCTCACCTGTAAAAGATTTGATTTTATCACTTGCCATTACTTATAATGTGGGGAGTTTGAACAGACTCTCGTTATGCAAGGGCAGCGACGACCCTCGATGAAAAACATCCGATCCACCAGGGCATTGGAACGAAGGGCCGGCGTCTCGCCGATAGCCCTCAGCCTTCACGTGTTCGTGGTTTTCCTGTGTTTTGTAGGTATTCTCCTGATAAACTTCTGGCCGGACCAGGTGGACCTGCGGGAAGGCGAGGTGAGCCCTCGGGCCATCATGGCCGATAAGCGGGTCGAGATCTTAAATGAGCAGGCCACGGAAGACGCCAGGCGCCGGGCCGCTGCCATCGTGCCGGAACGCTACTCCTTCAACAGCGATGCCATCAATCAGGGAGCCACCAAGATTGATGAAGCGTTTGTGGCCATTGACCGGGTGGCCGCCTCCAGGGACGGCAAGCCGGTCGAGGACAAGGTCGTCAAAGACCTTGCCATGAAGCTACCGCTGCAGTTGAGTGAAACCAATCTCCAGACTCTTCTTCAGCTCGGAGCCGACGAGCGGTTTACCTTACAAAACGGGGCCCTTCATATCTTTTATAAGCTGATGGACGACTCTATCACCGAAGCCCGATTAGAAGAAGTAAGAGCTCAAACAGCTACCCTGGTCGAAGAACAGTTGGCCGGTTCGTCCCAGGCCACTCACAAAGCCCTGGTCCAACTGATCAACGACGCCGTTCAGACCAACCAGATCCCCAGCTTTGAAAAGACCCAAAAGGCCAAACGAGAGGCTATGGCGGCGGTGGCACCGGTCATGACCATCATCCCCAAAGGGGCCGCGGTGGTCCGCGAAGGGGAGATGGTGACCGCCGATCAGATCAAGATTTTGGAGGAACTCGGCCTGTACAAACCCCGGCTGGATGCCTACCGGGTCCTGGGTGTCTGCCTGATGGTCATGCTCTGCCTGGGCGTGCTCTACGGTTACCTCTTCAAGTATCGCCAAGACTTCACGTCTCACTCCCGATATCTTTACGTCCTCGGGGTGATCATGGTGGCGGTGGCGGCGATCTGCCGACTTCTGATGGAATATTCAGTCTTTCTCACTCCAGTGGCGATCGCTTCGGTGCTGGTCACCACCCTCATGGATCGCCGCCTCGGCCTCTTGGTGACGGGAGTTCAGGCCTTGCTGGTCGGAGTCATGGCGAGTTCGCTGCCGGTCTGTGGGGTGGGTTTTCTCACCGGGGCCGTAGGGGTGCTGGCGCTCTCCCGGGTAGACTCCAGAAACCAGATGATTCGAGCCACCCTGCTGGTCGGGTTTTCCAATTTTGCAGCGGTGGTAGCTTTTCAATTGGTGGCTGGTGCACCCGTGCAGGAGGTGGTTGAAGCCGCCGGCTTCGGTCTTCTCAACGGGTTGCTGAGTGGCTGGGTGGCGGTGGGCTCCCTGCCCATGTTCGAGCACTTCTCGGGGATCACCACTCACTTCCGTCTGTTGGACCTCTCCAACATGAATGAACCCCTCCTACGGCGTCTCACCCTGGAAGCGCCCGGTACCTACCAGCACTCCATGATGGTTGCCAACCTGTCCGAACAGGCGGCTCGCGCCATCGGGGCCGACCCCCTGCTCTGCCGGGTGGGCGCCTACTACCACGACATCGGCAAGATGAAGAGACCCCGATTCTTCATCGAGAACCAGATGGGGCTCGAAAACCCCCACGACAAGCTCGCTCCATCTCTTTCTACTCGAATCATTCACTCCCACGTGAAGGACGGCGTGGAGATGGCTAAAGAAGAGAAGCTACCCGATGTTCTCATCGATTTCATTCAGCAGCACCACGGTACTTCGCTGGTCGGGTATTTCTACCATCAGGCCTGTTCCCGTAGTTCCGAGCCGGTCTTCGAGGAAGACTTCCGTTATCCGGGGCCTCGCCCCCAGACCAAAGAGACGGCCATCCTGATGTTGTGTGACGGACTCGAAGCGGCGGCCCGAACACTCTCCCAGCCGACCCAGGAAAAGCTCAGCGAGCTGGTAGAAAAAATGGTCAAGCACAATATGGACGATGGGCAGCTCAATGAGTCCGGCCTGTCTCTGAAGGACATCCAGATCGTCAAACAAACCCTCAGCATCGCTCTGCAAAATATCTATCACGCCAGGATCGAGTACCCCGAGCCCGGACCGGAAAGAAAAAAGGTGACTCAACTGCGAAGCAGTCAGAAGAAAAGTTCATGATGGACATCAGTGTGGCGCACGAAGGAGTCGATGAAGACGAGCCTCCTTCATGCGATTGGATAGAGAGAGTGGTGCGCTGCACCCTCCATTCGGCCAGTGTCGAAACGCCCTGTGAGGTATCGGTCTTGCTGACCGACGATCGGAAGATGCAGGAACTCAATCGTGACTATCGGGGCCAGGACAGATCTACCGATGTCCTGTCTTTCGCCTTTGAAGAGGGAGAGGCTCTGGTTGTGCCGCCCGGCACCCCTCGCGTACTGGGAGACGTGATTCTTTCCTTGCCCACCATCCGTCGACAAGCTTCAGATCACGGCCAAACTTTCGCCCGGGAGTGCGCCTGGGCGCTGTGCCACGGAACCCTCCACCTGCTGGGCTACGATCACCAGACGGATGGCGAAGAAGAAGCCATGCGAGGTGTTGAGAACGAAGTGCTTCGAGCGCTGGGGGAGGAGTTCCTGAGATGGTGAGGACTTCGCATCGAGCCAGCTCTTTCACTCGCAGTTTTTACTATGCCACCCAGGGGGTGGTCAGAGGCTTCAGCGACGAGCGAAACTTCCGGGTGCAGTGCCTCTACGGGGTCACGGTGGCTATCTTGCTGTTGTGGTTTCAGCCGCCTCTTCTGGGGAGTGCCCTGGCACTGGCCACGGTCTTGCTCCTGCTGGCAGCGGAGTTGGCCAATAGCGCCCTGGAACGGGTGGTGGACCTGACTAGCCCTCAGCCGTGTCGCCTGGCCGGTGAGGCCAAGGATATGGCAGCCGGGGGCGTGATGCTCGCCTCCTTTGCTTCAGCCGGAATCGTTTTGGCGGTCTTAAGTTCAGAATTGAGAGGAGAAGCGATCGTGAGCCTGGGGGGTCTGTTCATGGTTTTCATTGTAGGGGGTAGAGGGGGGAAGAGATGAGCTATCTTGTACCGGCGGGCTTGGTGTTTCTGGCAGGCATCACCGCGACCCTGGGATTCTCGGAAACCGTCCTGAGCCAGATGGGGGTAAACCGGCTGAGCAAACTGCTGGCCGGGGAAAAGGGCGATGACGAGTTCACTCCTGAAGAGCAGGTGAGCCTCCTGACCACCATTCTTATGATGCGGCTTTTCAGCTTGCTGGCTCTGGGTGGGTTGGCCGTGGTCTGGAGCTTCGACCTCAACCTGGGTCCCTGGCTTGACGCGGCTGCTCTTTTCGGGCTGGCCTTTGGGCTCGTGCTTTGTGAAACCCTGGCCCGCCGGGTCGCCCGCTCCAAAGCCCATCAGGTTGCCGGCCGGGTACTGACCTTTTTTCGAGGATTGAACAAGCTTCTGTCACCGATCGTGAGTCTTGTCTTTGCTCTGACCTCACCATTGACTCCAGGTAAGACTGACCCCATCGCCAGCCTCGAAGACCTCAACGATCAGATTCTGGAGTTGCGCACTCAGGGTGTTTTCAAGGAGACCCAGACCGAGATTTTTCAGTCGCTACTGGAGTTCGGCGACACCATCGCTCGGGAAGTCATGGTTCCCCGGGTCGACATGGTCTGTAGCAAACTCGGCACTCGCGTCCAGGAAGTTTTGAGCCTGATGCATGAATTCGGGTTTTCCCGGCTCCCGGTGTATCGGGACACCATCGACGATATCGTGGGGTTCGTCTATGTCAAGGACCTGATCGTAGCTCTTGATAACCTCGATCGCCCCCTCGCCGAAGACGATCTTAGAGAGATGGTGGTGGTGCCCGGAACCCGTAAGGTGGGGGAGATCCTGAGAGACTTCCAGGCTTCCAATCGGGCCATGGCACTGGTCCTGGACGAGTACGGGGGTACCGACGGCCTACTCACCGTGGAAGACATCCTGGAAGAGCTGGTCGGCGACATCAATGACGAATACGATCGGGAAGTGGCTGAGATCGAGCACCTCGAAGACGGCACCATCCTGGTCGATGCCAAGATGATCTTGGAAGACGTGAACGAGACGCTGGACATCAGCCTGCCCATCGACGGTCCCGAGACGCTCGGTGGGTACCTCTACGACCAATTTGGTCACGCCCCGGATGTGGGTGAGTCGGTGGAGGTGGATGACATTCGCTTTGCCATTGAAGGTGTGCAGCGAAATCGGATCACCTGGGTCAAGGTGGTGCGCCTTTCCGATGAGTTAGAGGAATTCGAAAGATTCAAGGGTGATCGCGAGCAGGTAGCTTGAGTAAGGTCGCCGTTGTAAGATTGGATGCGCTGGGAGATACTCTGCTGTCGACCCCCGCCATCGACGTATTGTGCAGGGAACTGGGTTCCGAAAACGTGCTGGTCGTCACCTCTCCGGGTCTGGGCGTGGTGTTCGGCCAGTCTCCGGCCCACCGCGAGGTCTCTGCGGATGGCTCCGAGGACGAGATCGCTTCTCATCTGAAGGATTTTGGAGCACGGACCATCTACGTCTTTAGTGAAAAAAAACGGGCTCTGCGCGGGGCGTACCTGAGTGGTGCGCCGGAAAGGGTGGGCTTCGATCCGGGATGGACTCAGCCGCTGCGCAGTCTGGAGGTCCGCCGATACCTGACCTCGCGCTTTCCGATCGTCAACAGTCTGGATAGTAATTCCCGCTATCACGAGGTCGAGAGATACTGCCGCCTGGTAGCCAAGGGCCTTTCCAAGAAGTCGGTCAACGGAGGACGGTTGAAGTTTTTTGGGCTCCCACGTCCGGCCGTCGGCCGTCGGCTGGTGGGTCCGGTGGGGTTTCAATGGGCGGGCAAATGGCTTAACGATGGGTGGCCGGGGGAGTTGTTGGCTGAACTTGTAGACCTCTTGCCGGAAGATTCACTGATTTTTGTGCCCCCGCTGGAAGAGTCCGAAGCTCGCGCAGGCTTACCCGAGAAGTGGTGGGATCGGTTGGTTTGCTGCGCTGATTTATTGGAGTACGCCACCAGGTTGGCGGACTGCCGCTACCTGGTCTCCATCGATACGGGAGCGGTCCACGTGGCCTCTGCCATGGGGGTGCCGGTCCTGGATGTCTTCCCTGAAGAAGGGGCCCACCACACCGTGCCCCGCTGGCGCCCCTGGATGACGCCCCATCGGGTCGTGCTCAAACCAGCATACAACGGCGGCCAGAGCATGGAAGACTTGTTGGGCAAGATTGAAAAAGAGATGCACCACCTGGATAAAATCTTGTTAGGGCCGGTGGCTATCTAAGCTCTCAGGAATCCGGCTCGATACCCAATTCGAATAATTTCTGCCGAAGCTTTTCAATTTCCGCGGCTCCCTGGTCGGCTCTTCGTTTCTCCTGGTCGGCCCTTTGTCGTTCCTGGTCGGCTCGCTGTTGTTCCTGGTCAGCTCTTTGTTGTTCCTGGTCGGCTCGTTGCCTCTCCTGCTCAGCTCTTTGCCTCTCCTGATTAGACTTTTCCAACCCGGTAGCCAGCAAATTGCCTTCTGCATCCACCCAGCGCAACCACTGTTCCTGGAAGCCGTCAAACTCCCCGGACCAGAGGGTCAGGCCCAGGCCCATTTCGGTAAAAAGACGGTCGACTTTCTCCACGTAGCTCAATCCGGTCAATTGAAAGATTCGCAGAGGGCGCGAACTCAGATGTAGCTCGGGATCATATATGGCATAGTAAGGAACCCTCAATTCGGCATAGCGCTTGAGTTTGGAACTGTCCTCTCCACCGAACTTATTGGAGACGATCTCGATCACTAGGTCCGGTGGCTTACCGAATCTCCAGATGTAGTAGCTCCGGTTTTCCTTGAGATGGCATTGTTCGAGCGGCTCTACCCCGGTGCTCAACAAGACATCGGGCACGATGGCAGCGGCATCGGAAGCCATCGGGAAAATAGCTACGTCAGAAGCGCTGACAAAGGGACGACCCTGGGGCCAGGATACTCGCAAGGCTTCCGTCAAGAGTTCGCACTGTTTGTCTTGAAAGGCGTTGTCCACAGGCTGATCATCCTCCGTTGTCAGGTGAGAGACATCCGGCGGGACCGGAGTGTCCCGGTATGCAACGGACTCGGGGAGAGCTTCCGCCATCTTGACCTCCTTAAAGTTTTCTTGAGTATAACATCCGGGTTAACGACCTCAAAGCTCCGTCCGGTCCTCCCGGCCACGATTTCTTCTTTCCACCACGATACCCACCGTGACCAGGGCCAGACCGATCATCAGGGTGGCGGCTTGCCAGGGGAGTTGAAGGGCCACCCTGGTCAACGAGACCGCGGCCCAGGCGGACAAAGTGTAGCCGCCGGCTTGCCGGAAGCTGCGTCGGTAGGTCTCCGGAAGGACGAAACTGAGGATGAGGTAGCTGCAGCCGAAGGCCAGCATCCAGACAAAGTTGTCGATCAGTTGAAAGCCCAGGATGAACTGCAGGCAGGCTGGAGCGACCAGCAGGGCTAGCCCGCTGTGGAGGAGTGGCCTGGTCCAGGTGAAGTCTCGGTTCCATTTCCAAACCGCGCAGCCGACGAAGACACACGCCATGGGGATGAGACGATACTTGAGATCGAGACCTTCGACCAAGAAGGGATCCACTTTCCACAGGAAGAGGGTGCCCGCTATCAGGGCAGTCGGGTAGAAGTCCTGCTGCACGCAGCGGAGAGCCAGGATGAGCGAGGCCACCAGGAGTAGTTCTACGGTCCAGCCTTCTACAAAGGAGGCCCGCCCCTGGACACTCGCGACAACCAGCAAAGCCAGGTTGGAGTACTGGGGGGAAGGATGCTTCCTGAACAGCGTGAGAGACTCGGAGAGAAAGATGCCCAGGCCTACGACCACCGGGTCCAGCAAGAGATGGGTGTCGGAGGCGAACTGGGCTGCACCGGAGATAACAAGAGCGTTGCAGATCTCTGCCCGGTGGCCGGAGCTCAGAAAGAAGTGAGCCCCCAGGCCCGCCAGCATTAAGAGGATACCGGTCTCCAGAGTGCTCTGTTCCAGAGACCAGAGCAACAAAATGCCGAACAAGGCTTGCCCGGAATGGGGCGACAGAACGGTTTCTACCCGAGCTTGAGCCTTTTCCCAAGCCCAGGCGAATCCGCAGGCCAGTCCAGCCAGTAGAACACAGTAGGTAAGGCTCTCGTTACTCCCGCCTTCCGGTCGACCTCCGACCAGAATGGCCGCCGCCAAGAGGATGTCAAAGCCTACTCGGTGTTTTTGTCCGACCGCTTTTTCGGCCAGGCCTCGACTGGAGAGATACTGGATGCCGGCAAACAGGATCGCAGGCAGAAACAGTAGCAGATAAGGAAAGTCACCGGCGACCATCACCATCACCACCAGCGAGTAGGCGGTGGCGGTCAGGAGCGCTACCGCCTGTCGCTCGCGGTCGCTCAAGGTCAGGGTGAAACTCAACAGCGCCCCTGCAAAAAGCAAGCTGTGATCGCTGAAGGGAAGTCCGCTCCAGAGGGTGAGCCAGGCCAGCTCGAAGCTGGCTTTGCGATACTCGCCTCGGACCAGAAAGCTCGCCACCACGAGGGTGGTGGCAGCGGCCAAGAAGGCGCTCTCAAGGGGTAGGCGAGGAACGCTGGAGAGGAGAATCGCGGTGGCCAGCAGGGTCAGCCGGGGGAGCCCCTGGCGAAGCTGCAAGGAGACGGGGCTACTCACCAGCCAGCCTCGTTCCCAAGCAACCGCTACGGCAGCATACAAGAGCAGGATTGCCTCCCAGGTTACGGCCGCTGCAGGATTGAGCAAACGCCCTCCGGCGCTGAGTGCCAACCCACCGGTCAAGACTGGTGCGAGGAAGTTTGCGGTGGTGTTTCGTTCTGTTTCGTGCATCCATTTGCCGACCAGCAGGAGCAACGCCGCGAAGATCGGTAGACCGGCAAAGAGCGGTGCCAGTTGATCCGGGCTTTCGATGGGCTGCCGAGTGATGGCGTACAGCAGCAGGTGCGTCCAACCCCCGAGGAGGGTGAAAAGCCCCAGCAGAAACAGCGACTGGTCCTGCTGATTTTTTCGAGAAGAGGTCCAGAAAAACACCGTACCAGCTGCCGTAAAGAGAAATCGGAGCCCCGCTTGATGGAGACTTTGTTGGGAGCTCAAGACCGAGGGGAGGTCGGAGAGAAAACCGATGAGGAGGGCCAGCGAGCCGATGCCGCTGGCCACCCGGGCTGCCCCGGCCGCTATTCTGGAATCCGGCTTGGCGGCCAGAAATAGAGCGGAGGCAAAGATCAGATAGAGCGCCACACCGCCGGCCGGGACACCCAGTACGGCTCGCATCAGGATGCTGCCCACCAGGGTGAGTGCCGTCTGCATAAACACTCGAGAGCTGGAACTCGACTCGGTTTGTCCGCTGAGGGTGGGCAGGTGCAGGAACACCAGGGCGACCGAGAGAGCCGTTACCGGCAAGTACGGGTTTGCCGCGGTGTCGAAAAGCGCCAGGGTGGCGAGCGCCCCAAAGCTGCCGGCGTAGAAGCTGACCGATTTGCGGAGCTTCGCCCACTCTGGTTCGTCGGAGCCAGTATCCCAGGCAAACAGAAAGCCCACCGCCAGGCTGCAGAGGGCGGTAAGCAGGGCGCCCTGAGACCAACCGGCTGTTACGGCGCACAGCGCACCCACGTAGAGGGGAACTTTTTCCCGGGTTTTCTCGGCTTGCCAGCTCAGGAGCCCAGCGCTGACCAAAAGCGAGAAAGTCCAGTAGTGACTGGACGATACGGAGGCGGGTAGGGCACCGAACACATCCAGCGCGAGCAGCGCCGGAGGAGTGAGGAGGTTGGCCAGGATCGCGAGGAGTCGCGAGGAGAGAGGAACCGACCTCTTGAGCTTGTGGGCTATCAGGTGCAGCAAGAGTGGGCTGGCGGCGATCAAGAGGCCGGCCAGGGTCCTACCGTAACTATCCCAGGAAGCCCGCAACCAGCCCACCACGGCAGCCACTACCAGTAAGGCGCCCAGGGAATGAAACCAGCGGATGTCGGCTTCCCCCACCAGTGAAGCCACCAGAGACTTTTCCGAGGCCGCCGGAAGATCCGGGGTGAGGTGAAGCGGGGGGGCCGGTTCCGGGGCTTCGAGGAGATCCTCAGGGGGCTCTTCGGCAGTTTCCGCAACGACTAACTCAGGAACCGCTTCTAAGAGATCCTCAGCGTTTGTCACCACCTCCTCGTCAAGCACCGTTTCCGGCTTTTCAATTTCGCTGCTCCAGTCGGAGAGCGGCCAATCGGCCCAGGCCGTTGTTGAACCGGCATCGCTCAGTCGGGCCAGTCGGGCCGAGTAAACCGATTGGACCTTCACTTTTTCAGTCGGTGGGAGAAAGGACCATTCTTCAATTTCGTGCAGCAAGTAGTCCAGGCTGCGTTTGCTGGTCACGGACTGGGCCGCGTTGGGCTTCAGCGGTTGGTCGCAGTTTGCGCAGCGGTGTGATTTTTTTGGGTTTTCGGCGAGACAGTTCCAGCACTTCATCTTAACATTCTCCATCAAATTCTTCCCCCGCGATAGGGGCGAACGACCTAAGGACCTGGCCCGGAATAACTTCCCGATTTCGGGCCAGGTCCTAAGCATCCTAAAGGAGTGAGAGGAGCTGAGCCGGTCGGCTGGGAACGGAAGCCGCATGGAAAAACATGCTTTAGATTACTTGAAAACATTGGTAGAGACTCACGGAAGCGCAGGCTACGAAGAGAAAGTTCAGGCCGTCTTTCGAGAGCGGGTGCAGGGGGTCTGTGAAACTGTCGAGACCGACGTCATGGGGTCGGTGATCGCTTGTTTAAAGAAGACCGATGGGCCCAAGATCCTGCTCGACGGACACAGCGATGAAATTGGGTTTTTGGTTCGTTACATCGATGACAAAGGTTATCTCTTTCTAGCCACTTCCGGCGGCTGGGACGAGGAGGTCATGGTGAGCCAGCGGGTGCTGGTGCACACCAAGAATGGAAGCATTCCCGGGGTTTTGGGCAAGAAGGCGATCCATCTCATGGATGCAGAGGAGCGCAAGAAGAAATCTCAGATCCATAACCTCTGGGTGGATATCGGCGCTAAGGACGGCGAGCACGCCAAGAAACTGGTCGAGATCGGTGATTTCGTGACCATGAACGCCTACTTTGAGGAGATGGTGGAAGGCCGGGCGGCCGCCAAGTCGTTCGATAATCGATCCGGAATTTTTTGTGTGTCCGAAACTTTGCGAAGCGTGAAGAAAGACCTGAAGGCCACTCTGTACGGTGTCTCGGCGGTCCAGGAAGAGATCGGGCTTCGAGGCGCCAAGACGGCAGCCTTCGCGGTGGACCCGGATGTGGCCATCGCCATCGATGTGACCCACGCCTTCGATATCCCCGACGTGGACAAACGAAAGGGCGGGGACGTGGTGCTGGGTGCCGGGCCGGTGATCGTGCGCGGGCCCAACATCAACAACAAGGTCTTCAGACGCCTCGTTCAGGTGGCAGAAGACAACGAAATCCCCTATCAAGTGGCAGCCTCCGGAGGCGGCACGGGTACCGACGCAAACGTGATCCAGTTGACCCGGGCCGGAGTGGCCACGGGCCTGATCGGCATCCCGCTTCGCTACATGCACAACCCTTGCGAGATGCTGCAGCTATCCGATCTGGATAACGCCGTCAAGCTTCTGGCCGCGTTCGCCGAGTCGGTGACCGCAGAAGACGATTGGCGGCCCGTCTGAGGCTGGCATCAATCTAAAGGATTCCAAACACGATCGAATCCGAAGTCCGTGAAGTGGTTCGTGTTGCGCGTAATGAAGGTGGTCACCCCGTGGTGACGCAAGGTCAGGGCCAGCCTGGCGTCTATGATTTTGCGGCGCGCGAAACCGGCTTTGCTGGCGTGTTTCCATACCTCCATCATGATCGGGGCCGAGTCCACCAGGCGCCAGTAGGGGTTGTCGCGCCAATCCAGACATACCGCCGCGGCATCTTCCGGTCCGAACGGACGGCTCAGTATGGCTGGATTGCGGAGCAGAAGATAGAGTTCGACCAGTACGAGTTCACAGATGACAACATCTTGCGAAGTGGCTAGCCTCTCGACAACCTCGCGGGCGCGATCATGCTCAGCGCAGTCGCTGTTCATAGCGTACAGCAGTATATTGGTATCGAGCGAGGTCAAAGCCGCCCTTCTGGGGCCTCCGCGAGGTCTCGCCAAGAGTCGCAAGGGGCTTTGAAGTCTCCCAGAGGTCTGGCGCAAGGAGGGGTCCACCCGAGTTGGGCTCGGGGTGGATAACAGCCGACCATGTACTCGGCACCCCGACGCAGAACTTCAGCGATGCTCCATTCCTGCTCTTCGGCCAAACGCTTGACCTGGTCGTAAAGTGTTTCAGGTAGCTGGATTTGAGTCCTCTTCATGGTGTAAATTTTACACCGCTGCATTCAGGGTGTCAATCAGGCTGCCCGACCGGGACCACATCAACAACAAGGCGCCTCTTTTTCTGTGAGGGGCTCTCGTTCTCGACGGGGTTTCTTAACCAACGGGCTATTTCTTCGCTTTGCTTTTGGACGGGGGGCGCCAGGCTTGGAGGTCTTTGGTGGTGAGGCCGAGGGAGCGGGCTTCGTCTTGGAGGAACGATTCGTAGAAGTCGCCCAGGCGCTCGTCGGAGGCGGGGTCGA
>Ga0172382_10001351_pt1 | contig 44104 bp, 39 predicted proteins | sample Leawel138RmetaG_FD_122245 | JGI IMG/M metagenome (GOLD analysis project Ga0172382, IMG submission 122245) | Leachate microbial communities from a municipal landfill in Southern Ontario, Canada - Leachate well 138R metaG | ecosystem: Engineered > Solid waste > Landfill > Unclassified | place...
CGTTTTAGCCCAATTTACGGATCAGTATAGCAAAAAATTGGCTCTCATCACCAAGATAGAATTAATGCACTGCTTAGTTGAAAATAGGCGATGCCGCTTTATTCACAGCCTCTAAAGCCAGGGGGTACAAACAGTTACAGCTTTGTTTAGATTTCAGGATTTCGTTAATTTCGGGTCTGTTATGAATTAGTGAGATTCGTGAATTAAAACCCTTTCGTGTACTTTCGTACTTTTCGTGGTTAGCTATGGGCAGGCAAAAGTGCCGTCTCTGGTGAGACTCGTAACATATACGTATAGCGGGAGTTGACCTAAAATATCGTCTCTACCGAGACTCTTTAGGGAGCTCGCTTTGCTCGCTGTTCTTTAATCACAAATTTTAATAATTATAAGGATGTCATTAATTCAATATAGACTTGGCTTTAGCGAAGCCCCTGGCCTCTGGTCTCTGGTCTCTTACCCCTAAGCACGCGCAGCGTACGCTGTAGTGTCCTGAAATGGCGGACTGATTTTTGAGTTTTTTTATGCATATGCCAAAATGATGAGCTGGAGCACAGCTCATCGGCCATGCTCCATTTATCCAGCTCATTTTGTTTCCGGTTATCCCTGGCAGGTTGCTCTCCAGCAGAGCCTGCTTCTGTTTCACCGGACAAAGACAGCTTAATAAACTGGCAATTTTCGTCAAGCAAATTGCTGCTATAATGCTGTTTATGGCGTTGTTAATCATAATATACTTCATCGGGTGTTTGGTAATTTAATGCCGAATGCAAGCGGCGCTTGTTATAGCTATCTATCACGCTGTTTATCAGTTTTATAGCAGTTTTTTTATCCTTGATTATTAGGTTTAATCCAAACTCGTATTTAATTGTCCTGAAGAAGCGCTCAATAAATGCATTATCATAACAGCGACCAACACCCGTAAAGCTTGGCAGCATATTATTATCCAACAGCAGCTTGAGATAGCGATGTGATGTATATTGACTTCCCTGATCTGAGTGGTGGATGAGACCATCAGGAACGCCTATTTTCTTGATTGCTTTTTGCAGACAATCTAAAGAGCCGTCAGTTCTCAAGTTATCGTTAATGCTGTAACTCACTATTTTACGGGAATATGCATCCATTATTGCCGACAAATAAATAATGCCTTGAGTGCTGATAATATAAGTGATATCAGTATATAACACTTGATTAATCCTGGTAATATCCATATCCTTAACCAGATTATTCATCTCGCCTTGATATGAACTGGCAATGCTGGTTTTAACTCTCTTTTTTTGCTGGGAGATAAGCATATTATGTTTTCTTAGGATGTTGCTAAGCTTATCTCTGCCAATAAATACGCCATTACGTGCAAGCTGTTTCCACAAGGGCCTTGTGCCATAATTAGGGAATTCTCTGCGTATATTCCGCACATGAGCGATTATCATTTGCTCATATTCAAGGCGGCCAGCCTGAGCAGAAAGAGTATCATAATACCATGATTTACTCATACCTAACAGCTTGCAAATAGTAGTCATTGGTGCCCTTGTCTCAGTCTGGCGAAGGTTTTTTGCTGTTCTGGTGATAGCTTGGAGAGTAAAGTTTTTTTTTCTTCTTCGCTGATGTTCTCATTTACCACATCTATATAGCTTTGCATGGCTATATTGTGTACGGTCACTGATGCTAATGCATCCTTTAACTCCTTCATCTGAGAACGGAGCTCTTTGTTAATGTCTTTTTCGTCTTTCATCTCAATCCTCACTACTCTGTTTATTAAATGATACTTACCATAGGCTTTTAGCCAACCGTTTATGGTTTCACTACCATTAATACCATATACTTGCATAGCCTCTTGTTTTGTCAACTCCCCTTTTTCAATTTGGGAGATCACCATCTGTTTAAAGGATTCACTGTAACGATACGTAACTTTCCTGGGTCCTGTGTCTTTCACTTTTTTCTCCTTATTTTTAGTCCGGAGTTTTCAGGACACCACACGCCCCCCTGTTCACTGTCCCCTGTCCCCTGACCCCTGTGAGCGCAGCGAACATCGTAATTCGTGGTTACAAAAAAGGCTAATTTTGCCCAAAAAGAAAAGGAGGAAAGCGCAAGGCCTTCCTCCTTATAGTTAATGTATAATGTGAGTGTTTATTCTATAATGAATTCAATACGGCGGTTGATGGCGCGTCCTTCCTCTGTGTCATTGGTAGTCTTGGGTTCGGATTTGCCTTTGCCATCGGTGCGAATTCTATCGGCTGAGATGCCTTTACCCACCAACCAGTTCTTTACGGCATTGGCACGATTTCTGGAAAGAGTGAGGTTGTCCTGCACTCCACCCACGCTGTCGGTATGACCCACGATCAAGACCTTTACTTTGGGATGATCCTGCAGTACCTTGAGTGCTTTTTCCAAGATGGGAACAGACTCGGGCAGGATGGTGGATTTGGCGGTTTCAAACATGATGCCTTCGAGGTCAAAGCTGGCGCCTTCGGTGAGGTTGAAGAAATCATCATCCGGATCCAGCGGGTCTTTGCCCTGAGCCACTTCTTCACCATCTTTCATTCCGCCGCCGTCGGTATCGGGATTGAGGGGATCGGTCTTGTGTTTCATCACTTCGTCATAATCCGTAAGACCATCATCATCGCTATCGGGATTGAGGGGATCGGTCTTGTATTTCATTACTTCAGCATAATCGCTGAGACCATCACCATCGGTATCGGCTTTGTATGGATCGGTTCCATAAAGATGGATTTCGTCATAATCGCTTAGACCATCGCCATCACTATCCATGGTTTTGAGGTCTGGAGTGGGTCTGGGAGTCACTTCAGGTTTGGGAGTAACCTCAGGTTTGGGAGGGGGAGGAGTCTTTACAGGTTCCACCGGCTTTTCCATCACGGGAGGAGCTTTGGGAGCCTCTTCTTTGGCTTTTTTGCTGGTATCAGAGAAATGCAAGCCAAAGCTAAGGTTGAAGAATCCGTCTTTGCCTTCTCCGGCAAGGATGCTGTCTCCGCCTTCCATCTCTTCCGGAGTGTTATCCAGCATGTCTGAATTTGAATAGTTGTATCCGGCGGATATTTCCAGAGCCATGCCCTCTTGAATCCTGATTTTGGTACCAATTCCGATGGGGAACAGCGGAATCACGTCAGCTTTTTTGTGTTTAAAATCATAAGAGGCACCAGCGCCTGCATACATGAAGGGTGCATACTTATACTCTTCCCATGGGCTGAGGATGAGGCGCACATCGCCCAAAAAGGTGCTGGTGGAATAATCATCCCGGGCAGAAAGAATGGTATAGCCCAAGCCATTGCGCATAAACAAATTGTCCATAATCTCAAGCTGTACATACCCACGTAGCAGGGGGCCAATCCTTTCCTTGTTGCCGGCATTATCGCCACGGGAAATGCCCAATTCGGCACCCAAGCTAACGCCCGGGCTCATCTCTAATGCGTTCAGTGCAACCAAACCTACGATCATGATTAACATTAGTAACTGAATTTTTTTCATCATTTTGATCTCCTTCAAATCAAAGGAATTGGGCAGCACACAAGCCACGCCAAAACCCAAGTAACTTTTTAATACTATTACTATAATATCCAAATACTATAAATTGTCAAGCCTAAAAGCAGGATTTGCTGTAAATAGTTTCATAAATCCGTTATTAAATTTCAACGAAAGGCGGTAAATAAAACGGAATCAACTGCAAAAGATACTGGAAGCCAAGAAAGCACTTGACAGATTTCCCATATTGAATATCCTATCTCCATACAAGATGGGTTTTAAATCGTCACAATCAAAAATTGGTCACCACGGCTCTTTTTAATTGGCGATTCTTCATCGTATTATTCACGAACACATTATCAAGCGTCACAAAGGTACTTGCATTGTATCACCATGCTCAAGGCAACTGTTGGGTTGACGCCACACATTACACTCACTTTTGGAGTAAAACACATGATTAAGGATATTGGTCGTCTGAATTTGGACGATTATAAACTAATAGAAGCTCAGGTTGAGAAAATCTTTTTGAATTTGAGCAAAGACAAGATAGATTTGGCACGCAAGCAAATAACGGAGATGGCTAACACTCCCAACTATTTTGTGCGTGAAGAAATGGGCAAACGCCTGGCAGAATACGAGGGTCCTGGAGCCATGGAATCCGTGTGTGCGGAGCTGTTGGAAGATCATATCTATGGCATCCGCGCCACCGCTCTCTTCTATTTTTATTACAGCCGCCAGGATGATATTGCCGTCATCATCAAAATCCTGGAAAAGACCTTCGAGAGCGTTCCCTGGGAAAGCGAAACCATCCTCTTTGACCTGTGGAAGCGGGATCCGGAAACCATGAAGAGTATGATGCCCCAGTGGGCAAAATCTCCCAACGAAAAGAAGCGCGCGATGAGCATGCACGGCATGGAAAACATCGCCCAGCGCAATCCCCAGTATGTGCTCACCTTCATTGCCCGCATCCTGGACGACGAGAGCACAGAGGTGCAAAAGAAGATATCGCACGTGCTCACCCAAGTGGGGCGCTACCGTCCTCTGCATACCTATGTGAATATCCGCCGCTGGCTGCAGGATGGCGATGAAGACCGTGCCCGCACCCTGTGGAATACGATGAAAAAGCTGGCCAACCTCATCACCGATCGCAACCAGAGAGATCAGAGTCCAGAATTTGTGAGCACCACCCGCGAGACCATCGCCCAGTGGCGCAAAGACAGTTCCCCCCTGGTGGCGCAAATGGGTAATCGCCTTTATCTGATCACCCGCTCCAGATGAGGTAATTCCTTGCAAAACAACAGGCTGGACCCCACACTTATCCACTTTATCTTGGTGGAACCCATTTATGAGGGCAACGTGGGCGCCATCGCCAGAATAATGAACAACTTTGGCTTTGTGAACCTGCGCATAGTGGGCTCCATCCCCAGCAAAAACGACTTTTATCTGGCGATGCATTCTGAACATATCCTCTCCGATGCCCAGGTATTTGAGGATCTTGCCTCGGCAGTGGCAGATTTGGACAGGGTGATAGCTTTTTCCCGCAGGTTGGGAAAGCTAAAGCCCATTGATCTTGATCCACCCGCCATGGCATCGTATATAGCGGATATCCCGCATCTGAAGATAGGGCTGGTATTTGGCAGGGAAACCTTTGGGCTTACAGACGAGGAGGCAGGGCTGAGCGCATTGCGCTGTCACATCCCCGCCAATCCCACATTTCCATCCATCAATCTGGCTCAGGCGGTGGCAATCGCCGCTTGGGAATTATATCGCCTACCTATTGATAAAATATCTGAATCAACCGATATGGCAGCCAAGGGCGCCGAACTGGTGAAACTGCATGATTATATGCTGGAAGTAATGACATCCAGCGGCTTTTTCCGTGATCATGAATCCACCAATTGGGATGTATTTCTCACGCGGCTCTTGGCAACGATGAATCCCACACAGGAGACCATATGGCGGCTGAGGCAGATGTTTAATCGCTGGCACGTGCTCGTGACCGGCAAAGGTATTGGCTATGAACGCGATTTTCAGGAGTAAGCAATGCACGCTCTAAAACCAATGAACGAACTGCAGCAGGAAATCTTTGATATGTGCCTGCAATATTTATATGACCACGAAAACCCCCAGCAGATGATCAAAAACTCCAGCCTCTTCAAGGAGGGGTACGATGCTTTTGGCCTGTCTGACAACGAACAACGCGAGCTGCGAGACATGGTGTTGGAGCGTTATAATCCCAGCCCTCAGGAGATAGCGGATTTGGGGCATATCTTCTTTTCCACCCACAAGTATGAATTTGGGCTTTTGGCAGTGCAGCTAATAAAAAAGCACCGTCCGCGCATGGACCGCTATGTGTATGAAGCCGTCTTTAAGTGGCTGGAAGAAGGGGTGGAAAACAGCGCCCTGGCAGATATCCTGTCCAACAAGATCACACCTGTTTTTTTAGAGCTGGGCATAGCCAGCCTGGATGATTTTGGAACCTGGAGAACGGCATCCAGCAAATGGACCCGCCGCACCGCTGCTCTCACCATGCTCTATCTGATGGATAAAGCCTCTCCGGAGCGGCTGTTGGAATATATCAAACCCCTCTTGAATGACGATGATAAAGACGTGCAATATGGCGTGGGATTCTTCCTGCGCGAGCTATGGGGCATGCACTCAGAAGAGGTGGAGGCATTCCTCATCAAACACAAGAATGAGGCGGCACCCATGGTATTGCACCTCGCCAGCCAAAAGATGAGTATCGACAAGAAGAAACAGCTGGGACGAAACGCCATGGCAAAGACTGGCAAAAGCTTTCGCAACACCCCAAGCAAACACAAACCCCAGCGGCAGACGCACCAACCCAGGCAGAAAAGCCAGCGCCAGCCCGGCAATCGAAAACCCGTGCAAAAATGGAGCATATCCACCCAACCGCAGCAAAAAAGAGACTTTCATAAAAAGAGCAGACCCAATGTGGTGGAGAAGGAACTGCCGGAAATCCACGCGGATAATATCCCGGATTGGGATAGCTTTGACGACACTTATTGATGGCAGGCTGTGGCATTAGTTCCACAGCAGGATGATCCCTCACTTTCCATTACCCACAATCTGCTTGACAACTATTGGCATTCTTCCAAGCTTGTGAAAACAATCTGACAGTTGGAGAATGGATGAAAAACCCGCTTGACAAGCTCTTGACCCCAGCCGAACAAAAGGCGTTGTTATTCCTTGTAATCTGTTTTATGGCAGGAACCGGGCTCAAATCTATTGGCTTCAAACCGGCTTCCCCCCTCTTGGCAAATCAAAGCGACACCTCGGTTTCTCCGGAAAGCCTTGCCACAGCCTTGGAAGAAGACATCCCCATTATCATAGATATCCGCACCGCCACCAAAGAGGAGCTGATCCTCTTGCCGGGCATTGGCGAAAAGCGGGCTCAGGATATCCTGGATCACCGTAAGGCACATCCCTTTCAAAACGTGAATGAAATCATGCTGATCAAGGGGATTGGCATCAAAACCTATGACAAGATGCTGCCGATGCTGCTTGTATTTGGCAATAGCTCCCCCATCGACAAGAACGCCTCCCAAACCTCATCTGCCAAGGACCGCAAGAAGCAGGATACCAAGAAAGCCGTCGCGGATAATACTTCCATTATCGACCTCAATACCGCCTCCCTGGAAGAGTTGTGCACCCTCAGTGGCATTGGAGCGGTTAAAGCACAGGCGATCATTGATTACCGCACGGAGCATGGTCCTTTCGAAAGCATCGAGGATATCACCAAAGTTAAGGGCATCGGACCTGCCACTTTGGAAAAGAACAGAGCCAGACTGAAGGTATCAAGCACACAATAGCTAATTTATTAGTGTTTCTAAGCATTATACCGTCTTTTATGAAGTATCAGTAAAAATAAGGCTTGACAAGGAGGGGACTTTAATTAGTTTTGCTTCAGATGACAGCAAAAGATAAAAGCAATACTAATTCCATGTTTTATGTATTCGAGGAGGAATCATGACTGGAGACAGACTAAAGACCGTCCGCAAATACCTGAAGATGAACCAACAGGAGATGGGCGATGCCCTCAAGGTGAATGCCAGCGCCATTTCGCAGATGGAAAACAACCATATCAAGCCTTCCCTGGATACCCTCATCCAGCTTACCAAAACCTTTGATGTAGACCTGCATTGGCTGCTCACCGGCAAGGGAGATATGTTTATGAAGCTGAGCAACAAGCGTTCGGGAGACCCTTCCAAAAACCTGCGCAAGCTGAAAGCCTTTATCAATGATGAATTGATGAGCCTGGTGGACGTAAAAGAAAGCAACCTGATGGCAGAGGCTTATGACATCCCTGTGATGGGTGAAATAGCCGCCGGACCGGCTGTGGAGACCTCGGATTCCGTGTTGGACGTGGTGAGCGTTCGCCGCAGCATGCTTCATGGCACCATTGCCGATTATATCTGCCTGAGGGTAAACGGACACAGCATGGAACCGGATGTGCTACACAACGATGTGGTGATCATCCGCAAAAGCAGCGATTGGGAACGCCTCAACGGTGCCGTCTGTGCCATCCGCATCGATGGCTCCATCACCCTCAAAAAGCTGAGTATGGACAATCGGCGCAAGCTCATCCTGCTCTTGCCCATCAATGAAGATTATGCCCCCATCGTGGTGGATCCCAACGATCACGAAGACGTGAGCCTCATCGGCTCTCTCCACTATCTATACCGCAAGATGAATTGACCCATTCCCCCGCTGGCTTTTAAGCAGCCGGGATTGATCTATAATTTAAGGAGGAAATGACTTGTTAGAGATCATTTTAATCGTAATATCCGGCATCAACCTGCTGATCTTGGCGCTACTGTATGCCTTGGCAATCAGAGGCAACCCCAAAGAGGATAATCTGAACGCCCAGATATTGGATTTGCAAAACAGGATGGAGAGCTTGGGCAAGCTGTACAAAGAGGAAGGCGGACAACAGCGCAGCGAGCAGGAAAACCTGAACAGAGGCCTGCGCATGGAGCTCAACAATAGCATCACCGGGCTATCCGATAACTTGAACAAAGAAAACCGCAGCAATCGCGAGGAGCTCTCCAAGACCCTGAGTAACCTCACCGAATCCCTCACTCGTAGGATGCAGGATAGCATCAACACCCAGCAAACCAGCATGGATACCCTCAAAAACGCCATGGATGCCAAGATGGAGCAGATCCGCAAAAATAACGAAACCAAGCTGGAAGAGATGCGCAAAACCGTGGATGAAAAGCTGCATGAGACCCTGGAAAAGCGCTTGGATAATTCCTTCAAGATAGTAAGCGAACGCCTGGAGGAGGTGCACAAGGGCCTGGGCGAGATGAAGAGCCTTGCCAGCAACGTGGGTGATCTTAAAAAAGTATTGAGCAACGTGAAAACCATTGGCATCTTGGGCGAGGTGCAGCTGGCAAACATCCTGGAGCAGATGCTTACCCCAGAGCAATATGAGGCAAATTTCAAACCCAACAAACGCCGCAACGAGGTGGTGGAATTTGCCATCCGTCTGCCCGGCCGCTCAGACGATCAGGAAGCCGTGTATCTGCCCATAGATTCCAAATTCCCCATTGCCGATTACCAACGGATGTTGCAGGCCAGCGAAGAAGGCAACTTAGCTGCCATGGAAACCCACCGCAGGGCACTGGCGGCACGTCTCAAAAGCTTTGCCCGGGATATCCGGGACAAGTATCTCAATCCCCCCATCACCACAGATTTTGCCCTGCTCTTTTTGCCCTTGGAAGGCTTGTATGCGGAGGTGCTGAAGGATCCCGAACTCTTTGAAACCATGCGTAGAGACTACCAGATCATCGTGGTGGGACCCAGCACCACAGCCGCCATCCTCAATAGCCTGCAGATGGGCTTTCGCACCCTGGCAATCGAAAAGCGCTCCTCCGAAGTGTGGAAGCTCTTGGGCGCCATCAAGCTGGATTTTGGCAGGTTTGGCAAGGTATTGGAAGCCACGCAAAAGAAGCTGGATGAGGCTTCCAAGCAGATTGGCAATGCCCAGCATCGCAGCCGCCAGATCACCAAAAAGCTGAACAGGGTGCAGGATTTGCCCACCACGGAATCCCAGCCAGCCTTGCCCATAGAAGCAGAGCTGGTGGATGATGATGACTATGATGAGGATGAAAGCCTTGTTTGATCATGAGGCGAGAAATCCCTTGCCGCATCAGCTGATTTGAGATAGAATAGTTATAGATGAATATCTAATGACGCCGGCTGCTCTTTATATGGCAGCGACGGCAAAAAATAAACCCACAGCTTTAATAATAACATATCCCGATAGGAGGTATCACAATGTTTCTTTCAGGAAAGCAATTGGGGGAAGTATTCCTCAAAGCCAAGCGCGAACGCTTTGGCATCATCGCTTCCAACGTGGTTTTTGACACACAAATCCGCGCCCTCACCCAGGGCTATGCGGCGGTACGTTCCGACGGCCTCTTGCAGATGAGCGCCGGAGCCGTAAAGTATGCCGCAGGTGCATCTCAAGACCTGCATACCGGTGCCCGCTTTATCGCAAACATGGTGCAGACTTTTGCCAGCCAATTCCCCCATTCCGGCATCGGGCTGCATATAGACCATGCCACGCCCAACTACTTTGATTTCCTCGTCTTTTGCATCGAAAACAAGCTCGTCACCTCTGTGATGATGGATGCATCCAAAGAGGATTTGGCAGAGAATATCCGCGTAACCCGCGAGGTGGTGGAGCTGGCTCATCGCCATGGCGTATTGGTGGAGGGAGAGATAGGCCACATCAAGGGCACGGAAGATGAAATCGTCTCCGATACAGAGCTTTACACCCATCCGGAAGAGGCCTTGGAATTTGTGCAAAAGACCAATGTGGATCTCTTTGCCGCCTCCGTGGGCACCAATCACGGTGTCTCCAAAGGAGAGAATATCGTGCTGCGCCTGGATCTCATCAAAGAGATAGACGACCTCCTCATTGCCCACAACGTGGAGCGTGGCTTGGTGCTGCACGGCGCCTCCGGCCTCACAGATGAACAGCAGCGCACAGCCATCGCCAACGGGGTGGTGAAAATCAACAAAGACACCCACTATCAGATGGATATGGCAGAGGCTATCCAAGCATACTGGGAAAAGGAAAAGGACGCCATCGTACCTCCTCCAGATACAGACCCGGCACAGTTCCTGCCCAACAAATCCAAGTTTGACCCCCGCAAGTGGCTGATCAAAGGCGAAGAGAAGATGCAAAAGACGCTGGAAGAATTCTGCGTGGTGAGCGGCAGCGCAAACCAAAGCATCCTCCTCTGACGCCATTATTTTAAGGAGTAATATAATGATAAACATTGCCATCAATGGCTTTGGCCGCATTGGACGCCTGGTCCTGCGCGCCATCATCACCCACCATCCCGAAATGAGGGTGGTGGCTATCAACGACCTCACCGATGCCAAAACCCTGGCATACCTATTCAAATACGACAGCGTCCACGGCATCTTCCCCGGTGATGTATCCCACACGGAAGACAGCATCATCGTGGATGGACGCACCATCCGCATCTTTGCCGAGAAAGACCCCGAAACCCTGCCTTGGCGGGATTTGGGTGTAAAATATGTGGTGGAAGCCACAGGAGTATTCAACACCCGGGAAAAGGCAGCCAAACACCTCATCGCCGGAGCAGACAAGGTGGTCCTCACAGCTCCTGCCAAAGACGAGGTGGATGCCACCGTGGTGATGGGCGTGAACCACCTCAACCTGCGCCCCCAGCACCAGATCATCTCCAACGCCTCCTGCACCACAAACTGCCTGGCGCCCGTTGCCAAGGTATTGCACGACAATTTTGGAATCACAGGCGGCCTCATGACCACCATCCACGCCTATACAAACGACCAGCGCATCCTGGATCTACCCCACAAAGACTTGCGCCGCGCCCGTGCCGCAGCCGTTAGCATGATCCCCACCACCACAGGCGCCGCCAAAGCCATAGGACTGGTGATTCCGGAACTGATGGGCAAACTGGATGGCATGGCAGTGCGCGTGCCCATTCCCAATGGCTCTCTGGTGGACCTCAGCGTGAATCTGGAGCGGGAAACCACCCGCGAAGCCGTCAACGCCGCCATGAAAGCCGCAGCCACAGGACCCATGAAAGGCATCCTGGAATATGTGGATGAACCCATCGTGAGCATAGACATCGTGGGCAACCCCCATTCCGCCATCTTCGACAGCAGCGCCACACAGGTGAAAGGCAATATGCTGAAAATCTTCACATGGTACGACAACGAATGGGGCTATTCCTGCCGCATAGTAGATTTGATAGATTATATCAGCAAGCTATAAACATATACATATCAACAAGATTGGGTATCGTTACGCCACGGCACACAGCTGCTGCAAACGGTACCCTTTTATATAAGAGGAAAAAGCTAAATGCATAAATACTATATACCGCTTCTGATAGCACTCACCCTGCTGATAGCCGCCTGCGAGCGCCCCGTGAAGAGAGAGGAGAGCAGCGCCCTCAATCAAGAGATCAATTCCTATATGGTGCAAATCCTGAGCGAGGCTGAAGAACTGAAGATGGACGCCCTGCAAGATGTTTTGGACGATAGCCCCAGCAACCGCTTTTATGAAAACGGCAAAGCATACCGCAGAAACCTCTATCTGCAGACCCTGACAGCGCGCTATCAAGACTTGGAGAGTCAAAAGATAGAAGTATTTGAACCCCGAAGCATCGTGATGGGCAGAAAGAGTGTGGTGTGGACTGCCCAAATATCCACCCGAAGTACGGATAAAGAGGGCAACACCCACGCTGTCTCCTCCTCCGAAACCTGGGTTTGGCAAAAAATAGATAACTATTGGCGAGTACTTCACTTCAACTCTGCCTGGGCAATTTCAAAGTAATGGCATATATTTGAGAGAATAATTGCCACTGCCTAAATTGCACCATATTAAGCAGATACAAAGGAGTCACGTATTTAATTCAAAATAAGACTTGCCAAGAATGGGGGATGTATTTATTTTGTATTCAATCGTATTATAAACAGAAAACATCAAATCGCTAAGATTTAGGAGACGTTATGAAAAAGCTATTTTTTATTTTGCTAATCGCCATGATGGCAAGCCTGGTATGGGCGCAAGTGACAGAAGACTTCGAAGGTGATTATTTCAATGTAACCTCAGATTTCACTGATGGTTCTTTTATTGGTAAAGGAGGCGCCACCTGGAGCTATTACCAAAGCAGGGATCAAGGAAGCTATCCCATTAATGGCAATGGTATTATACTGCGTCGCCCCTCAGACGCTTATTTAGAAGCCACTATTTCTGGAGGAATAGGCAATTTTAGTTTTCAATATCGTAAGGCTGAAACCGGTGGCAACCCACGACAGCTGGAACTGTATGTAAATGGTGATGTGGTTTGGACCAGCTCCGTGTTTGGCAATTTTTCTGGAGCAGACGCCACAATCTACACAATGACGGAAGATGTTGACGTAGCAGGCGATGTAACAATTAAGATTAAAAATGTGGGAACATACGATACTAACAGACATAGCACGATTGACAATATCTCTTGGACCGGCTACGATGGTGCAGCCATCCCCACGATCGCTGCCTCCGGCACGCTCTCTGCATTCAACACATCCGTGGGCACACCCTCCGCCGCGCAAAGCTATACCTTGCAGGGGCTCAACCTCACCCAGAATATCAGTGTGAACGCCCCCGCTGGCTTTGAAATTTCAACAGATAACGAAACCTTCACCTCCAGCCTGTCCTTGGCTCCTGCCTTCAGCGGCAGCGTTTACGTGCGCCTCACCGGAGCCACCCTTGGTGAGTTCAGTGGTGATATCACCCACACCAGCACCGGCGCTGCGCAGGTCGATATAGCAGTTAGCGGTACGGTTGGTGTAGTGCAAGAAGGTTATTTTGTGAATTTTGAAGGACCTGGGGAAACGAAAGGCGCTTATGCCAGCGGCGAAGTCTCCCTTAGTGGTATAGAATGGAATATGACTGAAGCCTTAATAGCTAAAGGGGGAGTCGAAGCCGACTGGTATAATGATACGTATGCCGCTCGCCTCAGAGGCCATGGCACCTCCGCCATGACGATGCTCGAAGACAAGCCAGACGGAATTGGTACCATCAGCTTCTTTTACCGCAGATACGGTACCGATGCTCAGGTGGATTGGAAGGTGGAATACAGCACAGACAGTGGCGATACTTGGACTCAGGTAGGTGCAAACTTTACCGCTCCTGCTTCCGATGATGTGCAGACTTTTTCAGAAACTGTGAATGTGACAGGCAATGTCCGTATCCGCATCAAACGTGCCACGGAATCTGGAGCCCAAAATAGGCGCCTCAATATAGACGACATTTTGATGACTAATTATGATGCCGGTACTTCATCTATAATCAATGTCTCCGGCACCCTCAATCCCTTTTTCACAGAGGTGGGCGCCCCCTCCACTGCTCAAACCTACAGCCTCTCTGGTGACGACCTCACAAATGACATCGAAGTCTCTGCCCCTGGTGGTTTTGAGATATCCTCAGACGGCAACACCTACAGCAGCAACCTATCCCTCTCTCCCAGCTTTGACGGCACCATTTACGTGCGCCTCACGGGAACCACTGCTGGCGAATTCAGCGGCAACATCACCCATAACAGTGACGGTGCAAGCGAAAAGACAATGGCTGTAAGCGGTACCGTTCTCAAGCAAGAGCCCACCAACCATCCCACAGGTTTTGCCGCAGAAGATGGTCCCAACTCCTATTCAGATATCAAGCTTACTTGGGTGGATGCTATAGGTGGCGTAGTGCCGGATGGCTATCTGATTAAAGGCAGTATTATTGGATTTAACGACATCGCAAACCCCGTGGATGGCGTAGCCGAAGAAAGTGGCGATTATATCCAAGACGTAGCCGCTGGCATGGAAACCTATACATACACCATCTTTAGTGGTGACACCACCTACTACTTTAAGATTTATCCCTACACCAATAGCGGTGACAATATCAACTACAAAACTGATGGTGTCATTCAAACTGTCAGCCACACAACCAAGAGTGGTCCCACTCTCGAAGAAGTGCTTTTCCCTCAATATATCCAAGGGCATATTGCAGATTCGGATTCGAATAGCGAACGTGTCGCCTGGGCAGGCAGATTGACTTTGAAAGACCTGAACCCCAATAGCACTTACCGTTATTATGGTAGATTTGTACGATCAAGCGACGGTCCCTCGTATAATGGAGCTGGAGTTTTTGTATTTGTAAACGCAGACGGGACATTTTCAAGATCTACAGCGGGTACTCCCAGTTTTAACACTGCTGGCACCTACAGCGAATTTACGACTGACTCAAACGGAAACTACACAGGCTGGTTTATGGGTGAGCCCACCGGCAACGAAAGATTTACTGCTGAACACGAAGTATATTATAGACTCATGCTTAATGATGGTGATGGCGGAACCACTGTGGCTCTCCGTTTAACAAGCCAAAGCAGCATCAAAGTGCTCAGATTTGGTATAGAAACGAGCTCAGCCCAAGGAACCCTCCTCTGGGGTGTTACTGATGCCCCTCCCAAACACTTTATGTTTGTGTATGATAATGAGGCAGGCACTGGTCGTCCCATCAATGGCAATGTGATCGAAAGCGATGGCATTGACCTCAGCAATGTGAGCGCAATCCCTGGCTTTTACAAAGCGAATATTGAAGGTATTGATGGTGCCTGGGGTATGATTATCCCCAATTGCCTAATTCCTACCGGCGGCCCCGGCTTCCCTGGTATCAAGAGGATAGAAATCCGTGATTTTGCCACCGGAGACATCTATTCCTGGTGCACTTCCCCTGATGCAATCTGGAATGGCGTGGACACATTTGCCCCTAAAGGTGGTCTTGTGAACCCGCTCAAAATAGGCTGTGAAGAAGGCGGCACCGTACCTGTGGAGCTCTCTTCCTTTACCGCCACCATCAGCGCCAACAATTTTGTGCAGCTGAACTGGGTAACCCAAACCGAGACCGGTGTGATGGGATATTATATCTATCGTGCTATGGATAGCGACCTGGCATCCGCCATCCTGGTGAGCCCCATGATTGCCGCTACAAACACCTCTCACGCTCAGAGCTATGCATTTGTGGATTCTGAAATCTACGAGCCTGGCATGTATTACTACTGGCTGCAAAACTCTGACTTTGATGGCAGCAGCAACTTCCACGGTCCCATCAGCATCCAGTTCAACATGGGTGGTCACGACGGCTCAGCTCCTGAGATTCCTCTCACCACACAGTTGATGGCTGCATTCCCGAACCCCTTCAACCCCAGCACCCGCATCCCCTACCAGTTGGCAAAAGCAGGCAACGTGGATATCCGTATCTACAACAACCGCGGTCAATTGGTAAGAAGCTACCCCATGGGTATGAAAGATGCCGGATATCATTCCGTCACCTGGGATGGCTTGGCTGAAGATGGCAGCGAATGTGGAACCGGTATTTACTATATCCGCATGCAGACTGGCGATAAGAGCTATGGCTCCAAAGCCGTGATGATTAAATAAACATACGTCTCTTTAAGATAGAAAAAGCCCCCTGCTTTTCCAAGCAGGGGCTTTTTTTTAGAGGCCAGAGGTCAGGGGGAGGCGGCTTCGCCGCAGGGGAGCGCAAGCGGAGCTTGCGCAGCAAGCCTTCAACAGTGCGAAGCACGCTCAAATGAGTGAAGCGAATCTCAACCGCAAGCAAAGTGAGCACTCAACTGGCGCTCTTAGCGCCTCTCAACGCTCGCACAGCGAGCCCTTCTGGTCTCTGGCCTCTGGCCTCTAACCCCTTAGCACGCAAGCGTGCCCAAAATATCCCTTGACCGATTCCCTAAAGAATAAAATCCTGTGTTAATGGTTTTAGCCACTACAAAAATAACATCTCCGGGAGCAAGGAAATGATAGTCGCGGCATTGGCACTACTGGCATTGGTGATAATGGCAAGTGTATTTCACAAGATAAATGTGCCTGTAATTCTGATGTCTCTTTTGATAGGCATCATCTTTGGCAGCGACGTGACCGGCATCATTCACCTGGATGATGCGGTGATGGTGAAAGAGGTGGCAAACGTAGCTTTGATGCTGATTCTATTTATTGGCGGATTTAGCACAAAGCTGGCCCATTTCAAGCTGGTGATGCGCCCCGTGGCTTTGTTGGCAACCGTGGGAGTAATCCTTACCGCCCTCATCACAGCGCTGATCTTCCACTGGGTGGTGGGCTGGGAATTTTTGACGGCGATGCTGATCTGTTCCATCATCTCTTCCACAGATGCCGCCGCTGTTTTTTCCATCCTCAAAGGCAAATCTTTGGAAAAGAGGATCAAGACCCTCAGCGAGCTGGAATCCGTCTCCAACGACCCCATGGCGGTGGTATTGACGCTCTTTATCATCAGCCTGATCACAGGTGCCGGGATGAGCACCACCCAGGCTTTCCTTTTGTTTTTGTGGAAGCTGATAGGCGGAGTGGGCATGGGCTTGGCAGTGGGCTATGTGGCGGTGTATGTCTTTCATAAGATCAGGCATCTGGAAGCCGAATTCTTTTATATCTATATGTTTTCCGTGGTCTTCCTCAGCTACAGTTTGGCAGAGGTGATCGGCGCCAGTGGGATGCTCTCCTCCTTTTTTGCCGGGCTTTATATTGGCAACAAAGCCATCCCCTACAAAAAGGGGCTCATCGCATTTAGCAATATCCTCTCCTTTATCACGAACGTGGCGCTCTTTATCCTCTTGGGCTTGTTGGCATTCCCTCGCTCTTTTGTGAATATCTGGCAGCAGGGGCTCATCCTCTTTGCCATCATCACTCTGGTGGGCAGACCCATCACCGTATTTCTCTTAACCCTCTTGGACAAGCTGAACCTCAAGGAAAAGGTGTTCCTCTCCGCAATCGGCATCAGAGGCGCCGTGCCCATCGTGTTGGCAACCTATCCCCTGGCGTTGGGCTTGGATCCGGATCACGAAATCTTCAACCTCGTCTTCTTTATCGTTACCCTTTCCATGATCTTGCAGGGCACCAGTATCGTGGCTTTGGCAAAGAAATTTAAGCTGATCGTGAAAGAGGATACCAAAGCGCCCAAAATCTTAGAACTAATCACGGTGCAGGATACCAATTACGAGATTATCGAGCTCTATATTGATGAGGAATATTATGAAGGCTCCTGCCTGATATCCGAGCTAAAGCTGCCTCCCGGCACCCTGATCACCCTCATCAAGAGAGATGGAGAGATTATAGCTCCCTCCGGCAGTGTGGAAATACTGCCACGCGATACCCTCACCGTGCTGGTGGATAAACACAATATCGATATGATTCCGGTGGAGATTCTGCGGAGTTTTGTGCTCAAGAATATACAGGAGCAGGATGAAGATTAGAGGCCAGAGACCAGATGCCAGAGGCCAGGGGAGCTCGCTGCGCGAGCAGTTGAGAGGCGCTAAGAGCGCCAGTTAAGCGCTCACTTGCGTTCGCTGTTGAGATTCGCTTCGCTCAAGTTGAGCGTGCTTCGCACTGTTATGATGCAGCTGATGCCTCTTTTTAGTTTATCAGAAATTCATGCAATCAATGCTATTTGTTTTTCCTAATATCCCTATAGGTGCGTCAGTGTTTTTCAACAGCGAACGCAAGTGAGCGCTCAACCGTGAGCATAGCGAACACTCAACTGGCGCGTTGGCGCCTCTCAACTGCTTGCATAGCAAGCTCTCAACGGCAAGCTTCGCTTGCCTCGCTCATGAGCCTCCCTTGTACCACCCTTGTCTCACCCTTGTGTAGACAAAGGAGAGACAAGGGTGGTTAACAGGCAAGAAAGCCGTGGGCATTGACAAAATGACCGCCTCCAAAAGACTTGCACAAAACACCAGCAACAAGCAAGGTAAGAGATGAGAAAATATATTGTATCCATAGTTGGCAGACCAAATGTGGGCAAGTCAACCCTATTTAACCGCTTGAGCCGCAAGCGTTCAGCCATCGTTGATTTTGAAGCGGGGGTTACCCGCGACCGCAAATACGAAGAAGTGGAATGGACGGGCAAGGTATTCATCTTGGTGGATACCGGCGGCATCGTGTTTGACAGCGGTGAAGCCATGGACAAGATGATACGCCATCAGGCGATGCTTGCCATAGATGAATCCGATCTCATCCTCTTTATGGTGGATGCGATGACGGGATGCACTGATATGGATATGGCAATCGCCAAAATCCTTTTCCCACATAGGGATAAGGTGATGTTGGTGGCAAATAAAGCGGATAACGAAAAGTTTGAATGGGAGCTTTACGACTTTTTGCAGCTCGGCTTTGGAGACGCCTTCCCCATCTCTGCCTCTCAGGGGCGTAATACCGGCAACTTTTTGGATGAACTGCTGTCTCTAATCCCCGAAACCGCAGACGCTTATCTGGATGAACCGGTGGACGCCAATACGCGCATCGCCGTGGTGGGCAAGCCGAATGTGGGCAAAAGCTCCATCGTGAACCTCTTGATAGGGGATGACAAGCAGATTGTGACGGAGGTTCCCGGCACAACGCGGGATAGCATAGATACGCCCTTCCGCTATCATGGCAAGGATTATATCCTGGTGGACACCGCCGGCCTCAGGCGCAAAACCAAGGTGAATTATGGCGTGGAATACTTTAGCACGATGCGCACCATCGAGGCGGTGGATAGAAGCGACGTGGTGGTGCTGGTGGTGGCAGCAGACGAGCCTATCTCGGCGCAGGATGTGAAGATAGCATCCTATGCCAGGCGGCGCTTGAAAGAGATTATGATTGTCTTCAATAAATGGGATTTGGTGGAAAAAGATACACACAGCACCAGCAAGTTTATAGCCGAATTGCATCGTGAAATGCCTTTTTTGCAGTTTGCCCCCGTGCAATTTATCTCTGCCAAGACCTCCCAGCGCATCCATCGGGTGATGGAGACGGTGGCGATGATAGAGGAAGAAGCCCAAAAACGCATCCCCACCAGCGAGCTTAACCGCTTTGTGGAAAAGGTGATAGGGCGAAGGCCTCCCACCCATCCCAAGGGCAAATATGTGAAAATCTATTATGTGACCCAGGCTGCCATCAAGCCGCCCACCTTCATCTTTTTCTGCAATCAACCGCAATTGGTGACGGAAAACTACCGGCGCTTTTTGCATAACCAACTGAGAGAGATGTTTTCCTTTGAAGGGGTGAGCATTCGCCTCATCTTCAAGGGACGCAAAGGAGATGATCATGAATTACCTGAATAGCTGCAACAGCTTTTGGGCTTGTCCCTTGAGGATGATAGCCATCGCTTATCTGATTGGCAGCATACCCTTTGGCTGGCTGATGGGCAAGCTGTTTTATAAGGCGGATATCCGCCAAACCGGCAGTGGCAATATAGGCGCCACAAACGCCCTGCGCAGTTATGGCACGGTAGCTGGATTGATCGTATTGGCACTGGATGTGGGCAAAGGCGTGGCGGTGGCATGGCTGGCAAAGATGGTCTTTGTACCGGGTGATGTTTGGATCGCCCTGGCTGCCGGAGCCGCCTTCCTCGGTCATATCTTTCCCGTATGGCTCAATTTTAAGGGAGGTAAGGGGATAGCCACGGCAGCGGGATTGTTTATCCTGCTCAATCCCTGGGCTTTACTGGTGGCATTACTCGTGTTTTTGAGTGTGGTGATTATCAGCCGTTATGTATCCTTGGGCTCGGTTTTGGCAGCAGCGGGATTGGCATTGTTTAGTATTGGACAGTGCATCCTGCGCGCTTTGGATATCCCGCTCCTCATCCTCACCCTTGCCGTGGTGGCAATCGTGATCATCAAACATATTCCCAATCTCAAGAGGCTAAAGAACAAAGAGGAAAATAAGATTAGCTTTAGCAAGAAAGGAAGCCGCTAATGTGTGGCATCGTTGGTGTTTACGGTTCGCCCCATGCAGCCCGGATGGCGGCTTTGGGGATGTTTGCCGAACAGCATCGCGGCCAGGAAAGCTGTGGCATGGCGGTGAGCGATGGCAAATTGATCCGCCTGCGCAAGAAGATGGGTTTGGTGAAAGAGGTATTCAGGGAGGCAAAGCTTTCGGAGCTTCCCGGCAATATCGCCATCGGCCACGTGCGCTATCCCACCAAAGGCAGCGCCACCCAGTTCAACAGCCAGCCCCACCTCTTGGAGACCCTCTTTGGACCCTCCCATGCGCTGGCAAGCAATGGGGATGTGGTGAATTATGACGAGGTGCGTGGCAAATTGGAAGCGGAAGGGGTATATTTTAATAGTGATAATGACGGAGAGCTGCTTTTGCGCTATATCGCCTGGCAGATACAGAGCCAGCGGCAGGGCATCACGGAAGCCATCAAGGCGATGATGAAGGAAATCCGCGGGGCATATTCCGGATTGCTGTTGGTGCGCCACGCCATGTATATGTTTCGTGATCCGCTTAGCATGCGCCCCATGGTGTGGGGCAAGACGCCGGAAGGGGCAGTGGTGGTGGCATCCGAGAGCTGTGCGCTCTCCTCTTTGGGCATCAGTGAATTTTATGAAGTGCCTCCGGCGGGCATCATCAGAGTGAATAATGAGGGCATCCGCGTGGTGGAAAATGATCCCAATCTCTTCCGTGCAGGAGATACAGAAAAGCACTGCATCTTTGAGCACGTCTATTTTTCCCGCCCGGATAGCCATCACTTTGACGAAAACGTGTATGAGGTGAGGCACAAGATTGGCGCCCAGCTTGCTGTCTTGGATCAGGATTTGGAAGCTGACATGGTGGTGCCAGTGCCGGATTCCTCAAACTTTATCGCCATGGGCTATGCCGCGGCGCGGGGACTGCCGATGTCCATGGGGCTCATCCGCAATCACTATGTGGGGCGCACTTTCATCAATTCTCAAGAGACGATACGTGATGAGAGCGTGAGGCAAAAGTATAACGTGCTGCCCAATTTCTTTGAAGGCAAAAGGGTGGTATTGATAGATGATTCCATCGTGCGCGGCAGCACCATCGGCAAGATAGTGAGCCTGATCCGCGATGCCGGCGCCAAAGAGATTCATCTGCGCATTGGTTCGCCGCAGGTGCGCTATTCCTGTTATTATGGGATAGATACGCCCAATCCTGATGAATTGGTGGCAAACCGGATGTCTGTGGAGGAAATCACCAGATATTTTGGTGCAGATAGCCTGCGCCACCTGGATATACCCGGCATCAGCGCCTGCGTGGGGCATCCGGATCATTATTGTTATGCCTGCTTCAATGGCAAGTACCCTGTGGAGAACGGAAATGATGTATAAGGATATTTTTGCACAGTTTCCCCAGCGCAAAGTGATGGTATTGGGGGATTTGATGTTGGATCACTATATCTGGGGCAATGTGGAACGCATTTCCCAGGAAGCCCCGGTGCCCATCCTGGAAGCTGCCCGGGAGGAATATCGCCTGGGCGGAGCGGCAAACGTGGCACTGAATCTGCGCTCTTTGGGTGCCGAGGTGTGTTTGGTGGGCATATATGGCGAGGATGCGGCGGCAGAGGAGATGCGGGAGATACTGGCAAATGCCGGCATTCCCTCAGATTCACTGTTGACGGTTCCCACCCGGCGCAGCACCCTGAAAACACGGGTGATGGCAAGAAACCAGCAGATGGTGAGAATCGACTATGAGGATAGTTCCATTGTGAATTCCGCTGTGGAAGAGCAATTGATTGAGATTATCGAAAGGCAGCTGCCCGGCTGTGATGCGCTGATTATAGAGGATTATGACAAGGGTTTGATGACCCCGGCTCTGATCGCCTCCGCCATTGCCAGTGCCCAAAAGGCGGGCATCCCCGTGACGGTGGATCCGAAGTATCGCCACTTTTTTCACTATCGGGAGGTGGATCTCTTCAAGCCCAATTTCAGCGAGCTGCAAAACAGCATTGGCAAAATCCTGCCTGATGAAGAGAGCTTTTTGGCGGCAGCCAGTGAATTGCGTAAAGACTTGGCGGTTAATTATTTGGTGGTGACGCGCGGGGCATTGGGGATGTCCATCTTCTCCGATGGCGAGGTGAGGCATTTGCCCACGGTAGCCAGGGAGGTGTTTGATGTTTCCGGCGCCGGCGATACCGTGATCAGCGTGCTCACTTTGGCATGGATCAGCGGAGCCTCCATCGATCAGGCGGCAAAGATTGCCAATCATGCGGCAGGCGTGGTGTGTGGCAAACGCGGCACGGCTGTGGTTTCCATAGCAGAGATACTGGAATCCCTAAATGAGCAAGGATAAGATTTTCACGGCAGACCAGCTGGCTGCCATCCTGGATGATGAGCGGCAGGCAGGCAGGCGGGTGGTATTTACCAACGGCTGTTTTGACCTGTTGCATGCCGGGCATGCCCAGTATCTGGAAGAGGCGCGGGCTTTGGGCGATATTCTGGTATTGGGGCTTAATTCTGATGCCAGCGTGAGGAGGCTGAAGGGGCAGAGCCGTCCCATCGTCTCTGAAACGGATAGGGCACTGCTCTTGGCGGCCTTGACAAGCGTGGACTATGTGTGTATCTTTTCTGAAGATACGCCCTTTGAGCTGATCCGCAAATTGCAGCCGGATATCCTCGTGAAAGGAGGAGATTGGCAGGTGGCGGATATCGTGGGCGCTGATCTGGTGACAGCCCGCGGCGGCAGCGTGCATAGCCTGCCCTTCCGCGAGGGGCTTTCCACCACTGGGATTATCGCCAAGATAAAGGAGATAGAGTGAGCGGCTTTGACGATCATAAAGACGATCTGGGCAAGGTGTTGTCTGTGGATAAAGACAAGGTGCGCGTGGAGCTGATGCGCGGGCAGGGATGCAGCTCTTGCACGATGCGCGGCTTTTGCTTTAAGAAAGACGAGCCAGCCATCTTTGAGGTGCGCAGCACACTGCCTCTCAAAGAGGGGGATATCGTGCAACTGCTCATCAATCCGGGCGCAAGGGTGGGCTCTGCCCTGCTCATCTTTGGCTTGCCTCTGGCACTGCTCTTTGCGTCCTTCATGGTGGCACATCGCTACTTTTCAGAGCTGGTGAGCGTGGGGATAGCCTTCGCTGTGATGGCGCTCAGCTTTTTACTAATTGGATTGATAGACCGCAAATACGGCAAACGTATCGTGGTGAATATAGAGGAATTGGATGATAATAAAACTGAATGAGATGGTGTTTTATGGCTTTCATGGCACGCATGATGAGGAGCGGAGCTTGGGTCAGCGCTTCATTGTGAGTGCCCGCCTGCATACCGATCCCGCACTGGATAAATCCATCCGCCATCTGGAAGATACCATCGATTACACCAGCGTTTATGCAGATATCCGGGAGGTGATGGAGACCCAGCAATTTCACCTTCTGGAAGTGTGTGCCAACGTTTTGGCAGATCTTTTGATAGAAAAATACCCCTTGCTGTGCAGGGTGGAACTGTGCATCAAAAAGCCCTCTGTGCCCATTCAGGGAACCCTTGCCAGCGTGGAAGTGCAACTGTGCAAAGACCGCTGAATATAGCCTGGCTGGGCTTGGGTGCCAATCTGGGCAATCCATCTCAGCAATTGGCAGAGGCAAGGCAACTCCTACAGCATAGCGGCGTGGAGCTCCTCAGCCAATCCAGCCTCTATCATTCCCCGGCATGGGGCAGGGTAGAGCAGCCGGACTTTGTGAATCAGGTGATCAAGGTGCAGACCTCCCTGCTGCCTCTGGAGCTGTTGCAGCTGGCAAAGACGATAGAGACCCAAATGGGGCGCACGGATACAGGCAAGTGGGGACCCAGGCTGATCGATATCGATATTCTTTTTTATGGGCAACAGCATTTGGACTTGCCCAATCTGCAGATACCGCATCCCTTTGTACAAGAGAGGATGTTCTGTTTACAGCCTTTGTGTGAGCTGCAGCCGGATTTGGTTCATCCCACACTCAATAAAACTATGCAGGAGCTAAAAGACGCCCTGCACACTATGGAGGAATGCTCATGAGACCACTTTCAGCCATTATCTTAGCTGCCGGCAAAGGCACCAGGATGAAATCTTCCATGGCAAAAGTGATGTTTCCCATAGCGGGAAAGCCGATGATAGAACGCGTTGTGAATACTGCCCTGGCGGTGGATTGCCACAAAATAGCCGTGGTGGTGGGGCATCAGAAAGAAAGCGTGATCCAACTGCTGGAAGCTGATGAGCGCATAGAATTTGTGGAGCAGGCAGAGCAATTGGGCACGGGGCACGCCGTGATGTGTGCCGCTGATGCCTTCCAAGGCGATGACGGGGACGTGTTGATCCTGTGTGGAGACGTTCCGCTCCTTAGCCGCGAGACCCTTTCCCACCTGGTAGAGACCCATCGCGAGAGCGGTGCTTCCTGCACTCTGCTCACCGGCTTTTTGGATGATCCCGGGCGTTATGGCCGCATCCTGAGGGATGAAGGCGGGATGGTGAGCGGCATTGTGGAATTTAAGGACGCCACCGATGCCCAGAAGGAAATCAAAGAGTGGAATACAGGCATCTACTGCTTTAAGACCCGGGATATGTTTGCTGCTCTGGATAACATCTCCAATCAAAACGAACAGGGGGAATACTACCTCACGGATACCCTTGCCATCCTGCGCGATCAGGGCAAATCCATCGCCTCCATCGTGTTGGAGCGTTTGATTGAGGTATCCGGAATAAACTCTCAAGAACAGCTTGCCGCCCTGGAAGATGAATTTATAGACAGCATCCGCAAACACTGGATGAATAACGGCGTGATGATGCACAACCCTGCAAGCATCTATATCGAAGACGATGTGAAGCTGGAACCGGATGTGGAGATTTGGAACCACTGTATCATCAAAGGAGATACCCACATCGGAGAGGGAAGCTATATCGGTCCTTATTCTATCATCGTGAGCAGTAAAATTGGTAAAGATTGCTCGCTTCTGGGATACAACCTTGTTTATTTTTCTGAGATGACGGAAGACAGCGTTCTGAATTTTAGAGAAGGATTACCTAAAAAGCCCAATGATAATTCTATAGATCTCGGTGACTTCCCAGAAGATCTGTTGAAAATGTTTATGGAATCAGGTGATTTCTTTGACGAGGATGAGGATGACGATGATTGAGCGCTATCTCTATTCCCCCTGGCGCATGGATTATATCATGGGAGACACTCCTGATGATTGTGTGTTGTGCCGCTTCAAAAATGAAGGAAAAGACAGGGAAAACCTCATCGTCCACCGAGGGAAGCACGTGTATGTGGTGATCAACCTTTATCCATACAACAATGGCCACCTGATGGTGGTGCCCTATGCCCACGAGAGCAACCTGAGCGACCTGGATGATGCCACCCTCTTGGAATTGATGCAGCTTACCCAGGTGTGTGAGCAAATCTTCAAACAGCAGTACGACGTGGAGGGCATCAATATCGGCATCAACCTTGGCAAAGCAGCGGGCGCGGGCATAGCCAGCCACCTGCATCTGCATGCGGTTCCCCGCTGGATTGGGGATGATAACTTTATGTGTGTGATCGGCGGCAGGCGGGTGATCCCGGAGGCATTTGAAGATGCCTGGCAACGCTTGCATACTGCCTTTGCCAATTACTTTGCAGACAAGGAATAAGGCTTTGAGTTTGACAGATAAGCCCACTTCAAAAACACTGCACTCAAAGAGTCGCTGGTGGTTCATTGGCGTAATCACGGTGCTGATCTTGGCTGTGGTTTTCATATTGTTGCGGGATTATCTGAGCGAGGAAGACTTCAAGCCCAGCGGGGAAGAACAAATGCCCGCCATCAAGGTAATTGTATCCAATGGATGCGGTTATGAAGACTTGGCAAGCACTTACGCCCAATACATTGGCACCAAGAATATCGAGGTGATAAAGCTGAGCGATACACCCAAACCGATATATGACAAAAGCATCATAGTGGCTCGCACCCCAGATGAGGAAGACCTCAAACGCCTGCAGGCGATGACCGGCATCCAACGTCACACGATGGCGCTGATGGACGATCCGGAGGCACCTTTCACCATCATCTTGGGGCGTGACTATCAAGAATTTATAAAAAAGAAATAAAGGAGGCTCTTTTGGCAGACACAGCCAAACTGGAAGCCATCATTGGATGGTTAAACGAAAAGAACGCCGGTAATATAGACGTCTATGACGTGAAAAACAACAGTGGATACACGGATATCATCGTGGTTTGCGAGGGTTCCGTGGATCAGCACAACAAGGCCATTGCCAACCACCTTTTGGATATGGCAAAAGAGCACAGGCTGCACGTGATAGGCAAAGAAGGCATAGACTTTGGACATTGGATATTGATCGACCTGGCAGACGTGGTGGTGCATATCTTCCTGCCCCACACCCGCCAATATTATGATATAGATGAAATCTTTAAAAAAGTAGCAGATACAAAAGAGCAAAAAGAATCATGATAAAAGAGATAATACGCCAAAACATAGCCGAGACCCTGCAGACACTGGAGCTTTCCCAAGACAGGGAATACACCGTGGAAGTGCCCAACAACCCCGATTTTGGAGATTTCTCCACCAACGCCGCCATGGTGCTTGCCAAAGAAAACAAGATGGCTCCCAAGGCATTGGCTGAAGCCCTCATCAAAGGCCTCAAAAAGAATAAGTTCTATAAGAAACTGGAGATTGCCGGTCCCGGCTTTATCAACTTCCACCTCTCCCCCTCTCTGTTTCAGAATATGCTGTGGTACATACACGAACAAGGAGCCCAATACGCAGCCAGTGACATGGGCAAGGGCGAAAAGATCCTCCTGGAATTTGTGAGCGCAAACCCCACCGGTCCCCTGAATATCGTAAGCGCCCGCGCCGCCGCCTTTGGAGACACGCTGTACCGCGTGATGAAGTATGTGGGCTTTGATCCCGCCCGCGAGTTTTATATCAACGATGCCGGCAATCAGGTGGATATCTTGGCGGAATCCCTGGAACTGCGCCTGCGCGAGCTGCATGGTGAGAGGATTGGGGAGTTTCCCTTTGAAGCCTATCATGGCGAATACGTAAAGCATCTTGCCCAGCGCCTGAACGCCCTGGAAGGCGTGAAGGTATTTATGATGACGGAAAAAGACCGCATGGACCATCTGAAGGAATTTGCCCTCTCCGAGCTTTTGGAGATGCAGCGCCTCAGCCTGGAAAAGTTTGACGTGGTCTTTGATGGCTGGGTATCAGAAAAGACCCTGCGTGCCGAAGGCGTGGTGGAAGAGGTGCTCAGCTATCTCACAGAGGCAAATTGCACCTATGAAAAGGAAGACGCCATCTGGTTTCGCAGCACAGATTATGGAGACGACAAAGACCGCGTCTTGATGAAGAGCGATGGCTCCATCACCTATTTTGTGCCCGATCTTGCCTATCACCTCACCAAGATCCAGCGTGGCTACACCTCCCTCATCGATATCTTTGGGCCGGATCATCATGGCTACGTTCCCAGGTTGAAAGCCGCCTTCAAAGCCCTCAAATATGACGATGAAATGTTAGAAATCATCTACCTGCAACAGGTGAATCTCTTTGAAAGCGGAGAGCGCGTGAAGATGAGCAAGCGCGCCGGCAAGATCGTGACGATGGACGACCTTGTAAACGAAGTGGGCAAAGACGCCGCCCGCTATTTCTTCCTGGCTCGCAAAGCCAGCGCACACCTCAATTTTGATCTGGAACTGGCACTGCAGCAAAACAACGAAAACCCCGTTTACTACTGCCAGTATGCCCATGCCCGCATCTGCAGCATCGTAAAAAAGGCAAAGAAAGACCGCATCCTGCCCAAGACTTACAAGAAAGAGCTGATTCAAAAGCTGAACAAGCCCGAAGAGCTGGCTCTAATCCGCAAGATGACAGACCTCCCCGGACTCCTGGAGATGGTGGCGCTCCATCGCGAGCCACACCGTCTTGCCACCTATGCGGAAGAGCTGTGCAGCCTTTTCCACCGTTATTACAACAAATTCCAGGTGGTAAATCCCCGTAGCAAAGACCTCTCCAAAGCGCGCCTCCTCTTGATAGACACCGTGCGGATGAGCCTGGCTTTGGTGCTGGATTTGATGGGTATCAGCGCACCGGAAAAGATGTGAGGCACAAAGATACACCGTGCTCACTTTTAGAGGCATCCGAAAAGGCGATATCGAGCGCATCGTGGAGCTGGAAGCCCTGTGCTTTGAAGACCCCTGGCCTGCCGAAGCATTCGAGATACCGGATTATCAATTCTCCTATGTGGCGCTGGAAGACGACCTCATCATCGGCTATATCATCAATATCGTGGCGCTGGATGAAGCCAGCATCGCCAGCATCGGCATCCATCCGGATTTCCAACGCCGCGGCTATGCCAGCCGGCTGTTGCGCCATACCCTGAGGATGTTTAAAGAAGTGGGCATCAGCAAGGTTTTTTTGGATGTGCGCCCCTCAAACCGCGCCGCCAGAAATCTATACCTCAAACACGGCTTCCGCTATCTGGGAGTGCGTAAAGGGTATTATCAATCACCACCGGAAGACGCTCTGGTGATGGCAAAGATAGAAGGTAACAATGAAATACTATGACTTTTTGGTGTTGGGCTCCGGCATTGCCGGCCTGGTATTTGCCCTGGAAGCTTCCAAGAAGGGACGCGTGGCAATCGTCACCAAAAAAAGTCTTTACGATTGCAACACCGAATACGCCCAGGGTGGCATTGCCGCCGTTTTGGACGCCACGGATTCCTTTGCCCGCCACTGTGCTGATACCTACGAAGCCGGTGCCGAACTGGGCAAAAAGGAAGTGATCTGCAAGATTATCCAAGAGGGACCCCGCCTTATGCAATACCTCATCGATCAGGGAACGGATTTTACCCGTCGCGATCCCAATTATGACAAACGGCTGGAAAACCTCTCCCTCACCCGCGAAGGCGGACACAGCCATCGCCGGGTGGCTTATGCAGCGGATTCCACCGGACACCAGATCATGCAGGCGCTCACGGCACGCTGCAGGGAAAACCCCCAGATAGATATCTATGAAAACCACCTCGCCATAGACCTCGTTACCCAACACCATGTGGTGCAGGATGAAGGCTTTGTGCCGGGCATATCCTGCTGGGGCGCATACGCTTTGGACCTTGATAAAAACGAGGTGATCCTCTTTAGAGCCCGCAAAACCATGCTGGCAACCGGAGGCGCCGCCCAGATATATGCACACAACACAAACCCCGATGTAGCCACGGGAGACGGCATGGCAATGGCACGCCTTGCCGGAGCACGCCTGGCGAATATGGAGTTTGTCCAGTTTCATCCCACAGCCTTCTGGACCCCTTCCGGCGATACCTTCCTCATCACGGAAGCCCTGCGCGGAGAAGGCGCCATCCTGAGGCTGAGCGATGGCACAGCCTTTATGGAAAGTTATCACCCCATGGGCAACCTCGCCCCGCGTGATATCGTTTCCCGCGCCATCGATACAGAACTGAAACGCCGTGGCGAAAAGTTTTGCTATCTGGATGCCACCGCCATCCCGGCTGATAAGCTGAGGACACACTTTCCCTATATAGAAAACCGCCTCCTCGAATACGGCATAGATTTTACCAAAGACCCCATCCCCGTGGCTCCTGCCGCCCACTATTTTTGCGGAGGGATACTCTCCACGATTGATGGGCTCACCGATATCCACAATCTCTTTGCCGCCGGAGAAGTGGCTTGCAGCGGCTTGCACGGTGCCAACCGCCTGGCATCAAACTCCCTCTTGGAAGCCCTCGTAATAGCCTGGCGCGCTGCCAACCACCCCTCTTTGGATGAAGAAATAGAATTTCCCTTGATTCCCGAATGGAAGAGGATGAAGGAATTCAACGAAAACGAATGGGTGGTGATCTCCCACAACCGCGAGATCATCGGCACCATCATGCACGGCTATGTGGGCATCCGCCGTTCCCGACGCCTCCTCAAATATGCCCTTTCTCGCATCGAGAATATCTACAACGAAATCAACAACTTTTACCAACACAACGCCGTCAGAGGCGAAGTGGTGGAAACCCGCAATATGGCAATCATCGCCATTGCCGTGATTCGCAGCGCCCTCTCCCGCCGGGAAAGCCGAGGCGCACACTTTTTGATAGACAACCCTCAGCGTGATGATATCCACTACCAGACGGATACCGTTATTTGATGCCCCATGAAACCACTATTCATCACATTTGAAGGCATAGAGGGCAGCGGTAAAAGCACCCAGATCAAGCTGCTGGAAGCCGCTCTCACCCGCGAGGGCCATGCCTGCCTCAGCACCCGTGAGCCGGGCGGACCGCCCATCAGCGAAGATATCCGCCGCATCCTCTTGAATAACGAGTATATCCAGATGCAGCCGGAAACCGAGCTCCTCTTGTATATGGCAAGCCGCGCCCAACACACCGCCCAGTGGATCATCCCCGCCTTGGAAGAGGGCAAGATAGTGCTTTGTGACCGCTACAACGATTCCACCATTGCCTACCAGGGTGCCGCCCGCAATTTGGATCAAGATTTCATCTCCCGTTTGGCGGCATTTGCCACCCGCTCTTTGGAGCCGGATCTCACCTTTTTATTGGATCTGAGCGTGGAACAGGGCAGGTCACGCATCCAAAACCGCCAGTTGGACCGCATGGAAAAAGAAGCCATTGCCTTCCACCATAAAGTGCGCGATCAGTATTTAATCCTTGCCCAAAGCCAGTCGCACCGATATATTGTCATTGATGGCAGTATGGATGAAAGCATTATCCATCAGCACATCCTCAAGCATTTTCACACACGATTTTTAGGAGAATAAATTGAAGCAAGCTCGCCAAAAAGCAACTCTCATCACCATCGCCTGCGTATGGCTGCTCACAGGGGCCATGCTCTTTGTGGCAACCTCTGCCTTTGCTCAAAACGAAAGCAGAGGCTCCGATATCTACACCCAACTTTCCCTTTTCACAGAAGTATTGCAGAAGGTAAAGCAATATTATGTGACAGATTTGGATGATGAAGCCCTCATCAAGGCGGCAATCATCGGCATGTTGGGCGATACAGACCCCCATACCACATACTTTACCAAAGAGGAATTCACAGATTTCACCACCTCCACCCGCGGCGCCTTTGGCGGCCTGGGCATACAGATTGATAAAATTGGGGATTATGTGACCGTGGTCTCCCCCATCGAGGGCACCCCCGCCTTCCGCATGGGCATCAGCGCCGGCGATAAAATCGTGAAAGTGGATGACAGAAGCATAGTGGGGCTCAGCACCGATGAAGCCATCAAATATATGCGCGGAGACGTGGGCACCAGGGTCACCATCACCATCCAGCGCCCCGGCGTTCCAGAACCCATGGAATTTGTGATCTTCCGCGAGATCATCAAAATCAAAAGCGTACCTTACTTTTTCAAGCTGGATAACGGCGTGGGCTATATCCGCATGACCCAATTCAATGAAAATACCACCCAGGAACTCAGGGACGCCCTGGGCAATCTGGAAGCGGAGAATATCAGAGGTTTGATACTGGATTTGCGTTCCAACCCCGGTGGACTTTTGGACCAAGCCGTTGATACGGTGAATGAATTCATCGGCAAAGACAAGCTGGTGGTGGAAACCAAGGGACGCATCCCCAGTTCCAACCGTCAACACCACACCAGATTTGCCACCAAAGCCCGGAATTACCCCATCATTGTGCTGGTGAACGAGGCTTCTGCCAGCGCTTCGGAAATCTTTGCCGGCTCCCTCCAAGATTGGGATAAAGGCCTGGTGATGGGCAAAACCACCTTTGGCAAAGGCAGCGTACAACAGCTCTTGCCCCTGATGAATGGCAACGGCATCAAGGTAACCACTTCCTACTACTATATCAAGAGCGGACGCTGTATCCACAAGATGCTGAATGACAAGCTATTGCGTGGCAAGGAAGTGAGCGAAAGCGAAAAGAAAGAGGACGAGGAAAAGAGTCACGAACAGCTTTACTATACCGTCAACAGGCGCGTGGTATATGGCGGAGGCGGCATCACTCCCGATATCGAGGCAGAAAGCGATCTGCTCACCAGTTTTGGAGTGGAATTGCGCCGCAACAATGCCTTCTTCAATTTTGCCGTGGATTATCAGCTGGAGCACGAACACATTGTTCCCAAAGACTTTCAGGTGGATGATGCCCTCTTCAGCAGCTTCCTCACCTTTGTGCGTAAACAAAATATCAGCTATACCGCCGCTGATCTGGATAGCACCGCCTCATTTATCCGCAGCAGCCTCAAAAGCGAGATCATCCGCAGCAGCCAGGGCGATAACGAAGCTTACCGCGCCACCATCGATCAGGATAAACAGCTGCAGGCTGCCATCGCGCTCTTTGATCGCTTCGATACGATGAGCCAGATGTTTGACTATGCCGCTTCCCAGAAAAAGCGTTAATTAGAGATCAAAGCCACCAAAGCGGCTTCATAAATAGAGGCAGGCTATTCAAGGTTATTTGAGTAGCCTGCTTTTTTATTGGCACTCAAAAAATCACTCCTTGCCCTTTAGCCACCTTTGTCTCTCCTTTGCTTAGACAAGGGTGAGACAAGGGTGAGACAAGGGTGGTTAACAGGGAAGGACAAGGCGGCAAGTGGTAAGTATCTGCATTCCCATGCTTTAGCCGGGCGCCATGCCGACTTCAGTCGGTTTTTTAATAATAACAACATTTTCCATATTTATTATATTTTGCAGTCAACATAGTGGGTATACATCAAATATAAATACCCGCAATATGTGTAAATCCCTTGCATCATAACCGCTTCATGAATATACTATCTATCTAAATTGCTTGTTCTAAATAAGGAGGAACAAATGAGAAAGCTTCAATTGATACCATTGATATTGATGGTCTTGGCACTCCCTGCCCTCATGGCAGCCCAAGAATTGACTATATATGAGACATCCCTTTATTCCATCAGTTATCCTTCCGCTTGGGATGATACTGCAAATGTGGCGGATACGGGCGATTTTTTTTCATTAACCAATCCTTCCCTGGGGATAATCCCGCTATCCGTGATGGTGGGTATTGATGACCTGAACGAGGATGATCAGAAGCTCAGCTTGAAAGCTTTTGCAGAGCGGGCTACCGATGCAAACAATGCAGAATTCGTGAATGCCGGCATGAGTGATATGATAGAGGTGGTGGCATCCTCCAGCGTGAGCATCAATGGCTTGGATGCTTACCGTATCAAAATAAGTGTGGACGCAGGGGATTTGGTAATGAGTATGGACAATTATTACATACGACATCAGGATCAGATGTTTACCATAGCCTTCATGGGTGATGATCTCAGTCTGGAAGAAAACAAAGAAGTTTTAACTGCCATCAAAGACAGTTTCAGGTTTAAATAAGATAAGTTAGCACAGTTTTTTTGTAAGCCCGTTGCTTGCCAGTTTTCACTATTTCCTGCCAAGCCATGGCTGGGGCGTGTGGAGATTGGAAACTCCTTGACACATTTCCCCGCTCCGGATTTGCTGGGCGGAACTAAATGATTGTTCAAAAACATGGAGGAACAAATGAGAAAGCTTATCTTGGTGCCATTATTTTTAATGGTCTTGGCACTCCCCACACTTGTGGCGGCTCAGGAATGGGCAAGCCATGAAACTGACATTTATACCATCAGCTATCCTTCCGCTTGGGAAGATATGACAGAAGCCGCAGAAATGGCTGGCATGGAAGAACAGGGTGATGTGTTTTTGGTCACCGATCCCTCTGGCGGGATGATTCCCCTCACCGTGATGGTGGCTGTGAAAGCACTGAGTGATGAAGAGATGGAACTCAGCTTGGAAGACTTGGCAGATCAGGTGGTGAATGTAAATAATGCAGAGCTGATTGAAGCCGGTTTTGAAGATATGATAGATATCGCGGAATCTGCCAGCGTGAGCCTGAATGGCAATGATGCCCATCACCTCTTGGTAAATGTATCCATGATGGGGCTGGTGATCAGCACAGACAGCTATATTATGCGCCATAAAGATCAGTTTGTCACCTTTGCCATTATGGGAGAGGAATCCACCTTGGCAGAAGCCAAAGAAGATTTGGACGCCATTATCAAGAGTTTTAGGTTAAACTAATATGCGTCGGCTGAGATCTGGAGCTCTTTTATTAGTCGTACTTGGTTTGTTTGGCATGTCTTTGCCGGCTTTGGATCTCAGCTTGCCAACTGATTATTTCAAGGCATATCTGGCTACCCGTGCAGATTTGGAGGGTGGGCAGAGTGTGTTTTATTACAGTGGCAAGGTCTATGGCTTTGTGCCGGGCGAAAGGAGAACCGAACTGTTTGATATAGAAGGCTTTACCATAGTTCGTCTGGAAGAAACAGAGGAGGGGTATAGGCTGTTAGGCAAAGAAGCCGCTTTTTTGAAGAATCCGCTCACCGGCGAGATACTTTCCCGCTGGCGCAATCCATATCTCAACAATAGGGAACTGCCCGTGATTCATATCTGGAATAACCCTGTGAATCAGAGCCTGTTCTATTCTGAGGAGGAGCTGCGTTTTATCAGAAGGCTTTTACCCAGTCAGATACTGAACGATGAACTGGTGTTTTATCAGGATATCTTCCCCTTTTACGATTCACCTCTGCCCCGCAGTGAGTATGGTCACTTTTCACAAAGCGATACCTTCCAGGCGGCAGAGTTTTATCAGTATTCAGTAAGGATGGAATGCCTGGAAGCATCGGATATTAACAACCTGCCCAGCCGTTACAGCTTTACCAAAGTGACGCCTTGGCTACCCTTTATGAGCATGGCAGACCGTCCTGGCAGCCTGATGTGGGTGTGCCGTGGTTATAAGCTGAAGGGAGGCTTTGAGGAATTGCCGGAGGCGGTGCGTGAATTTGTGATGCAGCATGATCCCTCCTTTGCCTTTGCTCCAATGGAATACAGCAAGCCCAATACCACCAGTTGGTCTTTTTTCAAAAAGCTTCAGGAAGCCAAGCCCAAACCTGAAGATAACCTTGATTTTTAACACCTTTAAGCTCTTATAAAAAGAAGTAATATTATGCAAAGATCTTTGTTGATCCCCCTCCTGTTGCTCACCATGGGATTGCTGAATGCCCAAGCCTTCAGCCCCTGGCAAAACTTCCGTCACAGCTCTGTGAATAGCAGTTCCCAAGTGCATTTGCGTTGGGACAATGTGGATGAATTGGTTCCACAACCTGAATTTTGGTATCGTTTGGGGGCAAGCGGCTGGCAACAAGGCGTAAGCACCGCCTTATCTGGCAGTACTTATGAGGCAATATCCAGCTATTCGTGGGGGCAAAAGCTGCGTTATCGCCTGCGGACGGAGCTTAGCTATGAGGGTGTGCAAATGGCATTTATGCATGCGGCGTGGATGGATGATAATAGCTTCCCGCCAGATGTCAACAAGTTGGCTTTCATAGGCCACGATCCGGCAGGGGATTCTCTGATGATAGATGAACCGATGCTGGATTTGGGTGATACTTGGATGGGCACCAGCAACGAGCGCATCCATAGCGTAATGGCAAATCAGAGTGGCAGCTTTCCCACGATGAATAGCCTTACCTCATTCAATCTCTATCTCACTGCCATTGCCAATCCCGAAGCTTTGGCAGATAGCGTGGTATATGCAATGGTCTATTGTGCCAATATCCCTTCCGTGGTATCTCCCGGGCTATACAAATTGGGCATTGATGAATCCTTTACGCCCACCTTTGCCCGCATTGGCAATATCCAATCCAACGTTAGCGGCGGCAAGCTTTTTATGAGCTGTAATATGGATGACCTCATCGGTGATGACAGTTTTGGGGCTTGGCCTAATTTCTCCAATGCACTGGCGTTTTCTTCTTTTACCATGAGGCTGAATCTGGATTTGAGCACTATGACGCCAGAGGTCTTGATTGGGGATTACAGCTTTCCGGGGATGATATTCTTTGATGATCTCAGCTATCAGGCAGCGGGCAATACACCACCTGTGGTTTCGGATATTCAGTATCTGGAATTGGGGCAGATGAGCTGGCGTTATCAGGATACGGATGGGGATTTCCCTCTTATCTGCAGGCTGGAGATTGACGATGGTGAAGCATTGGAGATGCAGGCAGATGGCTATGATTATCAGGCAGGCGTTACCTATAGCACCCAAATCCCTGTCCATGCCACAGGAGCCACCCTGTATGTGAGCGATAATGGCATCGATATTCAAGAACATGTGGTCTTCATCACTGACAATCAAGACTATCTGGCAGCACCAAGGCTGGAATGCATCCTGCCCAATCCCATCCGCATGGCGCAGACACCGGCGGTGTATTTCAAAGGCTTGCAACGCCTTCCCTTGCAGGTGGATATCTATAACCTGCGCGGGCAAAGGATTTACAGCAGGCAGTTTGATAATCTCTACAGTGAAGAGCAGCAACTAATGTTAGCGGGTTTTAATGCGGCATCGGGGTTGTATCTATTCCGGGCTGTTAATGGTAACAATACGATTTTACACAAGTTTAGCATCATCAGATAATAAAGGAGCCCAATACAATATAGATGTTTATAGACTATGCAAAGATAAGAGTAAAAGCCGGTAATGGCGGTGATGGTGTGGTTAGCTTTCGGCGCGAGAAATTTATCCCCAAGGGCGGACCTGATGGCGGAGATGGCGGGCGCGGCGGAGACGTGATAGCCATCTGTGACGTGAATGTAAATACACTGCTTGATTATAGATACACAAAGCTGCATGCAGCTGAAAATGGCAAGCCGGGAGCCGGCAAACGCAAGACCGGAGGCAGCGGCTCTCATATCACTCTCAGGATGCCCCCCGGCACGGAAGTATTTCTCATTGAAGAAGATGGCACCAGAACCAAGCTGGGGGAAATCACCGAACACGATGAAGCCCTGATCCTTGCCAAAGGCGGCAATGGAGGCAAGGGCAACATCAATTTTGCCAATTCCATCAATCAGGCACCCCGGCACGCCACCTTGGGGAAAAAGACCAGGGAACTGCAATTGGAGCTGGTATTGAAACTGATGGCGGATGTGGGTTTGGTGGGGTTTCCCAATGCAGGCAAATCCACTTTATTGAGCGTGCTCTCCGCTGCCCGCCCCAAAATAGCAGATTATGAATTCACCACTCTGGAACCGATGTTGGGCGTGGTGAAAGCCGGAGATTACAAGTCCTTTGTGATGGCGGATATCCCCGGCATTATTGAAGGTGCACACATGGGCAAGGGCTTGGGACATCAATTCCTGCAACATATCCAGCGCACCTCCGTGTTGCTCTTTCTGATTGATATCAATTCGCCTGATGCCATTGCCGCATATCAAACCCTGAGAGCAGAATTGTATCTATACGACAAGTATATGGAAAAGAAGAACTTCCTGGTGGCGATAAGCAAGACGGACACCCTGTCTGAAGAAGATCGTCAGCAGAAAATAGATGAGCTCTCCCAGCTCTTTAAAGAGCAATTCAATATCTCCATTTTGCCCATCTCCTCCGTGAGCCAATACAATTTGGACAAGCTCAAACGCATGATTTATGATACTTTGGAGCATTCATGATTGATTCTTTGAAATTGAAGGCATGGCTGTGCCTGAAGTATGCACCAGGATTGCGCGGACGGGAAATCTATCATCTGTTGGACAAATGGCCTGAACCGCAAGACTTTGTGGGCAACCGGGATCACCCCATCTATCTGGAACAAGATTTGAAGCCTGAGACCAGAAACCACCTGCTCTCCACAATCTTGCCAGCCAATTATCCGCAAATCTGTAAGCTGATCGAACTGCACAAGATCAAGATGCTGTGCTTTACCGATGTGGATTATCCCCTGCCCCTGAGGGAGATTTACAGCCCACCCTTGATACTGTATTATCGGGGCGATTTGCTGACAGCATTGCAAAACAAATGCCTGGCAGTGGTGGGAACCCGCAAGCCAACCCCCTATGGGAGGGAGCTGTGCCACAAAACCATCAGCCCCGCATGCAGGCAAAAGGTAACCATCATCAGCGGTCTGGCGATTGGCATCGATACCGTTTCCCACCTGGCTGCCTTGGAAAATAAGAGCCTCACCGTGGCTGTCTTGGCATCCGGCGTGGATACCATCTACCCTCCACAAAACAGGGAGCTGGCGCTGAAGGTGGTGGAAAACGGCGCGCTGGTGAGCGAATATGAGCCGGGAACCAAGCTGGAGCGTTGGAACTTTCCCGCCCGCAACCGGATAGTATCTGCCTTGGCTCAGGCAGTGTTTGTGGTGGAAGGGGGGATGAGCAGCGGGGCAATGCTCACAGCCAAATATGCCATCGAACAAGACAGGGAATTGATGGCTTTGCCCGGTCAGGTGAATCATACCAATGCCCAGGGACCAAATTACCTCATCAAATATGGTGCCCGCCTGATTTCCTGCCCGGAAGATGTGTTGGAAGCATTGGGGCTGGAAATGGAAGAGGATGAGCAACTGCAGATCCTGCCGGAAATCTCGGAAGACGAGCAAAAGGTGTTGGATATCTTCCAAACTGAACAAAGAGAGCTTTTCTTTGACGAGCTTCTGCTGATTACCAGCTACAAATTTGGCAAGCTCTCCATCATTCTTCTCAATCTGGAGCTGAAAGGCTATCTTGCCAAGGCTTCGGGTAATAGCTTTGTTTTACGTTAAGAATCAATAAAAACCATAAACTTGGAGCACGCATGAAATACCGCATTCTTTTGATAACCCTCTTTGTGCTGGCGCACAGCCTGGCTGCCAGCCTGCCCGTCGGATATACAGCCAAGGGCAATCCTGAACTGTATAAAGAGCTGAAAAGCATGGCGGAAAAGAATATCGATCTATTGGACAACAGCACCCGCAAAGAATACAGCAGGCTGCTGAAAGAATATGACGACATATTGATGAGCTATCTGATAGCCTATGAAGAGGATGCCATCCTGCAAATCTCCCAGCCAACGGATGTCTTGAGCAATTACCAGCAAATACGGGAGCTGTTGGAAAACAGAGAGTTTGATTATAGCCCCCAGTTTTTCCTCTCCTATATAGCCCAGCAGACGGTGACAGACGAGCGGATACAGGCTTATCGCAAGGCTATGTTGACAGATGGTTTGGGCAATATCATGCGAGATAATACAGACGAGATGGAGTTGTATCGGGAAGTGTGCAAATGGTGTCTGGAACGCTTGGTATTCCTGCCCACCAGCGGCAGGGATCAAAGCCCGCTTGATATCAGTCAAAAGTCATTTTTGGGGCGGTGTGAAGAGATGCAAATCCTCTTTGTGGCAGCAGCCAGAACGGTGGGGTTGCCAGCTCGCCCTGCCTCCGCACCCTGGTGGGCACATATAGACAACAACCACGCTTGGGCGGAGGTGTGGCTGGAAGATGCCTGGCACTATACCGGCGATATGGATGCGGCATATTATCCTGATCAGACCTGGTTTAGCGGGTTAATAGATAAAACCGTGCTCATCCTGGCAAGAGGCTCCCTTGCCTCTGAATCTGATGAAATCCTGCATACCGGGCGCTATCAAACCGTGATCAATTCCACCCCAAACTATGCCAAAGATCGCATCCGCAACCTCAGCATCCTGGTTTTGGATGACCAGGGCGATCCGGTAAGCGATGCTGTATTGGGGATTTTGGTGTACAACTGGGGAGCCTTGCGCCCTCTAACCTTCGTTACCACCAATGAAAACGGAGTCTTTTATCTGAGCGTGGGGCGTGGAGCTTTTTATGTATCTGCCTTCAAAGATGGCAGGCATGCCCTCAAGTCTGTGCCATCCGGGGAGGAAGCAGATATCTCCGTTATCCTCAGCCTCAGTTCTGAAGACCTGGCAGAGCAGAATGAAATCTTGGATTACCCCTCCAACCCCTTCGACTGGAAAACAGCGCCGCAAAGCTGGGATGACGATGTGGCAGCCATCAGAAAGCGGATCGAGGCAAGAGATGCCTTTTTTGCCAAGCGCGCCATCCCGCCCATTATCAACGCAACTGCATCCGACTCCCTATATTGGAGCGCGGCATCCGCCAGCAGGGCAAACTATCTGGAATATATGCTATTTGCCTCCAGATGCAAGCCTGTGGATGAAAGCTTTTTGCAATACCTGTTGGCTGGTGATCCCAAAGACCTGTGGCAAATGACTGCCGATCAATTTGAGGCTTTGTATGGATTTTTCCAAAGCCAAAAAACCGATGAGCTTTCACAAGAGGAGCTGCAGGCGCTCATCAGCCCCGGAGTGTATTATGAGGAGCTGCCACAGCCCTGGAGCGGAAAGCGGAACACACTGCTCCTCTACCCCAAAAGCTTTGTCCACAAAGGGGGTAGCGACCTACAGAGGCTGAGAAAAGCCAATAAATGGATGAACAGACGCTACCGTACAAAAGCAGGCGAATCGCTCTCTGGATTAATTCCCCTCCATATAGCCGCCAATCGCAAATATTTAAGCCCCATTCAAAAACGCATCATGGCAGTTAGCTTGGCACGCGCCAACAGCATCCCCGCAGGCTTTACCCGCCTTCCCAATGTGATCAGCGTATTAATAGATGGAGAGTGGGAGTACTGGGATATCAGCAAAGCCGAGATCTGGAATGGCGGTGGTGAAGAGCAATCTGGAAACTGCTTTATCAAGGTGAATATCTTTGATGAAAACGAGCTGCCCTTGGATATAGATGCCTCCCAACTGATGATGACACGCTGGGAAGACGGTATGTTTTATAGCCTCAATTACCGCTTTGAAAAGGATGCCCAGGGTGGTTACAGCCTCAGCATTCCCAAGAGCAAATACTATCTGCAAATGGGATATCGCATTTCCAACGATCAAACTGGCTTTTTGATGCAAACCGTGGATGCAAGCTCTGAAGATGAGATTTATCTCACCTTAAGTCCGCGCTCCTATCCCCGCTCATGGGAAGATGTACACCCGGCAATCGCCGCCATAATAGAAGAACAAGACCTTGCCGATTATAAAATCATCCTTATCGGCAGCAGCAATCAAGAAAACAGTGTGAGAGTGGCGGAAAAGCTGAAGAGCCTAAATCAAGACTTTCTGTGGTTGGGCTACAACCAGCCTGAAGCGGCGCCTGCCAATTACCGTTATGCCCCGATGTGGCAGCAACTGGTGAAGGAAGACCAACGCCAGGGATTGAGGACACTCACCCTTTACAAGGCATCATCCGGCTGGCAGATGTATGAAGGGATGTGGGAAAACCTGCCCCAGGATTGAGCGGGAACTAATCTGATTTAAGGTTTTTGAGCAGCTTTGCCAAGCTTTGCACCTGTGCCTTGCGCTCATAATTGACGGGGATGGGATAAACCCTCTGGGGATCGTATTCCCGGATAAGGCGGCGCAGCGTGTTGCGGATTGAGGAGCTGGATTCCATTCCGCAGATATATGGCTGATGACACTGCCTCAGCAATGCTGCCGCCTCCTTATAGGCGGGCACCATCGCCAAGATAGGTCTGCCACAACGCAGATATTCAAACACCTTGGAGCTAAGAGTGCCCTGGGGACCGCTGCTGTTGAGGGTGAGCAGCAACACGTGTGAACCCAGCATCGCCTTCAGTGCATCTTTGTGGCTAAGCTGAGGAATGAATTCCACCATCTCCGCGATGCCACTATTCTGGGCTTCCATCACTGTTTCTTTAAAGAAGTTTCCATATAGCTTGATCTTGGTTTGGGGCGGCAGGCTGCCTTCATCGTGCAGCTCTTGGACTGCTGCATAGAATTTGCTGAGGGTACGCCGCGCATAGATATTGCCAAAATAGGCAAGCTCAAAGCCCTCGCCGGGGCGGATGTCTTCCAGATCCTTAAAATCAGATTCATCCCAGCCGTTATACATGGTGTGACACTTGTCATACAGTTCCACCCCAAAGACCTCACATATATCATCGGCAATGCCCTGGGTGGCGGTCACTATCAGGCTGGCATGGTGGTACAGCTTGTTTTCCCAATGTCGGGATAGATTCCTTTGCCAGGCAAAACCCTGCAATTCATAATCCCCCAAAAGCGTCCAATAATCTCTGATATCCAACACCAGGGGCAAGCCGCTTTCCTTGGAAAGCTGATAGGCTCCAATGCCCGCAGAGAAGGGACCCAAAGATATGTAGATGAGGTCATAATCGTTTTCTTTGATTGCCTTGCGCCCGGTTTTCCTCAGGAAAGGCAGCCAACCAATCTTGTTATCTACGGGCCACAGCCTGCGCATGGCAAGCTTGATGCTTTCCGGTGTATTCATGTAAAGATCGGAAGCTTGGTCTTTGCGGGAAGAGCGCATCTTTTTGAGCAGAGCCATGGGGTCTGCGGAGGCAGTTCTCATCAGCTGGCGTTCCCTCTGCTGCCTGGTCAAAGATTCATCACGATAAAGGTATTCGATATCAGCAGGGGCGATTACGTCTATCACGCAATTCATGCGGCTGAGATACTTGATGGTTTTGAGGTTGCGCAATACGGCGGGACCACCCAGAGGGGGATAAAAATATGCGATATAGAGGATGCGTAGTGTCATTATGTGGTGATCACCTTTTCTATATAATTCAACAGTTTGGGCTCCAGTATTTCCCAGTTGTAACGTGTATTGATCAGGTCTATGGCACGTTGGCTCATGACGCTGTATTCATCCTTTGGCAAAGAGAGGATTTTGTGCATCGCATCTGCGATATTGCGCGAGGTGTATTCGCAAAGTTCCCCCACCTCGTTTTTGGCAATCAAGGCTTTCATAAGAGGTGTCTTGGTGCTCACCACGGGCAAGCCGGCGGCATAATACTCCAATATTTTGAGGGGCAGGGCACGCCTCATGCGGCGGTTGCGCGGATCAAATATCCACAAGCCCACCCGGCAGCGCTTGAGCAGCAAGCCTATTTTATCCGCAGCTATCCATCTTTGATAATAAATGGTACCGCTGAGATTGTATCTATCCACAATGTTGGTGAATTCTTTTTCCACCTCGGCATTATGAAACTTGCCGATGATGAGGATTTTGAGACGGGGGATTTTGGTGCGCAGGCGGGAAGCGGCTTTGAGGATTTTGAATATTCCCCGGCTGTGGGTAAGCCCGCCGATATAGACAAAATCAAAATTCAGCTCCGTGAGCATGCTGATTTCCACGGGCGTTTCGCGATGGGAATCCCACACGTTTTTGACAGGATAATTGGGTATCACAATAGATTTTGACTTCAATCTGGCAGGCAAAGCTTGATCAAGAATCTGCTCATTTACGGCGATGGCACCATCTATTTTGCCCAAAAGCCAGCGCTGTGCAATGAGATAAAACAGCTTCATTATCCAGCGCGTAGAGATTGAAAACCGCTCCGCAAAGGCATCAGCAAAAAACTCATGAAGATCCACTATCACCTTGCAGCCAATACGTTTTTGCAGATATATTCCCACCAATAATGTGAGCGGCTCCACACAAATCACCAGATCAGGTTTGAGGCGCTTTGCCCGGCTATATAAGGGACGCAGTGCCTTCCTGCCGCCTTCTGCATCCACCACAATCTGCTTGGGATTAACGCTCTCCTGGCGCACTCCATCAGCACAAATCAAATACACATTGGCAGTCTTTGCCAAGCTGCGTGCTATCTTGTAATAAAGCCGCACATCGTTTGTATGATGGGAGTTGGAGATAATACATATTTTCATGAATTCACCTATAAAAGCATGATCCACACAGATGCCTAATACGTCAAGGGAAAAGTGTGGGGCGAGCTGCGCTCGCCAGGGATCAGGGGTCAGGGGGCAGGGGACAGAGCTTCGCTTGTGGTGTCCTGAAAACTCCGGACTGAAAATAAGGAGAAAAAAGTGAAAGACACTGGCCCCAAGAAAGTTATTTATCGCTACAGTGAATCCTTCAAACAGATGGTAGTTTCCCAAATTGAAA